>Ga0207933_1001066_pt1 | contig 22586 bp, 21 predicted proteins | sample NGESurdeep092012_4_FD_184488 | JGI IMG/M metagenome (GOLD analysis project Ga0207933, IMG submission 184488) | Arctic peat soil microbial communities from Barrow, Alaska - NGEE Surface sample F53-3 deep-092012 (SPAdes) | ecosystem: Environmental > Terrestrial > Soil > Wetlands > Peat ...
CAAGAGCTTCTTGCCGATCACCATGCGCTGGATCTCCGAGGTGCCCTCGCCGATCAGCAAAAGCGGCGCGTCGCGGTAGAGGCGCTCGATCTCGTACTCCTTCGAGTAGCCGTAGCCGCCGTGGATGCGGAAGGACTCCTCGACGCAGAAGCGCCCCGCCTCGGAGGCGAACAGCTTCGCCATCCCCGCCTCCAGGTCGGAGCGCTCGCCGGCGTCCTTCAAGCGCGCGGCTCTGATCGTCAGCAGGCGCGCCGCGTCGACTTGGGTGGCCATGTCGGCGAGCTTGAACTGGATCGCCTGGTGCTCTGCGATCGGCTTGCCGAAGGTCTTGCGCTCCTGGGAGTATTTGAGCGCGAGCTCGAGCGCCCGCTGGGCGATGCCGACGCCGCGCGCGGCGACGTTCACGCGGCCGACCTCGAGCGCGTCCATCATCTGCGCGAAGCCCCTGTTCAGGCCCGCCTGCTCGCCGCCGAGGATGTTCTCGGCGGGACAGCGGTAGCCGTCGAACACGAGCTCGGTCGACTCGACGCCCTTGTAGCCCATCTTCTTCAGCTGCTCCGGGACCGTCAGGCCGGCATAGTCGCCCGTGTTCTCGTGGACGCCGCCCTCCTTCTCGGCGATGAAGCAGGTCATGCCCTTGTGCGCCTTCTCGGCGTCGGGGTCGGTCTTCACGAGCACGAACACGAGGTCCGAGCGCAGCCCATTCGTGACCCACATCTTCTGCCCGTTGATCTCATACTTGCCGTCCTCGCCCTTCAACGCCCGAGTTTTGATCGCCTGCACATCCGAGCCGAGCTCTGGCTCCGACAGCGAGAAGGCGGCGCGGATCTCGCCGGTCGCCATCCGCGGCAGGTACTTCTGCTTCTGCTCCTCCGAGCCGAAGCTCATCAGCAGGTAGGCCCCGATGAAGTGCGTGTTGATCACGCCCGAGATCGAGATCCAGCCGCGCGAGAGCTCCTCGACGATCATCGCGTAGGTCGTCAGGTCCAGCCCCATGCCGCCGTACTCCTCCGGGATCGTCACCCCGAACAGGCCGAGCTCCTTCATCTGCTCGACGATCTCCTGCGGGAACTCGTCCTCGTGGTCGAAGTGCTCGGCGTTCGGCAGAATCTGCTCGTCGGCGAACTGATGCACCATCTCGGTGATCGCCTGCTGCTCGTCGGTCTTCTCGGTGTACGGCGTCGTTGCTACGGCCATCCTGTAGCGCTCCGTTTGGTCGTTTTCGGTTGATTAAGAAGGCGAGGGGCCAGGCTCGCCGGCCTGCGGCCGGCTGCGCCACCCTCTTAGCAGAGAGAATACCGGCATGAACTTCGCCCGCGACGTTCTCGATCGACTGCCTCCTCCGGGGCTCGCGCTGGTCGAGCTCGCGCGCGACGGCTCGCGGCGCGAGTGGACGTTCGCCGAGGTGGGCGCCCGCAGCGCCGCGCTGGCGGGGACGCTGCGTGCACACGGGATCGGCCAGGGCGACGTCGTGATGACGCTCGTCGGCAACCGGCCTGAGTGGGTGATGACGATGTGCGCCTGCTTTCGGATCGGCGCGGTCGTTTTGCCGTGCACCGAGCAGCTGCGGGCGAAGGACCTGCGCCTGCGCCTGGCGGTGGCGAGGCCCGCGCTGATCGTTGCGGACGAGCGCAACCGTGGCGAGCTGGAGGCGGCGCTCGCGGGCGGAGATCCGACCCCCGGCGCCGGCGCATCCGCGGGCGAGCAGAGCGTCAGCGAGGAGGTCTCCGCTCCTTCGATTCCCGTGCTGCTCGTACCCGACGATGCGCTGTTCGAGGCCGAGCCCGCCCCCGCCGTCGAGCTCTCACCGGAGGACCCCTGCCTGATCACGTTCACGAGCGGCACCTCGGGCGAGCCGAAGGCCGTCCTTCATGGGCAGCGCTACCTCGACGGACAGCGCCTGCAGGCGCAGAACTGGCTCGGCTCGAAGGCCGGCGAGCTCGTGTGGTGCACGGCGGCCTCGGGCTGGTCGAAGTCGGCGCGCAATGTCTTCATCGCACCCTGGATCTCGGGCGCGAGCGCGCTGTTGCACGACGCGCGCTTCGACCCCGCCGAGCGCCTTGAGCTGCTCGCGCGCGAGCGCGTGAACGTGCTCTGCATGGCGCCGACCGAGTACCGCGTGATCGCCGCCCGCGCGACCCTGCGGGCGTTGGGAGATCTGCACGGGATGGTCGCCGCGGGCGAGGCGCTCAACCCGGAGGTCCTGCTTACCTGGCGCGAGGCGACGGGTCTGGAGATCCGAGACGGATACGGCCAGACCGAGACCGGCCAGCTCACGGGGATGCCTTTGGGAGAGCCCGCGCGGCCCGGCTCGATGGGGCGCGCGCTGCCGGGGGTTCAGCTGTCGGTTCGCGAAGGCGAGCTGGTCGCCGACCCGGCGACCGTGCCGACCTTCTTCCTCGGCTACCTCGGTGAGCAGGTCTTTCATCACGAGGACGGCTCCTGGCAGGTCGAGGATCGCCGCGCCGCCGGCACGTGGCACACCGGCGACCGCGTGGGCGTTGACGACGACGGCTGGCTCTTCTTCGAGGGGCGAAATGATGACGTGATCGTCTCCGCCGGCTACCGGATCGGGCCGTTCGAGGTCGAGTCCGCGCTCGTCGCCCACCCGGCCGTGGCCGAGGCCGCCGCCGTGTCCGCGCCCGACGCCGAGCGCGGGGCGGTCGTGCGCGCGGTGGTCGTGCTGCGCGACGGCCACGCCCCCTCGCCGGAGCTGGAGAGGGAACTGCAGGAGCACGTCAAGAAAGAGACCGCGCCTTACAAGTACCCCCGGATCGTCGACTTCGCCGAGGAGCTGCCGAAGACCGCGAGCGGGAAGGTCAGGCGGGCTGCGCTACGGGAGCAGTGATGTCAACTGCGGGAATCGCCCGATCGCGGGCGACGCCTACAGCGCGACGATCGCGTCGATCTCGACCTGAGCGCCCTTCGGCAGCGCCGCCACGCCGACCGTCACGCGCGCCGGGGGATCGCTTTCGAAGAAGCTCGCGTACACCTCGTTGACCTCCCCGAAGGCCTCCAGGTCGGTCATGTAGATCGTCAGCCGCACCGCGCCGCCGAGTCTCGTTCCCGCGGCCTCGCAGACGGCGCCGAGGTTCTCCAGGCAACGGCGCGCCTGCTCGGCGGGCGTCTCCCCCACGAGCTCGCCGCTGACCGGATCGAGCGATATCTGCCCCGAGCAGAACAGCAGCCCGGCGGCGACGACCGCGTGGCTGTAGGGACCGATCGCCGTGGGGGCGCTGGGCGCCTGCAAGATTTCGCGCGAGGTACTCACGGGTGATGCGAGACTATCGCCTCACCCGCTAACGTCCTCGCAATGCTGCGGCGCGCGCCGACACTCCTACTGGCGGCGGCGCTCGCGCTGTGCTGCTCCGCGCTCTTCGGCGTCGCCTCGGCCGGCGCGCTGAGCTTCGTCCCCTGCGCCGGCGCATCGGCCACCGGCTTTGAGTGCACGACCGTCCCGGTCCCGGTCAGCCGCACCGGCCTCGCGGCCGGCGCGCTCTCGTTGAGCGTCGAACGCAAACAGGCCGGCCCAACCCCGAGCAGGACCGCCGTCGTCGCGCTGGCGGGCGGCCCCGGCCAGGCGGCGCTGCCGCTCGGCGAGTTCATCGCCAAGGCTCTCGCCCCGGCGCTCGGCGCGCGTGACCTGCTGATCTTCGACCAGCGCGGCACGGGCACGTCCGACCCGCTCTCCTGCAGCGCGCTGAACAGTTTCAGCGGCGGCAGCGCGAGCCAGGCGTTCGAACGTTGCGCGCTCGAAATCGGGCCGGCTCGCGGCGGCTACACGACACAGGAATCGGTCGAAGACATCGAGGCGATCCGCCAGGCCGCGGGCTATGAAAAGCTCGTCCTCTACGGCACCTCCTACGGCACGAAGGTCGCCGAGGAGTATGCCGAACGCTACCCGCAGTACGTCGAAGCGTTGGTGCTCGACTCGGTCGTACCGTCGGCCGGACCGGAACCGTTCTCGATCCCCACCTTCCAGGCGATCTCCTCGGTGCTCGGCGAGCTGTGCTCGAACAACGCCTGCGCGGGCATCACGACCAACCCCGCGGCCGACCTCGCGAGCCTGACGACGCGGCTGCGCAAGCGCCCCCTCAGCGGCTCCGTGTACGACGGCTCGGGCCATCGCCACAACGTCACGCTCGACGAGTCCGGCCTGCTCGGCATCCTCGAGGCCGGCGACCTGAATCCGGCCCTGCGCGCGCTGCTGCCGGCCGCGGTGCGCTCGGCGCTGAACAACTATCCCGACCCGCTGCTGCGCCTGGAGGCGCTCGCGGAGGGCCTGATCCCGAACCTGCCGGCCGGCCACCCGCCCGAAGAATCGACGGAGATCGACGAAGCGCTGTACGTGACGACGACCTGCGAGGAGATGCCCTTCCCCTGGCAACGCTCCGCGCCGGCGGCGGCGAGGCTCGCGGAAGCCACCGGCGCCCTGAAGGCGCTGCCGAGCGCGGACTTCTACCCGTTCGACGCCGCCACGGCGCTCAACAACAGCCTGATCACCGCCTGCGACGGCTGGCCGGACACCTCGGCGCCGAGCCCCCAGTCGGGGGCGCTGCCGAACGTGCCGGCGCTGATCCTCTCCGGCGCGCAGGATCTGCGCACGCCGACCTCGAACGCGCTGCAGGTGGCGGCCAAGATTCCCGATGCGCAGCTGCTCGTCGTCCCCTATACCGGCCATTCGGTGATCGGCAGCGACTTCGGCGACTGCGCTTCGCTGGCGGTGACGGCGTTCTTCTCCGGCGGGGTGGGTGTGGGTCGAATCCAGCCTTGCGCACCAGCAGCCGATCCGTTCGCGCCGACGCCGCTGACCCCGACGAAGCTCGCCTACGTGCACCCCGTGCCAGGGCTGAGCGGCAAGCCGAGCCTGACGCTCGCCGCCGTGCTCGACACGATCGTCGACCTCAACCGCCAGGTGGTCGGCGCCACGCTGCAGGCCGACGCACAGCTCCCCAGCGGATCGAGCTTTGGCGGGCTGCGCGGCGGCTACGCGAAGCTGAGCACCTCGAAGCTTCAGCTGACTCGCTTCACGTTCATCCCCGGCGTCGAACTGAGCGGCACGTTCCCGGTGAGCAAGGGCCAGCTGCAGACGACGACGCTGCGGATCACGGGGTCGAGCTCCGCGCACGGCACGGTGCGCGTGGGCTCGGGCAAGCAGGTCACGGGCACCCTGGGCGGTAAGCGCTTCAACGTGGACGTCGCCAAGGTCAAGCTCTCGCGGGCGGGCACGGGCGCGAGCGAAGCCGAGTGGTCGTCGGCGCCGCTCGCCTTCCCGCTGGGAAAGCTCTCGCGGCTACGCTGAGCGAGTGCCCAACGCGCTAGCGCTCGAGAGCTCCCCCTATCTGCGCCAGCATGCGCACAACCCCGTCGACTGGCTGCCCTGGGGGCCGGCTGCCCTGGCCCGCGCAGGCGAGCGGGACAAGCCGCTGCTCGTTTCGATCGGCTACTCCTCCTGCCACTGGTGCCACGTGATGGAGCGCGAGTCCTTCGAGGACCCGCGCACGGCCGCCTTGATGAACGAGCTGTTCGTCTGCGTGAAGGTCGATCGCGAGGAGCGCCCGGACGTCGACGCGCTGTACATGGAGGCCGTGCAGAGCATGACCGGCCACGGCGGCTGGCCGCTGAACGTGTTCCTCACGCCCGAGCAGCTGCCGTTCTACGGCGGCACCTACTTCCCGCCGCAGCCCCGCCACGGGATGCCGGCCTGGACGCAGGTGCTGCAGGCGATCGGCGAGACGTGGGCGGAGCGACGCGAGGAGCTTCGCGCGGGCGGCGAGGGCCTGCGCGAGCGCCTCTCCGGCGGCGCCGGGCTGAAGCCCTCTCCCGAGCCGCTCGAGGCGAGCGCGCTCGAGACGGCCGTCGCGAACCTCGGGGCGGCGTTCGACCCGGTCGATGGGGGATTTGGAGGCCCGCCGAAGTTTCCCCAGGCCTCGGCGATCGAGTTTCTCCTGTGCCGGGGCGAGCAGGACATGACTTTGAGAACCCTGCGCGCGATGGCGCGCGGAGGGATCCACGACCAGGTGGGCGGCGGGTTCGCGCGCTACAGCGTCGACGCGACCTGGACGGTGCCGCACTTCGAGAAGATGCTCTACGACAACGCGCTGCTCGCGCGCGCCTACCTGCATGGGTGGCAGTTATCGGGCGAGCCCCGCCTGGAGGAGGTCTGCCGCGACACGCTCGACTGGGCGCTGCGCGAGATGCGCGGAGCGGAGGGCGGCTTCTACTCGGCGCTCGACGCCGACTCGGAGGGCGTCGAGGGTCGCTTCTACGTGTGGACCGTCGGCGAGCTACGAGACGCGCTCGGCGAGGACGCAGACGCCGCGATCGCGTGGTTCGGGGCCACCAAGGAGGGTAACTTCGTCGACCCTCACCATCCCGCGCCGGGACTGAACGTCCTGGAGGATCGCGGCCGAGCGGCCTCGTCGCCTGCTGCGCGGGTGGCGGCCGACGCGCGATGGGGAGGGCCGGGAGAACCCGACGAGCCTACGCGAGCGCGCATTCGCGCCCGTCTGCTGGAGGTGCGCGAACGCCGTATCCGCCCGGGGTTGGACGACAAGCGCCTGACCTCTTGGAACGCGTTGACGATCGCCGCGCTCGCCGAAGCCGGGGCGGCGCTGGACGAGGCTCGTTACACCGAGGCGGCCGTCGCCTGCGCGGAGTTCGTCCTGCGCGACCTGCGCGACGCTGGCGGAAGGCTGCTGCGCACCTACAACGACGGCGCCGGGAAGCTCGACGGCTACCTCGAGGATCACGCCTTCCTGCTGGAGGCGTTGCTGGCGCTGTTCGAAGCGACCTGCGAGGAGCGCTGGTTCACCGAGGCAACGGCACTCGCCGACACGCTGATCGAGCGCTTCTCCGACCCGGAGAACGGCGGCTTCTTCTCGACCGCGGCCGACGGCGAAGCGCTGATCGCACGTCGCAAGGACCTCGAGGACTCCCCGATCCCGGCGGGGGGATCTTCCGCGGCGATGGGCCTGCTACGCCTGTCAGAGCTCACCGGCAACGCCGAGTACGAGCGCCAGGCGCTCGGCGTGCTCGCGCTGCTGCGCGACATCGCCCCGCGCCATCCGACCGCCTTTGGCTACGCGCTGCAGGTGCTGCACTGGCGCTTCTCCCCCGCGCGTCCGATCGCCTGCCCCGTGCCTCGGCATACCGTGTAACTATAGTATTGATCCAAAGATAAAGGGAGAGGATCTCTCCATATACTTTTAAGACTGCGTGTAACTATGGTATCACGCAGTCTTAAAAGTGCAACAACCTCCGCAGCGGCTTTATCTTTCCTGTCACAAAACCGTCGCGGTCAGGGCACAACTTGGTCACAGGTCCTACAGAATCGAGAGGTACCTATCCAACTCCCACTGGGTCACATGCACGCGGTAGTCGTCCCACTCTTGCCGCTTGATCTCGACGTAGCGGTTGAACATGTGCTCGCCGAGCGTCCGCAGCACGAGCTCGGACTCGGCCGTCAGCTCGATCGCTTCGCCGAGGCTCTCCGGCAACTGCTCGACGCCGAGCCGGCGACGCTCCTCGCCTGACAGATGGTAGAGGTTCTTCTCCATCGGCTCCGGCAGCTCGTAGCCCTTCTCGACCCCCTCGAGGCCGGCCTGTAGCAGGACCGCGAACGTCAGGTACGGGTTGCAGGCGGGATCAGGACAACGCAGCTCCATGCGCGTCGCCTTCTCGCGCCCCGGGTGATACAGCGGCACGCGCACCAGCGCCGAGCGGTTGCGTCGCGACCAGGCGACGTAGACGGGCGCCTCGAAGCCGGGCACGAGCCGCTTGTAGGAGTTCACCCATTGCGCGAAGATCGAGCAGATCTCGCGCGCGTGCTTGAGCTGGCCGGCGATGAAGGCCTTGCCGACATCTGAGAGGAAGTACTGGTCGTCGGGATCGTAGAACGCGTTCTTGCCGTCCGCGAACAGCGACTGGTGGGTGTGCATGCCCGAGCCGTTCTCGCCGAACAGCGGCTTCGGCATGAAGGTCGCGTGCCAGCCGTACTTCATCGCGTACTCCTTCACCGTGATCCTGTATGTCATGCAGTCGTCGGCCATCTTCATCACGTCCGCGTAGCGCATGTCGATCTCGTGCTGGGAGGGCCCAACCTCGTGGTGGGTGTACTCGACGTGGATCCCGAGTTGCTCCAGCGCGAGCACCGTCTCGCGGCGCACGTCCGAGCCGGCGTCGAGCGTCGTCAGGTCGAAGTAGCCGCCTTTGTCGAGCACCTCCGTCGTGCGGGAATCCTTGAACAGGAAGTACTCGAGCTCGGGTCCGACGTTGAAAGTGTCGAAGCCCATCCCCTTCGCGCGCTCCAGCGCGCGACGTAGGACATGGCGCGGGTCGCCCTCGTAGGGCGTGCGCTCGGGCGTGACGATGTCGCAGAACATCCTCCCGACGCCCTGCTCCTCCGGGCGCCACGGCAGCACCGCGAACGTTGACGGGTCGGGCATCGCGATCATGTCGGACTCCTCAATCGCGTTGAAACCCGTGATCGAGCTGCCGTCGAAGCCCATCCCCGCCTCGAACGCGTCGTCGAGCTCGGCCGCGTTGATCGAGAACGACTTCAACTGGCCGAGGATGTCGGTGAACCAGAAGCGGATGAAGCGGATCTCGCGCTCGGCGACGAGCGCTTTCACGTCCTCCGCGGTCTTCGCCCGCTCTGCTTTCGGCTGCGTCACCATCGTCGCTGACCTTAGTGGATGCCAGTCTGCCCCGGTATCGACGGTTGGCTAAACCTGAGGCGGTTCAGTGACCCGCTACAGCCGCGACAAAAGCGGCGACATCTTCGGCTTCCTTGCCCTCGTAGAGGTCGGTCGGCATGTTGCCGCGGCCCCTCGTGGGACCTTCGAGGATCGTGGCAAGGACGAACGCCTTGCGCGCCGCCGGGGTCGAGATTTCGTCGCCGACCCGCACATCGAGGTTCGGGCCGATCCGGCCGACCGACTTGACCGCGGCGAGCGTGTGGCAGACCGTGCAAGTGTGGGAGAACAGTTCGCGACCCTTCACCTCTGCGGCGTTCAGGTGCACCCCGCCGATCGCCTCGCTCGCCTTGTCGTTGGCGTTGTGCGCGAGCACGAACGTGGGCACGATCAGACCGAAGACGAACGTCAGCACGACACCGAACGTGAGCAGGCGCTGGCCGGCCTTCGATTCGGTCTGCGGCGGGGGTGTCTGCGAAGGACTGTTGGAGCTCATGTAGGCCGGGACAATATCGTCTGCCGCGGGCCGACGGTCCGAAGACGCTCGCCGCTCCCGGGACCTCCGGCCCGACGGCCCCAAGACGTTCGCCGCTCCCGGGACCTCCGTCGCTCCCGAGGCCGCTCGATGAAAGCCCCCTCACCTTTAGGCTGGCGCAAGCTGCGGCGCTACTCTGGATGTGGAGCGTCCATGGCCTATCTACTTCGCAGACTTCCCCTCTCGCGCCTCCTGCTCCTCTGCGGGCTGGTCGTCGTGATCGGGATCTCGGTTACCGCGCTCGCGTTCGCGCTCGGCACGGGACCGACGCCGCCGCCGAAGCCCCTGGCGGATGCGGTCCATGACGCGCTCGCCGGGGCGGGTGGGGATCAAATCCAAGGCGTCAGCGCGAACGTCCAGCTGACCGACCACCTACTCGAAGGCGCCAACCTCGCCAGCGGCGGCGGTGAAGCCGGCCAGCTAGCCAAGAGCCCGCTCATCTCGGGCGCCTCCGGGCGGCTGTGGATCTCAAAGGAAGGCCGCGTGCGCCTGGAACTGCAGTCCGAAAAGGGCGACACCCAAGTGCTCTACGACGGGCATACCGTTTCGATCTACGACGCTTCGTCGAACACGCTCTACCGCTACACGCCGCCCGCCCACGAAGGCAACACGGCCTCAGCGGACAGCGGCACCGGCTCTCCGACGACGAGCGGCCACCAACCCCCGTCGGCCGCGAAGATCGAAGAAGCGATCTCGCGCCTCAGCCGGCACGCAAACGTGTCCCGTGCGACGCCGACCGACATCGCGAGCCAGGCCGCATATACGGTGCGCGTTTCTCCCAAAGAAACCGGCAGCCTGCTCGGTCGCATCGAGCTCTCGTGGGATGCGAACAACGGCGTGCCGCTGCGCGCTGCGATCTACTCCTCGACAAGCTCCTCCCCCGCGCTCGAACTGGCGGCCACATCGATCTCCTACGGCCCTGTCGAAGCCTCGGCGTTCGAATTCACGCCGGCGAACGCCAAGGTCGAGGAAGTTACGCTCCCGCATGAACAGGGTTCCCAGGCCGGCCAGTCTCCACAGGGCGGCGAACGCCCGCATGTGACGACCGCGGGCCACGGCCTCGCGACGATCGTCGTACTTGAAAGCAAGGCCAAGACCGGTGCCAATTCGACCGAAGCGGCGCTCACCGAAGGACTGCAGAAGGTCAAGATCAACGGCGTCGAAGCGGCCGAGCTGCCCACAGAGCTCGGCACGCTGCTCAGCTTCGAGCGCTCCGGCGTGCGCTACCTCCTCGCCGGCGCGGTCAACCCCGCGGCCGTCGAAGCGGTCGCCAAGGGCCTGTAGCCGTGAATGACGCACCGCCCGTGAGGGCGCGTGGGTTAGTGAAGCGCTACAAGGAGATCTTGGCGGTCGATCACATCGACCTGAACGTCCAGGTCGGCGATGTCTACGGCTTCCTCGGACCGAACGGCGCGGGCAAGACGACGACGCTGCGAATGGCGCTCGGGCTGATCATGCCGACCGAGGGCACGGTCGAATTGTTCGGGCGTGATCCCTTACGCGAAGGCGCACACGCACTCGAAGGAGTCGCTGGGTTCGTGGAGGCGCCGCGCTTCTACCCATACCTCAGCGCACAGAAGAACCTCGAGCTCCTGGCGGCACTGGACGGGAATGGAGCAAAGGAACGCATCGAGGAGGTCCTGGAGCTCGTGGAGCTGACCCCGCGCGCCGGCCATCGCGTCGGCGGCTTCTCCCACGGAATGCGCCAGCGGCTGGGAATCGCCGCAGCGCTGCTGCGCCGCCCGCGCCTGTTGATGCTCGACGAGCCCGCGACCGGCCTCGATCCGGCGGGCATGCGCGACATGCGCGCCCTGATCCGCCGCCTCGCCGACGAAGGGATTACCGTGCTGCTCTCCAGCCACCAGCTGCCGGAGGTGCAGGAACTGTGCGACCGCGTGGCGATCGTCGACCGCGGCCGCGTCGTCTACGAGGGCGCGCTCTCGGACCTCCGTCGCCAGGGCGGTGCGGGCTACCGGCTGCGCAGCACCGACGACGCCCGCGCGCTTGAGGTATTGCGCACGCAGCACGGGATCGAACACGTGATCGGAGGCCCGCCCACCCCACATACCATGCACGGCCTGAGCTTCCAGGCGCAGGAGTCCGACGTCGGCGCGCTCTCGCTCGCGCTGGCACGGGCGGGCATCGGGATCCTCGCGCTCACCCCGGAGCTCGCGACGCTCGAGGACCTGTTCTTCCGGTTGACAGAGTCCGGCGAGGCGCCGCAGAACGGCGACGAGGCGGGCAAGGGCGCTCAGGCCGTCGATGTGGGAGCAGTGGCATGAGCAGCGTTGCCACCGCCTCCCCCGCTCCCGCCCCCGCCGCGGGTGCGCCCAGCAGAGTCCACGCGCGGCGCCCCTCGACGCTCACGGCCTACCTCTGGGAGTTGCGCAAGCTCGTCTCCCAAAAGCGCACCTATCTGGGCCTGTTCCTGGCGGCGATCCTGCCGTTGATCTTCGTGCTGGTCCAGAACCTGCACGCACATCGCGGCCACGACCAGGGCAACATCTTTGCATCGCACATCACCCAGTCGGGGCTCGCGACGCCCGTGCTGATGCTGCTGTTCCTGTCCGTCTTCATGCTCCCCCTGATCGCCGCCCTGGTCGCCGGGGACATCGTCGCGGCCGAGGACGGCAACGGCACGCTGAAGACGATCCTCACGCGCTCGGTCGACCGCGGCCAGGTGTTCGTCGCGAAGGCGCTGGCGGCGATGACCTACGCGACGCTCGCGGTCTTTCTCTCCGCGGCGGTGGCGACCGTCGCCGGGGTCGCGTCGTGGGGCTTCAACCACGTCGTCACGTTCTCGGGCACCGTCGTCTCGGCGCCCGAAGGCCTGCTGCTCGTGTTCGCCGCCAACGCCGTCTACCTGATCCCGCTGCTGGCGGTCGTGGCGATCGGCGTGCTGCTCTCCACGACAACCCGCAACAGCGCCGCGGCCGTGGTCGGCACGATCGGCATCACGATCCTGCTGTTCATCGTCGCCCAGATCCCGGGCATCGAATCGATCAAGCCCTACCTGCTTACCGAACAGTACGAGAACTGGCACGGCCTGCTGCGCACCCCCACCGACTGGACACCGATCTGGCACTCGGCCTGGGTCTGCGCGCTATACGCGGTCCCGGCTCTGGTTGCGGGGTACCTCGTGTTCCTGCGACGGGACGTTGCGGGGGGATAGCACACCACCTGCATGCCTTCACCGGCCGTTGCTGGAACCGTTTACCGACGGCTGTACGTGGCAACCGTCAGGCCCCGCGCCAGCGTCGCGTCTTTGAGGCCGCTGCGCACGGTGGCGACATCGAAGCCCGCTTTCAACCCGAGCTTGCGATCGAGCGCGTAGAGCAGGAACGCGACGTGGTGCAGGCGACCACTCGCGTCGCAGATTCCACCCCAGCGGGCATCGCCGGCGCTGTTGCGACCGACAACCGCCCCCGCGGGCAGCCTGCCGGCGGCGATTCCTAGCGAGCGCGGCGGCAGGCCGGCGACGGCCCACTGGATCGCACCGCGATGACCGCCGTCGAGATCGATCGCGAGCAGCAGCAGTTCGACACTGCCCGCGTGTACATCGCGCCAGCTCAGCGGCGGCGAGACGTTGGCGCCGTCGCAGGTGTAGCGGCTCGGCAGCGCGCCGTCCGGCGAGAAGGCGGGGCTGTTGAGAGCGATCGTCCCGAGCGTTGTGCGGGGCGCAGGAGCGGGCGACTTCGCCGATGTCGACGTGCCACCGAAGCCCCCGCAGCCAGCGCCTGCCAGCGTCACGGCCAGGCCCACAGCGAGCAGCGATCCGTGGTTCCCGATCCTCACGCGGCGCAGATTAGTTGCTTCACACGTCCTCTTTGCCAGGCGATCGTCGTGCCCTCGGAGGGGCGAGGTCCGTACGGCCAAGGCCGCGCCCGCACAAACGCCCCGCACCCCCCAACCACGCCAAGCCGGTCGGACGGACATCGACCCCGCCGAGGGCTTGCCACCCACGCTCAGGCCCAAGCGAACTCCCCTCAACGCCGAGCTCCCTCCGGTAACTCAACCCACCTCGGCCGGCAGCTCGATCGCGGCGAGCTCGACGTCGCCCATCAGCCGCCGCGCCTCGCGCGGGTCGACCAGGCCGGCGCCCAGCCTGACGGTGGACTCCGCCCCGCAGGCCACCCCGAAGCGCAGGCACTGATCGGGCGGCCGACCCTCGTAGCGGGCGGCGATGTAGCCGGCCAGGAAGGCGTCGCCGGAGCCCCGTTTGGCGATCGAGTCGCGCGGCTGCACGGTCACGCGACGCAGGGACGGCCGGCCGTCGACGAGCACCTGGGCGAAGCAGCCGTCGGGGAGCGTCATGATCGCCTCGCGGGGACCGAGCGCGGCGATCTCGCGCACCCCCAGCGAGCGCTCCTCCTCGCTCGCGAACTCGTGGCCGACGAGCTCCTCGGCCTCGGTCACGTTCGGCGAGACGACGTCGGGCTCGGCACGGACCGCCTGGCGCAGAGGATCACCGTCGGTGTCGATCACGGTCGTCACCCCCGTACGCTCGAGCTCGCGGATCAGCACCGCGTAGATGTCTGCCTCGAGGCCGCGCGGGAGCGAGCCGGCGAACACGACGATCGCGGCCCCGCGCGCGAGGTAGAGCAGCTTGTCGCGGAACAGCTCGACCTCGTGTTGGGAGACCGACGGACCGCGTTCGTTGATCTCGGTCTGCTCCCCGGTCGTCGGGTCGAGCACCGAGGTGTTCGTGCGCGACTCCTCGCGGATCCGCACGAAGTCGTTGAGGATCGCCTCCTCGGTGAGCTGCTCGACGATGTGCGTGCCCGTGATGCCGCCCGCGAAGCCGGTCGCGATCACCGGCTGGCCGAGCGTCTTCAGCGTACGGGCGATGTTCACGCCCTTGCCGCCGGCCATCGTGCGCTGCTCGACGGTGCGATGACGGCGCCCCAACCGGAAGTTCGGCACCGAAAGCGACTTGTCGATCGCCGCGTTCAGCGTGACCGTGATGATCATCGCGGTTCAGACTACCCCAACTTCCACGCCTCCGCGCGCAGGCGCTCTGCCTCGGCCCTGGCCGCCGCGGCCGGGTCCCCGCCGGCAACCAGATAGGCGCCGGCGATGCTCCTGGAGGCCGTCACCAGACCGCCCGCGCGGCCTGGCGCGAATGCGGGCGCCAGGTCCTCGACCCGGCCGCCCTGGGCGCCGACCCCGGGCAGCAGGAACGTCGCGTGCGGCATCAGCTCGCGGGCCCGCGCGAGATGCCCGGGGACGGTCGCCCCCACGACGGCGCCCACGTCGCTCAAGCCGGACTCGCCAACGCCGGGCGCGCCGAGCTCCTCGACGATCGCGGCCAGGCGCTCCCAGACCATCCCGCCGCCGGCGAGCTCGAGATCCTCGACGTCCGCGGCGCCCGGGTTCGACGTGCGCACCAGCGCCAGCACCCCGGCGCCGGCGGCACGCGCCGCCGCGACGAACGGCTCCACCGCATCCGCGCCCATCAGCGGGTTGACCGTCACGATGTCCGCGCCGAGTCCCGCGACCGCTCCAAACGGCGTCTCGATCCCGCCGATCAGGCCCTGCGCGTAGGCGGTGGCGCTCACCGAGATATCGCCGCGCTTGCCGTCGGCGATCACGAGCAGACCGCTTGCCCGCGCGTGCTCGACGACCGCGACGAGTGCGCTCCAGCCGGGGGCACCCAGCCGCTCGAAGCAGGCGAGCTGGGGCTTGACCGCCACGCACGCGTCCGCCGTCGCGTCGATCAGTGCCCTGCAGTGGACGACCACCGCGCCCGCGGCGCGCTCCGCGGCGGAGGAGCCGTCGGGGAATACGGCCGCGGCGGACGTATCCGCGACGGATGCTTCCTCAACGGACGCATCTCCGGCGGACGCGTCCAGCTCGGGCTCGCTCGCCACCGGCCACAGCGCGCTCGGGTCCGGATCGAGGCCGAGCACGATCTGCGAGCGGCGCGCTTGCACGCGCGCCGCGAGGGTGTCTCCGAAGCTCGTGGGCAGGCTCAGCGGCCCTTCACCGCGCTCTTCAGCCCGCTGCCCGCGGTGAAGCGCGGCACGCGGGAGGCGGCGATCTGGATGCGCTCGCCCGTGCGCGGATTGACGCCCTGGCGCGCACCGCGCTCACCGACGTGGAACTTTCCGAACCCCGACACCGTCACCTCGCTGCCCCTGCGCAGTGCGTCCTCGACGGTGGCCAGCACCGCATCCAACGCACGCGCCGCATCCTGCTTGGTCAGATCGGCGCGGTCCGCCACCTGGTCGACCAACTCGGACTTCGTCACTTCGTCCTCCTCTCGTAAGACAGTTCAAGCGACGCTAACACCGTGCGCGGACATTCGCCTCCGCCAGCACATCCGACACAATGGCGTGGTGACCTTCGAACGCGTCGCCTGGAGCCTGACCGTGCTCGTCGCGCTGATCACGGCGCTGCTGTTGCTCCTGTCCGGCTACAACGGCTATGCCGGCCTCGGTCTCGCGGTCGCGATCGCAGCTGCGATCAACCTCCTGTAGCCCGAGGTAGCGAACGGTCTCCGATCGCGCCGCCCTCAGCTCAATCGGTCGCGATCCGCCAACCATTCCAGTAGCGCGCGGGCGGCATGTCCGCGATGGCTAATCGCGTCCTTCTGCTCATCCGAGAGCTGGGCCATCGTCAGGGTGGGTGGGACCCAATCTTTCTCATCGGGCAGGAAGGCGGGGTCGTAGCCGAATCCGCCCGCTCCCTGCGGCTCGGCGGCCAGCGTCCCCGTGCAACGAGCCTCGAGCAGATGCTCCACGCCGGCCCGCGGATCGACGTAGGCGAGCGCGCACACATAGGCCAGCCCACTGCCCGCCGGTGCCTCGCGCAGCAGCTTTGCCAGGTTCTCCTCGTCGGTTGCCTCCTCGCCGGCGTAGCGTGCCGAGCGCACGCCGGGTGCGCCGCCGAGGGCCTGTGCCTCGATGCCTGAGTCGTCGGCGATCGTGACCGCCCCGGTGGCGCCGGCAGCCGCGCGGGCCTTGCCGAGTGCGTTCTCCGCGAATGTCTCGCCGTCCTCCGGAGGCAGCTCGACCTCGGCCGGGAGGACGCGGATCTCGTGGCCGGCGAGCAGGCGCTCGAACTCGCGGCGCTTGTGCTCGTTGTGGGTGGCCAGCAGGAGCCTCATCGTTCAAGATCGCCGTGACCGGCAGGACCAGCGCACCGGTGATGATGGTCCGTGCGCGCGCATCGCCGCAGCACCCGTCAGGCGGCGACGATCGCCTGCTCCTGGGCCGCCCGCAGCCGCTCGATCCCGTCGCCGGCGAGCGCCAGCAGCTCGTCCAGATGCGCGCGTGAGAGCGGCGTGCGCTCGGCCGTCGCCTGCACCTCGATCAGGCCGCCCTCGCCGGTCATCACGACGTTCGCGTCGACCTCCGCGGTCGAGTCCTCGGAGTAGTCGAGATCCAGCAGCGCGACCCCCGCGACGATCCCGCAGGAGACGGCCGCGACCGAACCGGTCAGGGGCGAGCCCTCGAGCTTGCCGTCCGCCCGCAGGCGCGCGCAGGCGAGCGCCAGCGCGACGTAGGCGCCCGTGATCGAGGCGCAGCGCGTCCCCCCGTCGGCCTGCAGCACGTCGCAGTCGAGGTAGATCGTGCGTTCGCCGAGCTTCGACAGGTCGATCACACCGCGCAGCGAGCGCCCGATCAGACGCTGGATCTCGACGGTGCGCCCGTCCTGGCGCCCGCGCGTGGCGTCGCGCTGCTTGCGGTCGCCGGTGGAGGCCGGCAGCATCCCGTACTCGGCCGTCAACCAGCCCTTCCCCTTGCCCGCCATCCAGCGGGGCACGTTCTCCTGCGCGGAGGCGGTGCAGATCACGCGCGTCTCCCCGGCCGAGATCAGCGCCGAGCCGGTGGCGGTGCGCATGAAGCCCGGCTCGATCTCGATCGGCCGCAGCCCATCCGGCCCGCGACCGTAGCTACGCTCGGCTCGACTCATCGGACAACCTCTCTTCGTATGTGTTCGGCGGCGCCGTTCACGCCGTCGCCTCGACCGCCGCCAACTCGACACGCTCGACCGGGCCGAGCGGCATTTGCAGGAAGCGCGTGCCGGCCTGCTCGAAGGCCTCCGTGTCGCCGGTGCAGAGGAAGCGGTACTCGCCCTCGCCCTCCTGGGGGTTCCGCAGATCGCGCGTGCTCAACGCGTGCTCCACCTGACGCGCCAACGCCGCCCCGGAGCTGACGAGCGCGACGTCCGGTCCGAGCATCCGCTGGAGCATCGGCTGGATCAGGGGATAGTGGGTGCAGCCGAGGATCACCGTGTCGACGTCCGCCCGCTTCAACGGCGCGCAGACTTCGCGCACGGTCTCCACCGCGCGTTCGTCGAACTGCTCGCCGGCCTGGATGATCGAGGCCAGCGTCGGGCACTCCACGGCGTGGAGCGTCACGTGCGGGTCGATCGCCCCCACCGCCTCCTCGTAGGCGCGGCTGGCGACCGTCGTGGGGGTGGCCAGCAAGCCGATCCGGCCGCTGCGCGTCGCCGCGGCCGCGCGTAGCGCCTCCGGCCGCACGACCCCGAGCACGTCGACGCCGAGCGTCGTGTCCATCATCCGCGCTCGCAACGCCGGCAACGCGGCCGCGGTCGCGGAGTTGCAGGCGACCACCAGCAGCTTCGCGCCGCGCCCGGCGAGCTCCTCGGTCACCTCCGCGGAGAACCTGATGAGCTCCTCCGGTGTGCGTTCGCCGTAGGGAAAGCGCGCGGTGTCGCCCAGGTAGAGGAAGTCCTCGCGCGGGAGCCTCACGAGCAGCTCGTGCAGCACGGTCAGCCCGCCGACGCCGGAGTCGAATACGCCGATCGGTCGTCCCCGTGGATCGCTGCTCGATCGCTCGGCGTCGGTCGCGGGCGCGCTCGTCATGCCGCCCATCATCCCAGAGCCCGGAGCGCTACGGTCGGAGGATCGTGCGCGCGCTCGTGCTCTCCAACATGCGGCCCGACGCCGCGCACCCCGAGCGTGGCACCTTCGTCCGCGATCAGATCGCCGATCTACGGCGCCTACGGGATCTCGACTTCGAGATCGAGCTCTATGAGTTTCCCCCCGGCGCGCGCGCACTCGCGCAGGCGGCCCACGATCTGCGCCGTCGCTACGGCGGACCGTCGACACTCAGCCGCCGGCCCGCGCGCGCGCCGTTCGAGATCGTCCACGCGCACTATGGGCTCACCGCCTGGCCGGCGTTCGCGGTTCCCGCCCGCGTGCGCGCGCTGACCGTCCACGGCAACGACATGCGCCACCCCCGCACGCGGACGATCACCGGCGCCGCACTCGGCCGGATCGACCTCCTGGCGGCCGTCTCGAGCTCGCTGGCTCGAGAACTGCCGAGCGCCCGCGCGCGCGCCAGGGCGCAGGTGCTGCCCTGCGGCGTCAACCTCGAGCGCTTCCACCCGATCCCTCGCACACAGGCCCGCAACGAGCTCGGCCTCGATCCCGGCAAGCCCTACCTGCTGTTCGCGGCCGACCCCTCCCGCGCGATCAAGCGCTACGACCTGGCGCTCGAGCTGGCGCGCGCGGTCGACGTCGAGCTGCTCGCGCTCGGCGGCGTCGATCCTGCGCGCGCGCCGTTGTGGTTCAACGCCGTCAACGCGGTGCTGATGCCCTCCGAGCACGAGGGCTTCGGCCTGGCGGTGCTCGAGGCGCTCGCCTGCGACGTGCCCGTGCTCGCCACCCCCGTCGGCATCCACCCCAAGGCGCTGCACGACGTCGCCGGGGCCCTGTGCGCGCCGTTTGAGCTCGAGACCTGGCGCGCGGCGCTCGAGCCTCACCTGGGCGCGACGGAGTCGCGGATCCGGGGACGCGCGCACGCCGAGCCGTTCTCCGGCCCGCGCTTGGCCGAGCACGTCGCCGCCGCCTGGCGTGCTGCCCTCCGCGACGCCGGATAGCATTGGTGAGTCGATGGAGGATGCTCAAGCCACCAATCCGGCGACGGAGGTGCAGACGCCCGCGAGCCAGGACGCCCCCGATGAGGCTCCCGGGTTCGGCTCGCGTGGTCGCATGCGCCGCCGCGCGCGCTTCCTGCGCAAGGCGCGCGAGCTCGCCTACCGCGACCTCGGCGGCCTGGTCTTCAGCCTCCACCGCTTCGGCCAGCGCAACGATGCGCTCGCGCTCGCCAAGCTCTCGACGCTCGGCCAGATCGACACCGAGCTGCGCGCGCTCGAAGACGCGCTCGCCGAGCACCAGCCGGTGACCGTCCTACGCGACGCCGGCATCGCCGCCTGCCCGCGCTGCGCGGCGATCCACGGCAGCGAGGACCGCTTCTGCCCCAACTGCGGCCTCGCGATGGACCGCCACGCCGAGCGGCCGGTGGCAGGACCGCCCGCGAACGTCACACCCGCTCCCGCACCCGCTCCCGCACCCGCAGCCGCAGCCGCGACCGCTTCCGCACCCGCCACAGCCCCAGCCTCTGCGCCCGCATCGCCGGCGGCGCCCGCCTCTCCCACCCCGGGCGCTCCCGAGGCGACGCCCACCGACCAGGACCAGCCCACAGTGATCGTCCGTCCTCCCGGCCCCGGCGCGTGAGCGTCGCCACTCCCCCCTCCGCTCCAGTCCCCACCGCAGCTCCGCCGCCCGCGGAGGAGGCGTGCCCGCTGTGCGGTGCGGCGCTCGAGCCCGAGCAGGAGTGGTGCCTGCGCTGCGGCGCCGCCGCGCGCACGCGCCTGGCGGCATCGCCTGCCTGGAAGACGCCCGTGATCGCGCTCGCGGTCGTCGTCGCGCTCTCGCTCGGCGTGCTCGCCGCGGCGCTCGTCAAGCTCGCCGGCGGCTCCGGGCACTCCACGACGGCGCCCACGACGATCACGGTCACGCGGCCCGCCACTACGCCGACCGCCACCGTGTCCACCGCAACCGTGCCCACCGCAACCGTGCCCACCACGACGACGCCCGCCACCCCCGGGACGAGCACGCCAAGCACCAGCCTCCCCACCACCACCCCGAGCACAACCTCGAGCACCGGCGCCTCCGGCCCGTCCACCACAGCCACGACACCCGGCCTCTCCACTCCCACCACCGCACCCGCCAAAACCGCCCCGAAAGCCACGACGCCCGCGCGAACCAAATCGAGCGAAACCCCACCCACCTCGAACCCCCTAGTAGCCCCGGAATCGCTAAAGAAGTGAGCTCCTCTGGAGCCGGTCCGGTATGCGAGACCGAGATCGTGGTGGTGGGCGCCGGCGCCGCCGGGCTCTACGCGGCGCTCTGCGCGGCGCACGAGGGCGCGACGGTCGTCCTGATCTCGGCCACGCCCCTTGCCCAGACGGCCTCCTACTGGGCGCAGGGCGGCCTCGCCGCGGCGCTCGCCACCGACGACAGCTTCGAGCTGCACCTCGCCGATACCGAACGCGCCGGGCGCGCGCTCGTCAGGCGCTCGGCGGCCGAGATTCTCGTGCGCGAGGCGCCCGCGCGGGTGGAGGACCTGCAGGCGCTCGGCGTCCACTTCGACGGGGACCGCTCCGGTGGCCTCGCACTCGGCCTCGAGGGCGGGCACTCCGTCAGGCGCGTCGTCCACGCGGGGGGCTCCGCGACCGGCCGGCGCGTCGTGCGCCAGCTCTCGGCGCTCGTCGCCGCGGAGAGCTCGATCACCGTCTTCGAGGGCGCGCGAGCGCGGGCGCTGTGGACCGATCGCGAGCATCGAAACCCGGCCCATCCCGGCGCCGCGAGCCCCACCGGCAGCGAAGACCGAAACCCCATCCACCCCGGCGATGCGAACCCCGCCCGTCCCCGCTGTCGTGGCCTGATCTGCGACGACGGCCGGGTCGTGGCGGCGCGCGCGGTCGTGCTCGGCACCGGCGGCGCCGCGGCGCTATGGGCGCGCACCACCAACCCACCCGGTTCCCAGGGTTTTGGCCTGCTGCTCGCCCACGCCGCCGGCGCGTCGCTGGCGGACCTCGAGCTGCTCCAGTTCCACCCCACCGCGGTGATCGGACTCACCGGACGGGAGGGGTTCCTGATTACCGAGGCGATCCGCGGCGAGGGCGCGACCCTCCACGACGCGGCCGGCGAGCGCTTCGTCGACGAGCTCGCCCCCCGCGACGAGGTCGCGCGCGAGATCGCGCTGCGCCTGCGGGAATCCGGCGAGCGCGCGGTCGGCCTCGACATGCGCGCGATCGACCCCGCCCACTTCCCCAACGTCGTCGCCGCGCTGCGCGAGGCGGGGCTCGACCCGGCGCGCGAGCTCGTCCCGGTCGCCCCGGCGGCGCACTACACGATGGGCGGGATCGTCGCCGACCTGGACGCGCGCTCGACCCTTCCCGGGCTCTACGCCGTCGGCGAGGCCTCCTGTACCGGCCTGCACGGCGCCAACCGCCTCGCCTCGAACTCACTCAGCGAGTGCTTCGTGTTCGCCCGCCGCGCCGTGCTCCACGCGCTCTCCACGCCCGGCCCCGTCGCGCCGCCACCCTCACCCGCGGAGCTCCAGGCGCTCCGCTCGCTCCCCGCGTCTCCGATCGCCGGTCCGCAGACACGCGAGGCGCTCTGGCGGGACGCCGGCATCGTCCGCACCGCGGCGGGCCTACAGCGCCTGCTCGAGGATCCCCATCCGCTCGCCCGGCTGCTCGCTCTCGGCGCGCTCGCGCGCGAGGAGAGCCGCGGCGCCCACCAGCGCTCGGACCACCCGGAGCTCGATCCCGCGCTCGATCGGCATCACTTCGTCCTCCCGCGTGACGGGGACGGCACCTGGCAGACCTGGGATTAACCCTCGCCGACACCGGGCCGACGTTCCGTGTCCGCCGCGCTCGATCGGCGGCCCCCGATCGCACCGCGCAGACTGTCTGTGCTCATCTGCGGGCGCTCGGCTCGAGTGCACGCCTGTCGGAGGGAACCACGCACACCATCCCGGCCCCGGAGGGGCCTTCATAAAGGTATTTAAATCTTCGCTTCCCGCGCGCGAAACCTCGATCCTTTCTCCTCGATCGTGTGTTTTCGCTCATGGAATGTCTTTTCACGGCCGGTAGGCGATACGCCAGAAAGACCGGTTCATCGAGAAAGAGGGTGAGGGGTCGCCATGTATCAGTTCAGCCGGGCCATCTATCGGGAGTTGGCGCCCCATCTCCTGGCCCCCAAGCCGGGCGTCGCCGCGAACGCCAACCAGGAACACCTGCTGCAGGCATGTGAGGCGGTCGTCGAGCGGATGGCCGTCGAACGTCTCTACTTCGCGCGCCCCGAGCGCACGCTGTTCTGCGATATCCGCTCGCTGTTCCCGATGAGCGAACAGGGCCACGTCCACCGCGTCGTCGCCCGCTACATCGCGCTCGCCCAGCAGTTCCTGATCGAGAACCCGCTCGCGGGCTACGCCTCGATCAAGGGCGACGAACCGCAATGTCGCGCGACCACGCGCAAAGGCGCCGCCTGCCAGCGCGTGCCGCTGCCCCACAACGGCTACTGCCCGTCG
>Ga0207933_1001068_pt1 | contig 22529 bp, 20 predicted proteins | sample NGESurdeep092012_4_FD_184488 | JGI IMG/M metagenome (GOLD analysis project Ga0207933, IMG submission 184488) | Arctic peat soil microbial communities from Barrow, Alaska - NGEE Surface sample F53-3 deep-092012 (SPAdes) | ecosystem: Environmental > Terrestrial > Soil > Wetlands > Peat ...
TGGGGCTTCAGCCCCACGAATAAAGCCAATGGAATGATCAGGGCTTTAGCCCCGGATCCTCCCGATTGCCACTGCTGCTTGCCTTTTTCAACAAGCTCCTAATGCTTTCAGCAAGCGCGCCGATAAGCCACGCGATGGGTATTCCCAGGAATGGAAGGTCAGAATGGAGACCACGGCCGATGTGTTGAAAAATGCGATTTCAAAACGCAAAGAGGGTGCTCCGCATAGAGTCTTTCAGGAGGTTGCGGACATCTTTGTTGCGCTTCGCCTGCTCATTGTGGCGGACAGAATTGAAGGCGCCGAAAAGGGGCGGATGTTTCACTTATTTCGCTGACCTGGTTGTTATGGTCGCCCGACAATCTCGCGCGCAATATTCAGTTCATAACTCGAAAGTGAACCCGCATGACGAACCAGCTTATGGCGCCGCACACGATCGAAGGTCAAAGAGCGTCGCAGGGGACTACCCTGCTCGATCTTTGGAGGATCGTGCGGCGACGGCAACTTATCGTTTTCGGAGTGCTGGTCGCGGCGCTGACGTGCGCGGCGCTGGTTTCCGTCTTCAGCACGCGGCGCTATGAGGCGACTGGTGAGATTCAGGTCCAGAAGGACTCGTCCGATGCGCTGGGGCTGGACTCGCTGATGGGCGCGGCCGGTGGAAGCCCGACCGATGCGCTGGACGCAAATGTAACGCTGCAGACACAGGCCAAGATTCTGGAATCGCAGACCCTGGCGTTGAAGGTCGTCGACCGTCTGCATTTAGTGGACGCCCCCGATTTTCAGCGGCACTTCAGCGTGATTGGGTGGGCACTTGGACTGATCGCAGCAAAAGGAGCGCCGGACGCCGCAAACAATTCCCTGGAAAATTCTCCCAATAAACGGGACCATGTTCTGCGAATTTTCCAGAGCAATACAAAAGTAACTCCAGTACCGGGCACGCGCCTCATCGATGTAAGTTACATGAGCACGGACCCCAGGTTGGCGGCAGCCACGGTAAACGAGCTTATCGATAGCTTGATCGACTATAACTTTCAGACGCGCTACCTCGCCACGGCACAAGCGTCGGAGTGGCTGAGCAAACAACTTACCGACCTTCGGACCAGAAGCGAAAACTTGCAAGCGCAGGTCGCGGAGTTACAGCGGCAGTCGGGAGTATTCAGCTTCGGCGGACAGGATGTGGATGGGAAGGGCGTTGCTTATAGCACCGTCCTCGATCAATTGCAGCAGACGACGGTCATGTTGAGCGCGGCACAGTCGAACAGAATTATTAAAGGCGCGCTATATCAAGCTACCAAGACGAATGACGCGGACACCATTGCTGGATTGTCGGGCTCGCCGTTGCTGGCTGGCGCGTCGCCGGGTGTAGGGACTTCGCTGGCGTTGATACAAACGCTGCGCAGCCAGGAGGCGACGCAGCGCGCGCAGATCAGTGAAGCGGCCACGAAGTTTGGGCCGGCCTATTCGAAGCTCGGCGAGATGCGCGCGAATTTGGCGTCGATGCAGCAGTCGATCCGCGATGAGCAGGGCCGCCTGCAAAAGCAGACCAAGAACGATGCGCAGGTTTCGCAGGATGTGGAAGACCATATCCGTAGCGTGTTCGACCGGCAGAAAAAGAGCGCGGAGGCGTTGAACAACAAGGCGATCCAGTACCAGCTTCTACGCCAGGAAGCAGACCAGAGCAGCGGACTTTACGAGCGGCTGTTGAGCCGTCTGAAAGAAGCGGGCGTACTGGAAGGATTGAAATCCAGCAATATTACGATTGTGGAACCGGGGCGGGTCGCTTCGCGTCCCGCGAAGCCGAGTATCGAGTTACTTTTTGCGGCGGCCATCGCGGCGGGATTATTTCTTGGTTTGCTGGCGGCATTCGGCCTGGAGATCATGGACAGTAAGGTCCACGATTTGCAAGTAGTCTCGGTGCGGTTCGGCGATGCGTTTTTCGGCGACCTTCCATTTGAGCGTGAGAAGATTGTAGCGCCGAGGTTATTGCCGGGTGGGGGATCGACTTCCATTTCCGCGGTGGCGAAGCCCAGTTCCCCTTATAGCGAATCGTTGCGCGCGCTGCGGACGGCAATTCTATTGGCGCGCGGAGGCTCTCCGCCGAAGGTGTTGCTGGTTACGAGCTCGATTGCGCAGGAAGGTAAGAGCACGCTTTCCGCGAACCTCGCGGCGATGCTGGCGCAACAGGGAAAACAAGTGTTGCTGGTAGATGCGGATTTGCGCCGGCCGACTTTGCATGCGCGGTTTCGGCTGGGTAACTCGGTGGGCCTGAGTTCGTTGCTGACCACCGAGGGCGCAATGCGATCGGACGGCGCGGCGTTCCAGAAAATTGAGGAGATTCCGGGATTGCAGATCATTACGGCCGGGCCCGTGCCGCCATATCCGTCGGAACTTCTGGGGTCGGAACAGATGAAGACGCTCGTGGAAGAGTGGCGCGAGAAGTTCGATTTTATCGTGCTGGACGCGGCCCCGGTGCTGCCAGTTACGGACTCGGTAATGGTCGCTCCACTGGCAGACCAGATTCTTCTTGTCGCCAGACACGGAGTGACGGAAAGCTCCGCGCTCGACCGTAGTTTCGGATTGTTACAGTCGAGGACAGGCGATATACCGATCGGCATTGTGATCAATGCCGTCAAACGCACCGCGGATAGTTACTACGGCGCGTACGGGTCGTATGGATATGGCCCTGTGAAAGGCCGGAAGGGACAGGCCGTACATGTATAAGATTGCATTTCTGGTAGGAGCGTTGTTGTGTGGAACGAGCTTGCTCGCGCAGCAGGAAAGTCTGGTCGTTGGGCCGGGAGATTTGCTGAAGGTGCAGGTCTATGACACTCCTGAACTCGATCAGCACCCGAGGGTGGATGACGCTGGAAATATTCCACTGCTGTTCGTGGGAAATGTCGCGATCGCGGGAAAAACGCCGGGGCAAGCGGCTTCTGCAATAGCCTCGGCCATGGTTGCGGCGCAGTTGATGTTACATCCGCAGGTAAGCGTGACGATCGAGCAGTATGCGACGCAGAATGTGTCCGTGCTGGGCGAAGTGAATAAGCCGGGAAACTATGCGATCGCGACGCCGCGGCCGGTGCTGGATGTGCTTAGTATGGCGGGAGGGCTGAACGCGCTTGCCGATCGGCATGTGATTGTGCGGCACCACAAGGCTCCGGGATTGCGAGAGATTTACTTTGCGAAGAATGATGCGGGTGCGGGCGCCGAAAAGGATGTTTACGTGTATCCCGGGGACACGGTGCTCGTTGCGAAGACGCATTTCGTTTATGTGCTGGGAGATGTGGCGCGGCCGGGCGGATATCCGATGTCGACCAGCGATACGCCGATGACGATGCTGGAAACGTTGTCGGAGGCGGGCTCGCCGAATAAGACGGCGATAGTTACCGGGGCGAAACTCATCCGCAAAACGCCAGGTGGCACGCAGGAAATTGGCCTCAAGATTGCGGCCATTGAAAATGGTAAGCAGCCGGATTTCGCGGTGGAGGCGGACGACGTAATTTTCGTTCCCTTCAGTTACATGAAGAATTTTGTAATTACCGGGACTTCGGTTGCCGCGTCGGTTGCATCGGCTGCGCTGTACGTGCGCTGAGGGGAAACAAGGAGCATCGTGACGAACACGTTACCGGCGGTGCATGCGGACAGGAGGTACCGAACGGCGTCTTTGATGGGGCGCGTGGCGATTGAGGCGCCGGTATGGCAACTCGCGCTGACGTATGTGGTGATCGCGATCTTGATCTTTTTTGTTATGGGCGGGTATCTGCCGATTTCAGGTACGCGCGATAGCTCGTTACAGACTATGGTGAGTTCTTCGGACACATTGTGGGGAGAAATATTTCTTCTCGGGATGTGGGCTGTGGGACTGACGATTATGGCGCCCTGGACGCGGGCAATCCTTGCAACGTGTGGGCGGATGAAGGCGATGATTTGTCTGCCGATCCTTGCGATTGTTTCGATCGCGTGGTCGCAGGACCCGGGGAATAGCTTCCGTAAGGGAATATTTCTCTTACTCGGAACCTTATTTGGGTTCTATCTGGTGCGAAGGTTTTCGGCAACGGATCTGGGGCAGATATTTGTGATGGCGGGGATTTGCGCGGGCTTGCTGGGAATTGTTGTGTCGATATTGCTGCCGGAGTATGGCAGGGACAGCTTCAATGGCGATGCGTGGCAGGGGATATTCCGGTCGAAAAATGGGTGCGCGCAGATTATGCTCTTTCTGCTTTCGCCCGCCGTGGCCTTTTCGTTTTCGACGCGAGGGATGGAGATGATCCGGTTTCTCCTTTTTCCTGTGACGGCGGTACTGCTGGTGATGTCGATGGCGAAGACCTCGTGGCTGCTGGCCCCAGGGTTCCTTTTGTTCATGGGAACGCTCGCGGCACTGCGACGATTCAACCGCAGGGACGTGTTGTTTGCGTTCGGGGGCGGGGTTGCGTTGCTGATCGCCGCGGGGTTCGCGGTGCCTTACATCTTGCCGTTGGTGCTGGAGTCTCTGGGCAAGAATGCGGACCTGAGCGGTCGGATGCCGCTGTGGACGAGCGCGATGGTTTCTATTCTGAAGCGGCCAATGCTGGGCTATGGCTACGCAGCATTCTGGACAGGGCTTAAAGGTGAGTCGCTGAATATTTTTATGTCAACTCATTTTGAAATCTATCAGGCGCAGAATGGCCTGCTTGAAGTGTGGCTGGAGATGGGGATTGTCGGTGTGACGCTGGTGGTCCTTACTCTCGGCAAGGCCGTGAAGGATGCGGTTACGTGCATCCAGCGCGGACATTCGCAGGCCGTGAACTGGTATATCGGGATAGTTGCGCTCACGGTAATCTACAACGTCGATGAATCGTTTCTGGCGACGGCGCATTCGGTTCCGTGGTTGATGTACATCGTCGCGTGTACTGGATTGGCGGCTGAGGCGCGGCGGTTACGGAGTAACTATGCCGCGGGAGGTGATGGTGGTCGACGTTAGTGTTGTCATTCCGACTCGGAGGCGACCGGAGCTGGTGCGACGCGCGATTATGAGCGCGCTGATGCAAGGGGGTGTCGAACTTGAGGTGGTGGTGGTGCTCGATGGCGAAGATGAGGCGACGAAGGCGAGCGTGGCGGCGGTTGGGGACCGGCGGGTGCGGCTCGTGGCGTTGGCGAGTTCCGTTGGCGGGTCGGAGGCGCGGAATATTGGCGCGCGGGCCGCGATGGGGCGGTATATTGCGCTGCTCGATGACGACGATGAATGGTTGCCTGGGAAACTTGCGAAGCAGGTTGCTTTGGCGAATGGCTGCGGATCGGAGAATTTTGTCGTGACGACGGAGTACCTGCATCGCGTGGAAGGTCGTGGGGACGAGGTTTGGCCGGGGCATCTGCCGCGCGCCAATGAGGCGTTGTCGGAGTTTTTGTTTAGTTCGCGCGGAGGTTTTCAGACCTCGACTTACTTGTGCCCCCGCGAATTGTTTTTACGGGTGCCGTTTTGCAAGGGTTTGAAGAAGCATCAGGATTGGGATTGGTTTTTGCAACTGGCGGTGCTGCCGGAGTTTGAGTTGCTGGTTGTGGCGGAGCCGCTGTCCGTGTACTGGGTGCAGCCGCGGGCGAGGGAGAGCGTGTCGGGGAAGAGTGATTGGAGGCTTAGCCAGGTGTGGGCGGAGGGCAGGTTGCGGTGGATGACTCCGCGAGCGTATGCGATGTTTCTGGTGAAGATCTGCGTGCGCGGGGCGGTGGACCAGGGAGAAGGATGGCTCGGGTTGTGTTTTTTGCTACGCGAAATCATTGTGCGGGGGCGGCCGTCGGCGATGATTCTGGCGGAGTTTGCAGCGGCTGTGTTTCTGCCCGAAGGTTTGCGGATATGGCTGCGAGATTTTCTTGGCAAGCTGCGGCCGGGCGCTTCGCTGGTGGGTGTGAAGGCGGCGCGATGATACGGGTGAGTGCGATTATTCCGACGCGCCATCGGCCTGAGTTGCTGGAGCGGGCGATTCGCAGTGTGCTGGCGCAGACGTTTGAGGACTTCGAGGTGATTGTGGTGCTCGATGGGCCGGATGGGGTAACTCGGCCGGATATTTTGAGGGCCATGAGCCGGCGGATACAGGTGGTGTCGCTGGCGAAAAATGTGGGGTTGGCGGAGGCGCGCAATGAGGGGATTCGGCGGGCGCGGGGGAGGTGGGTTGCTCTGCTCGATGATGATGATGAGTGGTTGCCGGAGAAACTCGAATTACAGGTCGCGGCTGCGGAGAAGTTGGCGGGCGAATATGTTTTTGTGCCATGCAAGTTCATTGAGAAGACGCTGACGCTGGAGCGAGTTATGCCGGCGAAGTTACCGGGGAGCGCCAGTAACTTCTCGGAATATATGTATTGCGAGCAGGGTTACTTGCAGCCGTCTATGTTTTTTATGTCACGCGCGCTGTGCATGGAAGTTCCATTTACCAAGGGACTGCGGCACGTTGAGGACTCGGATTGGTTGTTGCGGGCGATGAGGCATCCCGGCATAAAGCTGGGTGGGGTGGATCGGGCGCTCTCCGTTTATTACAACTATAAGAGTGGTATGCGGGAGAGTGAGACTACTCCGTGGGAAAAGCCGCTGAAGTGGGCGGTGGAAAATCACGAGTTATTTACGCGGAGGGCGTTCCCGTTTTATGTGGCGCGCATTGGGGTGAATGCGAAGCGGGCTGGGGAGCCGATATCGGTATTGCTTCATCTATTGAGGACCGCGGCGAAGTATGGGTCGTTAAATGCGTCATCGCTGAGCTATTTCTTCGCGTATTGGTTTTTACCGGAGAGTTATTTGAAACGGGTACGTATATCTTCCAGGCGCGAACGGAAGGTGTTAGTCCAGGGGACGTTGTAGAAAGAGGTTGAGATGTTGCGATTTACGCTGGTGATTCCTACTCTGGAGCGGACTATGGAACTTGAAACACTTTTCGCGTCGCTTGCTGCGCAGGAGTATGAGGGGTTCGATTGTGTGGTGGTGGACCAGAACGGCGATGAACGGCTGGCGGGTACGATCGAGCGGTGGCAGCGGGCGTTTCCGATACTTCGGCTGCAGTGCGCGAAGGGTGTTTCGAGGGCGCGGAATTGCGGACTACTGCATGCTACCGGGGATATTGTCGCATTTCCCGATGATGATTGTTGGTACCCGCTGGATTTATTGAAAGAAGTAGCTGAGTGGTTCAGCCTTCATCCGGCGTTCGATATTTTGACCGTGGGTGCGAAGGATGAGAGGGGGGCCCCGAGTGGGAATAGGTGGATACGGGACGTTTGCGAGATCAGCGCGATGAATGCGTTTCGAACGACGTTTTGTTCGAGTATGTTTATTCGGCGGACGGAGACGTTCCGGCGCTTTCGATTCGATGAGGCGATAGGTCCGGGGGCGGGGACGCGGTATGGGTGTGGGGAAGAGACGGACTATATTTTGCAGCGGTTGGGGCATGGGGAGCGGGGGTATTTTAGTCGCGCGTTGTCGGTGGGGCATCCGGTGCGCGATATGTTGAGCGGGCAGGTGACGAGGGAGCGCGCGGCCGCGTACGGCAACGGGATGGGGTATGTGTTGCGGCAGCATTCGCTGGGGGTCCTGGGTGCGGCGTTTGTGGCGTATGACCTGCTGCGGTCGATGGCAGTGACGGTGAAGGGGGACTTCAGGGCGGCGGCGCTTTGTCTGCAACATGGGTGGGGAATTGCCACCGGATTTTTGACCGCGCCGACGGGCAGCGGAGTGCGAAGCCGGTGAACCGGGTACTGATTTTCCGCAACGAGGTGCTGCCGCGCAGCGAGACATTTATTCTCGCGCAGGCGTTGGCGCTGCGAAAGTTTGAGCCGTGGTTTGCCGGGACCCATGCGGCGTTGCATTCGATGGAACTGCCGATGGAGCCGGTGCTGGTTTCGTCGCTGCCCTCGCTGGCGGGGAAGGTGAGGCGGCGGCTGTTCTGGCGTGCGGGGTTCGCGCCGGGGTTCTATCGGCGGTTGCGGAAGATCGATCCGGAACTGGTTCATGCGCATTTCGCGCTGGATGGGGCGGCGGCTTTGCCGGTCTGCAAGCATTTGAAGCGGCCGTTGGTGGTGACGCTGCATGGGTACGATGTGACGTCGTCGGATAAGTGGCTGCGACGGTCGGAGGAGGGAAGACTTTATCTGCGGCAGCGCGCGGAGTTATGGCAGCGGGCTGCGGTGTTTCTGTGTGTGTCGGAATTCATTCGCGAGAAGGCCCTGGAGAAAGGGTTTCCTGCGGCGAAGTTGGCGGTGCATTACACCGGAATTGATCTTGCGTTGTTTCGTCCGGATGAGGTTGAGCGGGACCGCAATTCAATTGTTTTTACGGGGCGGCTGGTGGAGAAAAAAGGCGCTCGATATTTGCTGGATGCGCTGGCCTTGGTACGGGAGCGGTGGCCGGCTGTGCATTTGGCGATGATTGGGGCGGGGCCGTTGGACGCGGAGTTGCGGGCGCGGGTGGAGTGTGAGGGGCTGCCTTGTGAGTTTCTGGGGGTGCAGGGGGCGGAGGTGGTGAAGGAATATTTGGCGAAGGCGCGCGTGTTCTGTGTGCCCAGCGTGACGGCCGCGAATGGCGATAGCGAGGGGCTGGGGATGGTGTTTGCGGAGGCACAGGCGATGGGGACTCCGGTCGCGAGCTTTCGGCATGGAGGGATTCCGGAGGTGGTGAGCGATGGGAAGACGGGTTTGCTGGCGCCGGAGGCGGATGCTGCGGCGTTGGCGGAGAATATTCTGCGGCTGCTGGGGGATGATGCGCTGTGGGAGCGGTTGTCGGCGAACGGGGTGCGGGCGATGCGGGAGAAGTTCGATTTGCGGAAGCAGACGGCGCGGCTGGAAGAGATTTATACGGATGTGGTTTGCGGGCGTATGCGCTAGGCAAATTGGGTGAAAGTTTCCCGCAGGAGCAGGAGGCCAATTCATGGATCGCTCCAATTCCGGAGTTCAACAATCTGAAGCGCGAACGGCGGATTTGTCAGTAGTTGAAGCGGTAGCGAAGTTCGGCAAACACTTCGCGAGGGTCGTTGTAGTGGAAGCCGCCGAAGGCGAGGCTGTTGTCGAGCAGAACGCGGCGGTTCGCGGCGTTGGTCGCGGTGATGGAGGCGGTAAGCGTTTTGCCCAAACTCCGGCCAACCGATACGTCGAAGGTGGTGTGCTGCGGAAGGTAAGGATTGGGATAGCGCGGGTCGACCGGAGGGCCATCGGGATCGTAGCCGCCGTTGGTGAAGCCCGAGCCGTAGTAGACGTTGGTCGAAGCAGTCATGTGCGACGGAAGCATCGCGTTGAAGCCGAGGTTGAGTGTGTTGCGCTGGTCGTGGTCTACGGACGAGTAGTCGAAGCCCGCATCGCATTGGGGTGAGGCGATGGGCGTGCAAACAAGACCGCCTGTGATGTTGCCGCGCTGCTCCGCGATCTGGTTGGAGTACGCAAGGTGGGCCTGGCCGAAGCGCCAGACACGCGGCGAGCGGAGGGTGAGTTCCCACGCGCGAACCAGAGCGCCATCGATGGTGACCGGAAAGTAGATGCTGGAGTTGCCGATGTTGGAGTGGTCGAGAAAGTTGTTGACGCGGGTCTTGAAGGTGTCGGCGTCGAGCAGCCAGCCGCGGAAAGGAATCTGTACGCCGAACTGATGTTCTTCGTCGCGCTCGCCGTGGAGAGGCGTGAAGTCTGTGTCGTTGGCTTGTGCGAACTGGACGATCGGGCCTGCGGCCGTGAGCAGCGGCGGCGGTTGGTAGAAGCGTCCGTAGAAGCCGCGGAAGACCCAGTTGAGCTTCGGAATCTGGACCGCAACGCCAAAGCGCGGGTCTATCTGGTTCTCGCTGAACTGGCCCTGAAAGTGGGTGCCGCGAAGGCCGGCGATGAGAGTCAGCCAGCGAGTCGCCTTGAAGTTGTCGGAGACATACTCTTCCACAACTCCGCCGGAAGCTCGGTCGGGTGTTTGGAACGGTTGCGTTCCGCTGCCATCGTTGAAGACAGCGCCGAAGAGATACTTGTCGTGCTGGCCGAAGGAGTAGAAACCGGCTTGCAGAGTGTTGCGCTTGATCTCCGTGGTGATGGAGGCTTGGGCGCCCGCGTAGTCGGAGGAGCGGTTGACGGTGGTGGCTACGGGAATATCGGTGGGGTTGGGTTCGTAGTTGGCGGCGTTGTGGTGGAAGAACGGCGAGAACTGTAAAACAGTGGTGGAATTGAAGGTGTGGATCCACGAGAACGCGGCGACGGCATCGTGCTCGTGCTGCCCGTCGCGGAGATGGCTGGAATCGTACTGTTGGTTCTCGAAGCTGTCGGGATCGGGGTCGTAGGGAATCTGGAAGAAGTCGGCGCGGAGTTGGGTGACGAGGCGGAACTGGTCGCGCGGAGTGCGGTTGTAGATGAAGGAAGCGAAACCTCCGACACCGTTGGCGGCATCGTGCAGCGTTTGCGCGATCGGCGGCGCCAGGCCGTAGTCGCTGCGGTTGCCGCTCAGGCTCGCGTAGTAGGCGAACTTCTCGGTGTGGTCGCCGAAGCTGAGTTGGTCGTTGGTCTGGAGGAAGCTGCCCGCGGACACGACCAACTCGGCTTCGCGGTCGCGCTCGAAGCCTGTTCGAGGCACGACGTTGAAGACGCCGTAGGTGCGGTCGCCGACGTCGGAAGTGTAGGAGCCGCGCTGGACTTCGACGTAGTCGATGTCCTTGGGATCGATTTGCGCGCCAACGTTGCCCGCGATGTTGGTGTTGGGGATTTCGACGCCGTCGATCAGCCAGCTGACCTGGTGGCCGCCGCGCATGTGCAGCATGTCGTGGGTCATGTACGCGCCGGGAACGTAGTCGGTAATCATGGCCATGCTGTTTGTCCGTGTAGCGCCTGGCGTCTCGGCAATATCCGCACGGCTGATGAGCGCCGTCGGCGTCACCGAGTCGACGTTCGCGGAGGACGGCACGCCCTCGACGTTGACGGTCTGCTGGACGGAGCCGAGTTGGAGCTCGATGTGCAGGATCGGCGAGGTGTCGGAGGCGAGGGTGAGGGTTTCCTGCGCGGGCGCGAAGCCGGGGTTGGAGACGGTGACGATGTAGTCGCCGAGAGGAACCGAAGGAATGGAGAATGAACCGTCGGGCGCCGTGACGGCGGTTTTGGTGAAGGCCGAGTTGGCAGCCTTGATGACTACACTGGCCCCGGCGATGGGGCGATGCTGAGGGTCGTGGACCACTCCGCGGACCTGGCCGAAGATGCCGGCGCGGGCGGTCGCGGCGCTTAGAAGAAGCGACAGGATGCAGAAAAATTTACGCATGGAACTCCGCGTCAGAATGCTGACGTAACAACTTCACAGGGAAGGACACAGCGCTGCCGCTCTCGAGGAGCGAATGCAGGCCAGGTCAGTTCAGGCGAGGTCGTTTGCCGGAGGGCCGCGGGTCTGATGGGTGCGTTCGCGCGAGAGACGGCGCTGCGTCTCGGCGTGTGCGACCGCTGATTGGGTGGTGATCGGGAGCTTGATGCTCGGGTGGGTTGCGAGGAACGCTGCCGCTGTGACGGTCGCGACCGCGGCGTGTTGTGGAAACGCCGGGCACCGTGCGGAGATAACTGGAGCGCGGCCGATCTGCGCGGCGATGCTCAGTGCGCAGTGATGTGTGCCGTTGCGCCGGCAGCAGGCGGGGAGGTTGCGGTCCGGGTCCTGCGTTTGTGCGAGCAGCGGCGCGACGGTCGGAAGGCCGAAGGCGGCGAGCAACAGGATGGCGAGGAAGCGGCGCATCGTCGTAATTAGTGTAACGGGTTTGAATGCACGGCTTGTCAACGAGATGTAAGCGAGCTCGTGGCTGAAATTCAGATACTTCGCTCCCGGGAGTAAAGTGGTGTGCGGTGGATTTCAGGAGATGGAATGATGCGTATACGGTTTGTCGGCTTATTCATTTTGCTGTGCGTAAGTGCCTGTGCGGCGCAGGAGGTGGCGATTCGTGGCGGCAACGGCGTGAAGCTTGGCGCGCCGCCGGTGGTTGCGGTAAAGCCTGTGACCGACACAGTTGGTGGGCGGCAGGTGACCGACAACTATCGCTGGCTCGAAGACCAGAAAGCGCCCGACACGCGCGCTTACATCGATGCGCAGATGGCGTATACCGGGTCGTACTTCGCGCAGATCGAGCCGCTGAAAGCCGCGATGGTGAAGCGGCTGACGGAGTTGCAGCGGGTGGATGTTGTGGGTGTGCCGACGGAGCGGCATGGAAAATTTTTCTTCAGCAAACGGCTCGCGGCGGAGAACCAGGCCTCGATCTACATGCGCGACGGACTGCACGGCGCGGACGTAAGGCTGATCGATGCCGGGACGTTGAGCGCGGATGGAAATGCGTCGGTGGGGATTGCGGACCTTTCATCCGATGGAAAGCTGCTGATGTACAGCGAGCGGCATGGCGGCGCCGATGAGGAGACGGTGCGGGCGTTCGATGTGGCGACACGCAAAGACCTCGGCGATGCACTGCCGCTGGCGCGGTACAGCGGCTTTGGACTGACCGACGACGGCAAGACGCTGTACTACGCACTGACGACGAAGGCGGGCGGCGGCGCGATATTCCGTCATGCGATGGGCACGAGCGCGGACAAGGATGTTCAGGTGTTTGGCGGGACCTATCGCGGCGAAACGCTGGGGCCGCTGGACCTTGTCGGCGCGAGGATTTCGGAGAACGGCCGGTGGCTGGTGGTGACGGTTTCGCATGGCGTGCCGGCGACGCGCGAGGATATTTTAATGGAGGACATGCGCGCGGCGGACCCGAAACTGGAGCCCCTGGTGTGGGGCGTCGATTCGCGCTTTCAACTGCACATGGATGGCGACGCGATGTTTGTGAGCACGGATTATGGCGCTCCGAACGGTCGCGTGCTGAAGGCGAGTTTCGGCGATCCGACCACGAAAAGCTGGCCGCTGGTGATCGCCGAGGGCAAAGACCCGATCGCGTCGGTATCGATCGCCGGTGGAAAGATGTTTGTCGGACGGCTCGCGGATGTGAAGTCGGAGACGACGATTTACACCCTCGGCGGCAAGAAGGTCGGCGCGATTTCGTATCCGACGATCGGCACCGGAAGCGTGGTGCGGGGACGCGCGGATTCGTCGACGGGGTTCTACACCTTCTCGTCCTTTACTGTGCCGCCGACGATCTTCCACTACGACATTGCGACCGCGAAGAGCGATGTGTGGGCGGTTTCAAAGGCGCCATTCGACTCGTCGAAGTATGAAGTGCGGCAGGTGTTTTATACGTCGAAAGATGGCACGCGGATTCCGATGTTTATTGCCGGTCGCAAGGGCCTGGCGATGGATGGCAAGGCTCCGCTGCTGATGACGGGCTATGGCGGGTTTCTGATTTCCGAGACGCCGAATTTCGATCCCAAGTATGCGTGGTGGATGGAGCAGGGCGGATTCTTTGCGCTGCCCAACCTGCGCGGCGGCGGCGAGTACGGCGAGACCTGGCATAAGGCTGGGATGTTCGAGAAGAAACAGAATGTGTTCGACGACTGGTTTGCGGCGGCGGAGTATTTGCTGGCGAACAAGTACACGACGCGGGCGCGGCTGGCGATTACGGGACGCTCGAATGGCGGTCTGCTGATGGGCGCGTCGATGACCCAGCGGCCGGACCTGTATGGCGCGATTTTGTGCGGGTATCCGCTGCTGGATATGACGCGGTACCAGAAGTTTCTGGTCGGACGATGGTGGACTACGGAGTATGGGTCTGCCGATAACCCCGAGCAGGCGGCTTACATTTTGAAGTATTCGCCGTACCAGAATGTGCGGCCGGGAGTGAAGTATCCAGCGATCATGTTCCTGACTGGCGACAGCGATACGCGGGTCGCTCCACTGCACGCGCGCAAGATGGCTGCGCTGATGCAGGCGACCGTGATGGCGGAGCCTGAGAATGAGCGCCGGCCTGTCCTGCTGCACTATGACGTGAAGGCAGGGCATAGCGCGGGCGTCAGCGTGACGCAGTTGGTGAACGATACGGCGGATGAACTGGCATTTCTGTGGAATGAGACGGGCGGGAAGTAGGCCGGCGGTCGCCTGGCGGGTTGATTTTCAGTTACGAGCTATCAGCTTCGAGCTGCCAGTAAGTGCGGGTGGATTTCAGTTCGCCAGTTTCGAGTTTCCAGTTGCCAGTTGGGCTTCGTAGCTGCGAGGGAAGCGCAGCACGGCGGCCCACTCGCCTTTGCGGTGGTCTTGCCAGACGATCGTGCCGTGGAGCAGGCGAGCGGCTTGTTCCGGGTGGACGTCGCGGTGGAAGTCGAAGTAACGGGCGTCGCTGTTTTCGGTGTGCTGCGAGATGTTGATGCGTCCCGGCTCGTATTTGGTGGAAAAGAGGAATGCAGCGTCGTAGTCGCCCGGAGTTTGCTGGGCTTTGAGGATCTGGTCGAGCGCGAAGTTGGTGAGGCTGGTGACTTTGACCGGTGTGTGGACGTAGCCGAGTTCAGGGTGGATAAGCTCGGCGTTGCCGGGCCATGCGGTGAGTACGGTGGCCTGCGGTAGATGCTGCTCGATGAAGGCCGTGGCTTCCTGGTGGAGGACGATCATGTCGCGATAGGTGAGGTTGTCTTCGGGTGCGAAGGTGTAGGGCGGGTCGACATGCAGCGCGATGAGGAAAGCTGCGGCTGGTAGCACGGCGAGCAGCAGCCATCGATGGCTGCGCTCACGCCACACAGCGACGAACAACAACAGGACCAGCGGGTAAACCGGCAGCAGGTAGCGCGTCAGCAGCGCACCGCCGAGGATGGAGAAGGCGATCCAGTTGGCGAGGATGGTGATGAGGATGGGAATGAGCGTCGCTGTCGGAATGCTGCGGGACATGCGGCGCGGGAGGATGAAGCACGCGGCTGTGAGCAGCGTTGCCACCCACATGTTCATATGGCCGAACAAGTGCAGCCCGCGGTGGTAGAGGCTCAGCGCGATTCGGTGCGGGTCGAGGTTGGCGGTCGCGTTGTAGCGCAGGAATTCGGGGTTGCCGAAGGTGAATCCGGTCTTGTGATGGTGGTAGCCGTACCACGCGAGCAGCGGAAGCACGCAAAAGCAAAGGGCGCCGATCCAGAGCAGGTGGGCGCGGCGGTTTTCGCGCTCGCGGAAGGCGAGGTAGAGGCGGTGGAAGGCCAGGGCGAATGGCGTAATGATCGCGGTCTCTTTCGAGAGGGCGGAGAGGGCGAAGAGGACTGCGACGGTTGTGGCGGTTCGAGAGGAGAAATGCTGCGATCTCGCCACTGCGTTTCGCCTCGGTCGAGACGACAGGGCGGGCGCGAGATAAAGTGCAAGGCCCCAGAGGGTGAAGGCGGCCGCGAAGATATCGGCGTGGGCCAGCGTGGATTGGACGTACCAGATCGGATAGATCGCGGTTAGCAGGGTAACTGCGGCTGCGGCGAGTTCTCCAAGCAGATTGCGGGCAAGGCGGAAGACAGCGAGCAACGCGGCGGCCGAGATCATGCAGACGAACGTGCGCGTCGCGATGATGGTGAACCCGGTGACGCTCCAGACGCCGGCCAGCAGCACGGACGGCAGTGGCGGGTGGGCGTTGGTGGCGGTCGTGTAGGGGATCAGCGTGCCCGAGCGGAAGAAGTCCATCGCGGCGGGAATGTAATAGCCGCCCTCGTCCCAGAAGTAGGGCAGGTGCAGCAGCGTGAGGTGGCCGAGAAAAACAGCGGCAAAGAAAAGAGGGTAAAGCGCCAATACGGGGACAGCGCGTTTCTCAGGTTTGACGGATGACTCCGCTACGGTCGCCGTCATGGAAAGCGGGGTCCCTTCGGGAATGACAGAAGTGATGACAACATTGCGCCGAACTTAGTGGATCGGACCGCTGGGGACGACGAAATGGGGGACGTTGGCATGGGAGTTGTCGAGCGAGATGGGGCCGAAGGTCTGCTCGTACTGCGCGATGTTGTGGGTAAGGACGTTGAGCAGCGCCTTGGCCTGCTGAGGGCTGACGTAAATACCCTGGAAATTGTTGATGGTTACGGATTCGCGGGTCTGGTGCTCCAGCGTGCCGAAAACCATGTGGAAGTCCCAGATCGACAGCCGGACCTGCACGCTGTTGGCGTACGAATCGCGGTAGTCGGCGGTCTTTTCGAGGGTGATGGTCGTGTTGTCGGGCTGGGTGATCGTCTCGCTCATGGGGAATCCTTAGGTGCTGCGCTGGTTTGGTGCGGAGGAGGGGACTTGAACCCCTATGCCTTACGGCGCCAGATCCTAAGTCTGGTGCGTCTGCCAATTTCGCCACCTCCGCATTGGAGCCGAATGGGTCTATCGGGTGGACATCTGCATTGTATCGCGGCCCATTCCGGAGGGTGCGGGTGCGGACGATGGTTTGCCGGGTCACTTCGATTTCGGCGGAAGCAGCGGTCCAAGCCACGCTGGAACGGGCTGCTGCAGACGGACAATTTTGCCGGCTTCGCAGACGGCGACAAGGCGATATGGCGCCGCCAGGTCGTCGTTATCGAAGACCCGCACATGCGGCAGTTCCCGCAAGGCCGCGCGCAGGTTGGTCAGGATGCGAGGGTATCGAGCCATTAGTTTCTCAGCCGGCACATCGTGGCCGCCCTGAGAGACGCGCATGGCCACTCTTTCTTCGGAAACTTCCGGGCCCGATGTTCCGATGAAGCAGAGCAGCACGGTGTAGCCGTTCCGCGCTATTTCCTTGAGGAAGGAAAGTTTGTCGCCGGCGGGGTCGGAGAAGACTGTTTCAAAAACAAAGCTTTCGCGCTGGTTGATGAGCTCCTGACGGATACAACCTGCGATCCTGGCGGCTTCATAGGCATCGATGTTCAGTTCGCGAGCGATCGTGTCGGCGTTGACCAGACGCAGACCGGATGCTTGAAGATGTGCGTGGTAGAAAGTCGTTTTGCCGGCGCCATTTGGTCCGGCGAGGACAATGACGATGGGGCGTTCATCCAACCGGGAAGGGAGTGGGAAAGACATGGTCAGGCCGAAGCCGCTTTTGCCTTGGGAGGAACCGCTTGAAATTGCCGGTTGACGAAACGGCCCACTGTGCGGGTTCCATCTTCTTCAATTCGTTCCAGCAGACCGGGCCTGGAGGGATGAGGGTTGTAATGAGGAAACGGCTGGCTTTGAAGGTAAGTCGCCACGCGAGCGCGGCCGGTTGGAGAGTCAACCGACTCGATACAGGAGGATAGAGACTGGGCCCCAGGGTTCCGGCAAAGTTGCAGTACCTGCCGGCCTTCAAGGAGAAGTTCGACCGATCGGCCAAGCCGCGCCCAAAACTCCACCTGACCGGCGATGGAACGCTCGACAACTTCGCCTGCAACGCGAGCATCGAGAACGAGGGAGTCGGAGAGTTTGACGGGTTGACTCATAGAGCTAGGGTAGCATAATGCTACCTTTACGAAAGGGGAGAGTCAAAGGAACAGGTCCGTGGTCTTCGTAGTTGAATGAGAATTGTGCCGTGACGAGGTAGAACGGCGTTAAGGACCCTGATGCAGCGGCTCAAAAGAGGCCGGGAGGTGCGTGCAGGAAAACGATTCTGGGTTGGGGAGGGATGTTGGGGTGAATAATGACATCCAATGGGGATATGGGCAGAGGTTCGGGCTGGCTCGGGATGCGGATTTGCGACCTTGGGGGGTTGTAGCGCATCCTATGCAGGAAAGTTGATAGAAGGACACTCATGGCAAATGAATTTGTAAGCGTAATCAAACCGACAGCGACCAAGGCCAGCAATGGCGAGGGACACTCCTATCCGGTGCTTCCGGTGCGGGAGACGGTGCTGTTTCCCCATGCGGTGCTGCCCCTGACCGTGGGGCGGACGAGCTCGATCCAGTTGATCCAGTCGCTGGGCGAGGAGAAGACGATCCTGGTGGTGGCGCAGAAAGACGCGCGCCAGGACCAGCCGGATGGCGGCGATTTGTACGATATTGGCACCCGGGCGACTGTCCATAAGGTTGTGAAGATGCCCAATTCGAGCCTTTTTGTATTTACAGAAGGCACGGAGCGGGTGAAGATTACCGGATTTACGCAAACTGAGCCGTTTATGACGGCGCAGTGCGAGGTGATCGAGGAAAACGATACAGAGGAGTCGCCCGAGGCGGAGGCGCTGCAGCGCAACGTGCTTGGCCAGTTCCAGACCATTGTGACCTCGTCCTCGACCCTGTCGGACGACCTGCAGACGATTGCGATCAATATCGAAGACCCCAGCCGGCTGGCCGACTTCATCGCGTCGAGCCTGCCGTTTCTGTCGACGACCGACAAGCAGGACCTGCTGGAAACTTCGGACGTGAAGGCGCGGCTGGAGAAGCTGAATAACAGCCTGGCGAAGGAACTCGAAGTCCAACAGCTTCGCAACAAAATCCAGAGCGAAGTACAGGACTCGGTGCAGCAGTCGCAGCGCGACTACTACCTGCGCGAGCAGATGAAGGCCATCCAGAAGGAGCTCGGCGACCAGGACGACACGCAGAAGGACATCGCCGACCTGAAGGAGAAGATCGAAGCGGCCGGCATGACCGAGGACGTGAAGAAGGACGCTCTGAAGGAGCTCGGCCGCCTGAGCCGGATGAATCCTGCGGCGGCGGACTACTCCCTGACGCGGAATTATGTGGAGTGGCTGGCGGTGCTGCCGTGGTCCAAGGGCTCGGCCGGCGAGGTCGATATCGAGAAGGCCGGCGAGATTCTCGACGAAGACCACTACGGGCTGAACAAGGTCAAGGACCGCATCCTGGACTACCTGAGCGTGCGGCGTTTGAAGCCGGATATGAAGGGGCCGATTCTGTGTTTCGTCGGGCCTCCGGGCGTGGGCAAAACCTCGCTGGGGCGTTCGATCGCGCGCGCGCTGGGGCGAAAGTTTTCGAGGATTTCCCTCGGCGGCATGCATGATGAGGCGGAAATTCGCGGACATCGCCGGACGTACATCGGCGCCCTGCCGGGCCAGATCATTCAGCACCTGAAGCGGGTTGAGGTGAACGATCCGGTCTTCATGCTGGATGAGATCGACAAGCTGGGCCACGATTTCCGGGGCGACCCTGCGAGCGCGCTGCTGGAGACGCTCGATCCGGAGCAGAACAACACATTCCGCGACAACTATCTGGACCAGCCGTTCGATTTGTCGAAGGTGCTGTTTATCTGCACGGCGAACCAACTGGACCCGATCCCGGCACCGCTGCTCGACCGTATGGAAATTATCGAATTGACCGGTTACACCGAAGAGGAGAAGGTCAATATTGCGGAGCGATATCTGGTGCCTCGTCAGATTAAGGAAAACGGGCTTGCTCTGGATGAGAAGGTGAAGCCTGCGGTTGAAGGCGAGGCTGCGTCGAATGCTCCGGAAGCGATTGCCGGTGAACCGAAGATCGTGTTTCCAAGGGAGTCTCTTGGATTTATTGCGCGGCATTACACGCGTGAAGCGGGAGTGCGCCGTCTGGAGCAATTGATTGGGACGGTATGCCGGAAACTTGCTCGCAAGGTTGCTGAAGGGCGGACCGAACAACTGGTGATTACGCCGGAAGTGATTCGCGAGATGCTGGGCGGCATCAAGGTCCGCGTGGACACGGAGATTGCCGAACGCACCAAGCGCGCGGGCGTTGCCGTGGGCCTGGCGTGGACGCCCGCGGGCGGCGACGTGCTCTTTATCGAAGCGAACAAGATGAAGGGCAAGGGCGGCTTCAACATTACGGGTCAGATTGGCGACGTGATGAAGGAGTCGATGCAGGCGGCGCTGACGTGGGTCCGGTCGAACGCCGCTTCGCTGGGGCTCGACGAGGATGTCTTGAAGGACACCGATCTGCACATTCATGTGCCTGCGGGAGGCATCCCGAAGGATGGACCGAGCGCCGGCGTAACCATGGCGACGGCGCTGGTTTCCTTGCTGACGAATCAACCGATTCGACCGCTGCTGGCGATGACGGGCGAGATTACGCTGAGCGGCAACGTGCTTCCGGTCGGTGGCATCAAGGAAAAGTTCCTGGCGGCGAAGCGGGCCGGGGTGCGCGACGTGATCCTTCCGATCGATGTGAAGACGAACGTCGAAGAAGACCTGACGGCGGACCAGATCGACGGCATGACGATCCACTATGCTTCGCGGATCGAGGATGTGCTGGCGGTCGCGCTGCCGAAGACCGCGGCGGATGCCATTGAGGCTGAGGAAGTGCGCGAGGAATTGTTGGCGGCCGCGGAGTAAGTGGCCGGTTGGCGGGCGGTGGAGGTGGCCCGAAATTCTCGGGCCGCCTTCGTTCTCTTGAAACCTTCAGGCAGGTGAAGCATGATGTTGACGATCGGGCATTCGACGCTTTCGATCGACTCGTTCCTGCGGGCGCTGAAGGACAATGCCGTGGAGCTGCTGGTCGATGTGCGGCGGTTTCCGGGGTCGCGGCGGCATCCGCAGTTTGGGCAGGAAGCGCTGTTTGCGGCATTGCGCGAGGCAGGCATCGCGGCGGAGTGGCGCGAAGGTCTTGGCGGGCGCCGCAAAGCCGCGAAGGACAGCGTCAATACAGGCTGGCGGCACTCGAGTTTTCGAGGCTATGCCGACTATATGCAGACGGCGGCGTTTCGCGCGGAGATCGATTGGCTGGCAGGTGAAGCGGCGGCGCGCAGGACTGTCGTCATGTGCGCGGAGGCCGTGCCGTGGCGATGTCATCGCTCGTTGATTGCGGATGCGATGATCGCGCGCGGTGTGGTGGTTGAAGATATTTTTGTCGCGGCGGGTGGAAAGAGTTCGCGGAAGGTGCATAAGCTGACGCCGTTTGCGTGTGTCGATGGAGAGCGGCTTTGGTATCCGGCGGAGACGGGCGAGTTGTTTGGGAAGGGATGCGCGAGTGGCGGCGCGATAGGATTGGGACGTGAATGATGCAGGTCTCAAGTGGTTGCTCATCGATAGCTGCGGAGCGGTGGCGACGTTAGCTGTCGGACGTGGAAAGATGACCCTCGCCACGGAGACCGTCGCCGGGCGGGCGTTGTCAGCGGAGTGGCCGGCAGCGTTGCGAAAGCTGTCGGCGATCGCTGCGTGGAAGGTGAATGAGTTACAGGCGGTAGGCGTCGTGCATGGGCCGGGATCGTTTACCGGAGTGCGCGTGGGGTTGGCCGCGGCGAAGGGATTGTGCGAGGCTGCGGGAGCAAAGTTGATCGCGGTGTCGCGACTGGAGGTGCTGGCGGAGCAGGGCGTTGCCGGTGGGTTGGCGGCATTGGATGCGGGGCGGGACCAGTTCTATGTTCGCGATGCGGGCGCGGAATTCTTGATGGGACGCGACGAGTTCCTGACGGCTGCACGGGAACGTCCTGTGGTTACGCCCGATGAGCAGGTCGCGAACATTCGTGCCGACGCGGTGCTGGTGGAATTGGATGCGACATCTGCATTGCCGATGGTGTTGAAGCGCTGGAGTGAAGCGCGCTTCGACGATGTCGCTTTGCAGGATGCGAATTACGTGCGGAGCGAGCGCGACATTTACGCGCGCCAGCCCTTGGCGGGCGGCAGTGGAAAGTAACCCGGAAGTCGTCGTGCGGCGAGCGGCCGCGGCCGACCTCGATCGCGCGATGGAGATCGAGCGCCAGTCGGCCTATGGTGCGCATTGGACCCGGGCTGCCTATGCAAAGTACGAAGCCGAGCCCCGCGACGATCTATTTCATCGCTCGATGTTGGTCGCTGTCGAGCGTCAGAACATCGTCGGATTCGCGGCGGCGAGTTATCTCGAAGGCGACGACGCGGCGCTGCTGGAGAACCTCGCGGTGGACTTGAACTGGCGGCGCAGTGGAGTTGCGAAGGCCCTGTGCGCGGCCACAATGGAGTGGGCAAAGAGCGAAGGAGCTTTGGGGCTCAACCTTGAAGTGCGTGTGTCGAACGCCGCGGCGCTGGCGCTGTATGCGGGGCTGGGGTTCGTGGAGCAGGGCCGCCGGCGCAGGTATTACACCGACCCGGAAGAGGATGGAGTGCTGATGGGACTGGGCTTCCGGTAACTTCCGCGGGGCCGGGCATTTATAATCGAAAGCTATGGTTCGCGATGGATTCTTCTATGGGCTGGGGTTTGCGATCGTGGCCGTGATCGCCTGGTACGTCTCGCATATGTTGTGGTTGGTGGCCGTTCCCGTAGTGCTGGCGATGTTCTTTCTGTGGTTCTTTCGCGACCCGTCGCGCACGGTGCCCGACGGCCCGGGACTGATTGTTTCGCCGGGCGATGGCAAGGTCGAAGAAGTGGAATGGATCGAGTTTCCCGATGGAGGGCGGCTGCGCATGACCATTTTTCTGAACGTTTTCGACGTGCATGTCAACCGTGTGCCGGTGGGCGGCGTGGTAACGTTGGCCGAGCACCGCGAAGGCCAGTTTATGAACGCAATGAAGCCGGAGTCGGCTGTACACAACGAGCAGACGTTGATAACGATCGATGCGGGTGGCTATACGGTGAGTTTCAAACAGATTGCGGGCTTGTTGGCGCGGCGTATCGTTTGCAATTTGAAGGTGGGCGACCGCGTGCAGCGCGGACAGCGGATGGGCCTGATCAAATTCGGCTCGCGCGTCGATGTCCTGATGCCCGCGGAAACCAACCCGCGCGTAAAAGTGGGCGACCGCGTAAAAGGCGGTAGCTCCATTCTGGGACAACTGCCGCAGGGCGGGCAAAGCTGATGGACGATACGGCGTTGGACGTGAGAACGAGGAAGC
>Ga0207933_1001069_pt1 | contig 22526 bp, 15 predicted proteins | sample NGESurdeep092012_4_FD_184488 | JGI IMG/M metagenome (GOLD analysis project Ga0207933, IMG submission 184488) | Arctic peat soil microbial communities from Barrow, Alaska - NGEE Surface sample F53-3 deep-092012 (SPAdes) | ecosystem: Environmental > Terrestrial > Soil > Wetlands > Peat ...
CATTACAGCGTCTCCGTTTCCGGGAACGCCCGGCCCAGCAATGCGGCCACTTTTTTTTGAACGTCTATGACGATCTCCGCCTTTCGCAGTTGCTCGGCCAGACGCTCGTTTTCCCGCTGCAACTTTTGATACTCCCCGGCAAGCGGATCGGCCTTCACTTTCGGCCCGCGCTTCCGCGGGGTCAATCCCTTCAGAACTCCAGCTTCGCGCTCGCGACGCCAGGTGACCAGAAGCGAAGAATAAAGCCCTTCGCGCCGCAGCAGGGCGCCCAGGTTGCCCGCGAGCTTTGCGGCATCCGCCTCCGCCAGTATCTTCTGTTTGTACTCCGCCGTGAACCTGCGCCGTTTCGCCCGCGCCACCACTTCAGGATTCGGGCGGGGCGCCGCCCGCCCGCCCTCCCGATCACCTGATGTCGAATCCCATTCTCCAAACCGGATCGCAGGCCGAGCAGAACCGTTTACAGTTGCCATGCTGAGTTTTCTCTTTCCCGCCCTGCTCACTAATTGCGGTCACACCGGGTGTCTCAGTCATGTTGGCACAGAGGGAGTTGTCTGAACTCGGGGAATAAAGTAGTTCGTCTGAGTTTCAACGTCAGACAGCTTCATGTGGCGCTTCATATCAACTCCTTTTGCAACGCCGCCAGCGCATCCTCAGCGCTCTCGAAGCGGCTCTCCACTTCCGAACTCTGGCCATTCGAAATTCGAAGCACACGCCACGCCGGGGTCTCCGGTCCACCGAGGTTCTAAATCTTCGCTTCCTCGCCAGCGGGCATTCCACCAACTCGATACCCGATCGCCGGCCCGCTTGCGTAAACTGGCCCGTTACTGATCCATGCGTCGGCGTGCAGCGTGAGCGAGTGCATTCGTGATTATCCTCACTCAATTTTAGCCGAAAACAAAAGCGTGTGGAGATGTTCGATAGTGCGAGAATTTGGCTATGCCGCCTGAACCATCAAATGACGACATGATGACCGCCGTGCAGCGGGCACTCGAATGGATGAAGGTTCATGACGCTCATCTGTTCGCTGTAGACGGGAGCGAAAGGAGTCTGACGTTCAGACTCGGGTGCTACATGCAACAAGAGTTCCCAAAGTGGAACGTGGACAGTGAATATAACCGCAATGGCGAGGTTCCCAAGGCGCTCAGAGCTGTTCTGGAAGATGTAATGCGCCGGAAGCCTGACACCAAATCGAAAGGGCACGTCTTCCCTGACCTCATCCTCCACAGGCGAGGACCCGCTGGGCCAAACCTGCTAGTGATCGAGGCGAAAAAGGAATCAGAACGGACGCCTCAAAACGAAGCATTCGACCGGCTCAAGCTGGCCGCTTATCAGGACGAGCTTCATTACCGAGTAGCGGCGTTCATTGTTTTCGGCACCGACGAAAACAACCCGACGTACGAACTCGAATTTCAGACCCGATAGTTCGGGATCTGAACCAACACACTTGCCATCCAAGTCCTCTGACCCGTCGCAAACTCGTGATTCTGAAACGCCGTACGTGTCTAAAGCGGCGATGTGTTGCTTTCAGTGGATGAAGCGCCTGTAGTTGATCCTCTCCGTGCCACTGAGGGTATGGGAGAGGAATTGCCACGCCCATGTCCTCTGATCGGGCGCAAGGCGGCGACTTGGCCAACGGCGTCCACTCTCGCTTCGCACCATGTTGCATCGATTCGTTGATGGCCGGGAGATGGCGCTGGCGACATGTGGATGAAGGTCCGCGAATTCGCGGTATCGATTTATTCGTAGCGCAGGGCTTCGACGGGATCGAGGCGGGCGGCTTTCACCGCGGGCCACACGCCAAAAAACAGGCCGATCAACATGGATACGGAAAGAGCCGTAACCACGGCCCAGGTGGGCACCACGCTTGGCAGGCTCGGCACCAGGGCGCCGATCAGCAACGTGATCAGGGCCGCGACCGCGATGCCCAGCACACCTCCCACGCTCGTGAGCGCCATGGCTTCGGCCAGGAATTGACCGATGATGTCGAAGCGTCTCGCGCCCAGCGCTTTCCGCACTCCGATCTCGCGGGTCCGTTCCGTCACGCTCACCAGCATGATGTTCATGACGCCGATCCCGCCCACCAGCAGGCCGAGGCCTGAAATCGCGATGGCCACCAGGCCGATGATCCCCGTGATCTGATCGAATTGCGCCACAATCTGATCGGGGGTCTGGAGACTGAAGTCGTCCGGCTTGCCCACCGGCACATGCCGGGCGCGGCGCATGATGGCTTCGATATCGTCATACGCATCCTTGCGCATGCCGGGCTTCGCCCTGGCTGTGATCATGTAGCGATCCGATTCCGGGTACCGGGATGCCGCGGTCTTCAGCGGAAGATCGACTTCGGTATCCTGCGCGTTTTCGCCGAGAAAACCGCCCTTGGCTTTTGCCATCACGCCGACCACTCTGTATTCGGCGCCATCCATGATAAAAGCCCGGTCGACCGCATTGCCATTGGGAAAAAGCGTGTAGGCGATATCGTGACCGAGGACGGCAACCCTGGCGCCGCGGTTGTTCTCTTCATCGGTGAAGTAGCGGCCCTGGTCGAATTCGCGCGGTGTCAGATCGATCGAATTGGGAGTCGCGCCCACGATCGAGAGCTGGTCGGTATCCTGGCCCGGCACTTTCGCGGTAATGACGGAACCGCCGGAGACGGGAGGAATATATAGAGTGAGCGCAATGTCGTCCACGGTACTGGAAAATCGCCGGATGGTGTCGGCATACCCGGGACGAATGGGCGTGCGCTTACGCTCCTTGACAGGCTCCTGCAGGTCGCCCGGGTTGCCGCTGGTCTTCGAGATGAAGATGTTATCGGGACCGAGTTCATTGAAAAACGTGATCACGCCCGCGCGCAATCCGGTGAGCAGGGAGGCCACCGTGACCACGGTCGTGATGCCGATCACGATGCCGAGGATCGTGAGCCCGGAACGGAACCGGTGCTCCCAGACGGCGGTCATTGCCATGGCAATGTTTTCTCGCAGGGAAATGTTCATGATCGGACTCTTTTATTCGGCCCGGAGCGCCACGATGGGGTCCAGTTTCGCGGCCTTCGATGCCGGGTACCAGCCGCTGATGACTCCGACTCCGCCGGAAACGAAGACCGATAACAGGACGTAGGCCGGGGTTACTCGCAGCGTGACTCCGAGTGTCGCCGTCAGTATCGTAGTCGCGATTGCGCCCAGGCCTACGCCGATGGCGCCACCCGCAAAGGCCATCAGGATGGCTTCGATCAGAATCTGCAGCATGATATCGGAGCGGCGTGCCCCGAGCGATTTGCGGATGCCGATCTCGCGCGTGCGCTCCGTGACGCTGACCAGCATGATGTTCATGATGACGATGCCGCCCACCACGAGCGAAATGCTGGTAATCGGGACCACCACGGCCGCGACGAGCGAGAGCAGGCTATCGATAAAGCCCTTGATGGCATCCGGGGTAATGAAGTCGAAGCGGTCTTTTTCGCCGGGCTTCTGATGAAAGCGATTTCGCAGCGCCACGCGCGTATAATCGAGCGCCTGCTGCATCGTCAGGCCGCTTGAGGGCCTCGCCCTGGCGAAAATGGCGATGGACCGGCCAGGCCCGAAGAGCCTGTTGAAAGTGGTCACCGGAATGGCGGCGGCGTTATCCTGGCTTTGCCCGAAGGATGAGCCGAGGCGTGCCTGGACGCCTACCACCGTGAAATCGAGATCCTGAATCTTGAACGTTTTGCCGACCGGCGAACCGCCGCCGGGAAAGAGATTATTCTTCAGATCGTCGCCAATGACCGCAACAAACGCGGAGGACTGTTCTTCCCTTTTGGTAAAGAAGCGCCCGTCCACTATGACGATATTGCGAATGAGGGGTAAATCCGCCTGGCAGCCGAGGATGAGAGTGCCTTCCGAGGTGAGATCGTTACGTTTGGTATCCACCTGCGAAGTCCGGTAAGCGCTATAGAGAGTGGTGTCGCCATCGACGCCCTCCAGGTAATGTTCGTCGGCAAGTTTCAGCTCGCGGTTGTACTTGAGTTTCTCGAAATATTCCTTGCGGCTGTTCGCGTTGACAACCTGCGAAAAAATGAAGGAATCGCCGCCGAAGGTTTTAGCCGTGCTCTCTTGGGCATAGAGGCCCAGACCGTCGATGGCGGACCCGACCAGGATGACGCTGGAGACGCCGATCATGATCCCGAGCAGTGTCAAAAAAGTGCGGAGTTTATGGGCGCGCAACGAATCCCAGGCGAGGCCAAGGGCGCCGATCAGCTGGAAGCGAAGTCCCGGTTCGCCGGATACAGTTTCGGCCATAGGTATCAAGGGCTATTCTATTAGGGCTAGTCTATTAGGGATACGCAGCCTGCGTCCGATTCGTTCACAAATCATTACCCCGGCTTCGGGGAGCTGCTTACCAGACCCGGCAGGCCTTTCCACCGCGAACCATCGGCATCCCCTCCTTGCATCCGAAGGCCTTCTGGAATTCCGGCATGTTGGAAACGGTGCCGTTGACCCGGAAGCGATCGATGGCATGTGGATTGGTCTGCGCCTGCAGGCGCTCCGATTCCGGGGTTTCGTTCGTGCACCAGATCTGGCCCCAGCCGAGGAAGAACTGCTGCGCTTCGTCGAAGCCGCCGAGTTTGGGCACGGTCTTGCCCGCGAGGTCGTTCATGAGCGCGATCCAGGCGAGCCGCAACCCGCCGTTATCGGCTGTATTTTCGCCCAGAGTGAGTTTGCCGTTCATGTGGACGCCGCCCTGCATGGAAAAGCTGGAATATTCGTCGATCAGGCATTGCTCGCGCCCATCGAAGGCTTTGGCGTCAGCGGAGGTCCACCAGTCGTTGAGATTGCCTTTCGGATCGAACTGGCGGCCTTCGTCGTCGAATCCATGGGTGAGTTCGTGCCCGATGACAGCACCGATGGCGCCGTAATTGACGGGATCCGGGGACTGTTTGTCGAAGAACGGAGGCTGCAGGATGCCCGCCGGGAAGTTGATGTTATTCATCTGCGGGTCGTAATACGCGTTGACCGTGGGCGGCGTCATGCCCCATTCGAGGCGATCCACCGGTTTGCCGATCTTCTGCAATTCGCGGTTGACTTCGAATTCGTTGGATCGCAGTGAATTGCCCAGGGCGTCGCCCCGGACAATGTTCAGAGCGGAGTAATCGCGCCATTTATCGGGATAACCGATCTTGTTGGTAACGGAATGCAGCTTTGCGATGGCGCGTTTTTTGGTTTCGGGCGTCATCCAGGAGATCTGGTTGAGGTCCTGCGCCATGGCGCCTTCGATGTTGTGCACCATATCGAGAGTGCGCTGCTTGCCTTCCTTGCCGAAGGTCAGTTCCACATAGGCTTTGCCGAGCGCCTCGCCGAGATCGCCGTCGGCAGCCGACACGCAGCGTTTCCAGCGGGGTTTCTGTTCCTTTTCGCCGGTCAGGTATTTGCCGTAGAAAGCGAAATTTTCATCCACGAATTTCGTGGGCAGCATGGTCGCGGCCGTCTGCTCGGTATGGAAGGTGAGGTAAGCGATCCAATCCGCCATCGACACGCTCTTGAGCAGGCTTTCCTCGCCTTTGAAAAAGTCCGGGACGGCGACGTTGAGGCCCTGCAGGGGAGGGGTCCGGAGCGTCGTGAAGTAGAGATTCCAGTTGAAGGAATCGGCCAGAGCCTCGAACTCGGCCAGCTTCATTTTGTGGTAAACCTTCACGGGATCGCGGCGCGCGGTTACGTCGAGCGAGACTTTCGCGAGCGCGGTTTCGAGGCGCATGATCGCAGCGGCCTGTTTTGCCGCGTCGGCCGCGGACAGGCCCACCAGTTGCAGCATGCGAGTCACGTGCGCAACATATTCCCTGCGGGTTTCGACGGCTTTGGCGTCGGTACGGAAGTAATAGTCTTTTTCGGGTAAACCGATTCCGCCCTGGTCGGCCTGCCCGATCACCGCGTTCGAATCTTTGAAGTCCTGTCCGGAGGAGAAATTGAATAAGACGTCGACGCCGATGCGGTGCAGCCGGGCCACTTCCGCGGTCAGGTCGCGGAGGTTTTTCATGGCGCGGATGCGGTCGAGTTCGGGCTGCAGGGGCTGGATGCCTTTCTTATTAATGGCGGGCACGTCCATGCAGGAGGCATAGTAGTCGCCGATCTTCTGGGTATCCGCGTCCCGTTTGGTCGCAGCTGCGGCTTTTTCGAGGATTTGACGGAGAATTGTGCGGTTACGCTCCGCGAGTTCGCTGAAGCGGCCCCAGGAGGACTGATCCGCCGGGATCGGGTTCTTCTGCAACCAGGTTCCGCACGCGTACTGGTAAAAGTCATCGCACGGGTTGGCTTTTTTATCGATTGCGGAAAGATCGAAACCGGGTGTGGTTTTGAGATCGGCGATATTTTGCGCAAGAAGGGCCGCGGCGAACAGGATGCCCGCAAGCGGGACGCGGAGGAATGGCATACAGGTTATTTTGGCATGACCAATGGGTGGCGTGGCAGGCGCGAGCCGGCCTGTAACCATCCAACCAGGAGCGGGCGCCTCTTGCGAGCCCTGCGATCAGCGCTGCCTGGCCCTGGGCTCTGCCTTCTCTTTCGGTTCGAATTCCCCCGCAAGCTGCTCAAGTGTGTATATGGTTATATATGGGCGGTTCTTTTCGTCGCGGCCTTTTTCGCCGTATACGTAATCGAAACCGTCTCGCAAAGCTTCGTGATATTTGGTGCCACCGGGGACCACGAGTACGGGAGCCCTCCGCCCGATACAACCAGGCGAGTCGGAACCCCGACCACCATACTCGTAAGGTTCCACGAGCGCACACTTTTTGGTCCAGATGAGAAGGCTGGGCGGAATCTCATCGGCCCATTTGACAGACATCCAGCGGCCTTTATTTTTTATGAAATCGAAGGTCGAGCGGGCATCCCTGCCAAACTGACTGTCCGCGAAGTCTTCTCCTTCCGCTGAAATCCGGAGCTTTGCCGCTCGACCGCGAGGGTAAACAAGAAGGATCAACGGTGGTTCGAGATTCGCTTCTTTGCGGCTCGTCAGCGACGCGAACCATACGCCTTGAGAGTTGAAAAAATCGGTGCCCACGATACACCGTATACGCAGTTCCGGGCCTTCTCTCGTCATTTCCTCAACCAACTGGTTGTATTCACGAAAAGCGGCCAAACGTGACGCCAAAACGCCCATCAGCGGATCACCAGCTTTGCCTCCGCTTACCCTGATCAAAGCCCCCTTCGCAGTTTTGCCGAATATTTGCCGTTCGGTCTCGCCAAACTGCCCTGCGGGCGAATCCCCGCCCATTACTTCACGGACGAAACTCTCTTTGTATCTGTCGGCTTTACGCCCTCCCCCACCTTTCGCCTTGATCTTCCGCATTTCTTCTTTTTGTATTTCGGGAGTACTGGCTATGCGGTCTTCGTATTTCTTGTTCAAGAATGACCGGACAGCAGCTACGGATTTATCGTATTGTTCCGCAACTTCCTTAATCGACAAGAAGCGCACGGCAGCAGGTTGACCTTGCATGAATCAATATCTCCTCGATGCGCAAAGTCTATCACATTCGCTTGTACGTGCGTTTCACATAAGTATTAACGTACAGATAATGCAACTATGAGTGAATGTAGATTATGTAAAGTCAATCTACATTAAGTTACGCGCACGTTAACGAAATACATGTTATGATTTCGATGGCCGAATTCAGCGAGGAGACCGGAATGTTTGCCTGTTTCAAAGTGCCGTTCAACGCCTTCAATGTCATCGCAACCACGCTCGGCGTGGTGTCCGCGAACCCCGAAATGCTTACTGGCGGGAAAATTCCCGCTAAACTCACCATCCGCCGGCGCGGGGCAATGGCAGCTCTTCAACTGTTACCGATCGTATTCGTGGCTTTGATCGCTGCAAGCGCGAGCGCAAGTCCGATCACGTATTCCGGAGATCTGTCGTCGGCAAGCCTCGGAATTCGGTTTGACGGCGACATCGGCTGGACCGATCTCTCGCTTGTCGCGCCGGAAACAGGCATTCAGATCGATGTCGACCCCGCGGCATTGACGCTGAACTACGATCTCGTTCAGTTTCAGACCGCTGCGTCGACTTTTACCTTCAGCGAAAATCTGTCCTCCGGCTTCGGCTCGTCAAGTCAATACACGATCACCTTGGTCTTTAGCCCCATGACCATCGCGTTCGCCAGCGCCGATACGAATGTTCTTTCGCCGGAGAGCGGCGGTTCTTACGCCGTAATTGGAGATGCCACCCCGGCAAACGCCGGGGCAGGTCTCGCCTCACGCTCGCTCGTGGAGCCCGTTGACGCGAATGCGAACTTCATCGACGGCTATTACACGGTGACGGGTCCGGAGACGACCGTCTCAGGGACCTTCAATCTGCCGTTAGGCAATCCATGGACCGACAGCTTGACCGAAGCAACCCTGAACACTAACGGCTATCCGGGTTCGCTCGAACTGACATTCCCGAACAACGACGGCGAGTTGATGGAATTCCAAATGCCTGAAACGTTTATCAACACCACCGTAGACCGGGCACTGATCAACGTCTCATCGAACGTGATCGTGCCCGGCGCGGGAAGCGATTCACTCACACAGGGATCGCTCGGCGCATCGGCGCCGGAACCCTCAACCGGCGCGACTATGCTCGGGATAGCTGTCCTGTTTCTGGGGATCGGCCGGTTGCGGAAGAGACAGCGGGCCTGAATACCGTATTCCGCACCGGTTTTGCCTGCGTGCGAGTATAATTCCCGGAGGATGCGATTTTCCGCCGTCGTCTTTATACTGCTTATGACCACTGCCTGTTCCCACAAACCTCCCGGCCCGGATTTCGAAAATATCGCGAGCGAGTTCGTTTATAAAACGCTCTCGTTCTCGCCCGTTTCGGCATCCGGCCAGGGTTTGCATAGTTACAACGGCGTGGATTTCGATCGCGATCTGGACGACCTCAGCCAGGGCGCCATTCAGCGGCAACGCGATTACTACGTCGCCCTGCACAAGCGGCTGGAAGCTCTGGACAAGAGCTCGCTTGCGCCGGAAGACCGGGCGGATTACGACATTATCGACACGCAGATCGGCCTTGCGCTGTTCGATACGGACATCGCGCAATCGTGGCGGCACAGTCCGCAGAGTTACGTTGAACTGCTGGGGTCGGCGCTGTTCAATCCGTTCGTCCTTGAATATGCGCCCGCACCCGAGCGTTTCGACCACATCGTCGCTCGTCTGGTAAAGGTTCCGGCGTTCCTCGACACGGCCCGGCGTCAGCTCCGGGATTGCCCGGCGATCTGGATTCAGGTAGCCAAAGAAGAGAACGACGGGAATATCGATCTGATCGACAAGACGTTGCGCGCGGCCGTGCCCGCCGACCGGAAGCAGGCGTTCGACCAGGCTGCGGCAGCGGCGCTGGCGTCCCTGCGCGAATTCAACCATTTTCTGGAGCAGGATCTGCCGAAGCGGTCGCAGGGAAATCCTGACTGGCGCCTGGGCGCCGAACATTACGCGCTGAAATTCAAACTGAATCTGGCGACCGACCGCACGCCGGACCAGGTGCTGCAGGACGCCGAAACACGCCTGAAAGAGGTTCGCGCGCGCATGCTGGAGCTTTCGCTGCCGCTGCACGCGGCCATGTATCCCGGGCACGGAGATCATGGGGAACTGAAGGGCGATGCGCGCGAAAACAAGATCGTGCGCGAGGTGCTGGACCGTATTGCGGAGAAACACTCTACGCCCGCGAGCTATGTGGACGACGCACGCAAAGATCTTGACGAAGCGCGTGATTTCGTGGCCGCGAAGAAACTGCTGACGCTTCCCGGACACAGCAATCTGCAGGTAATCCCGACGCCGGAATTCGAGCGGGGCATCTATGCGGTGGGAGGCTTCAACCCGGCGCCGGTGCTCGAGCCGCAGCTGGGCGCATTCTTCTGGATCACGCCGATCCCGGCTGACTGGCCGAAGGAACGCATTGCATCGAAACTGCGGGAATACAACTTTTACAACCTCAAACTGCTGGTGATCCACGAAGCCATGCCGGGGCATTATGTGCAGGGCGAGTTTGCCAATGACATCCAGCCCAAAACGCGCCGTATTCTGCGGGCGCTTTTCGGCAATGGCCCGTATGTGGAAGGGTGGGCGCAATACGTGACGCAGGTCATGCTGGATGAGGGCTTCCTCGACAATTCAACGGAACTCCGGCTCACCCTGCTCAAACAGGAATTGCGGGTGGATGCGAATGCCATTATCGATATCCGCATGCAGACGAACCGGATGACGGACGCACAGGCGATGGATCTGATGGAAAACGTCACGTTCCAGGAGCATGAGGAGGCGGTGGCCAAACTACAGCGGGTCAAGTTGTCCTCGACCCAGCTGCCTACCTATTTTGTCGGCTGGAGGGACTGGCTGCGCGTGCGGGCACTGGACAAGCAGTCCAAAGGCAGCGCCTTTCAACTGGCCGATTTTCACGACCGGGCGCTCAGGGAGGGGGCAGTGCCTCTGCCGGTGCTCGCGCGCCTGCTCACGGGGAAGGGCTTCTGAGCGCGATATAATCTGAATCGTACCCGTTCGAAGCACGTCAGGTTTCTTTCGAAGACGAATGGAAGAGCTAGCCACGCCCAGAGCTCCCGACCGGTCAGCCGCTTCGGCACCGCTGGGCGCGCTATCCCTGTTGCGCGATATTGCGATCTCGATCGTGCTCGCGGTCGTTCTGATCGTGTTTATCTATCAGCCGGTCAAGGTGGAAGGTACCAGCATGATGCCGGGGCTGACCAACAACGAACGCATTTTCATCAATAAGTACATCTACAAGCTCGGACCGCATTCCATCGGGCGTGAGGATCTGGTGGTTTTCCATTATCCTTACGACCCGAGCCAGTCTTACATCAAGCGCATTATCGGCCTGCCGGGCGACTATATCGCAATCAAGGACGGCACGGTTTACATCAATGGCGCGAAGCTGAATGAGCCGTACGTCCCGACCGACTATCGGGATCATATGTCCATGCAGAAGGAAGTGGTGCCAATGGATCATTATTTCGTTCTTGGCGACCACAGGACATCCTCCAACGACAGCCGGGTGTGGGGATTTGTCGGGCGCAAGGAAATCTACGGCAAAGCGGTTTTCGTCTACTGGCCGCCGGCCAAAATCGGCCCGGTACATTAACGGCGGCGGCAGGTGCCTGCCGCTATTTGACGTTTCCCCACGGTTTTACATTTGACGCCTGCCGCAAATTGATATAAAATCGCCCTACCGATTTTGAAGCGGTTTCCTTCGGAATCCGGGATGAATGGCCGAAAAGGAGTTTCCCATGTTTATGAAATGCCGGAGCTTTTCCGCGCGCGCTCTGCTGCTTGTTTTTGGACTTATATTTGTTCCTTCCGCCGTGTTTGCCCAGGGAGACCGGGGAACCATCACCGGGACAGTCTCCGATCCGGCAGGCGCGGTGGTTCCGAACGCGCCGGTCAAGGCCAGGCATACCGAGACGGGAACCACTTACGATGCAGCCACCAGTTCCACGGGGAACTACACGCTCAGCCAGTTGCCGGCGGGCACCTATTCGGTCACGGTCGCGGTGCCGGGCTTCAAGACGGCCGTCCGGCAGGGTCTTACGGTCGAGGTGGCGCAGACTCTGCGGATTGACTTCGCGCTCGAAGTAGGCTCGACCCAGGAGTCCGTCACGGTCACTGCCGAGGCTCCGCTGCTGAAGACGGAAAGCGGTGAACTGAGTCATAACGTGACGGTTGAAACCCTCGATACGCTTCCGATTCTCGGGATCGGCGCGGCGGCAGCCGGAAGCTCCGGGATACGGAATCCGACCGAGGTCGCGGTGCTCATTCCAGGCACGTTCGTACAGGCTAATTCCAACATTCGCGTCAATGGCGCGCCCGGCAACACAGCTTCTTACCGGGTGGAGGGACAGGATGCCAGCAACGGCCAGGTTCCGGCGACGCAGGCGCAGACGCAGCCGAGTGTCGATGCCATTCAGGAGGTGACGGTCCAGACCAGTAATTTCTCGGCCGAATACGGGCAAGTGGGCGGCGGTTTCTTTAACTACACCATGCGTTCGGGCACCAATCAGCTGCACGGGAGCGTTTACGATTACTTTGTCAACGAAGCGCTGAATGCGGCCACTCCGTGGGTGAATGCCAAGTCCGTGGCGCGCCGGAATGACTATGGGTTCACCATTGGCGGGCCGGTCGTGATTCCGAAGGTTTACAACGGACGCGACAAGACCTTTTTCTTTTTCAATTTCGAACAGTTTCGCGAAACGCAGAACATCGATACGCAAACCATTACCGTACCTACGGCGGCCTATCGGACGGGCAACTTCAGTTCGGCTCTCACCGGCAGAAACCTCTGCCCGGCGGCCACGCCCGGCTGCGACCCGCTCGGACGGCCGATTATGGAGAACACGGTATACAATCCGGCCACGGCGCGCGCCGCTCCCAGCGGCCAGATCGTTACGGACCCGTTCCAGGGCAACATGGTCCCGATCAGCATGATGGATCCGGTGGCATTGAAAGTTCAGGCGCTGATTCCCGCGCCGACCAAGTCATCGTTAGCCAATAACGCAATTTATCCTTACCTGAGCCAGCGTGTCACTTCCATTCCGGCCATCAAAGCCGATCATGCACTGGGTCAGAACGCGAAGCTGTCCTACTATTGGTCGCAGACGAAGACAGCCAGCCAATACTCGCCAACGTTCGGCGCCTCGGACGGGCTGCCTCTTCCGATCACCTCCGCGATCGGCACTTTCGTCACGGCGAGTGTGCAGCGATTGAATTTTGACGATACGCTTTCTCCCACGCTGTTGTTCCACGCGGGCATTGGATATCAGGACAACGATTTTACCGACGATCCGCCGGTGCTGGACTATAACCCGGCTCAGCAACTTGGCCTGACGGGCGCGACCGTGAACCGGCTGTTCCCGAACTTCGTTTTTCCCGCAAGCCAGCCGCAGGGCGGCGTAAAGAATCTCGGCCCGGGCTCGAACCGCCATCCGCTGCTGTATGAGAAGCCCACCGCCAATGTAAGCATTACCAAGGTCAGGAACAACCATACTTACAAAGCAGGTGGGGAACTGAGGCTGGATAGTAACTCCTCCACCCTCTATACCTATACGAACGGTATCTACAGCTTCAGCGGGAATGAGACTGCCCTGCCTTACCTGCAGACAACCAGCATTGGCGGTGGCAATATCGGATTTCCCTATGCCAGTTTCCTGCTGGGCCGGGTGGATTCGGTGAGAATCGCCAACGTGGAGAATATTCGGCTGGGAAAGCACCAGGTGGGCGCGTTTGTCCAGGACACGTGGAAGGTTACACGTAAATTCACGCTGGATTACGGCCTGCGCTGGGATTACTCGACCTATCTCAAAGAGCATAACGGCGAACTGGCTAATTTCTCTCCCACCACGCCGAACCCCAGCGCGGGGGGCCTTCCCGGAGCCGTGATATTCGAAGGCAGCGGTCCGGGGCATTGCAACTGTAACTTTGCCAAAAACTATCCATACGCCTTCGGGCCGCGTTTGGGAATGGCTTATCAGATCGCGGATAAAACCGTGTTCCGCGCGGGCTGGGGCATTGTCTACTCCGGAACGGGCGATGCCAACGGCGCAACGCAGGGAGGCCTGACCGCTCCGGCAGCAGTCAACTCGCCTTCGTTCGGCTCGCCGGTCATGACGTTGCAGGGCGGCATTCCTTTTGCCGCCGCTCCATTCCCGAACTTCAATGCTGGACAGTATCCACAGGCGGGCTATGCCACAACCCAGGCGCCTCTGGTCTGGTACGACCAGAATGCCGGACGCCCGGCCCGGCAGATGCAATGGAGCGTCGGCGTCCAGCATCAGCTGCAGAAGGATTTCGCGATCGAAGCCTCCTACGTGGGCAATCGGGGAGTCTGGTGGGATGCACCGGGGCTTATCGACGAGAACGCGCTCACCCCGCAGACCCTCGCCGCGCACGGACTTAATCTGAACAGCGCGGCAGACCAGGCTCTGCTGAAATCTCCGCTTAACTCCGTACTGGCAGCCCAGCGTGGCTTCAATGTGGCGCCCTATGCCGGTTTCCCGCTCACTGCAACGGTCGCCCAGTCACTGCGGCCATTTCCGCAGTTCAGCAGCATTACGTCTTTGTTTTCTCCGTTAGGCGATACCTGGTATGACTCTTTGCAGGCGAAAGCCACCAAACGCCTTTCGCACGGCCTGTCTTTCACGACTCTTTTCAGCTGGCAGAAACAGCTGTCGACCGCTCCCGCGAGCAACGTGGTCATCCCCGGGAACGGAGGCCAGGCGATCAACGACGTTTTCAACCGCGCATCGAACAAGTATCTTTCGCCCTACGATCAGCCATTCCTTCTGACCATAGCGGCGAGCTACACGGCGCCCTCCCTGCATATCGAGAAGGCGTTGTCGTGGGTGGCTCGCGACTGGACTCTCAACACTCTGCTCGCGTATTCGAGCGGTCTGCCCATTCTTGCCCCGTATTCCAACAACAACCTGAACCAGCTACTCCTTCGCAACACGCCCGCGGGAGATAGCGGAACGTATGCCGATCGCGTTCCCGGCGTGCCTCTGTTCACGCAGAACCTGAACTGCCACTGCTTCGACCCGACCAAAACCTTTGTGCTGAATCCGGCCGCATGGGTTGACCCGCCAGCCGGACAGTTCGGCACCGGCGCCGCCTATTACAGCGATTACCGATACCAGCGCCGTCCCAGCGAAAACCTGGGATTGGGCCGTATCTTCCGGGTCAAAGAGCGGGCGCAGCTGAACATACGGATCGAATTCACCAACATCTTCAATCGCGCGGAAGCCCCCAACCCGACCGCGACCAACGCGGCACAGACGCAGACAAAGAACGGCGCCGGGGTGAACACGGCAGGCTTCGGTTTCATCAACACGGCGACCATCGGCGCTTCGACGCCAGTAGGAACGGCAACGTCGCGGCAGGGGACGATTGTGGCGAGGCTCACGTTTTAGGCGCGGCGCGGCCGAATGCTAGACTAGCGTCTTGTCCGCCCCATTTTCGCTGGCGAAGGCTGGCCGGTGGCTGCTGGATTCGGGAATCCAGACTTCCTCCGGCGGCTTCGCCCGCTTCTATCTTTCTGAAATCGGCAGGAACAAGCCGGTATCGACGGAGATCACCGGATATGGGGCGAGCGCGCTCGTCTGGTTGTTCGAGGTCACGCGCGACGAGGAGTATCTGGATCGTGCGCGGAGAACCGCCCGCTTTCTTGTCGAATGCGGCTGGAACTCAGACTTGCGAACGTTTCCTTTCGAACACCCGTCGCCTTCCGCTGAAAGCGCTCACCACGCTTATTTCTTCGATTGCGGGATTATCATCCGGGGTCTGATCGCGGTGTGGCGGCACACGCGGGACGAGTTGCTGCTGAATGTCGCGAGGGTGGCTGCGCACGGAATGATCGCGGACTTCCACGATGGGCCGCCCGGTTATCATCCGATTCTGGAATTGCCGTCGAAGCAGCCCGTGCCAAGAGCCCCGAAGTGGTCGCGTATGCCCGGCTGTTACCAGTTGAAATCGGCACTGGCCTGGTGGGAACTGGCCGGGGTGACCGGCGACCTCACGCTGCGGGATACCTATCTGGAAATGGTGCAGTCGGCTCTGGCTACTCATGCGGAATATCTGGCAGCTGCCACGGATTCTTATGACGCCATGGACCGTTTGCATCCTTATTGTTACTTCCTGGAAGGGTTGACGCCGATGCTGGAGCGCCCGGAGTGCCATAAGGTATATCTTGAGGGAATATGCTCTACTGCCAGGTATTTAAGGCAGATAGCTCCATCGTTCGCGCGCTCGGACGTCTACGCTCAATTGTTGCGCGCGCGCCTGAATGCGGGGGCGGGGAATTGCGCCTCCGCGGCTGAAGAGGCCGAGGCGCTGGCCGGATTCCAGGCAGTCAGCGAAGATCCTCGTATCGACGGCGGCTTTTTTTTCGGACGGCACGAGGGAGAAATGTCGCCACACGTGAATCCGGTCTCGACCGTGTTTGCGCTCCAGGCGCTGGAGATGTGGCGAAAGCAACTGGAAGGCCTGCCTCCGTGCCGCCAGACGCCGATCTGATCCGGATCGTTTTCGCGTCCGGGACGGATCGTCTCAACCGCGAGGCGATTTCACGGATGTCCGCAGCGCATCCCGCGCTTTCTCTCTACGTGGTAGCGGAATTCGAGCCGGAGCATGGGCGATGGATTCCGTATCACGTGCTGCGAAGCTTCGACGAAAATCTGGCGGGAGTGCGGGCGGCTCTTCAAGGCAAACGCATCGAAAGGGCGGCTATAGTGCTCGCGCCTGGCGTGCCATTGGGGAAGATGCGGGTTATTGCGCTGATCGTGGCTCCGGGCGCGGTATTGAGGGCCGGCTGGGTGAAATATCTGCTGCGCCGGGCACGCGATCGCGCGGCATCGCCCCGGACCCGCCAATGGCTGCGGCGGCTGGCGCATCCGGGCGAAGCGGAAATCCCTCTGCGCGCCCGCGCTGCCCAGATATACGGCATCGCGGCGAGCCGGTTGCGTTCCCCGCGGCGGGAAGTTCCCATGCCGGGCGGATTGCCGCTGGCCGATGGCGTGAGTATCGTGATTCCCAGCCGCGATGGGCGCGAATTGCTGGAACGGATGCTGCCGCCCGTGCTATCTCAACTCGGGACGGGCGAAGCGATCGTCAGCGATAACGGATCGACGGATGGCACCGTGGAATGGCTTGGGAGGGAATACCCTTCGGTTCGCGTCGTTCGCTTCGCCGAAGCGCTTTCCTTTGCGCGGGCGGTGAATGCGGGTGTCATGGTTTCGCGGTTCAGGCGAACACTGCTGCTGAATAACGACATGATTGTGGAGCCGGGTTTTCTGGAGGCGCTCGATTCGGCGTTCGAAGACTTGCCGGATCTCTTCTGCGCCACCGCCCAGATCTTTTTTCCGCCGGGGATGCGCCGCGAAGAAACCGGCAAAGCGGTCTGGCGGCGCGCGAGTCCGCAGGATTTTCCGGTGCGCTGCGACGACCCGGTTCCGGGTGAGGACGGGACCTGGGTTCTCTACGGCAGCGGCGGTTGTTCGCTGTTCGATACGGAAAAGCTGCGTTTACTCGGAGGCGTGGGCGAGGTGTTCGATCCGGCATATGTGGAAGATCTGGATCTGGGATACCGGGCATGGAAACGCGGCTGGCCGTCGGTATTTTGCGCGGAGGCACGAGTGGAGCATCGCCATCGCGCCACTACTTCGCGCTATTACACGCCACGGGAAATCGATGCGTTCGTCGAGCGGAACTATCTGCGGTTTCTGATTCACGCGGTCGGTTCGGCGGTTCTGTTCCGGTGTTTATGGCTGGAGGCGATCCGGCGGTTGCAACTCAACGGGGCACTGGAATCGCTGCGCCACATTCCTCGAATCGGGGGGCGCCCGCCGGCGGCGGCCGGAGCGCTTTCCGAAACGGAAATTCTGGCCCTTTGCGGTGGCGAAGTGGCGGTTTTCCCCGGCAGGAACACGTGCACAAAGATCGTGATCGTCGCCAGCCCTTACCTTCCTTTCCCGTTGTCTCACGGTGGAGCGGTCCGGATCTACAACCTGATGAAACATCTGGCGGTTGAGCGGGGCCAGGTGCTGGTGGCTTTTTGCGACGAACTGGAAAGGCCTCCGCGGGAACTGCTTGAGTTGTGCCGCGAGGTCGTCATGGTGCGCCGCCGGGGCAGCCACTACCGGCGCGATACCGCGCGGCCCGACATGGTGGAGGAGTTCGATTCGGAGGTTTACCGCGCCTGTCTCAAACAGACCGTGCAGCGCTGGAGGCCCGATGCGGTGCAACTGGAGTTTACGCAGATGGCGCAATACGCGGATGCATGCGGTCCGGCTAAAACCATTCTCGTGGAGCACGATATTACGTTCGACCTGCAGCAGCAACTGCTGTCGACCGGCACGGAAAGCGGAGCGGCGCGCTGGGAACTGGAGCGGCAACTCGGGAAATGGCGCGATTTCGAGATGGCCGCCTGGCGATCGGTCGATTGCGTGGTCGCGATGTCCGAAAAGGACGAAGGCACGATTACGGGCGCGAAACGGGTGGTCTGCCTGCCCAATGGCGTGGATATCGAGAGATTTCAGCCTTCGAAAATCGTGCCGGAGCCGCGTCGGCTGCTGTTTATCGGGTCGTTCGCCCATCTGCCGAATCTGCTGGCGCTCGAATTCTTTCTGAGAGAAGCGTGGCCGCTGCTTGGGCCAGGGTTTGCGCTGCACGCGATCGCCGGCAACCGGCCGGAATACTTTCTGGAGTTCCATCGCGGCCGCGTGGCGCTTGACTTGAATCTGCCGGGTATCGAACTCGATGGATTTGTGGCGGATGTCAGGCAGGCATATGAACGCGCGGAAATCGTGCTGGCCCCGCTGACCGCGTCCGCCGGGACAAATATCAAGGTGCTGGAGGCTATGGCGATGGGACGCGCGGTTGTTAGTACGCCGGCCGGGATCAACGGTCTCGATCTGGCGCCAGGCCGCGAGGTGGCGGTCGCGGAATCGGGGAGCGAAATGGCGGCGCGGATTCTGTGGCTGGCATCCGATCCGGAGGCGCGAAAAGAAATGGAAGCGCACGCGCGCGAAGCGGCGCTTCGTTATGACTGGCAGGAGATCGCACGCGGGCAGGCGCGGCTTTACGACAGTCTCAACCCACTCCCAGTGCGTCTTTGAGGTGTTCGATGCTTCGCCCACAAGTTTCCGGCTGTTGCTACCCCTCCACCTGCCGCAACGCTGTTGACACTAAACGGCAAACCCCTTACATTTGGGGCATGGAAGTAGAACTCACCCACGACCAGCAAGCGCTCATTCGGCAGGCTATCGCCGCCGGCCGCCTGCACAACCCGCAAGAAGCGGCGAAAGAAGCATTCTCCCTGTGGGAGGAACGCGAGCGCCGCCGCGCGGAAATTCTTGCTTCCGTGGACATTGCCGAGGCATCTATCGCCCGCGGCGAAGGCCGGGTGATTACGGAAGAGTCCATGCGTCAGCTTGCCAGGGATGTAAGCCGGCGCGGGCGCGCACGGCTCGCCGCGGAACAGCAACCGCCGCGCTAATGGCTCACCAGCGCGCCCCCGGCGCCGACTCCGATCTTGACGACATTTGGTATTACGTCGCAAACGAAAGTGGCAACCCCGACTTAGCGGAGCGTTTCATTGCCGCCTTAACTGAACGGTTTTACCTACTCTCCGAAAACCCTTTTATCGGACGCAGCCGCGACGATTTGCGCCCCGGCCTGCGCACTTTCCCCGTGGGCCGGTATGTCATCGTTTACCGCGTCGAGAATGAAGACGTGGTGATTCTCCACGTGTTTCATGGCAGCCGTGACATCGAGGCATTTTTTAGCCATTAGAAGCCCGCCCGGCAGTTACATTTTCTGGCCGGGGAGAGTCTCGCGGCACAATCTCCAGAATCGTTAATGATTACCGGCGTCGCGCCAGATGGCTTGACCGGGAACCGGCTCCGTGCTAATTTATGCATAACTACCTAGGCATAGATAAATAGGCATGGGAAAACAGAAGAACGACATCCTTCAGGGAACGCTGGTACTGCTGGTGCTGAAGACGCTGGCTTCCAGCAAACGCATGCACGGCTACGCGATCACGGCGCACGTCCATCGCGTGGCCGGGGATCTGCTGCGGGTGGAAGAAGGCTCGCTCTACCCGGCACTGCACCGGATGGAAGAGGCGGGCTGGATACGGGCCGAATGGGGCGTCACGGAACGGAACAGGGAAGCACGGTTTTATTCGCTGACGCCACTCGGGAGAAAACAACTCGAGACGGAAGAAGAGAGCTGGGCGCGGCGGACCGAAGGAGTCGCGCGGGTTTTGGGACACGCCTGAGCGAGAGGTGACTATTGGCCTGGTATCAGAGGATCGCCAACACATTCCGAACAGACCGGCTCGGCGCCGACCTCGACCGTGAATTTGCTTTTCACATCGCGGAGCGCGTGGATGAACTCCGGGCCGCCGGTCTGAGCGAACGGGAAGCTCTCACGGCCGCCCGTCTTCAGTTTGGAAATGCCACCGCGGTGAAGGAGAGGAGCCTCGACATGTATGTTTCAAGGTGGCTGGACGCCGCAATGAGAACCATCCGCCTCGGCTGGCGTTCGCTGAGCCGGACGCCCGGGCTGAGCGCCGCCGTGATTGTCACGCTCGCACTGGGGATTGGCGCGAACAGCGCGGTGTTCTCCGTGATCGATGCCGTCCTGCTGCGCCCTCTGCCCTTCCCCGATGGGGATCAGTTGATGTGGATCACGCAAAACAAGTTGCGGGAGCCGGTCACCCCGGTGGCGCCCGCACGTCTGGAAGACTGGAACCGGCTGAATTCCACGTTCCAGGCCATCACGGGCTATTACATGGAAGACATTCCGGAAAGCTCGGGGGAGTTTCCGGAGAACCTCCGGCGCGCATTTGTGGCGCCGCGTTTTCTACAGGTGTGGGGCGTGGCACCGGCGCTGGGACGGGACTTCTCACCTGAAGAACGAAAATCCGGCGGGCCCGGCGCCGTGCTGATCAGCGATCGCCTGTGGCGCCGGCACTTCGGCGCGGATCCGAATGTTGCGGGCAGGCAACTCCATTTCCGCGCGGCGTCGCCTACCGTTATCGGCGTGATGCCTGCCAACTTTGCGTTTCCCGATCCCGGCGTGGATCTGTGGTGGCCGACTCCGGGGACTCCGATGCGCTCCGCCACCTGGTTCTTCGCCGTGGGACGTCTGAAGGAGGGCGTCAGTGCCACGCGCGCGCAGATTGATTTGTCCACGGTGCAGGCGCAGTTGGGTAAGCAATACCCCGACACCGATGCGAATCTGCTGGTTGGAGTGCGGCCGCTTAAAGAAGAGACGGTCGGGGGAGTGCGGAGATCGCTGTGGGTGGTGTTCGGATCTGTTTCCGTGCTGCTTCTGATTGCCTGCGCGAACGTCGCGGCGCTGTTGCTGGCGCGTGCCATCCAGCGAAAACGGGAAATCGCCATCCGGCTTTCACTGGGTGCATCGCGGCTCTCGGTGGCCGCGCAGATGTTCACCGAGACGGCAATCCTGGCCGTGTGCGGCGCGGGAACAGGGTTACTGCTGGCGGCGGCAGCCCCTCGATTGTTTCGCGCGCTCGCGGGGAATCTCCCGAGAATGCAGGAAGTGAACCTCGATTGGCGGATCGTATTCTATTCGTCCATTTGCACGCTTTTTGTCACTTTCCTGTGCGGCCTGATTCCCGCGATCCGCAGCACGCGCTTCCGGTCCACGCTCCCCGACCTGCATTCGGGACGCGGGCAGGTTTCCGGCAGGCACAGGATGCAGTGGCTGCTGGTGGGCGCGCAGGTGACTCTGGCTGTAGCATTACTTGCCGGCGCGGGGCTGTTGCTGCGCAGCCTTCAGGCGCTGGGACGCGTGGCGCCGGGATTCGATCCGAGTCACGTTTTGACCTTTCACATCAGCGGGTCTTATGCCGAGACCGTGGATTACCCGGGCCTTAACCGCAGGATTGACCGAACGCTCGATTTCCTGAGCGCCATTCCCGGCGTGCAGGCGTCGGCGACGGCGGCAGAGCTTCCTGGAACACCGGCATCGTCGGAGTCCTCGGAACTGACACTCTCCGGAGGCGCCGCGGAAGACAATGGCAAAGTCATTGCCGACAGCCGTTTGGTTTCATCCGGTTATTTTGCCGCCATGCGGATTCCTTTGCTTGCGGGGACAGTTTGTCCGGCCCGGACCACAGGGGATTTCGGCGGCACGCCGGGCCAGGTTGGCGACGTTGTGGTGAATCGCAGTTTCGCCGATCGTTATCTGGCGGGATCGCCGGCCCAGGGGCGCCGGGTAACGGGACTGGCTAATTTTCCGCCGGGCACAATCCGCGGAATCGTGGGCGACGCGCGTGAAGCTGGCCAGCGCCGGGCGCCAGCGCCAACAGTTTACTGGTGCGCGAGCGCTCCGAGGCCGTCGCCATTCTTCCTGATACGGACCAGCGGCAAGCCTTCCGCCATGATTGATACAGTGCGCCGCAAGGTCCACGAGATGGAACCGCTGCGGTCTGTTTCCGGCTTTTTGCCGTTAGCGGACAGCATGAATCTCGCCGCCGCGGAAAACCGGCTGCGAACGCAGTTGCTGTCTCTTTTCGCGCTCACCGCGATTGCTCTGGCTTGCCTCGGGGTTTACAGTACGCTGGGCTATCGCGTGGCGGTTTCACGGCGGGAGATCGGATTGCGGATGGCACTGGGGGCCGAACGGCAAGCGATTGTCCGGTATTTTGTGGGGAAAGGGCTTGGCGTTACGGCCGCCGCATGCGTGGCCGGACTTGGCCTCTCTCTGGCGTTTACACGGCTGCTTGCGGGGATGCTTTACGGGGTTTCCGCTTCCGACCCGGTCACGCTTTCCGGGGTGATCCTTCTGATGCTGGCGGTCGGATCTCTGGCATCGCTGGTGCCCGCGATGCGAGCGGCGCGGATTGAACCCATGAAGGTGCTGAGGGACGAGTAATTCTAGGAGCCTGTCCGAGAAATCGGTGCCTCGAAGTTTTTTCTGGCAGTCTGAAACAAAATAATCCCATAATGTTTTTATGGGCAAAAGCTACCGTCCGTACTACCCGGATGAAGAACTGTT
>Ga0207933_1001070_pt1 | contig 22521 bp, 23 predicted proteins | sample NGESurdeep092012_4_FD_184488 | JGI IMG/M metagenome (GOLD analysis project Ga0207933, IMG submission 184488) | Arctic peat soil microbial communities from Barrow, Alaska - NGEE Surface sample F53-3 deep-092012 (SPAdes) | ecosystem: Environmental > Terrestrial > Soil > Wetlands > Peat ...
ATGCACGGGAACAAGATTCGTATCGACGGCCTCAACAAAAAACCCGGCGCTCGCCGCCATGAAGCACTGGGCAGCGAGTACCGAGTTCCCTTACGTCTTAGACAACGGAGACGGGCTCGTCCTTTCGTGAAGTGCTAGGCGCAATCGCCGGTGATTGTGCGGGGCTCGGCACCTTACCGGCGGACCCACGACGGTCGCCTTTTCGTGCGAAACCGAGCACGTGCGGCAGCGTCACTCGAGATGCGTTGACGCGACGGATCCGACACTTTCAATGTTACGTGACGGTACGATGACCACTGGGGTCGAAGCGTGTTCAGCGACTTCGAGGCTCGTACTCCCAAGAAGAAGACCGTCGCGTTTTCCATGACCCCTCGAGCCCACGACTAAGAGTCCGGCGCCCAGTGGAGGACCACCCGCGCGCAAGAGCACCGAGCACGCATCGCCGTCTTCGACGAACCATCGAAGGCGGATTCCGTCTGCACCGCATTCCTTCGCGATCGCGACGAGTGCTGGGGGCATCTCGAGGTGCGAGAAGGTCTCTTCGAGATGTTCGAGCAACCCGACCGCGTGCACGACGGTCACGGAGGCACCCACCCTCTTCGCCAGGTATAAGGTCCAACGCACCGCCGCTTCGGAGTCTGGCGATCCGTCGTAACCCACCGCAATCGTTCGCAACTCATTCATGGCTCGGTCTCCTCGTCTTGGCTCGAAAGGACGATCTCTACGGCGGCCTGACGTTCACGAAGTGCTCGCCTGACGTGATCACTTCCGGGACCTCCTGTCGACGAAGGCTCATTGACGTCTCGCCTCTCACCGAGGATTGAGTTCAAGGTGGCGTGCACCGACGAGCGAAGCGCCTTGAGGTCGTACCCACCCTCGAGAAACATGGCCAGGCGACCCGCTCGAGGGGCGAAGTCCGCCACGCTTCGCGCCATCTCGGCGAAGTCGCCACTTGTGAGTTGGAGGTCGGCCATCGGATCGGCACGATGCGCGTCGAAGCCCGCCGAGACCAAGACCCAGGTCGGGTGGAACGCGTCGATGACCGGCGCGGCGACCTCGTCGATTGCTTGGCGAACGACGTCACCAGTGGCACCGGCCGGCAAAGGGACGTTGACGGTCCGATCGATCGCGCGTGGGCCGCCGACCTCGCTCGCCGTACCACTGCCGGGAAAGAGCGGCCACTGGTGCGTCGAAACGTACAGTACGGCGGGGTCATCCCAGAAGATCTGCTGCGTACCATTGCCGTGGTGCACGTCCCAGTCGACTATCAGCACGCGCTCGCCCTGGGCGCGTAGGGCCGCCGCGGCGACGGCGACGTTGTTCAAGAGACAAAAGCCCATCGCGCGGTCCGCGAGTGCGTGGTGCCCTGGCGGTCGTGCTAGTACGAAGCCAACACCTTCGTCGAGACGCTGCAGTTCACGTATGACCGTGAGACCGCCACCGACCGCGTGTCGGGCGATGGTCATCGAGTCGAAGGTCGCGAACGTGTCGGCATCGATGTCACCTCCACCGTCGTAGCAAAAAGCGCCAAGTTCCTCGAGGTAGTCGCTGTTGTGGACGCGAACGAGATCAGCACGCGTGGCGCAGTGGGAGGGAACAACGACGACGTCGCTGCCGAGATGGAGGTCGGCCACGCCAGCCCTGGCGGCAGTGACTCGATCTGGGCGTTCCGGATGCCCGGGGTCCTCATGATCTGCATCGTCGTAGGTCCCGTTGACAACGAGGAGCATGAGCTAGGTCGGCCCACTGCGACATCTGTTCAGCAACGCCGCGCTCTCTTCAGTTGGCTGAATTGGAAATTTCAGGCTGACCTCACCCATAGAAGTAGACGACGTCACCTGGAATCCAGAGTGACGAAAGACCGAGATCATGTCGATGTTACTGAACAGCGTTTCCGCGGAGAACGTCGTGATGCCCCTGGCCCAGGCTGCCTCGGCGAGATGGGCGAGAAGTTGGTGTCCGAGTCCTAAATGCTGATAATCGTCTCTAACGATGAAGGCGACTTCCGCCATTTCAGTCAGTGGATATCTATCGAATCGTCCGACCGCGACGAGGTCATCGCGATCGAGAATCACGAGGGCTACGCGATCGACGTAGTCGATTCGGGTGAAGTGACGCACCTCTTCGTCCGCGAGCTTGGGATGTTCAGAAAAATATCGCCGATAAATCGAGCTCGACGAGAGTTGACAATGGAACGCGACGAGCTTGTCGGCGTCGCTTGCACGAATGGCCCGAAGACGCAGCTTCGCGCCCGTAGAAACGTCAATGTGCGTCGTCAAGTCTTCCGGGTAACGCCATGCAACGAAGCGAGTACGCAGCATCGCACCTCGCTCAACGTCGACGCCGGAAAGTACGTCGTGGTCGCTCATGTCGGTCCGCCGTGACGGTAAGGACGATCGTCTCGAGTTCCGTCAATGACTTTGCAGCCAGTCGAGACGGGCGACGTTCGATTGCTGTACGAAGCGTGCGTGGTACCACCGGGGCGTCGTCGACGGCACCGGGTGAGTCGTGCGGCGCAAGCACGATCTGCACGCCCTAGGTATCCTGATGACGCCTTCACAGATTCATCTTCCTTCCGTTTGGAGTTGAGTACTAGGGGCGAACGTCACATTCTCGAGACGGTGCCGCTCGCGAGAATTGTTGGCTCGGGCAATGCTCGAGAATGCCCTCGTCGAACCTGCGATTGTCCATGATCGGTGAACGAGGGTGGGCGGGGGTCCATCCGGTCCTTGTGTTCGGGATGGACGACACGCTCATGATCGTGTCAGGTCCCATCTCAGCCTGTCCCCGCGGCAAGTGGTCGAAGTAAAAAAAACGGGACATTGTGCCTAGGCCACTCCCCAAAGCGAACAATACAATGAGTCACTACCGAGGTCGGAGGGTCGCGATGGCACTGACGGAGTATGAGCAAAAAGTACTTGCGGAACTCGAATATTCCCTCTTCACTCAGGATCCTAAGTTCGGTGACAGCTTAAGTGGGAAGCGGATTCACGCTCAGGGGCGGCGGATTCTTCGGTGCGGTGTGACGGGCTTCGCCGTCGGTTCAGTTTGGCTTGTCTTATTCTTCACGTCGTCAATTACCATCAGCTTGATTGGCCTTGCAACAATGTTCGTTTCGTCGGTGGTGATTCTGTCAAACGTCAGTTCCCTACGATCCGTAAGGGGGGATCCCACCTGCCACCCGTCTGTTCGAATCGGGTAGTCGGTCGCGACACGTTGGACGCCATTCACGCATCGCGGGGCAAGCGAGGCTTCTATCGACGTTGTAGTTTCGTTCCCGACCACGAGTCGAGAATCTGCCAATCGGTACTTGAATCGCCGTGATCGATATCGCTGTTCGAGTCCTTTTAACTTCTTGAGCGACGTGAAAGAACGAAAGGGACCTTTGACTCTAGTTAGCGCTGCCGACGGCGAGGAGAATGAGTACGTGACGCACTGCCACTGACCGTTCTCCGTACCGAATGTCTCTCAATTTGTCTTTGAGAACGAGCAGTGGACGAACTGACAAGGAGCAATAGCCATGAAAGCACTCGTTTACCAAGGTCCCGGGAAGAAGAGTTGGGAGGACGTACCCAATCCCGTAATTCAGCGATCAACTGACGTCATCGTGAAGATGGTGGCCACCACGATTTGCGGTACCGACCTTCATATCCTTAAGGGCGACGTCCCCGAGGTCGAAGTCGGCCGCATCCTTGGACACGAGGGAATTGGGATCATCACCGAGATCGGTGCTGGCGTCACGCAACTCGCGGTTGGCGACAAGGTCATCCTGTCGTGCGTGAGCTCGTGTGGACGGTGTTCCAACTGCCGTCAAGGGCTCTACAGCCACTGTCTCGATCCGGAGGGCAAAGCTGGAATCGGCTGGATCTTCGGGTACATGATCGACGGGACCCAGGCTGAGTACGTGCGCGTACCGTTCGCTGAGAACTCGCTCTACCCAATGCCCGCAAGTCTGACAGACGCCGAAGGCATACTGCTCTCAGACATCTTGCCCACCGGTTTCGAGATTGGGGTGCAGTATGGAGACGTCAATCCCGGCGACGTGGTCGCCGTGGTTGGCGCCGGACCCGTCGGACTCGCCGCCGTGACGACGGCCAGATTGTACGGTCCTTCAAAGATCATCGCGATCGACCTTGACGAATCTCGTCTCAAGCGGGCTTCGGACTTCGGGGCGACGCACACCGTCAACTCTGGCGACTCTGATTGGAAAGAGCAGGTGCTCGCGTTAACCGACGGTCAAGGCGTTGACGTCGCGATTGAAGCGGTCGGCATTCCGCAGACGTTCACCATGACGACCGAGATCGTTCGCCCCGGCGGAAGTGTCGCCAACATCGGCGTGCACGGCGAGTCGGTCGACCTGAAGCTTAACGAGTTGTGGATCAGGAACATCAACATCTCGATGGGTCTCGTCAATACGAACACACTCGGCATGTTGCTGAAGCTCGTCACGGAGAAGCAGTTGTCGGTCGAGAACTTCGTGACACAAGAGTTCTCGTTTGATCAGATACTCGATGCGTACGAGGTCTTTGGCAACGCGTCGATGTATGACGCACTGAAGGTTCTCATTCACTAGTCGATCCGCGGTGACGATTGGGCCTTGCCATAAGACTTTCGCGATGGAGAAAGGGCGAGTTCTACGCCAAGGCCGCGGGCGGAGAGATCATCTTTACCTGAATCGATAGGAAGTCCCATGAAGTCGTATACCCCAGGGGGTATACTATACTGGCAGCGAAAGAGGAAATGAGGCCGGTATGTCCACGAAACTCACTACGCACACGCTGATGGATCAGGAGCAAATCACCGCCATCGCGAAGGGGATGAAGCGCGCGCACGGTCAGATGGGGGCGGTGATCCGCATGCTCGAAGAGGGTCGGTCCTGCGAAGAGATCGTGACTCAGCTGGCGGCGGTTGGCAAGGCCATCAACACCGCGGCCTTCAAGTTGATATCGGCGAGCCTGAAAGAGTGCATCGAGGAAGCAACCGTCGACCGCGACGCGGTCACGGAGAAGCTTCAAAAGCTTTTCTTGAGTTTGGCCTAACGGTGAACGTCGTCATCATCGGAGGCGTCGCGGGCGGGATGTCCGCGGCGGCGCGACTGCGCCGTCTAGACAACGAGGTCGAGATCATCGTGCTCGAGAAGAGTGCGCACGTGTCCTACGCCAACTGTGGCTTGCCGTACTACGTCGGTGGCGTCATACAGGAGGAAAGCTTGCTGCTGCTCGAGACGCCCGAGTCACTGCGCGCTCGATTTCGACTGGACGTTCGCGTCAATTCAGAAGTCGTCGCCGTCGATGCAGTCTCTCGAACGGTGTCAGTGAAAAGCCTCGTGGGCGCTGACGCGTATGAGCTCGCGTACGATGTTCTCATCTTGAGTCCGGGTGCGTCGCCCGTGATTCCTCCGATTCCCGGTATCGAGCGCGCACTGCCGCTCCGTACGGTCGAGGACGTGGAGCGCATCGTGAGCGCCGTGACGACGTCGCCCGAAAGTGCAGTCGTCATCGGCGGGGGATTCATCGGCGTGGAGATCGCTGAGAATCTGATCCATCGTGGCATCGCCACCACCATTGTCGAGGCGACCGCGCAGGTCCTCGCACCTCTCGATCCCGAAATGGTGGCGCCGGTCGCGACCGAACTGCGACGCCATGGCGTGTCGCTGTTCCTCGAGAGCGCAGTCGAAGCGATCACGTCGAAGGACGTACGACTGGCCTCCGGCGAGACGGTGCCCGCGGACGTGGTCATCGTCGCGATAGGCGTACGCCCCGACACGAGCCTCGCGCGTTCCGCGGGACTCGCCATCGGCGAACGTGGTGGCGTCGTCGTCGACGAGTTCAACCGGACCAGCGCGATGAACATCTACGCGATTGGAGACGTGGCAGAGAAGGAGGACGCCCTCGATGGGTCGAGCACGCTGGTTCCTCTCGCCAACCTCGCCAACCGCCACGGACGGATCGTTGCCGATCACATCGCCGGACGCGTCGTGCGGCCCCGTGCGACGATCGGCACCGCAATCGTGAAGGTCTTCGACCTTACGGTCGCGACGACGGGCTGGAACGAGAAGCGACTCGCGTCGCGCGGCCGTGCCTTCTTCTCGATCCACACCCACCCGTCGTCACACGCGACGTACTACCCCGGGGCGACGGCGATGGCGCTCAAACTGCTCGTTGATCCGGGATCGGGAGCGATTCTCGGTGCCCAGGGCGTGGGCACCGAGGGTGTCGACAAACGCATCGACGTGCTCGCGACCGCGATTCGAGCCGGGCTCACGGCTCCGGAGCTCGCGGACCTCGAACTCGCGTACGCGCCACCCTTCGGCTCGGCGAAGGACCCCGTCAACATGCTTGGCTACGTCGCTGAGAATCTCCTTTCGGGGCTCGTCGAGACGGTGCAGTGGAGCGAGGTCGACGACTACCGCGTCCGAGGTGCCCAGTTCGTCGACGTACGCACGCCCGAGGAGTTCATCCGCGGTTCGCTGCCCGGCGCCGTCAACATCCCGCTCGATCAACTTCGCGAGAGGTTCGAAGAGCTCGACGAGGTCGAGACCGTCGTCAACTGCGAGGTCGGCCAACGAGGCCATGCCGCGACGCTGCTGTTGAACAACCTGGGCTTTCGTGCGATGAACCTCGACGGCGGCTACAAGACGTGGCACGCCTCGCCCGCGGCCGTGACGCCCCAGCTCGTTGGCTGACGTGACGAACTATGAATAGTGAAGAGAAAGGCGATACCTGATGTGTCATCGAACAACTTGTCGGACGTGTTCAAAGCCGACGTGGCGAGGATGCGGGAAGCATATTGAACAAGCGTTGGCCGGGGTTCCGGCGGACGGGCGGTGCACGTGTGACGAGAACTCGGCGCCCTCAAAGTCGAGATCGGGCGTGGGGATATTCGCTCGCCTCTTAGGTCGTTGAACACGTGACCTCCGCAGTCGACCGATGGCACAAGTCACTTGACGCGTGGGCCATCCCCGACGACATACTGGCCACGGCCGAGGAGAGTCCGTGGATTCATCCGCCGGCGCTCTTCCAGGTCCCTGAGGTCATCGAAACTACGCCGTCGCACGATCGGGCGCGCGAAGTGCTTACCGAAGGGGGCAGCGTGTTGGACGTCGGCTGTGGCGGCGGCATTGCCGCGTTCGCGCTGACACCTCCGGCTACTCACGTGATCGGTGTGGATCACCAAGCCGACATGCTCAAGATGTTCGAAGTTAACGCTGGGACGCGTGGGGTCACCTGTCAGACAATCGAGGGCTTCTGGCCTGCTGTGGCCGACGTGACGCCGCGTGCTGACGTCGTAACCGCACACCACGTCGTCTATAACGTTGGTGACATCGCCCCGTTCCTTAGGGCACTCGACGATCACGCGCGGACTCGTGTGGTGTTGGAGATGCCCGATCACCATCCTCTCTCGTCAATGTCAGAGGCGTGGAGACATTTCTGGCAACTTGAGCGTCCGGAAAGTCCGACTCCGTCGGACTTAATCGACGTTCTAGCGGAACTCGGCGCCCACGCCCATCGAGAGCAGTGGAACGGCTCGATGCGGACGGAGAAGAATCTTGATCAAGCTGCACATTTCATGCGCATCAGACTTTGTTTACCTGCGTCGCGCGAAGGTGAAGTCCGCGAATTCCTTGCCACTCAACCAAAGTCCTCGAGGAGAGATTTGAGCACCATTTGGTGGGATACATCGAGACTCACTGAGAGATAATCGACCCGACTCCTTGCACGCCATCAACGCTATCGACACGTTCAGACCTTTTTTGACCTTCTTGAGTGTTCGGCACGCTCGTTAATACTGGCAACGCTCGAGGGTTCTTCGCGGCGGCGAGGTCTCAGCTACGTCGGTCACATTCGCCGTCGCATCACCGCGCAAACAACGGCGCGGCAGACTGTGCGTATTGGCAACGGCTAACTTTTTTCCAAGGCAGGTTGTTGACGCGATTGACGGGCCCGCTTTTAATGGCGGTGTTAAGAGGTGAGTTGACGTGAATGTCGTCGAAAAAGCGATACGGCGTATCGATGGGTTTCAACAGCGTCACCTGGTTCCATCATTTGTCTTCGGCGTCATCAAAAAGTACGGTGACGATAACGCTGGAAATCTCGCCGTCCAAGTCACTTACACCATGTTCGTCACTGTGTTTCCGCTCCTCCTTCTTCTGGTGACGATTCTGGGCATCGTGCTCGCCGGTAGCCCTTTGGATCGCGCGCGAGTGCTGCATTCGGCCCTCGGACAGTTTCCCATTATTGGACAACAACTCGGTCACAACATTCACGCCATAAAACGGAGTTCGGCGTTCGGTCTCGTATTTGGAATCGTCGGTCTGGTCTACGGCTCAACGGGGCTTGCGCAAGCCGGGCTTTATTCGATGGCGCAGATCTGGAATATTCCGGCTGCCGTGCGACCCAATTACTTCACTCGAATGATTCGCGCGGGAATCTTCCTCGTCGTTCTGGCAGTTGGCCTGACACTCACTACCGCGCTCGCTGGATTTGGCACGTTCGGAAAGCACAACTTCTGGTTGGGGGCGTTAGGAGAGATTCTCGCCGTCATCGTCAATGTGGCGCTCTACTTCGCCGCATTTCGTACGCTCACTCCTCGGCAGGTGGCTACGCGTTCCCTGATTCCAGGCGTGATCATTGGGGGAGTGGCGTGGACCATCCTTCAGGCGGCCGGCGGTTACGCAGTTGGACATTACCTAAAGGGAGCGAGCGCCCTTTACGGGCTTTTCGGCCTCGTGCTGGGTCTGGTCGCCTGGATCTTTCTTGGAGCGCAGGTCACGCTCTACGCGGCAGAGATCAACACGGTCCTTCATCGTCAATTGTGGCCGAGGGGTTTGGTGCAACCTCCGCTAACCGATGCCGATCAACGTTCGCTCGCTTCCCAGGTCACCCAGAATCAGCGGCGACCCGAACAAGAGGTCATTACCCGCTTTCGGGGCAGACCAATGACTCAGGATGAATACCGCGAGCGCGGTTATCAAGGCGACAATGCGGCGCCGGGGATTGAACGTCAGACTCCAGACGAGCGGCAGACGGATTCGTAATTAACCGGCGCGTTTCACTATTTCGCGCCGCGGCGCCGTTTCACGTTGCAGAAAAATCAACGAAATGATCGACGGTTGACGACCCAGTGACCCTTTGCGGGAATGGCCACAAAGCCGGAGAGAAGCGCTTTCCTTTTGCCGCATCATTGGCACCAAAATTATTACAAACTGAGAGCTTTCGGTCAGTGGAGGTACGGGGAGGTAAGGGGCTCCGAACCCGTGACCCCTTGCGTGCCATGCCGACTTTTTCGATTCACAGGTGTCAACTCGTGTCCGCACGCGCAATGAATCACTGGCGTTTCGTGTCACCGATATTCGCGCGTGGTTGCACGTAATCATTGGCGTTGCTAAAGGTGTTGCTAAAGAAATTCGACTACCTGACCCTCTTCAAACCTTGCAAATGGTCAACTATCTATTGCGCTAGTTCACCAGATTTGTTTCCCTCCTAATTCGTGAATAGTTAGGCCTGTTGGGAGTCTCTTCGACCCATGTCGCGAAAACATGTGGTCGCTCCGCGCATCAAGGATTGAGTGGATGGATTGCGCGAGATAATGCAGCAACGTACGACGTGCAGATCACCTCGACCGTGTCGTATTCCATCACGAGTTGTAAGGCGCGCCCCGCCATCTGGATGCCGGACTGTCCTCGACGTCCGAAGAGTTGTGTTAGGTACTCAATCGCACTGCGTGTCGCGTCTCCGGCCGTCGGATCGACGAGCAGATTGGACATCATCCCGCCGATCTCGTCGGGATCCGTGGTCTGCATAATGCGGACGACGTCGGAGGCGTCCTTGTCGTCGAGCCGGTCCTCTCGTCCGCTCGCGACGCGGTCGTAAATCTTGTGAGCCTTGGCTACGAGGAGAGCCGAGGTTCCCGCTACCTCTACCGTGATCGCCCGAGGATCATTTGAGTCGAGGGCGCCAATGACCATTGGCGAGTGGTCGATCAGGGCCGCCTCCAATCCGATGGCAGAACGAGCTGTGCGGTCGCCGTGGGTTCCGAGACGTGCGGCGCGCTTGCCGCCAGTAGGTGTGACAGCGTGCGGCACGATGAGGTCAATGGGAATGAGTTCTACTACTCCGTTCACATCTGCGGGCTCTATCCAAATGCCCGGCTCCTCGTGGCCCTCCGGTCTCATCATCAACGTGAAATTCGCGTCGAGCATTGCTTGGCTGAGGAGAGGGTCGTCGCCGAGTCACGACGGGTTGATCACCAAATCCCCGTCGGTCGTATAGGGAGCAATGGCGAGGTTGGCGTCGCCGGTCCGCAGATAGACGGCTTGCGCCCCAACGACGATCACGGCTTTCCCGTGAGGTGCAAGCGCGAAGAGCGCGTCGAGAAGGACTCGGCGGGCCGCCACGTAGCGTGAGTCGAAATCGGCCATCAATATGCCGTTCGGCAAAACACCTCAAAATAGGAAACCAAAGCCACACAGTAAGCGCGTCAATCTACCCCAGGAGTCCGTCGATCCCGAGTCCCAGCTGATGGATGCAGAATAAGGGTGTTAGTTTTCCGCCGCGGGGAGAGTCGCGAGCATCGCTGACCTCGGACGGCACGGTGTACTAGTGTACTAGTACATGCCGAATCAACACTCCTCCATCGTCTTTCGTCTCAATTCCCGTTCCGATCGAGCGCCCTTCCGCCAGCTCGTAGATCAAGTCGTCAGCGCCATCGAACGCGGGCAACTACAAGGAGGCGATCAGCTTCCGTCTGTTCGGGAGGTAGTCCGTCAGATCACGATCAACCCCAACACGGTGCATCGGGCGTACCGAGAACTCGAACACCTCGGACTCGTCGAGGGTCGGCTCGGGTTAGGGACATTCGTAAAGACATCAGAGGACGGATCCGAAGAAAAGTATCGAGCGAACTCGTGGCGCGACGTATTGCAAGAGGGCGTTCAGCTGGCGCGTTCGAGCGGGATCTCGGACAAAGAGATCATTCACGGTCTCCGGAGCCTCTTTTCGCTCGAATCTGAGGCGCGTTCGTGAGCGGCGATGACCTCGTCATCGAGATGGATGCTGTTACCAAGCGATTCCGTCATAAAACCGCGCTGAGCGAGTGTTCGCTCTCAGTCCCTCGCGGCCGCGTGGCTGCCCTCGTGGGACCCAATGGCTCCGGCAAGACCACAGTCCTGCGAATGCTCGCTGGTCTCTCAAGGCCGACTGCGGGGCGAATCTCACTCTTTGGCGAGGAATTCTCTCCGTCGAACACTGACCTTCGAGCCCGCGTGGGGTACCTCGACCAAGACCGTCCGCTCTACCGGAGGTGGCGCGTACGAGAGATATTGGAGTTCGGACGGCGAATCAACCCCGCCTGGGACAGTGAGCTCGCCAAACGACATCTCGCACTGCTGGACATTGATGGGGAGAGTCGCGTCCGCGACTTATCAGGCGGTCAGCGAGCACAGGTGGCGCTCGCAGTGTGCTTTTCCAAGCGCCCTGAGCTCGTCCTCCTCGATGAGCCAGCGTCGGCCCTCGATCCAGTCGCGCGACAGGACCTTCTTCAGAACATCACCGAACTCTTCGCCGACCACGACGCCAGTGTGCTGATGGCCACACACGCGTTCGCTGACGTAGCGGCCATTTGCGACTACGTGGTCATCCTCTCTCACTCCCGTGTCGTATTGAGCGAAGACCTTGACTACGTGCTCGAGAGCCACCGGCTCCTGAGCCGCGGTATTGACGACGGTGCTTCAGTACCTCGCGGCGCCGTCGTGCTCGAAGAACGACGGTCAACTCGCGAGGTGACCTATCTCGTACGTCTCGCACTACCTCTCGAGCGCGACGGCTGGCGGATCGAGAGGCCGACTCTTGATGAAATCGCGATTGCCTATCTGCGCGAAGGTCAACGTTCTCCCTCTCCCTCCTCTGAAGTCGCGTTCGGCGAGGAGCCATCATGATCTGGATCGCGTGGCGATATCAGCGCTCCGTAGCGTGCGTTCTCGCACTGCTCGCGTTGGTCGTCATTGGTTTCACCGTCGTTACGGGTGTGATCCAACATCACTACATGGTCGAGTTCATGGGGGCGCCATGTCACGGCAACGAACTCGCAACTCCGGGACGGGGAGACTACTGCGGACTCCTCGACCTTCGCTATGCCAACACCGTGAATTTCGATGTCTATATCAAGGTGGCCGGTTACGCGATCGCCCCTCTCGTCGGCGCCATTCTCGGCCTTCTCGCGCTGGTGAATGAGCTTGACCACCGCACCGTGCGTCTCGTGTGGACACAGTCGATTTCTCGCTCGCGCTGGTTCGCGTCGAAAGTCGCTGTGGGGGCAACTTCCGTCGCGATCATTCTCGTGCCCACGGCGATCGTGCTCTCGTGGTGGAACGGGACGACCGGTGACCGCAACATCTTTGGACGCCAGAACTTTGGCATCGCCGGATGGGACTTAGTCGCGTACGGACTGTTCATGTTCGCACTGACAATCCTGCTCGGCGTCGTAATCCGTCGCGCCGGATGGACACTTGCCGCTGCGCTGCTCCTCTTCCTCGTCGTCGCCGTTGTCGTTCCCTCCAGGGTGCGTGAGCATCTCGTTGCACCTACGGTCCACTGGTCGACAATTGAATTTTCAGTGACGCCGGGAAAGGGAGCGACTGTGACGTATTCCGAGACGATCCCGGGAAATGCTTGGCTTCTCGTCAATGGTGACGTTGTCCGATCGACGAAAGGCACGCCGACGTGGACGGAAGTTCTGAAAACCCAAGCAAAGGTCGAGAGTTGCACATTCGGATACCCGACGAAAACTCCAGCCGAACAGGGAAAGTCGCAGTCTGCGTGTTACCGCAAGCTTCACGTCGAAAACGCGTCGGTCTACATCGGAGGTGGCCAGTTTTGGACTCTCCAACTGCGCGAAGGTCTTCTTTACTTAGTCTCGGGAGCCGTCTTAGTCGGAGGCGCCTGGGCCTACGTTCGTCGAATCGAGCCGTAACCCACCGCTATTGATGTTCGCCGGCGCCCACTCGGTGCGGGACATTGCACGTAATCGTCGGCGTTGCTACAGGAATTATGTGCACATGCCCGTTCATAAATACGTCACTAACAGGTATTTTATTGTGGAACTATCCACTGCTGACTCAAACAAATGGTTAACCCTTGTCGAATTCCGTTTGAAAGACTCTTGCTTCGGCGGGCCGCCCAGCAGCCCGACATTCCGGCCAGATTATGAAAGAGTCGCCAGCAACTTTCGCTGCGTTTACTGTGGCTCAACTCTCGGAGTTCGAGGGATGGCGCCTCCGTCTCATTGATTAGCCGCACAGTAAACATGGTTGCTTGAAGACCTCAGTCGAAGCGGCACTCCTATTTTGAATGAGGAGAATCAAAGGTTTCGCGCTTGCCATCAGGACATCGCTCCTCTCGGTTACCGGTGCCCCTGGGAGCCAGCAGTTTGCGGTTACTTGAAAGTTGTGGTAGACAGAAGATCGTGAAGATGTCTGACAGCCTGACAACCAGTTTACCTGACGTTTCGAGGCCCACAACACCTTCATTTGCCCGGATTTCTCGCCGCAGCGCTGTGGATGGGGTAAGGGACCAGTTGACCGCGATGATCGAGTCCGGGCAGTTGATGGTTGACGATCAATTGCCCTCCGAAGCGGAGTTGGGTCAACGTTTCGGCGTAAGTCGCCCAGTGATTCGTGAGGCACTAGGCAGCCTTCAGACACTCGGCCTTACTGAGTCTCAACCCGGTCGTGGCACATTCGTGACGTCCCGGGTCGTCAAGGTTGGACTGTCCTTTGGTCAGTACTCGGCAACTGACTTGAATGAGATTCGTCGTTACGTCGAAGTGCCGACAGCCAGTCGCGCCGCGCAAGTCAGGATGGCGGAGGACCTCATCGAGTTAACTCGCTTGCTTGATGACCACGAACAGTCTACGAGCGCCGCAGAGTCTGTCCGCATCGACGGACAATTTCACATCGCGATAGCACGTACGACGGGAAACGCACTAGTGGTTCGCCTGATTGAAGATCTCCGCGAGACGATGCAGGAGCAGTCTCTTGCATTGAGAGAAGTGCCGAACAGACACGAGCGTGCGGCGCAGGAGCATCGGGAGATCCTCGACGCAATAAGACGTCAAGACGCTGATGGGGCCGCCGCCGCGATGGCTGGCCATCTTGGCGGTGTCGAAGTCGCGCTCGGACAACTGGCTAGACAACGAACGCACAATGTGTAACAACCCGACCCTCTATTCAGTGCTGACGTCGCGAGTCGCAACACATCATGGCCAATCGGTATCGGGCCACTAGACAAGGCGCTGTACCAAGGGAAGAGGGAATCATGAGTCTTGAAGGTAAACGAGTAGCAGTTTTGGCCGAGGAAGGATACCAAGAGTTGGAGTTGTGGTATCCAGTCCTGCGATTACGAGAAGAAGGTGCGGACGTGGTAGTCGTTGCGCCTCAGACCGTGAAGGCATACGAGAGTTTTCTTGGATATCCACTGATGGCTGAATTGACGTTTGAAGACCTCGATGTCACGTCCCTCGATGGAGTCTTGATCCCAGGAGGTGAAGCCGGCCGACGTCTCGAAATGCTTGGGGCCGCCGTCGATCTCGCAAGAGATTCCTTCGAGCGAGGCCTGGTGACTGCGGCGATTGGAACTGGTACCGGGGTGCTGGCTGCAGCGAACGTCTTGAAGGGTAAACGATTCACGGCCGACGAGACGTTCAAAGTTGATACCGCTAAGACTGGCGGCACCTTGGTCAACGACGACGTGGTTGTCGACGGATCAGTTATCACGTCACGTGGTGCCGACGATCTCCCTGCATTCTTCAGTTCAATCCAACGGACGCTGTTGTCTAAAGGTAAGTGAGGTTAAAGAAATGAGCAAGTTGAGAACGGTCCTAGGAGACGTCTCGCCGGATGACGCGGGTATCACACTGACCCATGAACACATTCTCTATGCCAACCCAGGTGCTGAGTTCGACCGTCGGTCAGCGTTCGATTTCGATACGGTGGCCAATGAAGTCACCTCAACCATGAAGAAGGGCATGAAGGATCACGGGATCAGAACCATGGTCGACATGACGCCCTGCGAAGTCGGTCGCCATCCCGAACTGATTGCCGAAGTGGCCACGCGAAGCGGAATGAACATCATCGCCATCACCGGCTTCTTCCCTGAGCGACTTGGGATTCCTTATCACTGGAAAGTCCAGGGGATTGACTACGTACGCGATTTCTTTATCTCGGATATCACGCAGGGGATGGCCTTTGGCTTTAAGAGCACCGATATTAAGGCCGGTGCAATCAAAATCGCCACCGGGTCCGGCGACGGCGCCGGCGGACCAGCACCGGATGGACCGAACGGTACTCACATGACTCGCAATGAAGAGCATCTTGTCCGGGCCGCTGGCCGTGCTCAAGCGCAGCTAGGTTGCTGTGTCAATACGCACACCGACCCGCCGGATTACTCAGTGAGGAATCCTGGAATTGAGCAATTAGACGTGCTGGAGTCGGAGGGCGCTGACCCGGCCAAGGTAATAATTGGACACGCCCTAGTCAATCTTGATATGAAGCAGCTCTTGGAGCTCTGTGAACGGGGTACCAACCTACAGATAGATCACATTGGCATTCCGTGGCAGAACCCGAGCGCCGAGGCACTTGACGAGGCGATGGCGGTGGCTGTGTGCGAGTTAACCGAGGCTGGCTACCTTGACCAACTTGTCTTCACCTATGACAGATTCTTTCACCACTGCCGTGGGCCCGTGACCGAAGAAGAGCCAGAGATGTTGAATGAGGGCGTCGACCTCAGTTATATGTTCGACAGCTTCCTGCCTCGTCTCGCGAAAAAAGGCTTTACTGACGCTGAAGTCCAGAAAGTTCTTGTCGACAATCCAGCTCGGATTTTGGCGTTCTGAGTTAGACGAGGAACCATGAATACGACAACTTGTCAACTCGTCTCTCTACCTCGAAATGAAAGAAGGTCAATATGAAGATTGAGAATTCGCGGATCGCCGTGCTCGCGGAAAACCAATACCAAGAGCTTGAGCTCTGGTATCCAGTGCTTCGATTCCGTGAGGCCGGTGCGGCCGTGACCATCGTCGGTCCAAAGGCCGATCAAGTGTACGGCAGCAAATTGGGTTACCCGGTGGTTCCTGACGAGTCAGTTGATGACGTGAATCCGGCGGATTTCGATTGTGTCGTTGTTCCGGGGGGATTCTCACCGGAGTCGCTGCGACGCAATGCTGGCATGCTGAATCTGGTTCGAAACGTTGACGAGCGCGGCAGCGTTGTGGCGGCAATCTGTCACGCAGGCTGGGTCTTGGCTTCGGCGGGTATTGCGAAGGGACGTCGCCTCACTTGCGTGTCGGTCATACGCGACGACGTCATCAATGCGGGGGGTAAATACGTAGACGAGCCAGTAGTGCGCGACGGAAATTTGATCACTTCCAGACTTCCAAACGATCTCCCTGACTTTTGTCGGGCAATTAAGCAGGCGATCGAGGAACTTCCTGAGCGAACTTCTGAAGCCCGCAGTACCCACGACTACGTTGTGAAGTCCTCCGCTAATTATTCTTCGGCTGCCAAAGTAAAGACAGGCGCGGTAGCGCCAGGTTCTGCCAATTACCTCATGTACGCAGCCAGGGGTGAGTGACGTTCGTGGTTGATAGATCAACACCCCGTGGCATGTCACGTATCTCGGTTGAAGGATCGCCCCTGCAGCGAGGGCGCCAGTACGGTGAACAAGCGCGCACGCAAGTGCACGATTCAATCACGGCATACCAACGGGTGTTTGCCCACTATGCCGATTGGGACTGGGCGAAGGTCGTCTCGCATGCGAACAGGTACCACCAGGTAGTCGAGGACTTTGCCCCACACGCAATCGAGGAGATGCGCGGCATTGCCGACGGAAGTGGTGTTGAGTTTGGCGATATCCTCGCGCTCAATGTGAGGAGCGAGGTTATGTTCGCTTCAGGTGCCCAAAACAACAAGAACCTCTCTGGCGCGCTCGCTAACGAATGCTCGTCGTTCGCAGTGTTACCTGAAGCCACCGCGGCCGGACATACAATTGTCGGTCAGAATTGGGACTGGCTGTTGCACGCCCGAGACACCGTAGTGCTCGTGCATGCTCGGCGCGACGACGGCCCGGATTACGTGACGATAGTGGAGGCGGGACTCCTCGCCAAAACTGGCGTTAACAACGCTGGCGTCGCAAGTTGCACTAACACGTTGGTCAGCTTTCTCGACGACGGTGCGGTTGGCGTTCCGTATCACGTCTTGTTGCGTCGACTACTTGATGCGGAATCGATTACTGACGGTGTTTCCACGGTGTTCAACGCACAAAAGGCATTGTCGGGCAATTTTCTACTTGGCGACGTTGACGGTTTGGCAGTTGACATGGAAGTCAATCCAGGCGGAGTGACGTCGGTACGCACGCTTATGCCAAGCGGTGGCGTACTTGCGCATACGAACCACTTTCTCTCTCCCGACTTCGCGCGGTCCGACAGCAGGATAGGAACGAGTCCGAGCACGCTCTTTCGCCTTGACTGTCTCGAGTCGTCACTCTGTCGGGGAGCGCCAAATCTCACGATCAAGAATCTGCAAGGTGCTCTGTCAGATCATCGCAACTTCCCTGTTGGCGTATGCGCACACGGTGACGAACGCGCTTCAGAGTACGAGCGCTACGCGACGATTGCGTCGGTCATATACGACCTTGATGCCCACGAGATGTACCTTGCTGCTGGCGCGCCGTGCAATGGGAACTTCCGCCGCTATCAGTTCGACTCAAAGGTTGGACTGGTTGAAATTGATACACCCGATGACGTCAATGTCTTCCATAGCGAAGTCCAGGGTGTGCGGTGATGCACACGCGCAACAGGGATTTCGTGATGTTTCAAAAATCCTATAGCACACAAATGCAGTCACCACCAAAGGGGGAATCATGAGAAGAAAAAATCGTTCGAGGGGACTTAGCCTCGTCGTGGCAGGATTGGTCGCAGGGGCTTCCGTCACGACGATGCTGACGGCATCGACAGTGGCTGGCGCGAGCGGAAGTTCGGCCAAAGTGTTGGCTAACGTCTCGATCGCGCTCGACTTTATTCCGAATGCGGACAACGAGGGCGTATTCGTGGCCGAGAAGCTGGGCTATTTCAAAGACGCCGGCATCAACGCGACCGTCGTGCCCTACGGTCAGACGCCTCCGGACACGCTGGCGAGCGTCGGAAAAGTTCAATTTGCGATCGGCGACACCGAGTCGGACGTGCTGTTTGACTTCGCGTCGGGTTTGAAGATTACTTCCGTAATGGCAGTCCTGCAAACGAACCCGTCCTTCTACGGCTCGCTTGCGAGTAATAAGGCCATTCTGTCGCCGAAGGACTTCTGCGGTCAGACGTATGGCGGATTCGGCTACCCGGGTGACCCTGCGATTATTGCGGCGATAATCAAAGGTGCTGGAGGGCCGTCTAAATGCACGGTGAACAACATCGTCCTCGGTAGCAGCGCCTATCAGGCGGTCGAAGCCAAGAAGGTCGGCTTCTCCGCATTCTTCTTTTCCGACGTCATTCAAGCTGAGTTGCAACAGCACGCCAAACTCCGTCTCTTCAACATGACCAACTATGGCGTGCCGAATCAATACGCTGCACTGATTCTCGGCAACGATGCGTGGCTTAAGGCAAATCCTGCTTTGGCAAAGAAATTCGTCGGCGCCCTGGTGAAGGCCTATCAATATATCGAGAAGAATCCTGCGGCGGGTGCGCGTATTGAGTACAAGTTGAATCCGACTGCAGTCAATCTCCAGGTGGCGATCAAGGCGAGCGAAGTGATGGCGAAGTCCTACTTGTTGAGTCCCCAAGGCACGATTGGAGTGCAGACTGCGAGCATGTGGGAGAAGTTCGGTAACTTCCTCTATAAGCAGGGTGCGTTCGTAAACGCCAACGGCAACAAACTGACGAAGGAACCCAACTGGTCGAAGTTCATGACAAACAAGTTCCTGTAATCGGTGCGCAGGGGACGACTTACGTGAGTTTGTCGCGGGCGTTGGCCAAGGAAATCGAGGGCGAATCTACCCCGTCCGACGCTATGGACGCGTCGGGCGGGGTGCACTCGGCAAACCGAAGGTCAAGAGTGGCGCGAACTATCGGGACCAGGTTGGCCGGTGCGTGGCCGGCGTTACTTGCGATGGCTAGTCTCGTCGGACTCTGGCAGTTGATTGTCGTGATGCTAAAAGTCGACCCGACTGTCCTGCCGTCTCCGGCGAGGGTAGCAAGCCAGGGTTGGATAAATCGCAGCGCACTCTGGCAGAACACGCTGCCCACGATCAAAGAGACACTTGTTGGTATCGTGGCGGCACTCGTGGTCTCGTCAGTCCTTTCGACGGCCATTGATCTGTCGAAGCCCACTCGAAGAGTTGTCTACCCACTGCTCGTCGCGTCCCAGTCGATCCCCGTTCTCGTCATTGCTCCGCTCTTTGTCATCTGGTTCGGATTCGGGCTTCTTCCCAAGATTCTCGTGGTCGTGCTGGTGACATTCTTCCCAACAACTGTGGGGTTGCTTGAAGGTTTCAATTCCACTGAGCCCGAGGCGTCGAACTTGATCCGTTCCATGGGAGCTGGGCGCTTCAAGGAGTTTTGGATGTTGCGCGTGCCAACGGCGCTCCCGTTCTTTTTTGCTGGACTTCGGGTAGCCGTCAGTTTCGCAGTACTGGCCGCGATTTTCGGTGAGTGGGTCGGTGCGTCCGTGGGACTCGGTGTCTATATGGAGTTAGAGAAGAATGCGCTGAGGACGGACCTTGTGTTTGCGGCTGTTGTCGCGACGGCCGCTCTCAGCATGGTGCTCTACGGCCTCACTTTTCTGATACAGAACGCGACGATGCCTTGGTATCGACACTCGCGTCAGGGAAAGAGAATCAAGTGAAGACGAGTCCTTCGATACCATCGCAATTCCACGGTCCGGGAGCGTGCATTGAAGTCGTAGATGTCACCAAGACATTCCAGCGCCGTGGCGAACACTTGAAGGTGCTCGATCGCATCTCACTCGAAGCCGCGGCTGGCGAGTTCGTGTCAATCATTGGTCCTAGTGGTTGTGGCAAGTCGACGCTGTTCAACATCTTGGCTGGACTCGAGAGCGCTGATGGCGGCAAGGTGAAGGTGAATGACGCCGTGGCAACGGGTGCGAGCGAGCACTTTGCGTATAAACCGCAAAAGGATTTGTTGTTCCCTTGGCGTCGAGTCCTCGACAACGCCACGCTGGGTCTTGAAGTCCAAGGCATGAAGAAGAAGGAAGCACGACAGCTCGTTGAACCTCTCATCGAGAAGTTTGGCTTGACCGGATTTGAGCACTGTTATCCTTACGAGCTTTCCGGTGGGATGCGTCAGCGAGTTGCCTTGCTGCGAACCGTCGTACAGGGCCGACAAATTGTCCTCTTGGACGAGCCGTTTGGCGCCCTCGATTACTTGACGCGCACCGAGTTGCAATTGTGGTTGTCGTCAATGTGGGAGCAGTTTCGCTGGACCGTTGTGCTGGTCACTCATGATGTACCCGAGGCGCTGCTTCTTTCGGACCGCGTCTACGTACTTGGGAATCGTCCGGCCAATGTGTGTTGCGTCCTTGATGTCGACCTGCCGAGACCCCGGGGACTGGAGTGCATTGGCACGCCTCGATTCGCCGAACTCGAAGAGGTACTCCTCAACAACCTTCGGAATCCAGAGGAGACGCGTGGCCCAGCATCGATCAGTTCGGCCCAATCGATCGATGGCGACGTCGATGGTTGAATCCGCGACAGCGGCCCCAGTGGTCACGATCGAGGGAGTAGCCCACACGGTCAGGGGCGATGTCGCGACGTCGAAACTCGGTGTCGTGTTGCCACATGAGCACGTCCTAATCGACCTCGGCAAATTCTTTGAGGAACCTACTGATCCGATTGAGAGGGGTTACGCGAACGCCGCCATCACCTTGGAGAACCTCGGATGGGTTCGTTTTCATCATCGACAGTCCCGCGACAACCTCGTGCTCTCTGATGTGCAGAGCCAGATTGAAGAATTGCACCTTTTCAAGCTCGCTGGTGGGGGGACAGTGGTTGAGTTGACGCCGGCGTGCGCGGGCCAAGACCTGAGCGGACTCGTCGCGCTCGCCGAGGCGACAGGTCTTCACGTCGTCGCGAGCACGGGCGTCTACTTGGACGAGTTCCAAACTGAGACGACCCGCGCCATGTCATCGCAACAAATCGGTGAACGGATGGTGCGCGACATTACCCAAGGAATCGATGGTGGGGAAGTTCGTGCGGGGATAATTGGTGAGATGGGTTGCTCGTGGCCGCTCACCGCAAACGAAGAAAAGGCGCTTCGTGGCGCGGTGCTCGCCCAGTTGGCAACCGGCGCATCAATTTCAATTCATCCAGGCCGCCACCCTGACGCGCCCGGTCTTCTTCTCGACCTACTTTCGTCGTGTGGAGCGCAACTCGACCGCATAGTTATCGGCCACCTCGACCGAACCATTCCGGAGCACGAAGGACTCGTGGCCGTCGGTCGTTCGGGTTGTTTTCTTGAGTTTGACCTCTTCGGCCAGGAGTCGAGTCATGTCCGATACGGACCGGTGGATCTTCCAAATGACGCCACTCGTATTAGTCGGATTGCGGCGCTCATCGACGCGGGCTTTGAGGATCAGATTCTCGTCTCTCAAGACATCGCGGTGAAGAAATGGCTGACGCATTACGGCGGCCACGGTTATGACCACATCCTCACGCGCGTCGTGCCTCGAATGAAGGAACACGGGATTAGCGACCAGGCTCTGCACAAGGTGCTGGTGACTAATCCCGCCCGGTTGCTGGCTCTGTCACCTTCAGTCGGACACTAGGAATTGGTCGAGTCAGCTCAGCTTCCGCGTCTCATCACCGCCGGCCGGGTCCTGCTGGGTGACGGTACGTCCATAGATGACGCTGGAGTTGTGGTTGCTAATCGCCGAATCAAAAGGGTTGCCCCGATTGAATCACTCGCCGGCGATCGGTATGACGAGATTGATACTTTCCCGAATGGGTGCCTCGTTCCCGGATTTATCGACGCCCACGTGCACTTGTGCTTCGACTTCAAAGGTGGCCTCAACGTCGGTCCCGAACAGTTGGTGGAATCGGAATTGATGACGAGTGTCAGTCTCCGCTGCCGAGGACTGGCCAATGCTGGTGTCACGAGCGTCTGTGACCTCGGCAGTGTCGCCGACATCGTCCAGCGAGTTCGTAACGCGATTGATCGAGGCGATTTGGAAGGACCGACGATTAGTTGTGCCGGGCGACCAATTACGACGCCTGATGGTCACTTGCGGTCATTCGGTCTGCTCGCCTCGGACGAAGAGAGTATGGCCGCATCGGTGGAGATGCTCGTCGCCGACGGGGTGGACGTTGTGAAAGTCATAGCGACGGGAGGGGCGAGCACCCCGGGCACTGCGATGGGACTCGCGCAATTTACGACGAAAGAACTTCGAGAAGCCGTTCGTGCGGCTGCTGAAGAAGGGCTCATGGTCGCAGCTCATGCACACGGCACTGAGGGAATTAGGCGTGCTGT
>Ga0207933_1001071_pt1 | contig 22519 bp, 17 predicted proteins | sample NGESurdeep092012_4_FD_184488 | JGI IMG/M metagenome (GOLD analysis project Ga0207933, IMG submission 184488) | Arctic peat soil microbial communities from Barrow, Alaska - NGEE Surface sample F53-3 deep-092012 (SPAdes) | ecosystem: Environmental > Terrestrial > Soil > Wetlands > Peat ...
TTTCCGCCCCGGTCGCGCGACTGCGACTCTCCTTACCGCCTATAAAATCTTAAAACAGGACTCCCGCCGCCGTTTCACCTGATCTCCCCTTCCGGTTGCGGAATCGCTGTTGTAATGCCGGGTATAAGGAACGTCGATCGCGGAACGTGTTATGATCCGCGATTCATGCTTCATTGGAATACGATCGATCGGACTCATGGCTGATTTCACTATCGGGCTCGACCTGGGTGGAACGAATCTGCGGGCCGCCGCAATCGATCGTTCCGGTAAATTGCTGGATCGCGTGTCGGGCAAGACCGCGTGGTCCGAGGGGCGCGAAGCGATTCTCGGGGATATGGTCGATGCGATCCGGACTCTGCGTGAACGGCTGGGCGCGGACGGACTGGCGGGTATCGGGGTTGCCGTTCCCGGATTCATCCAGCTCGAAGAAGGCGTGATCCGCAATTCCAACAATCTCGCATCTCTCGAAAACTTTCCCATCCGCGATGAGTTGAGCCGGCGGCTGGGAACGCCCGTCATTCTGGAGAACGACGCCAACGCCGCGGCACTCGGGGAGAAATGGATGGGAGCCGGCCGCGGCACCGGCGACCTGGTATTACTGACGCTCGGAACAGGAATCGGCGGGGGCGTGATTTCCGGCGGCAAGGTGCTGCGCGGCTTTCTCGGGATGGCGGGCGAACTGGGCCACATCACCGTTGTGCCAAACGGCAATCCCTGCGGCTGCGGCAATCGTGGATGCGTGGAAAAGCACGCGTCGGCAACAGCCATCGCGGCCATGGCGAAACTGCTTGGATTAGGCGATGCGCTGACCGCCAGTCAGGTTTACGATCTCGCGGTCGCGGGTAACGAAAAAGCGCGCACCATATTCGTATCGATGGGGGAAGCCCTTGGCATCGCGCTGGCGATGCTCGTCAACACGTTCAATTTTCCGTTGTATCTGCTCAGCGGAGGCGTGCTTGGTGCATGGGACCTGTTTGCGCCGGCCATGCTGGAGGAAACACGCAGGCGGTCGTTCACTTTCCGCGCGACGAATACGCGGATTGAAAAAGCGGCGCTGGGCAATGAGGCGGGGCTGTTTGGCGCGGCATATTTGCCGTTCGATGCCGCGTGAGGCTCGCCAATTTTTCCGGTGACAGCGGAAGAATATTATATTTATCAATCGAATCAATGCGTTAACGAATCCCGTGCGTGATGCCGCCGGGTCCGGCCATTACTATCCGGGCAGGAAGGAAACACACCATTAATGAACGCATTTGAAAACATCGCCATCGGGCTACTACAGGGCGCGGAGCTCGAAGCACCGCTCTTTGTCCATTCCAGTCAGGGAATCGTGATCCTGAATGCCAGCGAGACCCTTTTGGGGTCGATTCTGGCGCGGTTCGCTCCGGCGCCACCCGCAACCGCCGTACCGGCGGCCTGATTCCATCGTCACCGCCACGCAAAGCCCCCGTCCGCGCCTGTCGAGGCTTGCGGGGGCCGTTTTTCGCGCCTGCATTTCGGGCGAAGCATTTTCCAATCGTGGAAGTCTGCCAAGCTGTTGTATAATCGATATTTCCAGCAACATCGTTGCCGCCGTTGCCGCCGTTGCCAGAGATACCCGGAATATAATGCCTAAAAGAACTTTTCAACCGAACAACCGCCGCCGCGCGAAGACGCACGGATTTCGGGCGCGCATGAAGACCTCGGACGGCCAGGCCGTTCTTTCCCGCCGCCGCGCCATCGGGCGCAAGAAGCTGTCCGTCAGCTCGGAGAGGTAGCCCGGATACCAGGCTTTCCAAAAAGTGTCCGGCTGCTGCGATCGAGCGATTTCCGCAAGGTATACGACCAGGGTACGCGCTATACGTGCCCACTCTTCGCTGCCTTCAGGCTTCGCTCTTCCCCGCCGGGTAATGGCCCGCAGGCTGGTTTCACCACGCCCAAAGCACTCGGCAAAGCCGTGGTCCGAAACCGCATTAAACGCCGGATGCGAGAGGCTGTCCGGCTTCAACTGGCCTCAGTGAGCGCAGAGTGGTCAATCGTATTCAATCCGCGGCGGAAGGCTCTCGATTGTCCGTTTACAGAACTTCAGGCCGAGCTTGCGCGTTTCTTAACCAGATGCGCCGCGGTTTCGGCTTCCGGCGAAGTTTCAGCTTCCGGCAAGGTTGCGTCTTCCTCCTCCGCGGATACAAACTTGTGATTTCGCCGTTACTGCCCTCCGCCTGCCGGTTCTACCCCACCTGTTCGCAGTATATGAGTGAAGCGATCGAGACGCACGGCATCGCGAAAGGCGTATGGCTGGGATTGAAGCGGCTGGGCCGCTGTCACCCTTTTCACGCCGGTGGCAGCGATCCGGTGCCGCGTTAAATCCGTCCGCGTTAAATCTGAATGAGTTCCCCTACACCGCCCAACAAAGACCGCAAAGAGTTATCGAATGAAATTCGAATGCTGCTGGCATTCGTACTCATGGGGCTGATTCTTGTCGTCACCCCATACGCTTATCGGAAGCTCGGCCTTACGACCGGGCAGGCGGAGCGGAAAGAGGAGGCGGCAGTTAAACCGGCGGATGAAAAACCGGCCACGGAAAAACCGCCCGCAACGGCGGTCGCAGCGGGGACGCCGATGAAGCCTTCCGTCGCGCCTCCGGTGGAACACGAAGCTGCCGAACCGGTAGCAGGGGCAATCTCTGCGGGAAGCGAACAGGAGCAGGTTCTCGACACAACGCTCTATCACGTGGTTTTCTCCAATCGTGGCGCCACCGTAAAGAGCTGGACTCTGAAGAAGTTCCAGGACAGTGCCGGGAAGCCACTGGAGCTGGTGAATCGGAAGGGCGCGGATAAGGTGGGCTATCCCTTCGGTTTCACATTCCGGGACAAACAGCCGAGTTCGGATCTGAACAAAGTGTTATGGGCCGTGCATTCCGGCCCCGGGCTCACGATCAGCTTCGAGTACTCCGACGGCCGCACGAACGCGACGAAAACTTTCGCGCTCCAGCAGGACGGCTACATGGTGCAGTATGCCGACGATGTCACTTTGAACGGCGTCGGGCTTCCCCATCTCGTCGAGTGGAGGGGCGGTTTCGGCGATATGGCCGTGCAGAACGCCGCGGGCCAGCAGGCGACGGTTCATTACGACCCGGTAAAAAACAAGCTGCTTCGCCCTTCAACGAAATCCGCCAAAAATGGTCCGGTGGATGCCGATGGACCGTTCTCCTTCGCGGGCATCGACGATGAGTTTTTCGCGGCCGCCTTTTTGCCGCCGCCGAACACAAAGTTGCAGACGACGACCTACGACGATGTCGTGGCGTCGCCGTTCAACAGCGCGGAAGAGCCGTATCCCGGAGTCGCGGTGGGTGGCAGCGCCAGAAATCAGTTTGGAATTTACCTGGGCCCGAAAGAACTTTCCGCGCTGCATCTGGTGAATCCGAAGCTGGACGGGATTGTGGACTGGGGCTGGTTCGGAATCATCGCGAAGCCGCTGTTCATGGTGTTGCGTTACGTCAACGACCAGTTCGTGCACAACTACGGATGGTCGATCGTGCTGCTGACGATCCTTATCAACATGGCGATGTTTCCGTTGAAACTCACCACGCTCAAATCGTCGCGCAAGATGCAGTTGCTGCAGCCCGAGTTGAAAAAAATCAACGACAAGTACAAGGGCGTCGGCATGAAAAGTCCGAGTGCCGGAAACAAGCAGCAGGAGACGATGGATCTCTACAAGAAAAACGGCGTGAACCCGATGGGGGGATGCATTCCGCTGCTGATTCAGATGCCGGTGCTCTATGCGTTCTACCGGGTGTTCGCGGTTGCGATCGAACTGCGGCACGCCAGCTGGCTCTGGATTGCGGACCTTTCGCAGCCGGAGCACTTCACGATTCACTTTCTCCCGCTCATCATGGTGGCGACCAGCTTTGCGCTGCAGAAGATGACACCGCCACCGGCCGCGGGCGACGCCAGCCAGCAGAAAATGATGCAGTTTATGCCGCTGATGTACCTTTTCTTCTTCTGGCAGGCATCGAGCGGCCTGGTGTTATACTGGCTCACTGGTAACGTGGTTGGCTTGGCCCAGCAGTGGTTTTTCAACCAGACGTCGGCCCCCGTGGAAGCGATGGCCCAGGCAAAGAAAGCGCTCGTAAAGGACGGCAGGAAGCGGGCTTGAATCCCAAGTATTCGGTGCATGAAACCGGTCCGCGGATCGAGCAGTTTCTCCGCCAGACCATAGCGGACGGCAAGTTCGATCTCGACTTTTCCATTGAGGCGGGCGACCACGGCCACCCCGACTTCGAGAACCCCGATATCATCGTCAAGTTCACGGGTCCTGACGTGGATCTGCTGCTGGCCAACCGGGCAGAGTTGCTGCTCGCGCTGGAACTGGTGGCGCAGGAGGTGCTGCGTCTGCACTCCGACGATCACTCCCGCATTAGTTTCGATGCCAACGATTACCGCGCGCTGCGCATTGAGGAATTGCGCGTCAGCGCCCTGGCCGCCGCCGAGAAGGTGAAGCATACGGGCACGCCGTTCCGGTTCAATCCGCTGAACAGCAGGGAGCGCCGCGTGCTCCATATCGCGTTGCGCAACGAGCATGAACTTCGCAGCGAAAGCGCCGGTTCCGGACCGTTCCGGCATGTGGTGATTTATCCCGCGGGCATGCCTTCGCTCCCGGATTTACCGGCCCCGCCGCCGGATCGTTTTCAACGCCCCCGCGACGGCGAGCGCCGCCCCGGCGGTAACAGACGCCCTCCTCCGCGCGGCCGCCGTTAAGCGGTTTTGAAACTCGCAGACACGATCGTGGCCATTTGCACTCCGCCTGGCCGCGGCGGCATTGGCGTGGTGCGCCTTTCCGGTCCGGATGCGCCGCGGATTGCGCGTGCCATCGTCGCCATCCGGAGCGAATTGCGCTCGTGGGGCGCGAGCTTCGGCGAATTGCTGGACGAAGAAGGCGGCACGGTCGATGAGGTCATCGTGGCCTGGTTCGCCGCGCCGCAATCCTACACAGCCGAGGACGTGATCGAAATATCCTGCCACGGAACGCCTGTCGTACTGCGGCATTGTCTCGACCGAAGCGTGCGCGCGGGCGCACGGCTCGCCGAACCGGGCGAATTTACCCTGCGGGCATTCCTGAACGGCCGCATCGATCTTCCGCAGGCTGAAGCCGTCCGGGATCTGATCGATGCCACCACGCTGTACCAGGCGCGAATCGCGGCGCAACAGACCCAGGGTTCGGTCTCCCGAAGGCTCTCGCCGGTCAAGGCGCAGTTGCTCGAACTGATTGCTCTGCTCGAAGCCGGCATAGACTTCGCGGAGGATGACATCAGTGTCGCGCCAGCCGCTGAGATTCTTCGCCGGCTGGCGCCAATGATCCAGCAGACCGGCGCGCTTACCCAAAGCTTCCGTTATGGCAATCTGGTTCGCTCCGGATTTTCGCTCGCGATCGTGGGCCGGCCGAACGCGGGAAAGAGCAGCCTGTTCAACCGGCTTCTGCGGCAGGATCGCGCCATTGTCACGGAAATTCCCGGCACAACGCGCGACCTTGTCTCCGAAATGGCGGAATTTTCCGGCATTCCCGTGCGGCTGGTGGATACGGCTGGAATTCGCGAAACGCGCGAGACCATCGAGCAACTCGGGATTGAACGCAGCTGGCAGGCGATGTCCGACGCGGATTTGACGCTCGTCGCCCTGGACGGCGCGGCCGTCTCCGAAAACGATCGCGATCTGATCGGGAAAGCGCGGGAACGCGGGCGTTGTCTGATCGTGGCGAACAAATGCGACCTGCCGGATTTCAAGGCCGGCGAGAATGAATTCGCGGTTTCCGCTCTCACGGGCGAGGGAATCGACTGTTTGCGAGAGGCGATCTTCGACACGCTGGCGCCTCGGGGCGAGCTGGAAATGCAGGGAGGGTTCATCACCAGCGTGCGCCAGGAAGGCCTGTTGCGTGAGGCACTTCGAATGCTGGAGAAAGCTGAAGCCGCGGCCAGGGACGGCATCCCGCACGAACTCCTGCTGCTGGATTTATATTGCGCGCTGCATCCATTCGACGCCGTTACGGGAGCGACAACCGCCGATGATATCCTGAATAAAATTTTTACCACATTTTGCATCGGAAAGTGAGGTATAGTACCCGATGGTTCCTATGTACACGACCCAGGAGGAACGATATTCCCGGCCTCACCGCTTTTCCCCTCTTTGTCCTCGATTCGAGCGGCAGGATTGTCCTTTGGAATGGAGCAATGGAAGCCCTGACAAGCATCGCGGCGCCCGATATTCTGGGACAGGCTTTCGCTAAAAGGTTACTTCTCCCGGAAAATGTTGAAGAATGGAAAGGGGAATTCAGGCGGATGGTGACAGGTTCGCCTCCGGTTAAAATGCAATATCGATGGAAAATCCGGGACGGGGTTACGATGGCTCCGGATTATTCGAATGCGGTGCTTCCCGGTGCGGACGGAACGGTGGCGTATATCGTCTCGACAGTCGCGGGGAGTGAGGCGAACGCGGGCGAATTGATCGAGGAGAGGCTTAACGAGCACCGGGAGCTTTCGCGTTTTCTTCATGACACCATCGCGCAGGACCTTGTCGCGCTTTCGCTGGGCGTCAGTGAATTGCAGCGTAACCTGGGCGGGCTCCCCTGCGCGGGAGAGGCGGCCCGCGCGGGGGAACTGATCGACCGCTGTTGCCGCGACGTCCGCGCCATCGGCTACATGCTGTCGCCTCCGCCTCAGAGCGAACCCGATTTGCTCGCGGCGATTGAAGCCTGCGCCGGATACATGCGCGAGGCCGGCCTGGAGGTGGTTATCGAGCCGCGGCCGGGCGTCCGGGATGTCTCGTTCGAAGCGGGATCGCTGCTTCTCGCGGTATTGCAGGAGTGGGCGGGGCGAACGATCCGGACTCGCGCAAAAGGGCAATTATTCGTTAAAGTGGGCGGCGGCGATTCCGGTATAGTCCTTGAATTAAAAAATATTTCTGACGGAAACACGCCCTCGCTGGATGAACGGGCCGCGATGATCGAGGGATGGGCAAGCCTGAGGACGCGCGCGTCGGCGCTCCAGGCCCTGTTCGAGGTTACGTCGGGTCCCGACGGAGCAGCCGCGCGGCTGGTGCTTCCCAAATCGGGGGCGAAATGAGCAAAGTCAGGATTCTGATCGCGGACGACCACGAGCTTGTCCGCAAAGGCCTGGTCAGCATCCTCGCGGCGAGTCACCCCGAATGGAGCGTGGTTGCGGAAGCCGGGAATGGCGCGGATGCCATCGAGCTGGGGGAAGCGCTGCGTCCTGACGTGGCCATTCTGGATCTCTCCATGCCCGATCCGGGCGGTTTTCAAACGGCGCAACGGCTGCGGGAATCGGTGCCGGGAATCCGCATTCTGATTCTGAGCATGCACGCGGCCGCGCCTATCCTGCACCAATTGAGAAAGGCGGGTGTCAATGCGTATCTGGTCAAGAACGAGGCGCCCAAAATGCTGGTCCTGGCCGTAGAAAGGATGCTGGCGGGAGAACCTTTCTTCGCTTCGAGTTCAGCCTCCCGGCCGGCCGACCAGCTGGAATCGCCCGAATACATTCCGGCGCAATTCCTTCTCACCCCGAGGGAACTGGAGGTGATGCGGCTGCTCGCGCAGGGGAGGAGCAACAAAGAGCTGGCGGCCGACCTGGATATGAGCGTCAGGACAGCGGAGAGTCACCACGCGAGCGTGCTGGCGAAACTGGGCGTCGGCTCGGTTGGAGAGATCGTGCGGATCGCGGTCCGCGATGGCGTGATCTGAGCCGTTACGAACGGCGCCCGAGCAGGCCGGCGATGCGCGCGCGAATATGTTTCGGGTCCGCCAGCAGCAGGTAGAGCGCGCCATAAGGGAGGAGCACGAACACGGCGGTCAGGACGGGATTGCGACTCCGTCCAAACTCCAGTTTGACTGCCCAGGCGGCGCTCGCCGCGGCGATTGCAGCGGCCCATAAACGCAGCAGGTAAGCTGCTCCGACCGCATGGGAGCCGATCCGCCTGCCCATGGACCAGCGGAGCAGCAGAAACTCGATCCAGCCGCTGACTCCCGCCGAAGCCGTCAAGCCCGCGACACCCCACTTTGGATCGATACCGATCATGGGCGGCAGAGGGATCGCGCAGAAGTAGCCGAGAACCGTCGTCAGAGCAACGCGCAGGACGGCGAATCCCAGAGGCGTGCGGGTGTCTTTCAGCGCGTAAAAGGCCGAAGAATAAAGCCGCCCCTGCGTGGATGCCAGCAGTCCGACGCCCGCGCCCGCGAGGATTCCCCAGGCATAAAGGGCGTCCGAATGCTTGAATGCGCCGCTTTGGTAGATTCCGGCCGCAATGACGTCTCCCAGAGTCACGAAGGCCACGACCGACGGCACGACGAAGAAAGCGATCCGGCGCAGCCCGTTCACCAGCCGCAGACGGAGTTGCGCGGCAACTTCCTGCTCCGCTCCGAGCGCGCTCGACATTTCCGGCAATTCGGACGCGGATACGGACATCCCGAACAGGCTGACCGGCAGCAGGTAAATGGTCTGCGCATATGCCAGGGCGGAGACGGCGCCGGTGGGTAGCCAGCTGGCGATGATGGAATCGACATAGGCGCTCAATTGCACCACCCCGCGGCTCACGAAAACGGGGCCGAAGTTGCGGATGACGGTCCGCACGCTTTCGAGCTGGGTTGCAAACCCGAGGCGTAATGCCGGGACGAGCCGCAGGACGACGGGCAACTGGGCGAAGAACTGCGCGGCGCTTCCGGCGACCGATGCGAGGGCGACGATGCTCGCAAGCCGGTCCTGCCCCGTGCGCGGACCGAACCAGACAAGAGCCGTAATCATCGCGGCATTCCACAGAACCGGCACGCTGTAGGAAAGAAAGAAGCGGCGATGACTGTTCAGAATGCCGAGACACCAGGCGGACAAAACCAGCAGCCCCGCGCCCGGAAACAGGATACGCACGAGCGAGATGGTGAGATCGCGCTTCGAGCCGTGAAAACCGGGTGCGATGGCGTCGATCAGCAGGGGGGTCGCAAGCACTCCGAGCAATACCAGGGTGGAGGTGACCAGAGCCAGAATCGCGAATACAGCGCCTGCCACGCGTCCGGCTTCGTCCCGCGTCTCGCGCGTGCCGCGTGCCAGCAGCCCGGCATAAACAGGGATGAAAGACGCCGAAAGGACGCCTTCACCGAACAGGTTCTGCAGGAAATTCGGAATACGCAGGGCGGCGCGAAAAGCATCCGCGGCGGCGGAGTTGCCGAAGTAATGAGCGAAGACGCGGTCGCGTATCAGGCCGGCGATCCGGCTGAGGAAAATGCCAGCCGCGACCAGCGATGCGGCGCCTCCGGAGCGCCGTGGCGACTCACTTCTCAAGGAGAAAGTTCCCGACCACCATCGCGTCGATGCCGGACGAATAGAAGCTGCGTACGGCGTCGCGCGGCGTGCAGACGAGAGGTTCGCCAAACAGGTTGAACGACGTGTTGTAGAGAACCGGCAACCCCGTTTTCTCTCCGAACGCGTGCAGCAATTGCCAGTAAAGGGGATTGTCTTCCCTGGAAACGGTATGCACGCGGACGAGGTCGCCGGCCAGGATGGCCCTGCGGAACTGTTCCTTATGGGGCGCGCGCACGCGGCTGACACTCGCGAGGTGCCGCGCGTTCGCGCCGGCCTCGAAGTACTCCGCCGCGAGTTCCGCCGGCACCGAAGCCGCGAACTTCCGCAAGGCCTCGCGGTGTTTGATAAATGCGTTCAGGTTTTCCGTGGAATACGGGTCCTGGGGGGAAGCAAGGATGCTGCGGTCGCCGAGAGCGCGCGGACCGAACTCCATGCGCCCCTGCATCCAGGCGACGATACGGTTTTCCCGCAACCGGTCGACCGCAGCGCCGATGGTCTCGGAAGTCGTGGACAGAAGCTTGAATCGCAGCTTGCAATTCTCAAGCGCCTGCTTGATCTCGTGAGCGCTGAACGACGGGCCGAAGCAGTAGCCCCCGCCATCGATTCTGCTCGTCTCGCCCAGCAGTTCATTCCAGACGCTTAAGGCGGCGCCCAACGCCGTGCCTGCGTTGCCGGCGGCCGGCTGCGCGAACACGCCTTTGAAGCGGCCCGAGTTCTCGAGCGCCGAAACCAGCAGAGCATTCCATGCGACCCCGCCTCCCAGACAAACGTTTTCGGCATCGCCCGCCAGACGGATTACGTATGCTTCCAGAGTCTTCTGCATACTGGACGCAATATCGGCACGTTCCCGGGGTTTGAGCTCCGCGCGGCTGTCGATTCCGATCTCTTCGAAGAACTTCACGCCGAATCCGCCGCGGCCCTGTCGGCCGGAATCGAAATAGGACTGGTCGATGGCGTGACCCTGGACCATGGCGCCGAATACCTTCTCAAAGCGGGGCTTGCCCGTGGCCGAAAGCCATTGCACGCGGTGCTCGTCGGCGCGGCGCTGAAAGCCGAGCAATTCGGTCACGCGCCCGTAGAGTTCGCCAATGGAATCGGGGTAGAGAATCTCTTCTTCGAGAACAAGGCGATTCCCTTCCCCGCGCCATCTGCAGCCGCAACGCAGATCGCCCTCGCGGTCGAGCGTGACGACCGCGGCGCTCTGAAAGGGCGACGTCAGATAGGCCGCGGCCGCATGGGCGGCATGGTGGTCGATCGAAACAACGCGCGCTTTCGGGAACATACGCAGCGCGATGGGCAGCGCGGAGCCCGGCGGCAACGGCCGCGCCAGCGCGACATAATCGATATCCTCAGGAATGATGCCTGCGATGCCCAGGCAGGTGCGAACAGCCGCTTCGGGCAGGCGCCCGGGCTGGGGACGCCGCGTCAGTTTCGCTTCTTCGACCGCGGCGGCAATATGGCCATCCTGAATTACCGCCGCAGCCGCGTCGCCCAGCACTCCACCGATTCCGAGTATATTCACTTACTTTTCCCGCGCTTCTCAATTTTGGCCCAGGTATCTTTCAGCGCCACGGTGCGATTGAATACGGGTTTGCCCGGAGACGTATCGGGGTCCGCGCAGAAATAGCCGAGCCGCTCGAACTGATAGCGTTCCATGGGAGATACCTGGCCCAGAGCCGGCTCCAGCTTGCAATCGGTCAGCACCACCAGCGAGACGGGATTGATGTTAGCCGTAAAATCCTCTCCTTCCGGAGTCTCATTCGGGTTCTCGCACATAAACAGCGTGTCGTAAACACGGACTTCGGCATCCACGGCGTGCACGGCGGAAACCCAGTGAATCGTGGATTTCACCTTGCGGCCGTCCGGCGCGTTGCCGCCGCGGGTTGCCGGATCGTAAGTGCAGTGAACTTCGATAATTTCGTCGTCTTCATCTTTGAGCACGCTTGTACAGGCGATGAAATAACCCCAGCGCAACCGCACCTCGCGGCCGGGCGAAAGCCGGTAATACTGTTTGGGCGGGTCTTCCCGGAAATCGTCCTGCTCGATGTAGAGCACGCGGGAAAAAGGCACTTTGCGCGTGCCGGCCGAGGCGTCCTCGGGATTATTCACCGCTTCCACCTCTTCCACCAGGCCTTCGGGATAGTTGTCGATCACGACCCTGAGTGGGTGCAGGACGGCCATCATGCGCGGCGCGCGTTTGTTGAGGTCTTCGCGCACGTGGTGCTCAAGGAGGCGCAGTTCGATGATGCCGTTGGTCTTCGATACACCCAGCGCGTTGCAGAAATTTCGAATGGCCTCGGGCGTATAACCCCGGCGGCGCATGCCGGAAAGGGTTGGCATGCGCGGGTCATCCCAGCCGCGCACGCGGCCCTGTTGCACGAGTTGCAGCAGTTTGCGCTTGCTCAGGAGCGTGTAAGTGATATTCAGCCGGTCGAATTCGATCTGCCGCGGATGATGGATTCCCAACTGCGCGATGTACCAGTCGTAGAGCGGCCTGTGGTCCTCAAATTCTAGGGTGCAAATGGAGTGCGTAATGCCTTCGATGGAATCGGATTGCCCGTGCGCGAAGTCGTACATCGGGTAAATGCACCACTCGTTTCCGGTTCGATGGTGCTCCGCCCGCAGAATGCGGTACATCACGGGATCGCGCATATTCAGGTTGGGCGATGCCATGTCGATCTTCGCGCGCAAGGTGCGCGAGCCATCGGGAAATTCGCCCGCGCGCATGCGATCGAGAAGATCGAGATTTTCTTCCACGGAACGGTTACGGCCGGGGCTTTCGATGCCAGGTTCGGTCAGGGTGCCGCGATATTGACGCATCTCCTCCGCGGAGAGATCGCAGACGAAGGCTTTGCCCGCGCAAACCAGCTGACGCGCCCACTCATAGAGCTGTCCGAAATAATCGGAGGCGTAGAAAGCACGATCGTCCCAGTCGAAGCCGAGCCAGCGTACGTTATCCATGATGGAATCGACATACTCCTGCTCTTCCTTCTCGGGATTCGTGTCGTCGAAACGCAGGTTCGTTTTGCCGCCAAATTCCGCCGCGAGGCCGAAATTCAGGCAAATGGATTTGGCGTGTCCGATGTGCAGGTAACCGTTGGGTTCGGGAGGAAATCTCGTCCACACCCGTCCGCCATACTTGTTGGTTTTCAGGTCTTCGAGAACGATTTCGCGAACGAAGTTCGTACGTGGAGACGCGGCTTCAGGCGCGTTGTCTTCGGGATTCATAACGATTTCAGTTTCTCAATGGCCAGGGCAATGCGTTCGAGGCATACCGGCGCTCCAAGAACTTCAAGCGTGCCGAACAGAGGCGGCGCGGTTTTGCGGCCGCAAACGGCAACGCGGACGGGCTCGAACATCTGGCCTGCTTTGATGCCCAGATTTCCGGCAGCCCCGCGCAGGGCGGCTTCGAGGCCGTCATGCGTGAACGCGGCGGAGGCCAGAACTTCCCGCGCCTTTTCGAGCACGCGCAAAGCCAGAGCGGCATCGCCTTTTTTCGGGATCAGTTCGGCTGTGTCGTATGGCGCGAGTTCGCGGGCAAAAAAGAAGTCGGCCACCGTTAACACATCGTTCAATAAACGGATGCGCTCCTGGATCAGCGGCGTAATTTGAGCCATTTTCGCGGGTTCGACGTCGAAGCCGGCCGCGCGAACAACCGGAAGGAGCTTTTCCGCCAGAACCGCGACCGGAAGCGTCCGGATGTGCTCGGAGTTCAGCCAGACGGCCTTCGGATCGAACGGATCTTCTTCGGTAAAGTTCACTACAGCGCTGCTGCGGTTCACGCCTTCGAGCGAAAAGGCCTCAACCAGCTGGCCCACCGTCATCTTCTCCCGATCGTCCTTGGGCGACCATCCCAGCAGACAGAGGAAGTTGATGTATGCCTCCGGCAGAAAACCGCCATCCCGCCAGGTTGTGACCGAAACCACGGGACCGTGACGGCGCTTCGAGAGTTTACTGTTATCGGGAGCGACCAGAAGCGGGAGGTGCGCGAACTTCGGCGCCTCAAGGCCGGCAGCGCGGAAAATCAGTACGTGCTTGAAGGTATTCGTCAGGTGGTCCTGACCGCGGACAATATGGCTGATCCGCAGATCCACGTCGTCGGCGCAGGAAGCCAGGTGGTAGGTCGGCGCGCCATTGCCGCGCAACAGCGCGAAGTCCTCAATATCGGCGGCCATCTTCGACTGCTCGCCGTACACGAGATCGTGAAACGTGACGGTCTCGCCTGTTTCGCGCGGAACGCGGAAGCGGAGCACGAACTTCTCGCCCATGGCGGCGCGGCGGTCACTTTCTTCGCGCGGGATTTCTCTTTGCCCGGGATTCGAGAGCCATGCGCCGCCGGCGTGGGCTTTCCCGGACTCCTCCAGGCCGAGTGGCGTGAAATCGCGATAGGCCATGCCGCGCGAGAGAATTTCGTCCGCAAGGCGCTTGTGTAAAGCGAGGCGCTCGGATTGGCGATACTGTTCATCCCAGTCCAGCCCCAGCCAGGCGAGGCCGTCGAAGATCGACCGAAGCGACTCTTCCGTGTTGCGTTCGAGATCCGTATCGTCGATGCGGAGGATCATCGTACCGCCGTGGTGGCGGGCGTAGAGCCAGTTAAAAATGTAGGTCCGCGCACTGCCGATGTGCAAATAGCCCGTCGGCGAGGGCGCAAATCGAACTCTGAGCATGAAATTCGAGTATAGCGACGCGGGGTTGCGGGGCGGGCGCGGCGGTCCGGGCGACGTCTGGGGTTTGGGTTCCGTTTGACGAAAGTTGCGCCCGATACTTTGTTTTCTGCAACCTCCTGGGTTCGTTTGGCAACAATGGGGTTTGTGCGGAGCATGAATCTGGCTGGAACTCATCCGTAATTTTCCGTAGCGGGGTTCGGTTCGTTTGGAAAAAACACTATTCTTTTTCAGCACGAGTTGCGGTGGAGAAACCGAAATTTTAGTGTGTATTCGTCCGCTAACCAGAGGTGGTTCTCGTTGTGTCTGCATTCCGGGGATAAGGCCTGGATCGGGCTTGACCGATTCACTGTTCCGAGCGTTGGGCGTTGTTTGTCTTTCCGTGGCGTTCGCAGGCAGGGGATCTCTCTGCCACATTGTGCGGCATTGAGGCGGGAAGATTTCGGATGCCGGCCGTAACGGGTTGAATACATTGGAGCGATTTTGGGAATTCGATCGTGAATGAAAAAGGCCAGCCGAGGCAACCGGGCCAGGTCAGCTGCCCGACGTTTCGCGCCCCCTCTCAACTAATACTCAGGGAAGTTGGAAAATGTGCACGCTTGTTTGGCCGGATTGGACGGGGCTGTCAACATGCGTGGGGCAATGAGCGAAAATAGGCATTCTACGAAGAACCACCTTTCGTACGGATGGATTCCGGCCGTCGTCCACTGCCTGATGGAGATCATCGACAACATCAACCGACTGTTCGGGGACAATCTGAAGCAGACCCTCTTGCCGGGGGCGAAGCTCAAGATCGCCGCGTCGTGCTTCTCCATCTACGCCTTCGAGGCTCTCAGAACCGAGCTCGGAAAAATCGAATCGCTCGAATTTATCTTCACTACCCCCACGTTCGTCCCCGGCGAGGCCACCGACAAGGTACGGAAGGAACGCCGCGAGTACCACATCCCCAAACTGAACCGTGAGCGCGGCTTCTATGGCAGCGAATTCGAGATCCGTCTCAAGAACAAGCTCACCCAGCGAGCCATCGCCCGCGAATGTGCCGACTGGATACGGCGCAAGGCCGCCTTCCGCTCCAACCAGGGCACTGCGCCGATGCAGCAGTTCGCCTGCGTCAGCACCTCGTCTTCCGATGCCGTTTACATGCCGATCCACGGTTTTACCGCCGTGGACCTCGGCTACCAGCCAGGCAATGCCGTCTCCAGCATGGTCAACCGGATGGATGAACCCTCAATCACCGCCACCTGGATACACCTCTTCGATCAAATCTGGAACGACAAAGCCAAACTCGAAGACGTCACCGAGCGGCTCTGCGACCATATAGCCTCCGTGTATCAGGAAAACTCACCCGAGCGCATCTACTTCCTGATGCTCTACAACATCTTCAACGAATTTCTCGAAGACATCAGCGCGGACGTTCTCCCCAACGATCTCACCGGCTACCAGAGCAGCCTCATCTGGCAAAAGCTCTACAACTTCCAGCGCGATGCTGCCACCGGCATCATCAACAAGCTCGAAACCTACAGCGGCTGCATACTCGCCGACAGCGTCGGCCTCGGCAAGACCTTCACCGCGCTTGCCGTCATCAAGTACTACGAACTGCGCAACCGCTCCGTCCTCGTCCTCTGCCCCAGGAAGCTCGCCGACAACTGGCTGAACTACAACCGCAACCTGAAAACCAACATCTTCGCGAAAGATCGTTTCAGCTACGACGTCCTCTGCCACACCGACCTGCAGCGCACGCGCGGCCACTCCTTCGGAATCCCCCTCAATCGAATCAACTGGGGCAATTACGATCTGGTCGTCATCGATGAATCCCACAACTTCCGCAATAACGACGCCTTCAAGGATCACGAAACCCGCTACCAGAAGCTGATGAACTCCGTCATCAAAGCGGGCGTCAAGACCAAGGTCCTGATGCTGTCCGCCACCCCGGTCAACAACCGCTTCAACGATCTGCGGAACCAACTCGCCCTCGCCTACGAAGGCGACCCGGAAAACCTCAGCGCGAAGCTGAAGACCGAAAAAGACATCAACGACATCTTCCGCAAAGCGCAGGCCGCGTTCAACACCTGGTCCACGCTGCCGCCGGAAGAACGCACTCCCGCCGCGATTCTCAACGCTCTGGAGTTCGACTTCTTCGAACTGCTCGACTCCGTCACCATCGCCCGCTCCCGGAAGCACATCGAGACCTTCTACGACACCACCGATATCGGCACGTTCCCGCAACGCCGCCAGCCGCTTTCCTTCCGCTGCCCGCTCACTCAACGCACTGATTTCGATGGCGGTGCCGTGATCGGCTTCAACGACATCTTCAATCAATTGTCGATCCTGAAACTGGGCGTTTACGCTCCGGTCGGCTACATCCTTCCCAGCCGCCTGGCGAAATATGAAGCGCTCTATGACACCGAGGTCAAAGGCGGCGGTGCCAGGCTAAAGCAGCGCGACCGCGAGAAGAGTCTGCAGGCCCTCATGACCGTGAATCTCCTGAAACGCCTCGAAAGCTCCGTCGAAGCCTTCCGCCTCACCCTGCAGAAACTAGCCAATCACCACGTCACGACCCTCTACAAAATCGACGTGTTCAACAAGACCGGCCGCGACACGATCTTCGTTGACCGGTCCTCCTCCTTTGAGCGCGCCGAACCGGAAGATGACGAAGAGTTTTCGGAACTGGAAGACGACCTGAATGACGAGAGCGGCGAATCGGACGACGGACCCGGCGACGATCAGATCGGCGGTAAAGTTCGGATTAGCCTCTCCGACATGGACCTTCCCGCCTGGGAGCATGACCTCCGCGCCGACCTCGCCATCATCAACGCCCTCCTCACGGAGATGCGAAAGATCACCCCGGCTGACGACGCCAAGCTTCAGCACCTGAAGACCCAGATCCTCAGTAAGCTCGCTTCGCCTATCAACCCCGGCAACAGGAAGATCCTGATCTTCACCGCGTTCGCCGATACCGCCAACTACCTCTATGAGCACCTCGCAGCCCGCCTGCTACAGACCCACCACCTCCACACGGGCAGAGTGACCGGCACCCAGGCTCCCAAATCCACCCTTGGCCGAGGCTACGATTTTCAGTCCCTGCTCACCCTTTTCTCGCCGCTCTCGAAGGAAAAAGCGGCAATCATGGCCGACGATCCCAATCAGATCGACATCCTCATCGGGACCGACTGCATCTCCGAAGGCCAGAACCTCCAGGACTGCGATTACCTCATCAACTACGACATCCACTGGAATCCGGTCCGCATCATCCAGCGTTTCGGCCGCATCGACCGCATCGGCTCCCGAAACGCCAGTATCCAACTCGTCAACTACTGGCCCGATATCACGCTCGACGAATACATCAACCTCAAAGAGCGCGTCGAAAACCGCATGGTGATCGCCGACGTTACCGCAACTGGCGACGACAACGTTCTCGACAGCAAAGCCAACGATCTCTCCTACCGGAAAGAGCAACTCCGCCGCCTCCAGGAGGAAGTCATCGAAATGGAGGACCTCAAAACCGGCGTCTCCATCACCGACCTCGGCCTCAACGACTTCCGCATGGATCTGCTGAACTACGTCAAGACCCGCGGCGACCTCGACGGGGTCCCCACTGGAATGCACGCGGTAGTCCCCGCCGCGCCGGATCGCGGCCTGCCGCCGGGCGTCATCTTCGCCCTGCGCAATCGCCAGCAGAGCGTCAACGTCAACCAGCAAAACCGCCTTCATCCCTACTACCTGATCTACATCGACAGCAACGGCGATGTCGTCGTCAATCACACCGAAGTCAAGCGCCTGCTCGATCTGGTGCGTGCCGCCTGCAAAGGTTGCAGCGAGCCGATCCCGGACGCATACCGGCCGTTCAATCACGACACCGACGATGGGCGCAACATGCAGGCGTATTCCCGTCTGCTGGCGGATGCGATCGGCTCGATGGTCGATCTGAAGGAAGAGAAGGATCTGGACAGCTTGTTCACCGGGCCGACAACCACCGCCTTTGTCAATACCATCAAGGGGCTGGACGATTTCGAGCTAATCGCCTTCCTGGTAGTCCAGTAAAGGGAGCTCCTGCAAAATCGCTGCGCTGTGCAACCGAGGCCGTGGCTCTCACCTTTATGATAGAAAGGAATCGGCAGTTCGACCTGCGAGTGCCGAACGAGGTGATCTTTCCTGACGTACGAGAACCGGATTTTGCGCCTTCAGACGGGTGCCGATTACACACAGCGCATCCCGCTGGACGTGTGCGGTGTCATCATGAGCCGCATCTCTCCCTTGTTTGTGGGGTCCCTCCGTATGGCCATGGAAGGCGCGAGCGCAGCGTCCGGCCGTCCACCGGCCTGGCTGGAACGCGCTTCCGATATACGCTTCCTCGAGTACAGCCGCGACGGCGACGACACTTTAATCGCTTTGGGTGTTCCCCGGCTTGGCGAAGCTGCCAGCGAGCTGTACCGGCAGGGGAAACTCTGGGATACGCGTCCCGGCGCCGACGACACCGCACTCGAAGTTTTCCGGCGCGTAGTAGACGAAGTCGCCGCGGAGAATAACGAGAGCTCCTGGTACGATCGGCAATTGCTGACGCGCCTCGCGCGCATGAAACAAGTCTTCGGCACCCGGATACAGGCGATTAGCCTCCCGGGTGGAATTAGCGGCACGCGCGTCAACGAAAGGGTCAGCGAAACCGCCTCGCGCCTTGGCGCCAGTACCCCCTCAAGCCGCCAGGTCCGCATCGCAGGCGTGCTGGACATGATCCGGCACAGCACACGCGGCTTCTCGCTCCGGCTCGAATCCGGCGAAGATGTACACGGCGTGATGGAGAGCGCGGATGGCTTGAGTGCCTTGCCGAAATTTTTCGGCAAACCCGTCCTGATTCCGGGACGCGCCGTTTACCGTCCCTCAGGGCGTCTCTTGCGGATCGATGCGGCGGGGATCGAAGCGATCGGAATCGGGAAAAGCGCTGGCGCTTCGCCGCTATTCTCGAAAGTTCCCCCGCCCCGGACCGTGCGCCCTTCCGCCTCCGGCCGCTGGAAGATATCTGAAACCGGCAGGCGCGGGGTCCCGGCATTCTTCGGGACCTGGCCCGGCGACGAGACGGATGCCGATATGGACATGCTGGTAAAGGACGTTCGTGGCAGCGGGAGCCTCGTCCATTAGCCGCCGATGCCGTCTCCGGTCTACCTGCTCGATACCGACGTTGTCCTGCATCTGGTCCGGGGCAGAGCCGTTGGTAAAGAACTCGCGGCGGCGTTTGGGCTGCTGAACAGCGTCAACCGCCCCCCTCGTCAGCATTGTGACCCACGGAGAATTGCTCTTGCCGGCCGCGCGAAACAACTGGGGTGCTGAGAAGCGCGCGGCGCTGGAAAACGCCCTCGATAATCTGGTCACCGTGGATTTGAATGACAAGGCGGTGCTGTCCGCATATGTGGAGGTGCAGCAGTACTCCCGGAAGGCCTCTGGCGGATCGCGCGAACTCAATGCCAATGACGCGTGGATCGTCGCTTGCGCGAAGGCGGCGGAAGCGACGTTGCTCACGACAGACCGGGACTTCAGCCGTTTGAAAGCGCCGGACTGGCCGGTGCGGTTTTTCGACGCGGCGTCGTTTTCAGGTACTCGCTGACCAACGGGGAACTCATGGTCAGCCATTTCTAACTTCGCCGGAGTGTCTTTGCTCAACCGCCCCTGACAGCGGGATTGGTGAATTTCCCACTTCGACTCGCAGTGTCTTTCACCGGCCCCGTTGAGAAGTGACAATCTTCGGCGGTAACATCAAACCATGTACACCTTCCCGGCAAAAGCGCGTACTGCCACCGACGGAACGCTCAGCCTCGCGATCCCGACCGGCTTGCCGGACGCCGACGTGGAAGTCCTCGTCGTCTTCGACGTCGTTCCTCCAGCCGCAAAGCGGATCGACCTCGCGCTCGGCTGGCCTCCAGGCTACTTTGATGAGTACTTCGGCGCGCTTCGGAATGAGGGCCTTGTCCGGCATCCGCAGGGTCAGATCGAAGAGCGGAAATCCCTCGATTAGCCGCCCGCATGTACCTGCTCGATACGAATACCTGCATTCAGTTTCTGAACGGCACATCGCTTCTCGTGGAAGCGCAGTTCCGCGCTCACTCCCCGCGCCAGTTAAAACTATGCTCCATCGTAAAAGCGGAAATGCTGTACGGGGCGGCCAGGTCCGCCCATCCGGATCGTAACCTGGCTTTAATGGAACGCTTCTTTTCGGGCTACGAATCCCTTCCGTTCGACGATGCCGCAGCCACCTCGTATGGTCGGATCCGTCGGGATTTGGCCTCTGCCGGAACCCCGATCGGGCCCAATGACCTCCTGATTGCGGCCATCGCTGTAAGTCGCAAACTGGTTCTTGTCAGTCACAATACCCGTGAGTTCTCCCGAGTGCCCGGCCTGCGCTTCGAGGATTGGGAAACGTAGATTGGGAGACGCACGATAATCAACTGGTTCCTGACCGACGATGTTTGACTTCCCCAAACAAGCCGAACTCAACCGCCTGCTCCCCAAGAGCAAAGTCTACGAATTCGCCAAACCCACCCGCGCCGTTCGCGACCGTTTCGTCAGGCAGATCGGGGAGATCGTCTGGAAGTACAAACTCGCCCCGGAGACCGTGAACCTTCCAGCCCGGCAGGGCATTTCGGAGATTCAGGTCTTTGGAATCTGCCTCAAGACCCGTGAACTAACCGGAACCGCGCTTCGCCCGGTCCTCCTGACCATCGACAAGGCGATCCCTTCGCCGATTTTTTACCAGCTCACTTTCGGGGATCGTGTAAAGTTCACAGCAGCCTACAAGCGCCCCAGCGACGCAGAGCTTGCGAAATCAGTTGTGGAGGGCTACTATTTCGAGACACCATGGCAGCCGGTCGCCACCGCACTCCCGCCGCTTCCAGTCGCGCTGGATCTCGCCGGTCTTTACGAACAGATGCTCCGCCGCCTCCTTCCGGTCCCGGCGCGGCCCGGCGAGTCGCTGCGCGACCACGTCGAACGGGTCAACCAGATCCACGCTAAAGAGACCGAATGCCGGCGGCTCAACGCCCGGCTCCGCAGGGAACTTCAGTTCAATCGTAAAGTAGAAATTAACGCCGCGCTGCGTATTCGGCAGACCGAACTCGCGCGGCTACAGCAGGTTTAAGGAACGTGCCAAATGTTCGCCGCCAGGAACATGGAAAAGCTTAAGCTCCACACCCCCGATCTCACCGCCGAGAACATCGAGAAGCTCGCCGCGCTTTTCCCCGATTGCATCACTGAGGCGCGCGACGAGAACGGGAAACTGACCCGCGCCGTGGACTTCGACCAACTCCGCCAGGAACTATCCACCTCAATCGTCGAAGGCCCCCGCGAGCGGTATCAACTCGACTGGCCCGGCAAACGCGAGGCCCTGCTTGCCGCCAACGCTCCGATTGCCAAAACGCTCCGTCCATGTCGCGAGGAGAGCGTGGATTTCGACACGACGAAGAATATTTTTATCGAGGGCGACAACCTTGATGCCTTGAAGCTGCTGCAAGAAACGTACTTGGCCAAGGTCAAGATGATCTACATTGACCCGCCCTACAATACGGACGCCGACGTGATCTACAGGGACACGTTTGCCGAGGACTCCGAAACCTATTTCAGACGCTCGAACCAAAAAGACGAGCAAGGTAATCGAATGGTTGCCAGTACCGAGGCAAACGGACGTCGCCATTCCGATTGGTTGAGCCTGATGTATTCCCGACTCAAGCTGGCCAAGAACCTCTTGCGGGAAGACGGCGTTATTTTCATCTCTATCGACAGCAACGAGGAAGCGAATCTCCGCAAGATCTGCGACGAGACCTTTGGCAATGACAATTTTGTGGGCACGATTGTCTGGAAAAATGTTACGGATAACAATCCCACCAATGTTGCTACAGAACACGAAAGTATCCAGGTCTTCGCGAGATCGAAGGACCGCCTGGAAAAGGTTTGGAGATCGAGCCTTTCCGATGTGAAGAATGTTCTCATCGAGGTTGGTGAGCGCCTGAGCCGTGAGTACACGGACTCTGATGCGCTCCAAGGTGCGTACGTTCGTTGGTTTCGGGAGAACAAGGCATTTCTAGGCCCGCTGGATCGGTACAAATACATAGATCAAGGAGGCGTCTACACAGGCAGTCAAAGTGTGCACAATCCAGGCAGGGAAGGCTACCGCTATGACGTGATTCACCCACGGACTGGCAAGCCGTGCAAGGAACCCCTACTCGGTTACCGCTTTCCAAGAGCCACCATGGACGAGATGCTGCGGAAAGGGGAAATACTGTTTGGGGATGACGATCATAAGATCATCGAGATAAAGGTTTACGCGAAAGACTACGAAGAGAAACTTTCGAGCGTATTCGAACTGGACGGCCGGTCAGGCCCATACGACCTGAAGGAACTGTTTCCCGACACTCTTGTCCAAGACAGCAAATCAGTTTGAACTGAGCAAAAAACAAGCCCTCCTATAATTGTTCCAGCGCCGGACTGCCTTTTGAGCGAGCTGTCCGGCAGCCGAATCCCCAACAGGAGGGCAAAC
>Ga0207933_1001073_pt1 | contig 22466 bp, 20 predicted proteins | sample NGESurdeep092012_4_FD_184488 | JGI IMG/M metagenome (GOLD analysis project Ga0207933, IMG submission 184488) | Arctic peat soil microbial communities from Barrow, Alaska - NGEE Surface sample F53-3 deep-092012 (SPAdes) | ecosystem: Environmental > Terrestrial > Soil > Wetlands > Peat ...
CCACTCTGAGAAGATTCATACGTGACCGTGCACACGGACTACCAAGGTTGCATCAACTTCACTTCGATTCGTAGGCGTACTCTTTGCCTACGGTAGCGAGGTTCTTCTGCGTGATGAGTGCATCTCCCGTCTGAATGACCTGTGTGGACTTCGTCCCATTAAGTGCGTCGATGGCTTGATCCACGCCTTGAATGGAGATTCGCGCTGGCTGGTGAGCATCACGCGCCAGCACCGTACCCACCTTGAGCGCCACAAGCTGTCTGGGTTTAGCGTCAAACCCAACGAGCGACGACTTCCCTTGCCTACTCGCTTGGCGAAGTCCGGTGTCACGGGTGAGTGCCTCAACTTCTCCGGAGCGTGCGTCGAAGTCAACGCGATTCAGCGCACGGATGCTGTCGAAACTGCAACTGAGCGCGCGCGCCTCGAGAAGCGGGATGGCTGTGTTGACAGAGTTAGTCATTTCGAGCCCTCGCTCGCGCGCGGTGACTCATTTCGGATCAACGCCGATGGAATGTCCTGCGATCCCTCCGTCGGGCCAATGAGTTTGATGACGAGGTCAGCTCGACTCCTCGTGTTGTTAACGAGAACGCCATTCTTTTGATCGACGGCTTCGACCCAAGCCTTAGCTTCGTCGTGGGTCCGACCATATTCTTTGTGCCGTTCCAACAGGCGGCTCTTGCGGACTTCGTCGGGGACGTCGAGGAACCAAATCTCGTCAATGGCTTCTCTTGCTTTCGGCCACCCATCTTCTTCTAGAAGGAGATAGTTACCTTCGGTGATGACGAGGGGAATCTCCGGGGTGACCGCAACAGCACTCCCGATGGATTCTTCAAGACTGCGATCAAATAATGGCGCGTAGACGGTCTCGGTGGAATCGCGAAGCCTCTTTAATAGAGCCGCGTAGCCGGCAACGTCAAAGGTGTCGGGCGCGCCCTTTCGCGTTGATCTACCGAGTCGTTGAAGTTCATGGTTGGAAAGGTGGAATCCATCCATGCCCACCCCAACCGCATCCGCACCAAATGTCTCGAGGAGTGCGGCGCATAAAGTCGACTTTCCCGCGCCCGGTGCGCCAGTAATTCCAAGGATCCGTCGTTGACCGGGAATGATCATTGAACGCGCGGTATCGATGACTTCTTCAAGCGTCGTGATTCGAGTGGTCTGCGCCGTCGGCATCGATTTCATATCCGAATTTACCGGGTCCATTCATTTCTCCCAATTCGTTGTACCGACCGTATAGGGACTCGCCGTGGTCAGTCCAATGCAACTTGTGTGTGACGGTTTGGGAACCAGTTGGAGCGCCCTTTGATGAGTCCGAAACAATCAGCCGACGAATCATAAGTCGACATGTCATCGGTGTCAATTGTACTTCGATATTGGCTAGGATGGCGGCGATCAGCAATCGTCAGCGTTGAGCGCTAACAATTTCGAAGTTGTGAGAAAGTGAATTGAATGCGATGACTAGTTTCAATGGCCGAACAATTTTGGTGACTGGCGCAACCGGAGGAATAGGCGGGGCAACTGTCCAGCACCTTGTCGCAAAGGACGCGAGGGTGATTGCGAGCGGAAGATCGGAGGAGGCGCTTGCGGTGCTGTCGGCCGAAACCGGAGCGACGCCGCTGGCGTTTGACCTTACGTCCGAGGACAGTGTCAAGAGTGCGTTGGAGGGACTTGACGTGTGGGGTGTCGTCAACTGCGCGGGTTACGGCGGCGAAATCGCAAGTCCCGCCGAGACGGACATTGATGTATTTGACAAAGTGATTAGCGTAAACACTCGCGGTAGTTTGCTCGTGACGAAATATGCGGCGGCGTCAATGATTCGCCTCGGTAACGGCGGCTCAATCGTCAATGTTTCGAGTCAGGCCAGCCTTGCGGCGCTATCGGGACATATATCGTACGGCTCTTCCAAAGCAGCGTTGGACAACATTACGCGGGTGTCCGCCTTGGAGCTTGGCAAGTACAACATCCGAGTCAACAGCGTGAATCCGACCGTCGTTATGACACCCATGTCGGCATGGTATTGGGGTCGACCTGAGATTGAGGTACCGTTTCTGGACCAAATGCCACTACATCGGTGGGCAACCGTGGACGAAATTGCGGCCCCGATCACGTTCTTATTGAGTGATGATGCCTCGATGATCACTGGAGTATCACTACCCATTGATGGCGGATATACGGCGCGTTAGCGTCGGTGCGTCGGATTGTTTGCCGGTGGAATTCTTTTCCTAGGTTACGTTCAGAGCGCGTTCGCAATCGCCCGTTCGAATGATTCGGTGGTGGGAATTTAGGAGACCTCTGGAGCATCCCCGTCACTTCTTGTCGAGGAATGCCATTTCACCCGAGAAGTAGACGACGCCCTTTCGATCAGGTTCACTCCTAAGACCGTGCGACGTTTGAATCTCTTGGACGGCGAATCAATTCGAGCGAACAAGCGCACGGCGGCCGCTCGGCCGAGTTGGGCGGGATCTTGATCCAATACGGTGACCGATGGGTTCAGCGACGAAGCCATCGGAAAGTCTCCGAAACTTACGAGTGCGATATTCGTTCGTTTCAACCGCTGCAGCGCGGGAACAATCTCGATTGACGTCCTTGAGTTGGAAGAAAATATTGCCGACGGTATTTTCGACGAACGCAGCAATTCTCCTAGCCGTTCACTCGCTTCCTCCGGAGGTACGAGTAACAATAAATCGTCATCGAATGGTATGCCAGCCGTCGCGAGCGCTTCACGATACCCTTCCAGTCGCCGCCGCGTGGTGATCACATTCTCTGAGTCACCGACGAATGCTATGGCCTGATGACCGCGTTCAACGAGGTGAGCGACCGCCGTAATTGCCCCACCTTCATCATCTTCAATGAACAGGTCGGCTGCGATATTTTGCGGCTCACGGTCAATGAAAACCAGGGGAACACGTTCGAGCCATTTTTTCAGATATCCCTGGTCCGAGCTGATTGGAGCGATGATGAGCCCATCCATTTGACGATGAAGAAGAGTCTCGACGATGACTTGCTCTCGTGAGGGCTCGTCTCCCAAACTGGTCACCACGATCGAATACCCTTTGGTCTGCGCGATTTGGTCGACTTCGCGAATTATTGACGCGAAGAAGGAATCGGCGATGTCGGGAACTGCAATTCCCACTACCGATGCTCTTCCCTCGCGGAAAGTACGAGCCAACATATTGGGAATGAAGTTCAACTCTTTCATCGCCACCTCGACACGTTCGCGGGTGGCCTTCGAGACGTGGGGATCATTGTTGAAAACACGAGATACGGTCTTGGCACTTACTCCTGCGCGAAGCGCGACGTCATGCATTGTCGTCACAATCAGAACCTTTCGAATCTTCCCGATCGAGGGATGTGCAAAGACTCGCCGTTGACGTAATTCGTCACAGGCTCGACATTGGTCGTAGTGCCACAAGTGCCCTGCGTTGCGATCAACGTCTGTCGACGTCAATCCAGACGCACTTCATTGTTGTAAAAATGTTGTTAACCACCATGGATAATACCGATACGCGACCCCAAGAGCACATATTTTTGACATCGATGACATCGTTCGACTATTTTATGGCGTGAACCCACGTGAACTGCGTGCAAATGGCAGTGCAAAAGGTCCATCGAAGCAGGTAATCGCGCCGTTTGCCTTCGATGTTTAAGAACGGCGACGAGTAAGCGCTATCAGGAGTTCGTCAATGAATCGAGTAGTTGTTCGTCCAGATGAAATTGCCATCATTGACGTTCAGAAACCAGAACCGCTGGCAAACGAGGTGCTCGTCGAGATGACGGTCACGGGAGTGTGTGGCTCCGACACGCACGCCGCAGCTGGACATCACCCCTTCGTCCCCCTTCCCTATTTCCCCGGACATGAGGTCGTGGGAATTGTCCGCCAAGTTGGAAGCGACGTGACGACCACAAAGGTCGGGGATCATGTGACGGTAGAGCCCACGCTTCCGTGTTGGACTTGCAAAATGTGCACAACTGGTCGTTCCAACCTGTGCGAGAGTCTGCGCTTCTTCGGATGCGGCTACGACCAGGGTGGCATGGCCGATTATTTCACGATAGGGGCCGATCGAATCCATTTAATTCCGGCGGGAATGTCGGACCTCGAGGCCGCATTGATAGAGCCACTTTCCACCCCAGTCCATGCTGTGCGACTGAGCGGTGATCTGCGTGACAAGGCCGTCGTCATCATTGGTGCTGGCACGATTGGTTTGTTGACCCTTGCGGCTGCGCGATATGCGGGAGCGAAAACAATCGTCATGTCCGACGTACTGGCGAGCAAACGAGATCGTGCCCTACGTCTCGGAGCGGACGCCGTCGTCGACGCACGTCGAGACGACGCCGTTGACGCAATCCGATTGGAGTTGGGAGAAAGTGCGGATGTCGTATTTGACTGTGTGTCCATCCAGTCGACCGTGGACCAAGCCATCAGACTCGCGATGAAGGCCGGCACAGTGATGATCGTTGGCGTACCGGCGAAGCCCGTCGTCGTCGCACTTCCCGAGATTCAGGATCTTCAACTGCGTATCCAAGGCAGCGCTACGTATATGCCCGAAGACTACGACAAGGCAATGGAGATCATCGCTGCCGGAAAAGTACGTGCCGAGGATTTCATCACATCGCAATACCGACTGGTTCAAGCTGCTGACGCATTCAAAGCCGCGGCAGCGGGTGAAGAGGTCAAGGTAGTTCTCACTCGAGACGTCGAATGAGGTCGCGCAACGCGTGTCGCACAAAGACGAAACAACATCTCCTAACGCACGTATGACCGATTCAAGATTCTCCCAGTGCGCTGCCACCAAGGACCACGGCGTTGCTGTCGATGATGCACCGAAGACTGGAAATCATAATGACTGATCAAAATAGCGGACAGCGATTGGCCACCCTCTCGGACTCGTCACTTTCATCGCTCACTACGACAGCGTCATTGCCGGGTTACGACCGATCTGGCGTTCGAGTGGGTATCGCGCACTTTGGCGTCGGGAATTTTCACCGCGTCCACGAAGCTGTCTACATCGATCGTTGCCTGCACCTCCTTGATCACGAAGGATGGGGGATCGTTGGAATCGGGATCAGCGACAGTGAGGACGCCATTACGAAAGCCGAGACCTTCAATCGGCAGGACGGACTCTATACAGTCACTGAATTCGCGCCCGATGGAACATCCCAGTCGCGAATTATCGGTGCAATGAAGGGTTACCTACACGCTCCCTCCAATCCCGAGGCAGTTCTCAATCAACTGGCTGACCCAGAACTTCGAATCGTGTCGCTCACGATTACCGAAGGTGGATACCTAATCGACTTGTCATCAGGGCGCTTTCTGCTGGAACACCCGGACATCCAGTACGACCTAGAAAATGAGTTTCCGCGCACCGTCTTCGGCTTCATCGTGCGCGCACTGGCTCGACGACGCCACAATGATCTCGCTCCATTCACTATTGTTTCGTGCGACAATCTGCGACGCAACGGGGACACAGTTCGCAAAGCAGTTCTGGCGGTCGCTGACGCTCTCGACTCAGGATTGGCCACGTGGATTGATGAGCGCGGCGCCTTCCCTAATTCCATGGTCGATCGAATTGCGCCCTACGTGACGCCGGCCGATCGGGTGCGACTGAATTCGAATACCGCAGTGGACGACGCGGTACCCGCAATGAGCGAGAGCTATCTCCAGTGGGTAATTGAGGATCGGTTTTCGTGTGGTCGGCCGGATTTCGCCCGCGCGGGCGTCGAGCTACGTGACGACATTGAGCTGTACGAGACGACAAAGGGTCGCCTGCTCAATGCGTCTCACGTGCTGCTCTCCTACCCATCGCTACTTCTCGGCCACCGCCTCGTGCATGATGCTCTTGCGGACGAGCGCGTACGCAACCTGATCGACGTCTTCATGACGCGTGACGTGATCCCGCTTCTGCGTCCCCCCGACGGGGTTTCGCTGAACTCGTATAAGGACACCCTGATCGAGCGTTTTGCAAACCCGGCCGTGGGTGATCAACTCATCCGCATCGCAACAGACGGATCGGCAAAAATACCCGTGTTCCACTCAGCCACGATCGAAGAGCTCATTGAGCGCGGCGCAGACATTAGACGGGAGGCTTTTTTGCTGGCGTGCTATCGGAAGTATCTGGACGGAGTTGATGATGTGGGGGTCGCTATAGAGGTCAATGAGCCCTCCCTTGGCGAGGAAGATCGGCGCGAGATTGACGCCCCGGACGGCTTGGGGCTCTTGCGGATTAGTGCGTTCGCGAGCCTGAACCTAACGGACCACCTGATCTTTTCGACAAATTATCTTCGCTTTGGCGAATTACTCAATCAACAAGGCGCCGCGAAGACCATTGATGAAGTTGTGGCGAATTGATTCGTCGAACAAGCATCATTGGGCGATGATGCGAGCCGCCTCAAAATTTCAGCGGCGAACTTCCTTCTCGTACGCACTGGGAAGTTGTGGTGAGCAGCGATCATCGGTGCCATGGCGAATCGACCTCAGCGCGAGGCCTATCACGCAAGTGATCAGCGTCTTTCGCGGGGCTCTCATCGCCGGGCTCGTGTTCCCCTCGGAATCATGAGACGTGAAGGGTGCTCCGCGAGGAGGTGAACTCTAGGCTGTAGGCAGTCGCGAGTTAGCGAAGCAGGTGTGCAGTATCCGTAGTTTCGTCACGTCGCCGACGGTGGTCGGCGTCAGAAAGTGGGTTCATATGTTGAATATTGCCGAACTTCTCGAGCCGACCCCGTCGCCGTTGTGGAAGTTGGTCAAGCAGGCGGGAGTCAACGAAGTCGTCAGTCTGCTCGACGGAGCAGAGCAGAATTGGCGCTGGCCACGTGGTGAGGGATCCCAAGACTACGTTCCGACGCCCTACGCCGTGGCCCCCAAGGGCGAGCGCCCCTGGGAGCTGTCGGCTCTCACGAGGATGCAGGAGCAGTACCGCGAGTACGGGCTCGAACTCGTCGTGATCGAGGACACCGCGCCGATGGACGCCATCCGTCTAGGCACCCAGGGCCGTGACGAGGCGATCCAGTGGGTGGCCGATCAGATTCGCGCCATGGGTCAACTCGGTATCCGGACTCTCTGCTACAACTGGATCGCCATCGCAAGCTGGGCGCGCACGAACAACGACATCGTGCTGCGCGGTGGAGCGCTCACCTCGGGCTACGACGACGAGATCATGCAGCACGCGAGGCCCCTCATCGAACCCGGCAGCATCACTCACGAGCAACTCTGGAACGCCCACGAGTATTTCTTGAAGGCCATCGTTCCCGTGGCCGAGGAGTCGGGCGTGCGCATTGCGCTGCACCCCGATGACCCACCCATCCCCTTCGTGCGCGGCGTGCCGAGGATCATGGGTTCTCCCGAGGCCTTCGAACGAGTCCTGTCCTCGGTGCCCAGTCCCAACAGCGGCATCACCTTCTGCCAGGGCAACTTCGCCCTGATGACCAACGACGTACCGGGACTCATCCGCCAATTGGGTCGCGACGGGAGGATCTTCTTCGCCCACTTCCGCGACGTCAAGGGCACCGCCTCGAAGTTCTACGAGACCTTTCACGACGAGGGTCCCACAGACATGCTCGAGTGCATGCGCGCTTACCAGGACATTGGCTTCGACGGCGTGCTGCGGCCCGACCACGTGCCAGCACTTGAGGGCGACTCCAACGCTTCCTTCGGATACTCCTCGATGGGTCGGCTCCTCGCCGTTGGATACATGACGGGTCTGCGCGAAGCTGTCTTTGGGGAAGCTGCTTGACCCACGATGCGTGATCCGTTAGACCGGTTGCGGGAGTCCGTCATCTCGACGCGGCCTGGTTGCGTCGCGACCCCGCGGCATCGAGAGATGTACCGCAGCACGATGCGCACGACAGATGAGTAATAAGTAGTCGAACGCGAAGATGGCCGCGCGGTAACCGAGAGAGGGCGTGCGGACGAGTCTGCACTTGCTGGTGGGCTAGCGCTACATGGTTCTGGTCATCGTGGCGCCTCGACCGAGGATTACTCGAAGCGCGGCGTAGCGTCCGCGTGCAGTCCCGTCACCGCGCGCGTGTCGTGGAAGAGTGTCGCATTGATCACGATCTCACGGCTCTCGCGCGGGGCGAAGATAACACCGGGATGACCTGTCGCCCGGGCGTGGGTCATCCCGTGTCCGGGAATCGTGGTAGCCGGTTCGACTGCGAGGGCGTAGGCGCGCTGGAACCAGGGCCACCCCGATCCCGAGTGGACCTCCTGCCATAGCCAAGCCTTGTCAAAGATCTTCCCCGACCAGCTAAAGACGACGCCCAGTTTCCGCCGCGGATTGGTGATCGCAAAGTAGGGCTCGTCGAGGTCGGTGAGGTAGGCGAGCACCGCGCGCGGCCGGTCCGGACCCGGGATGACGCGAAGGTCGATGGCTTGGCCGTCGGGGGTGTGCGCGATCGGCCAGGTGTGGTGAGAGTTCGCGGCCAGTAGGGTGCCCGGGCTGAGGTCGTCGGCGACCACGGTGCGAAAGCCCGTGGAGAGGAGGCATCCCTCTTCCAGGAACGGCGCACCGAAAGCCGGGTGGTGCGACCACATGACCTCGAGTTCCTCGTCGGAATCGTTGGTCACCCGCTCGCGCAGCGTAAAGCTCGCCCCCCGGACTTCGACCTCGCGGATCACGCTGAGCGGCACCGAGAAGAGATCGGTCCGCAGGGTGGCGCGGTCGTCGCTCGCGTCGACGACCTCCCACGGCACGAGGGCTGCCTCGCCGTGGTAGCCCCACGGTGTGCCATTTTCGACGCACTCGTCGCCACCGTTGGGCAACAGCACCTGCCACCCACCGGGGTAGGCCTCCATCCATCGTTGCATCGAGTCGGCAGAGCGCAGCCATGGTCCGGACTCACGAACCCCCCACGGGGATTTGAGCATGACGTCCACACCAGTGGCGACGTCGATCATCTCGTAGATGTCGGCGCCCTTGTCGGGCAGGAGCGTCACCGTCATCTGGCCGCTGCCCAGAGTTAAGAGCCGAGACTCGTGCGGTCGCGGCGCGGAGAGAGTCATGGTCGTTCTGCGCCGAAGCGCACGCCGGCGGCTCGCGCACCGAAGTCGTGGCGAGAAGTCATCATTGGCGACGATGGTACCTCAGATCGAACTGAGAAGCGTGACCAAGAAGGACCAGATTGGAACATTCCCCAGCCGTGTTGTCGACGACGGATTCAACTGATCGTCGCCAGATCGCCACCTTCAGACCCGCCTCGACGAATGTTGCGTTTCACTGTTGATTCCTGCCAGATTACGATCGCGCGAGCACGGGTCCATGGCGAAAGCCACGTTGACGCACCCGGACGACGCTCGCATTCGAGTGGTCGCCGCAGCGACGATTGATCGAATTTGAACCACGCCGAGGTGATCGCCTCGAAGGGATCAAGTTATCGACTTTGCGAATCGAGATGAAAAAAATCTTTCATCGACAACGCTCGGAGCCGTGAAGAATAATGACAGCGGACTGACTCAATTTTCGATGAGAGTTTTGGCTCTGTTGACAATGAGCGTTGACGCGATGGACATCAAATGACGGTACGTCGCGCGTGGTCGTGCGTTGAGGCTTCGCTGAATTCTCGTTGAGTCATCTGATCGGAATTCGTGGCGAGCAATTGGGAGCCCGTCGAGAGTTCGCAGTGCGGCGAGAAGCGAGAAGATTGTGTTCGAGAGGCCCGTGAGTTCTGGGACGATCGCAATGCAGTTGCCTCGGTGATCATTCGATTCGTCCGGTCCGGTTGGACACCGATTTATCTAGAGTGCAGCTGAATCTGCCGGCAAGCGTGCCCTGTTCACTCTGCATCGGCAGCCCGACACGTAGTCAACTTTCGCGTACGCGGACAACTGGGGGGTCGTTTCATTGTCCCCCGTCGGTCTCGGTACGTGAGTAGTATTTTTCCTGATAAAGACCACAAAGACGTAATTGAACATTTTTTAATACGGTCATTGACAACCATGTCAATTCTGTCTTATTGTGACAACGGTTAGTGCATTGCGGTAAAGACGTTACGGACGAGGCCCGAAGTGAGTGGTGCTCGGACGTCGCGAAAGTTGTGGGGGGAAACTGGTGACGGTAACGGAGTCAGGTGGGGGATCGTCTCATGGCGCGCCCATCATTGAGACCAAAGGTATTTCCAAGCAGTGGGGGAGCGTGCACGCTCTCCACGAAGTGGATTTCGCTGTCTACCCTGGCGAGGTCGTCGGGATAGTCGGCGACAACGGTGCTGGCAAGTCGACGTTGATCAACATCATCGCGGGGGCCCTTCACCCGACCACGGGGTCGATCTTCGTCGACGGCAAGGAAGTCCATTTCAAGACGCCCACCGATTCACGCGACGCTGGCATCGAGACCGTCTACCAGGACTTGGCGCTCGCTCCGGATCTGAGCATCTGGGCGAACCTGTTCCTTGGTCGCGAGATCACCAAGTCGGGTCCCCTCGGTTGGATCGGTTGGTTGGACCGCAAGGCCATGATCGAGCAGGCAGTCAAGGACCTGGACCGCACCCAGATTCGCATCTCGTCGGTGAATCAGCGCGTCGGCCGGCTCTCGGGCGGGCAGCGCCAAGCGGTGGCCGTTGGTCGCGCAATAGCTTGGGGATCGCACGTTGTCCTCATGGACGAGCCCACCGCTGCGCTGGGCGTTGAGCAGCAGGCGAGGGTCGCCGAACTTATCCGCACGGTGGCGACCCATGGCGTGCCCGTGGTTCTCATTAGCCACAACCTTCCCCAAGTGCACGCTGTGTGCGATCGCATCATCGTGTTGTTCCGAGGTCGCATCGTGGCCGAGGTGCGCCCCCAGGATGCGTCCATCGATGAAATTGTGAGTTACATCACCGGCTCCTCGACGGTGAAGGCGGCGGAGTAAGACATGGCACTCGCAGGGACAAAGAAGAAGCCCGAAGTCGGTGTGGGCGTCGCGCGTGACGAGGAAGCCAAGGAATCGTTGTTCCAGGAGTTCCTGGGTCGCATCGGTCAGTTCTGGACTCTCGGAGTATTGGTAGCCCTCATTATCCTCTTTGGCACCATCGCGCCCGACATGTACACCGAGGCCGCGTGGAACTCGACGTCGAGTTACGCGGTGGAATACCTGATCCTGGCGGTGGGTGAGACCTTCGTCATCCTCACCGGCGGCATCGACCTGGCAGTGGGAGCGACGATGGGCTTCTCGGGGATGGCCGGGGCCTTGGTGATGTCCAACTTGCTGGCTAACGGCGCGAACCAAACCGAGGCCACGATCTTGGGTATCGCCATGATGCTTGTGGCGGGAATGGCCATCGGTTTTGCCAACGGTCTGATCATCACCAAGTTGAAGATTCCGCCCTTCATCGTCACGTTGGGCACGATGACCGCGATCATGGGTGGGACGGACCTGTTGAACAACGGTGGAGAGGTCACGAACCTGACGAACTTCATGGGCTCACTCGGTTCCGACACGTTCCTCAGCGGCTGGCTCAACTATCCGGTCGTAATCGCTCTCGTCGCGGCGGTGCTGGCGTCATTGACCCTGTCGCGGACCAAGTTCGGAATGCGGACGTATTCGATTGGCTCGAATGAGATCGCTGCGCGTCGCTCCGGTATCCACGTAGATCGTCATCTAATCAGGGTCTACGTCATCTCGGGTCTTATGTCGGGGATTGCCGCAATCTTGATAACTGCGAACCTCTCGTCGGCGAACGCGACCACCGGTACGGCGAACGACAACTTGTACGCCATTGCCTCGGTGATCATCGGCGGCGCGAGCCTCTTCGGTGGACGAGGCACCATTCTCGGCACCTTCATCGGTACGTCCATCATCGCGGTCCTTGAGACCGGATTGGTGTTGGCCAACGTGGCTCCGTTTTGGCAGGAAGTTGCCATCGGGGCGATCATCGTTTGCGCAGTCGCTATTGACCGGATTCGAGTCAAGGCGGGTACCGACTGACAAGACGTGATCGGACGCTGATAGCAAGAGAGCGCGGCAATTGCCGAGCAATCCTCAATTGGGGGGAAACCAAATAATGGAGGCTAAAATGAATACAAGCAGCGGTAAAGCGAGAAGGTTCTCGCGCCGTACTGTGGGCACCGTGGGGGTGGCCGGTCTGATGGCGGTTGGTTCACTCGCCACTATTGCCGCATCGTCGCCGTCGGGAGCGTCAGTATCGTCGCACGCGGCAACGAAATACACCATCGCGTTGATTCCGGGTTTGACAACGGACCCCTTCTACATCACGATGCACAACGGCGCAGCGATCGAAGCGAAGAAGCTCGGCGTCAAGTTAGTGTGGCAGGGCGCCTCGACGTGGAGTACCACGTTGCAGATTCCCGTGGTCAACACGGTGTTGGCGGAGCACCCCAGTGCCCTGATCATTGCGCCGACTGACGTGGTCGCGCTGAAGGCACCGATCAATAAGTTCGTCAAGGCGGGTATCCCGGTCATCACCGCGGACACCACCATCACCGACAAGGCGATCCTGTCCGGGCTAATTACCTCGAACAACTACCAGGGTGGACAATTGGCGGCGGAGACCATCGCGAAGTTGGCGGGTTACAAGGGCCAGGTCGCAGTGGACAACGTTGTTGCTGGTGTTTCGACCACTGACGCGCGCCAGGCAGGTTTCTTGGCGCAGATCAAGACCTACAAGAACATGTCGGTGGCGGCGGTCGAGTACAACAACGACTCTCCGACGTTGGCTGAGTCCCAGACCAAGAACATCGTCTTGAAGTACCCAAAGCTGGTCGGTATCTTCGGTACCAACTTGTACGGTGCTCAGGGTGCCGGTGACGCGATCAAGGCCGCTGGTAAGGCGGGCAAGATCTTCGTGGCCGCGTACGACCCCGAGCCCGCAACGGTGAAGCTGCTTCAAGAAGGTGTCATCAACATCTTGGTGATGCAGCAGCCCGCAGTCGAGGGTGCGGACGCCGTTCAGTACGCCTACGACGTCTTGACCGGTCACAAGTCATTGGTCCCCGCGTCGACCTTGGTGCCCAACGTGATTGCGACGACTGCGAATTCACACAGCCCGTCGGTCACGAAGTACTTCTACCAGTCGACCCTGCAGGGTTAATCGACGCATCCGAGTCGCGGTGAACCCTTTCCCCGATCCCCAACTCGGGGGAAGGGTTCATCCGCAGGACCACGGGCGTCAGTTGCTTCTGAAGGCGGGGTGCGAGGCCGCACTTGGGTACTTGGTACGGCCTCAATAACCACTGAAGAATTGCGAGGAGAGATGAAGTACCCGATGACTGACCGGTTGCATCTTCCAGAGTCGACGGTACTGATAGTCGCGGGTCCCGCCGCGAGCGGGAAGACCACCTTCGCGACTTCCCTGGCATTTCGTCTCTCGTATTCATTGTTTGATCTCGACCAAGTGACGGGTCCGCTGGTGTCGTACGTGTTGGCGAGTCGCGACGAACCCGAGCACGCCCTCGACGAAGGACCGGGGATGGCCTTGCGCGACGCGCGTTACGCATCACTAATGAGCGCGGCGTCGGCCAATATCTCCGTCGGTCGTCACGTGGTGATTGCCGCTCCCTTCACCAAGGAAGTCTCCGACGCCGAGGCGTGGGAGCGGATGCTCCAGACCTGGGTGTACGGTGACAACCCCATTCGCCGTTCGGTGCGTGTCGAATTGTTGTACCTCCAATGTCCTGAGTCGGTGTTGCGCGAGCGTCTCGCGCGCCGCGGCGAAGCCCGCGACCTCTTGAAGATCGCCGGCGCAGTCGAGTCTCACGGTATGGCTCCGACGGTGGCGTTTCACGCCGTGGACGGTTTGAGTGACGCCGAGGCACAAGTTGATGCGCTCCTCTCTCGACTCTCGCCGCAGATTCCGCAGATTCATTTTCCCTTAAGGGCGCCGCATGCTGATAGTTAATCCAAATATCTGCACTGATCGAACGATCGAGATCGAGGAATTGCTGGTCGGTCACGTCCAACGCCCCCGAAGCGGCGCCACGACGTTAGGCGGCAAAGGGGTGAACGTGGCCAGGGTTGCCAGGGCCTTCGGGTCGCGCGCAGTGATCGTCACGTTTCTCCCTTCACACGACGAGGTCCGTTTGGCTGCGCTAGCCCAAGACGAGGGAGCGACGCTGACGGGCGTCTCGGTCCAGGGTGAGGCGCGTGGGGCCACAATCATCCTCGAGGATTCCGGGCGCGTCACCGTCTTGAACGAGCCGGGCGCGAGAGTGACCACGAACGACTGGGAAAAATTGCTCGTGATGGTCCAGTCGCACTTCGACGCGAATTCCACTGTGGTGTGCTCTGGAAGTTTGCCGCCGGGCTCTCCCGCCAATTCCTACGGCCGTGTCGTGGAACTAGCCCGTGACCGAGGGGTGCGCAGCGTCGTCGACTCCTCCGGCGAGGTCCTCGATGAAGCGATCAAGGCGGGTGCCGATATCGTGAGTCCGAACCTGTCCGAGGCTGAGACATTGTTGGTCGGAGGTAGACCCGAGAACGTCGATCCTTCGGGCCCTGACGTTGTCGACCGTGCGGCCCGCGCCGTCACGGGTCTCATACAGCGTGGAGCTCGTCACGCCATTGTCAGTGTCGGCAGTCACGGTGCGGCGTTCGACACCGACGGCCGCGTGGCGTGGTGTGCGGCACCGGTGGTGAACGTGCTCAACCCCATCGGTGCGGGTGACTCACTCGTTGGTGGCATGGTGAAAGCCCTCGAGGATGGTCAGTCCTGGGAGGACGCCGCTCGTTACGGGATCGTGACGGCATCAGCGTCGTGCGAGGATCGCTTGGCCGGAGGCGTCGATCTAGCGAGGGTTCGCACCCTGGCGATGGGACTGGCTCCGCTCCACGTGCTCGATTCGTATCTACTGCCCAAAGTTGTCGCATGAAATCTACCACGACGCTTCAAGACGTCGCCGAATTCGCGGGGGTCAGCGCCAAAACGGTGTCGAGAGTCGTCAATGGGGACCCGGCGGTCACCGAGAAGACGGCGAAACGAGTCCGCAAGGCGATCGTCACGCTCGACTTCACCCCCAACCCGCACGCGAGGTCCCTGCGTACTGGCCGTGACCAGACCATCGCCTTGATCGTCGATTCGATCAGCGACCCTTTCTTTGCCGCCCTCGCCGAGGCTGTCGAAGAGGTCGCTCGTAACGCGGGACTGTTCCTCATTGTCGCCAACGCTGGCGACTCGGCCGCCCGCGAGAGGAAGGTGGTCGAGAGTCTCCTGCGCCGTTCTATCAGTGGTCTCATCTTGGTGCCGTGTCTCTTGAGCTACGAGACACGCAACTCGCCGCTGGGAACCAATGGCGTCCCGGTCGTCTTCGTCGACCGACCCTCGACGGACATGGATGCTGACACGGTGCTGGTGGACAACGCCGAGAGCACTCAGCGCGCCGTGGCGCACTTGATTGCGCACGGTCATCGGCGAATCGGCTTCGTGGGCACCGCGATCGACCGATTCACCATCCGTGAGCGACTCTCCGGATATTGCGCCGCACTCGAAGCGGCGGGCCTCGCTTTCGACCCTGAACTCGTCGTCAATGGTCCCTACAAGGCTCCCGTCGAACTGTTCCACGTGGACGAACTCTTGAACGGTCCCGACCCGGTCACCGCAATCTTCTCGGGGGACAACGTGAGTTCGCTGAGCGTCGTCAGTTTGTTGCACCAGAGCGCGCGAGTGGACGTGGCCTTTGTTGGTTTTGATGATTTCCTGGTGTCCGAAGCGCTCATACCGCCGGTCACCGTGGTCCGTCAGGACCCGGTGCTCATGGGTCGCACGGCCGCGGAGATGTTGATGCGGCGAATCGCCGGGGACAAGAGTCCACCCGCTCACGTCATCCTGCCCACGAGTTTGATCGTGCGGGGCTCGGGAGAGATCCGACCACCCGTGTCGTGCGCCGCCGGACCGGTGAACGAAAGTCGACTGCAGAGGAGAAACCATGGATGATATTGCCCGCCGCGACCAGGCCCGTAGGGGTCTCGGTCCTATCGCGAGGCCTGACGGCACCTTGGCCATCATCGCGATGGATCAGCGCAACACCCTGCGCAGGATGTTCGAGGCGGTTAACCGCCCCACTACAGATGATGAGGTACGTGAGTTCAAAGTCGACGTGACGTCCGGTCTCAGTCCGCTGGCCAGTGCCGTCCTCCTTGACCCGGAATTCGGGGTTCCCGCAGTGAAGGAAGCCGAAGCGATGGCCCCGGGTTGCGCGTACCTGGTGGCGGCTGAACCGTCAGAGCGAGCGTCCTGGAACGGCGAGCCTCGCGCAGGACGTGACCCATTGCGAGACGCGCAGAGGATCAAGGACATGGGGGGCGACGCACTCAAGTTCTTCGTGCAGATGCGACCGGACCGTAAGGTCGGCCCGGGCGAGCCCGACCTCATTGCCGAGGTGGTGGAAGTGGTCACTGCGGTGGTCGAGGACTGTCGCGCCGTGGGCATCCCATCTGTCATCGAGACTCTGCTGTACTCGCTGCCGGGTGAAGATCCGCTGAGCCCGCGGCGCCGGGCCGAACTCATCGTGGAGTCCGCGCGCATCTTGGACGGCTGCGGGTCGGACCTGCTCAAGCTCGAGTACCCCAGCGACGCCGAGGGCTGTCGCGCGGTGGCCGATGTGGTCACCGGACCGTGGGCGATGTTGTCGGCGGGGATGCCCCTCGAGGATTTCTTGACGGCAGTACGCACTGCGTGTGACGAAGGTGGTGCGTCGGGCTTCATCGCGGGTCGCGTGTACTGGAAGGAAGCGGTCGCCATGGAGGGCGATGCCCGCCGAAGTTTCCTCGGTGGCGAAGCGCGCCAGCGCCTCGAGAAGTCACTGCAGGCGATGGAAGGACGCGCACGCCCATGGACCGACTTCACCCCCGCGGAACATCCCAGTTAGGCCGTTCGATCGGCCTATTGCTCGGCATCGACATCGGTTCGACCATGACGAAGGTTGGGGTGGTCGGTGTCGACGGGAGCGAACTCGTCCAGGTGGCGGAGCCGACGCCGTGGCAGCGCAACTCGACCGGGGGGCACCTCCTCCCGGAGGAGTTGTTGGCCGCCGTGACTCGTTGTGCGGTTGCCGCGATCGAACAGGCCCCGACGGGTGACTTCATCGGTGTCGGAGTGACGAGCATGGCCGAGACGGCCATCTTGCTCGATCGAAGGTCGTCGCCCGTCGGACCCGCCGTCGCCTGGTACGACGTGCGTGCCCGTGGCGAGTTCGCCGAGCTCAAGCGCGACCTCGGGGCTGACGTCGTGGCCCGGACAACCGGACTGGCGACCTCGCAGATACCCACGATCGCCACGGTCAAGTGGTTGCGCCGCAACGTCGACCAGTCGCGCGAGGCCGTCTCCTTCGTCGCCGTGGCCGATTGGATCGTGAGTCGGCTATGTGGCGAAATCTTCGCCGAACTGTCTCTCACGTCGCGGACCGGTGCGCTAGCTATCAGAGAACGTCAGTGGTGGAAGGACGCCGTCGAGTGGGTCGGGATGGATGCGGTCCATCAGCCGCCCCTACGTCAGGCGGGTACCTCTTTTGGCACCGTGACCGCGGAGTTCTCCGGTCTCGAGCGGCTTCGCGGTGCGGTCGTAACGAGCGCGGGGCACGACCACCTTTGTGGATCCATCGGCGTCGGAGTGAACCACGCCGGCAGTGTCATGGACTCGTGCGGAACCGCGGAGGCGTTAGTGCGACCCGTGCCCTCGTCCGTGTTGTCAGATGTCTCTCAAGGTCATTCCATGGGCATCGAGGTCGGGTGGCACGTGATTCCTGATCACTTCGCTCTTATCGGTGGACTCTCGCTCGGACTCAATCTGCTGCCGGTACTTGAGACCCTCGGCGTGGAGAGCCGACACGGTCAGACGCCACTCGATGCGGGGGCCCTGGCTCTGCTTCGAGAGTCTCCGGACGGCGGTGAGCAGGTGAATCCAGTGTGGGCGCTGCGCGAGCGACTCGACGTCGCGGAGATGATGCGCGCCCATCAGGGTGAGTCACCTGAGGAGATCTGGCTCAATGCTATAATGACCTCCGCCCTTGGATACCACCAGCTCCTGAGTGGTTTGGTGGAGATGGGTGGCCCCGTGGACGAGGTTCGCGTGAGCGGCGGATGGTCACGCAATCCCGTGTTGCGCGTACTCAAGTCACGGGTATTTCCTAAATTGTCCTATCCGGTGGTCACGGAATCCGGAATCCGTGGCGCAGCGTTGCTCGCCGCGATGGCGGCGGGGGTTTACGCGGGCCCGCTTGATCTCCCCGGGCCTCGGCTGGATGACCACAGTCTCGACCACGCAACAACGTTGCCTCAGACGACGTAATGGAAATGGAGAAATATCTAATGACGCCCGCTGAACGACCCTGGTCCGCTCCGGCGGCCACGGTCTACGCTGCCTCCTCCTCTACGTCGGCCTCGAGCGGCAAGACGTATCGTTTGGGAAGGATCTTCGGACGCGATGGGCGCACTCTTATTCTTCCCGCCGACCACGGGACGATGCTTGGCCGCGTGTCCGGCCTCGAGGACCCGATCGAACTGGTTCGCACGTTCCTGCCCCTGGCCTGCGACGGATTTCTGCTGGGCCCCGGTGTGATCCAGCGCACCGCCCCGTGGTTCGCCGCTCGCGACGCCCCGGCTCGGCTTCTCGCTATCGACTCCTACTGGCGTGGCGAGGATATCGGGACCAGCGTGCTGAGTATCTCGATGGCCCGCGCAGCACAACTGGGTGTCGACGGGGTAAAGATCCTCATGCCCTGGGACGTGAGCCCCACCGAGCGCGCCGCTCGGTCGCAGTTTGTCGGCCTCGTGATTACGGCGGCCGAGGAGCACGGATTGCCGGTCATGGTGGAGCCCATCGTCCTGTCGTCGCCGCGCGGCGAGGACGTCGTCGCTATCGAGGGCGACGGTTGCCGCATGGCGGCCGAACTGGGCGCCGACATCATCAAAGTCGCCTATCCGGGTGACCCCGAGTTGTTCTCGAAGTGGTGCGACGAACTCGGCGTGCCCGTGGTGATCCTCGGCGGGCCCGCCGGAGGGAACACTCAGGACCTCGCTGAGCTCGTGACCGAGGCGATGGACGCGGGCGCCAAGGGCATCACGATCGGTCGCCGGCTGTGGCAGCGTCCTATTGAGGAGGCGACGAAGCTGCTGGGCGAACTCTTGTCGATCGTTCATCGGACCGAGGAGAACCGATGAACTGCGCGTCACAACGAAGTTGACGGGAGTTGTCCTCGCACCAGGCGCGGCTCGAACTTGGTGGCAATGATGATGGATAGCCCATGGATGAAATTATTCGTGCAGCTTTTTTGGTCAGTACGACGTCTCACGTTTCACAGACTTTTGGGGCTCACGTTCCATTGTTGGATGACTCTCTTGCCGCGCACGTCCTCAATCACCGACACGGTCGCGGTGCCGAGCGTGAAAATCTGACCGTGTCGTGCGTCGAGTCCGATCGCTCGCGCCGCCATGATTCGAATGATGTGCGAATGGGCAAAGACCAGTACCAACTCAGAACCGTCACCGAGCGCTGCGAGAAATCTGTCGGCGCGCCGACCAACGTCGCTAGCGCTCTCACCGTTAGGACAACCATCACGCCAAATGTCCCATCCCGGCCGCAAATCACGTATCTCGCCGGGCGTGAGTCCTTCGTAGTCGCCGTAGTTGAATTCGATGAGATTCTGGTCAACACGCACCTCGCGGTCATCTCCTACCACGGTCTGGGCCGTGACGAGTGCTCGAATCAAAGGACTCGAGAACACCACGGCGGTGGCGAACTGCTCTCCAATCGATTCGCGCAGCCCAGTCGACAAGGGGCCCAACTGTGCGAGTCCCTCACTAGTCAATGGCAGGTCCGTCGTGCCGGTGTGTTGGCCCGACGCACTCCATTTCGTCGCACCATGACGAATTAAGAACAATTTCACCTCTGAAATCCCTTCTGTTAAAGGAGACGACGCTCCCGTTTCGTTTCATTCATTGCACGGCACACTGGAAGAAGGATGCGTATTTGACGTCAAGTCCTAGCGTTCATCGACGCCTGTATCGCTGGACTAACGCTGCGCACTGCATTGATGCGGCGGCCGCACAACTGAAGACGGTACAGCGCCGCTGCGGCTCACAACGAGCCTCGACAACTTGGAGAACGATGTTGCCCCCCGAGCCTCTCTCGTCGTGGAGCCGCACTCAGTCAATGGACGACTCACGCAGTCTTGGCACCCTCGTAGACGTCAATGAAGTGAATGTAACGCGACGCGATGTCGTTGATTGCCTGCTCACGGGTCCACGTTCCCTTGATGAAGTTCTCTAGGCCCGTCCACCAGATGGTGCGACCAATGGCGAAGCCTCGGTAACCGTTCACGGGAGCTGCGCCCCTCAACCAGTCCTCGACGACTTCGTCGCTGGCGGCACGGCCCAAGACCAAAAAACCCACCCCGCCGACGAGGTCATCTTCGACGACGTCAACGACTTTCTCATACTCCAGCGAACTTTGGAGACCTTCGAGCTTCCAGAATGCCGGCTTCACTGACGCGGCATTGAAATCCGCGAGCGCCTCTCGCATCAACGTCGGACGCAGTTCGGTCTCGTAGCGGTCGAGGTCGCCGTCGAATTCCTCGAGTTGCTCGGGAGTCGCGGGGACAACGATTTCGAGTAGGAGACCGATTGGACGACTTGCGAGCCACTCGCAGAGCTCGCCGATGCGCTTGATCTGCAGTTGGTTGATCTGCGCATCGCCACGGGAGTTGTAGCGAACCAACGCCTTCACGTAGTTCGGTGCGAAGGCTTCAATGTGTGCGCCGAAATCCTCACCGTATTCGAAGTCGAAGTCAACGCGGCCACTTTGCTCGACGATGATCGATAGCGACACACCATCGGCGACAGCTTGGCGCGCAACGGTGGCCCCGAATTGCTCGTCAACGAGTACGCCAAGATTCGCACCTTCGGGCGCCAACTTCTGGGCGGCCAAGAAGGCTTCGTAGATCAATTGCTTGGCGTCGCGCACCTTGGTTTCCTCTTCGGGCGTTGCGGCGCGGTCGTGAATGTCGTACAGACCCCGCTGGATCGTCCCGCGGTGATCGAAGGCGAGGACGAAGAAATCGCCGTTTTGGGGTGTGTTCATAGGATGCTCTTTCTATTGGGGGTCGGACGCATTTTCAAGACTGTCGTCGGATCGTCGTCAACGTGCGAGGGTCGGACGATCGTAAATGTCGCCCGAGAAGTCTCGCAGGGCGCCGGCAAGCGAAAGGGCAGGGGGCAATAACGGTAAGAGGCTGCACTGCAGTGTGTGATACAAGTCAGGCTTTCCGTGCCACGGGCCAAACTTGCGCCGGTTGCTCGGATCGAGCTCCGCGTACCAACCACCGCGCGCGTGATCGATGAAGTGCTGGCCCGCGAAGTCCCAGAACTTGCGGTACCAGGTCTCGTACTTCATTTCGCCCGTGACCTGAAGCAGAGTTGCACTCGCCGCAATGCCTTCGGCGACTGGCCACCAGTACTTGTCAGGATTCGCCGCCGAGCCATCAAAGTCCACCGTATAGGAGAGGCCGCCCAACCGAGTATCCCAGCCAACGGCGACCGCACGATCGAACAATTCAGTGGAAACCTCCTTCATCCAGTCATCGGTTCGATCTCCGGCCAGCCACGTCGACAACGTCAGACGCGACCACTCCAGAAGGTGACCGATGGTAACGCCATAGGGGCGAAAAGGATCGTCAAGGCGATCATGGTTGTAATCGAGCTGTGGGTGCCACTGAACGTCGAAATGCTCAGGGAGCATCCACTGATTGGCCCGAGCCTTGTCGTTAATCACTAGCGCGGCAATACGTTGCGCTCGATTCGAGAAGAGTCGATCTCCCGTGGCATCGGCTGCTGCTAGGTACGCTTCGCAGAGATGCATGTTGCTGTTCGCACCGCGATATGGCTCGACTTCTTCCCAGTTCCGAGTGAACGACTCTCGCGTCGCTCCGACGTCGTCGCTCCAGAAATGTTCATCAAGCACCTGACAAACGTCGGTGAAAAGGTCCCGACTGTCGTGACCGGCCGCCATGGCGCTCGATGCTGCGAGGAGGACAAATGCGTGGCTGTACGCCGCCTTAGTGGTGTCGCGGGGCCCCGAACTATCAACACTCTGAAAGTATCCACCCGCCTGAGGGTCACGGTGCTCGTCCCATAACGCCTGCAGGCCTCGTTCGACGATGGGGGCGCACGCCGGCACTCCGAGAAGTTCTCCAATCGCGTACGAGTGGGTGGTACGTGCCACGTTCAAGACTTGCTGGAGTGAGTCGTCACGCCCAGCGCCACCAAGATCAAGTTTCTGACCCTCGTCATCGAGTTCGATAAATCGCCCCTCCGCATCGAGCGTTGGGCGAAAGAAGTCGAGAAGCTGCTCGGACTGGCGCACGAGCCACGCGCGGTGGGTGGGTTTCGTCATCCACCCTTGAGTGGCGGCATCTTGGTCTGGCATTCCATCCTCCGTTTCCTACACGTCTAGTCCGCAACGGACTTCACTCGCATCTTCACTCTCATCGATACTTCGCGCCTCGTGGGGATGCACAACGTTTCTGAGTTCCATCAGTAGTTCGGTGGTCT
>Ga0207933_1001074_pt1 | contig 22465 bp, 14 predicted proteins | sample NGESurdeep092012_4_FD_184488 | JGI IMG/M metagenome (GOLD analysis project Ga0207933, IMG submission 184488) | Arctic peat soil microbial communities from Barrow, Alaska - NGEE Surface sample F53-3 deep-092012 (SPAdes) | ecosystem: Environmental > Terrestrial > Soil > Wetlands > Peat ...
CAAGCCTGATGCGTGCTGATTCGCGCCTTGGAGCCGATCTCCGGGCTGGAGGCCATGGCGGAGCGGCGATGGCCAGCGGAGAAGAGTGCGGCGGCGAAACTGAAGGCACGACCGTCCCGCAGTATCTCAGGTTTGACAGCGCTCCCTCCGAAGCTCGTCTCTGCTCTCACCTCGGGACCGGGACGATTGTGCCAGGCTTTTGCCATCACCCGCGCGGCCGATAACGGAGCGGATTTTACTTCGTCGCGATCCAGGTTGCAGATCAAGGACGATGGCTCTCCCGCCGGCAAAATCGCAGTCACGCCGCGCATCGGCATACGCAAGGCCGCCGATCGCATGGCCCGCTTCGTCATTGTCCCTTAGGCGCAGACAATCCTGCCCGCGCTTCGGTTCGCGTAAGCCCCTACCGCTCTTCTACCGCGTGATCCAGCGGTTCCTCACGATATCCGCGAAGACTCAGCTCGGGCAGCAGAACCACTGCCTTTGCGGGACTGTACGCAATGCTGACGGAAAGCTGACCCGGCACTGCAAGGGAGTGGCGAGGCAACGGCGGCATTCCTTGATAGACGATCTGCACCGGCCCGATCTCGCGGGTTAGCCGCCGGCCGCCGATGGGGGTAATATCGGCCCCGAAGAAGGCATGTCCCGCACAGCGGGAATCGATCGTGGAGACGATCGAAACGGCGGAGCCGGAGACTCCGCTGATCTCTATCTGCGGCCGCGCGGCACAGTTGGGTTCCAGAAACAGATCGTCGATTCGGACAAGCTGCCCGGAATATCCAGCAAACTCTTTCACCGAGCTGTTCGAGGAATAGCCCCCGGTGAGGTCATCGACGGTGAAGATCATGGGTGAAGAACTGTGGGCAATTTTGTGGATATAGTCTGCCGCCATGGCCCACTGAAGATGAGCCGAGAGGATGCTGTGAGGTGCTTGCCTTACACGCTCAACCGCGTTTACGGCCAGCGGCACAATAAGGAAGCAGAGTGCCGCGGCGCGCAGCGGGCGGCCTGGGCCTCTTTCAAAAACGATGGCTAGCACCATGGCAAAAAGCGGCAGGAATGTTGCTCCGAATCTGGGTTCCAGATGCGGTATCAACAGCAGGATCGCCGAGCTGCCCACGCAGAACAGACACAGTGCCTGTTCCGTGCATGAGGCAAATCCGATACGCTGCAGCAGCAGAATGGCGGCGCCTCCAGGCGAGCTGCCTCTGGAGCGAATCCATATGCGAGAGAAGCGAAAAAACAGAACGGCAACCCCGGCCCAGAAACAACAATTCAAGATCAGAAACAAGTCGACGGAAAACGACAGCGGGAAAACGCCAAAGGCAAACTTTTTGCCCAGGGGTGAGGCGAAGGGAACCGGCCAGCTCAGCAGATTCTCCAAGTGAGTCAGCGCGTGGATTCCACCCGAGCCGAGCGCATAGATTCCAGCCGCTCCATGAAATGCGGCCCACCGAAGCGCTTCCCAGCAGATATATGGGAAAAGGAAGCAAGCGGGAGCGGCCCAGCGGCGCCAATCTCGCCGCGAGGATGTCCAATAAACCGTCAGCGCGGCAGCCAGCGGAGCGAAGAGAGCCGTCTCTTTGGTGAAGATGCCGAGCGTGAAGCAGATCCATGCGGGGATGATCCGCCCGGAGAATAGCAGGCTTAGTCCGGCGAACACGAATACAGCGGCAAGCAAATCGAACGGAAAAGCAGTAGAGAGGAGGGCGCCAGTGTCGAAGGCGGGAGAATTGAAGCAGATCAGCCCGATCACGACCACGCTGAAAAAGCGCAGCTTCAAATGGCGGACGGACAGATAAACGGCAGAACCGACGACAGCGCTTTGAATGATGTAGTTGGAGAGAAGATACCCGCTCCAATGGCGGCCGAAGGCCAAGGAACCCAGATAGTATGCCGCATTCGCAACGGGGCGCAAAAAGTCGGTTTGCGAGATGCTCCATTGAGGATAGGGAATGAAATAGCCGCCAAACCCATGCAGAAACCATTCGGATATGGCGGGATGAAATGGTTTCGCGGAGTGAACGAAGAGGGAAAACTCATCCCCCGAAGGAAAGTAAAAGAAGCGGACCTGCTTGTCCCAAAAAACCGCCAGGCAAAACAACGAAGCGAGGAAGCTTCCCCCTCCGGCCCATAGCGCGGTAGACTTCGACGCAAGGGGGGGTACGATGCTCTTTCCTTTTTGCACGCCGTCTCCCGCCGCAATACTTGCCATCTAGGTCATTTCCTCGACCACTGCCCCAATTCCATCACAACACCCATGAAATGGGGAACATGCTGGCGCGTCCTGTGCCTTGCTCGTATACTCAGACCATCGGCGGCTCGGTCCGTTGAGGCCCTGACTGCCGGGAGTGAGGTGCGCCTTCTCCACCCGGACTGAGCCCTTAGCTATCGGTCTTCCGCCATCGGAAACCTCTGCATGGCGAGCCGTGGTTCGTGTGCTGCGAAGTCCGGTGGACAGTCTCTCCTGTGCGCTGTTCCCGTCTCCTTGCGCCCATTGCGGCGACCCTCTGCTGCGTCTGAATCGCGTTCCCATCTGTGACTCCTGCTGGGAATCCTTACATCCTCAAAGTGGAACCCTCTGCGCGCAGTGCGGAGAGGACCTAGGCATCGCGACCTTCTCGATTCCCCGTTCTTCCCCCACCGCTGCGCTTTGTCAACCTTGCCGTATGGCTCCGCCAGCCTTTGCGCGGGCGGTCGCGTATGGCGTGTATCAGGGGCCGCTCCGCTCCTTTATTCATCTGTTGAAGTACGACGGGATGCAGCCTATCTCGCGCGGGCTGGGGCGCCTACTCGCGGAGAGCCTGCGGACCGCAGGCGAGTTCCATCCGGGCGATGCTCCGCGCAGCATATTGGTAGTTCCCGTCCCTATGCATCGTGCCAAACAGCGCCGCCGCGGCTTCAACCATGCCACGCTTTTAGCCCGGGCGGCGATGGCGGAGATGCGCCACTCGCACAAGGGTTGGACCTTTGAGCTGGCTCCGGGCGCGCTGGAGCGGCGCAAGCCCACGGCCAGCCAGGCTGGGCTCACCCCGCATCAGCGCCGCCGGAATCTGCGCGGCGCCTTCGTTGCGCCCGCACCTGCCCGGTTGGCGGGAAGGCACGTCTTGCTGGTGGATGACGTATACACCACGGGCGCCACGGCGCGAGCTTGCAGCCGGACGTTGATGGAGGCTGGCGCAGCCTCCGTTCTGGTGGGCACTGCGGCACGGGCTCAGCGCGAAGGAGTCGCCTTCTGGGATGCCCGTTTCATCCCCAGCATGGGCGCCGGAGAGCAAACGGAGAGTTGACGAGATGACTCCAGCAAAGACGGCGGCAGCGGGCATGACGGGCAAGGGCGTGGGCATGGAGCGCAAGCTCAAGAACACGCCGGCGCACTCCTCCGCATATGAAACGCGGGAGTCCGGCGGAGGCCCGCACGCCGGCTCGGCCTTTACGCTGCACCGGCCGGTGCTGGTGCTCAACGCCTCCTATGAGCCAATCAACATATGCGGCGCGCGCCGAGCGTTGGTGCTGGTGCTGAAGGGAGTCGCCAAGACCGAAGAGGAGCACGGAGCGATTCTGCACGCGGCCCGTCTGCGCATTCCCATGCCGTCCGTGATTCGTCTGCTGGAATACCGCCGCATTCCGCACCAGACGCGGGCTCTCTCGCGCAAGAATATCCTGCTGCGCGACCGCAACAGTTGCCAATATTGCGGCTTGGTTTTGCCGCCGGCCGAGCTCACGCTCGACCATGTGGTTCCGCGCTCCCGCGGGGGCCTCTCCACCTGGGAGAATCTGGTGGCATGCTGCCATACCTGCAACCGTAAAAAGGGGAATCACCTGCTCGCGGAACTGACCGGCACAAAATTGCTACGCGAGCCCCGGCCCTTTTCACTGCACACCAGCCGCCACATCATGCGCATGATTGGACACTCGGATCTGAAGTGGCGCAAGTATCTTTACTATTAGACTCAACTTGAATTGCTCCAACACTGCCCAGGCGTTGTTCTGCCAGCCATGGAATGATCCGAGCGCCCCCCCCCTAGGGGGAAATCCCGTGCATGGCATCTTCACTCTAAGTCTTTCCGTCTGAAGAATCGGTGGATTGCATTTCGCTGATCGGAGGCTCCGCTATGGCCCGCTCGCACGCATTTTCGCAACATGCCAGGCACAGTTCGTCCGCTCCCACGAAAAATTGGGACGCTGCTTTTGAGCAGCTCGCAGACCGGTATTTTGACCAGGTATATTTCAAGTTCGCGCCCACGCAAGGAACGCTGGACGGTCTCCACCAGTACGATGCGCACCTGGAGGATTACTCGCGCGCCGAATTCGACCGGAAGATTGCCGCGCTCGCCGGCTTTGAGAAGAAATTCACCGCCATTCGGCTGGAGACTCTCAGCCAAACCTGCCAGAGCGATCGCGAACTCGTGCTCGGCAACATTCGCAGCACGCTGCTTACCCTGCAGACAATCCGGCCGTGGGAAACGAATCCCGATACCTATTCCAGTGGCATCACGGCGAGCGCCTTCTCACTGATGGAGCGCACCTTTGCCTCGCCCGACGACCGGCTGCGCTCGCTTATTGCCCGCGAACGCCAGATGCCCGCAGCGCTCGCCGAGGCGCGCCGGAATCTAAAGAACCCTCCGCGCATTTACACCGAGATCGCACTCGAGCAATTGCCGGGGCTGATCGACTTCTTTCAATCCGACGTCCCCAAGGCGTTCCTCCATGCGAATGATCCGCAGCTCCGGGCCGACTTCGTCAAGACCAATGCGGAAGTGATTGCCGCGCTGAAGGACTACCGGAGCTGGGTCGAGAACGATCTGCTGCCGCGCTCCCACGGCGACTTCCGTCTGGGAGCGGCGACCTACAGCAAGAAGCTGCTTTATGACGAGATGGTGGATACGCCGCTGCCCAATCTGCTGGAGATCGCCTATGCGGATTTGCGCAAGAATCAGGCGGAGTTCCAGCGCATCGCGCAGCAGGCCGATCCCGGCAAGCAGCCGCACCAGGTGCTGCAGGAGCTCCAGCAAGACCACCCCGCACCTGAGCAATTGCTGCAGAGCTTTCGCGATACCTTTAGTGGGCTGATCCAGTTCATAGAGAGCCGGCGCATCGTCGAGATTCCCTCCCAGGTGCGGCCCACTGTCGAGGAGACGCCGCCGTTCATGCGTGCGACCACGGTCGCCTCCATGGACACTCCGGGCCCCTATGAGCAAACCGCCACCGAGGCATATTTCAACGTGACGGTGCCCGGCCCGCACGATACCCCGGAAGAGATTGCCGGCCGCATGGCGGAGTTCAATCGAGGAACGATCATCAGCACCTCAATCCATGAAGCCTATCCCGGCCACTACATCCAATTCTTGTGGTTGCGACAGGCTCCTACCAGGATTCGCAAGCTCCTCGGTGCGGCATCCAACGCCGAAGGATGGGCACACTATTGCGAGGAGATGATGCTTGAAGAAGGCTATGGGCGAGAGGGGACCGGAGCACGGGATGCCCGCGACTCCAAGATGATCCACTTGGGCCAACTGCAGGACGCGTTGCTGCGTAATGCACGCTTCGTCGTGGGGATCCAGATGCACACCGGCACGATGACCTTTGACGAAGCAGTTCAATTCTTTGTGCGCGAGGGCTATCAATCCCACGAGAGCGCACTGATGGAGGTCAAACGGGGCACGTCGGACCCCACTTACCTCTATTACACTCTAGGAAAGCTCCAGATTCTCAAGCTGCGCGCCGATTTACAGAACAAGGAAGGCGCCAATTTCTCGCTGGAGCGCTTTCACGGCGAGTTTCTCAAACAAGGCTATCCGCCAATCAAGATTGTTCGCCGGGCGCTGCTGGGGAATGACTCGCCCACGCTGTAGCGATTCTTGCATCCAACCAACGGGAGCAGGCGCTTGATAGCGGCTGTCAGCCTTGCCCGCTGGCGCCCTTAATTTGACTAACGCGAAGGATTCGAACGAATGAAAAATAAAGTCCGCAAGGCGGTGTTTCCCGCCGCCGGTTTGGGAACGCGATTCCTGCCGGCAACCAAGGCTCTCCCTAAGGAGATGCTGGCGCTGGTAGACAAGCCGCTGATTCAGTATGGTGTCGAGGAGGCAATCGCCGCCGGCTGCGAACAGATCATCATCGTAACCGGACGCAACAAAGCGGAAATCGAGGATCACTTCGACATCAGCTTTGAGCTGGAACAGTTGCTGGAAGCGCGCGGCAAGAAGGATCTGCTATCCATGTCGCGCTACATCTCGCACATGGCCAACATCGCTTATGTGCGCCAGAAAGAAGCTATGGGATTGGGTCACGCGGTTCTGATGGCGCGCGATCTGGTCGGCGACGAGCCATTCGCTGTAATTCTCCCCGACGATGTGATTGACGCGCGCGTGCCTTGCCTGAAGCAGATGATCGAAGTCTTCGAGCAAACCCAGTGTTCGGTTCTGGCTACCCAGGTCGTCGAAGGACCCGCCATCTCCTCCTATGGCGTGCTGGACTGCACAGAGGTGAAAGACAACCCTCGCTTGTTCGATGTGCGGGCGCTGGTAGAGAAACCGAAGGAGGAGGAAGCGCCTTCCAGGCACGCCATCATAGGCCGCTACATCCTCACACCGCGCATCTTTGAAGAATTGCGGGAGACGCCCCTGGGCACGGGCGGAGAACTACAGTTGACCGATGGCATCAAAGGCCTGTTGGCCAGCGAGAAGGTCTATGGCTATAGCTTTGAAGGCACCCGCTATGATGCCGGGGACAAACTCGGGATGCTCAAGGCGACGGTCGCCTTTACGCTGGAGCGGGAGGATCTCGGGCCGGAGTTCCGCGAATATCTCAAATCACTCGATCTCTGATCTTAAGTCGACGCGAAAACACGCTTGCCGGGTCCCATACTCGGGCCCGGCGCAGGCCCGAGAAGCCATCATCCAACTGCAGTGCAGTTAAGAGTCAACTCTGCGGCTTCTAACCCCGGGATGCCACCTTCGCACGCAGATTCGTCCCCGGCGTACATGTCCCCCAACAAAACAGGCAACGTGCGCATCCATGGCCCGGCGTTAAGAGCCTGCCTCTTCACCACCCAAGGGGAGAAAGTACTGCGTGCCCTTGATGGGTTCGTTGAGCCGCTTTAACAATAACTGCAGATCGCAATTGCGATGGACGAAATCCAATTGGGAGGTATCCACCACCAGCAGATCGCTCGCCGTGTAATGGAAGAAGAAGTGCTCGTACGCCTCAACGACCTGCTGAATGTAGTCGTCGCTCAGTGCACGCTCCTGCGCAACGCCCTTACGCTTAAGCCGCTGTTTTAGAACATCGGCGGAGGCTTGCAAATAGATCACCAGATCGGGGGCGGGCACATCCGCGCGAAGTATCTGGTAGTAGCGGTTATAAAGATCCAACTCGGCATCGGAAAGATTGAGATAAGCGAAGAGTTTGTCTTTCTCAAAGAGGTAGTCGGCGACCACTGGGCTCTGCCATGCCGCCACTCCTGCCGCATTCCGCTCCTCGCGCAACTGACTCATCTGCTCATGACGCGCTTCAAGAAACCACATCTGCGCGGGAAAGGCCATCCCTGGTAGGCCACGGTAAAAGCGCTCCAAAAATGGGTTGTCCTCCCGCTCACTGACCCGCCGGGCATGCAGCTTTTCCGCCAGCACCCCGGCCAACGTGGATTTACCCACCCGGATGGGACCCTCGACTGCGATAAATTTTGGCTGTTCAAAAAGATTGGCCATTCTGTCGCGACCGCCAATTTCGCCAAAAGCGAAGAAACGTCGAAGATATCACGATCCTGCTCGCTTGGAAACCTTTGGTCCGCTGAATTGATGCTCGAGGGGCCGCCGCTGCACGGCGAAAAGCCAGATGCTTTAGTCTCGCTACATGCTGCGTGGATTCATCTCAGCCGGGCTGATTTCCGGGCTTGCGGGCGGATATGCCTATGCCGCCAATTGGCCCACCTCTCAACTCTTTGGCCCGACCTTGGTGGCGGGAAATGATCCGTCGGAGGTGGCGCTCACCTATGATGATGGTCCCAACGACCCCTGGACCGAGCGTCTGCTCGATCTCCTCTCCCGGCACAACGTACAGGCGACGTTTTTCCTGATCGGCCGCTTCGTCCGCCAGCGTCCTGGGATCGCGCGGGCGATCCGTTCCGCCGGACATGTAGTCGGCAACCACACCATGACGCATCCGGTCTTGCTTTGGAAGAGCCCGGACCGCGTCCGCGAGGAATTGGCGGGCTGCAATGCAGCCCTGGAAGATGCCTTGGGAGAAGCGGTGCGATTCTTTCGTCCGCCGCACGGGGCGCGGCGTCCGGACGTGCTGCGGGCCGCGCGTGAGCTGGGGCTGACTCCGGTGATGTGGAACGGGATGGGGCGCGATTGGACGAGCCCGCCGGCGGAGCAAATTGTGCGCCGCGTTCAAGCGCGGATTCGCGCCAACCAGCGCCTGCGGCGGGGCAGCAACATTCTGCTACACGATGGCGGACAGGCCTGCATGGGGATGGATCGAGGCCCGACGGTAGCGGCCACCGCCAAGTTGCTGCGGGCTTGGGAACCAAGGGGCCTCCGTAGCGTTACTGTCGAGCGCTGGATGGATACTTTCGACTCTCAAAGCGCTGCTTCTACCCTTCCTGGGGAACCGGTGAAGAACGGCAACTCTCATCAGCGGCCATAATTCGGTGAGCCGCCGAGGAGTGTGTCAGAGTAGCACAGTCCCGGCGCGTCAGCGTGCTCCATAACTACTTTTATTACAATGATATATGGAAATAGATCAGATCGTAGATCCCCGGTAGGATGCGATAACCGGATAGGTCCGGTCCCATTATTTGAGTACTACAGTCCCACTATTTGGGTACTAAAGGAAGCCTAAGTGCTATGTTTTTCCTAAAGGGAAAACATGTATACTCCGTTGGCGGGGTATCCGGTCACTTGCCGTTCCGCGGACGCCTATAAAAGAAGTCTAGACCCTGTGCGGCAAACCGGAGCGCGGATTCATCAAAGCGTTTGCGAGCACTTCCCCCTGACAACCACAACTCTGTTCCACCGATTCAGGAGCGCCATATCATGCGTCAGACACTGCGGAAGCACCTCTCTTGGAAGCCATGGATCACGCCGTCCGCTGTTCTCGGAGCTTTGCTGGCAACCGTCATGATCTGCCCCGCAGCCTTTGCTGCAGTGCCCACCGTGGTGGTCGATTCACAGTTCATGCCGACCGACCCAAATTTGGCTGAGCCGCAGTCAATTGCAATAGCGCCGAACAATACTCGCTATGTGGCCGATGACGTCAACAACGAAGTATTGGCCTATGTAAACGATGTATCCACTCCGGTGAGCACTCCGGGCTTTACGCTGGCGGCCCCCACCGCCGTGGCCGTCGATACGATGGGTGACCTCTTTATCGGTGACACCCCATCATCGGGCGGCAGCCGCGTGCTCGAGGCCATGGCCACCAACGGCGTCCTAAACGGGACGGTGAATCTGGTAGCGCAGGGCGGACCTTTAAAGGAGGTGACGGCCCTCACGGTGGATACCAACGCCGGATCGAGCACCCTCAACACTTTGTACATCGGCGACGACATTTCGAGCGCCTTATACAGCGTGGCGCCAGGCAGCCACACCGTAACTCCGCTGAACATCTCCAATCTGCCCAACACTCTCGGTCCATCCGCCCTGCTGAAAGACCGCGCCGGCAATCTGTTTGTAACTGACTACAACTCGACTCTCTGGGAGATTCCGGCGAACACTTCCAATGCGACGAACCTCTTCGTCCCCAGCTTCCGTTTCATATACCCATCCGGGTTAGCTCTCGATGCGCAAGGCAATCTCTATGTTGCCGGGCTGACGGCGGCCAGTGGAACGGCGAGCCAGCCTATCGCTCTGAATATCGTTGAGATTCCGGGCCCGGATACAAATTACGATGTAAATAGTGCATTCCGGATCCCCACTACAAGCCTCTTCGGCATCAGCGGGATGGCCTTCGACAGCTTGGGTCATCTATATGTCGCCAACATCCTGGACCCCACCACTATCGCGGAGGTGGTCGTCGGTTCGCCCCTTGGCTTGTCATCGGCCCCCGTCGGGTCGCTGGGCCCCTCCGTCACCTTTAATTATGAGATCAACGCTCCAATCAAAGTGAAGGGGCGCACCTTCTCCTCTACCGGCGACAGGAGCACGGAGATCGCGGTTCAGCAGGGTGGAAGCTGCCGAACTGGAAACCTCACCAGGGGAAGCGATGGCGGACCCGTCTCTGCATCCGATCCCCTCGTCTGCCAGGAGAACTTCGCCGCGCGTCCGTCCTATCCAGGTCTACGCTACGGGGCAGTGAACCTGGTGTCGACCGGTGGCACCATCCTGGCGACAACCCCCGTCTACTTCACCGGGATGGCCGGCGCAAGTGTCGTCTATCCTCTAACCGTCAGGGCGGGAGCCACGAACCTCGCCGGACCTGACGGCATCGCGATCTCGGGTCTCGACAAGCGGATCTATGTCGCCAATGGTCAGGGGGCCCAGGTTTTGTATACGAACGGACCCAACGGCAAGAACTTTACGGCGGTCAACACCTCGCCGGTTACCCTGTCCGATCCAAAAGGAATTGCACTCAATGGCGCGGGCGATCTGTACATCGTCGATTACGATACTGGAAACATCGTTGTCGTGCCGGCCAACACAGCGATCACGCCCTATGCTTTCAATCCCGGCAATGGCAATCTCTTGCAGCACCCGTTGGCGATCGCTTTTGACACCAGCGGGAACTTGTTTATTACAGACTCTGGGTCGAACGAGGGTGTCACCACCGCCGCTACCGGCTTTCTGGTTGAAATTCCTGTCAGCGGAGCAACGCCGTTCAAAGTAAACACCGGCGGAATCACGCTGAACGATCCGCAGGGTCTCGCAACCGATCCATATAGTGGCGATATCTATGTCGCGGACTCGGGCGATAATTCTCACACCGGAGATCAGGTCGTTCACATCATGGCAAATGGAGGCGCAGCGAGCGTTGTAACTCCTCCCGGTGTGACGGTTCCGGTCTCGATCGCCTTTGATGCGGCCGACGACTATTATGTGCTGGACCAGGACGCGAAGACCATCACCATAGTCCCACCGTCGGGTACTCCCTATACCCTTCCCTTTGACAATAGCTCGCTGTCCGAACCTACTGCGCTAGCGGCCTCTCCCGGCGCGCAGAATTTCACGATCGTCAACCTTGGCCAAGGGCCTTCGAATGGATATCTAACCTATCTCAATGGCACTCAGTCCACAACCAACTTTGGAAAAGTTGCCGAGGGTAGTCAAAGCAATCAGAGGTCCGTGTTGGTGAATAACATCGGCAGCAATGTCCTGCAACTGCAAAGCCCGGCCATCACCGCGGCTGGAGACACGACGCAGTTCCTGACAACGGTAGACAACTGCCTGGACGAGATGACGTTGAACCCAGGCACTTCGTGCGAGGTTGCCGGCCAGTTCGCGCCGACCACCACTGGTAATATCACTGCCACATACACCGTTCATAGCAATGGCTATGTTCCCACCTCCACCTTCATAGCGAAGGGAAGGGGCACGGCAAAATAGAAAGACGGCGGTATTCTAACCGCCGCGTACTACAGGAGAAAGCCGGAGCAAATTGCTCCGGCTTTCTTGTTTTCAAATTTCTTTGTCGTACCTGCGGGTTCGCTCCCATCCGGCCGCAAATCTCCGCGTGATGAAGGGCTTGGAGCCTCTGCTCTAAGGGAACGGGCCGGGGAACCCAAACTATCCCCGGCGCGTATCGTTCACCAGATGGTGATTTTAGCGAAACGAGGAGCCTTAGCATGACCCATCCGCCAGCGGCTATTCCCAGTCTCGATCCGCAGCAGCAGGCCGCCTTCCATGCTCACATGGCGGCATATCAGAAAGATGAGGTTGTGGGCGTGCTTCTCGCGCTTTTTCTCGGTACCTTTGGAGCGCATCACTTCTATCTGCGCAACTACGGCCTCGGCATTCTCTATGTCCTCTTGTGCTGGACCGGAATCCCTACCGTTCTGGGCTGGATTGAATGCTTCTTTATGCCCGGACGGATTCGGCGGTATAACGCCACACAGGCAATTTGGGTCGCCTCCATGCTCTCGAACGGAGGCTATCCCGCCTTGGTTCCCGTATGGGCGCCTGCGCCGGCCGGAAGATTCTGCGGAGCCTGCTCGGCGGTTAACCCAATCGGCGCCTGCTTTTGCAGCCGTTGTGGACGGCCGATCTGAGCTGTCGATCACACCGAAATCCATTGCCCTTCACGCGCAATATGGCGCCCGGATCGACTTCGGCCTGATGCTCTATGCTCGCTCGCACGACAAGTTCAATTAAGCCTGCTCAATTTCGAATTCATAGATGCTTATGCTGACTGGCGGAGTCTGCATCTTTGCCGAAAGCGCGGTTCGTGGCATCTCTTTGATCTGCACGAGAGGCTCTTTCCCCAACTCATTGTTCGCGTCCACGCTGGGCGCCGCAATCTGCCACAGCCTGCCGGAACCGCGCAGCTTGACCCCGCCGACCTGGGGGGCAAATTCATGATTTTGTTCCGATGGGTTGATTACGGAAAGGATCAGCGTCTTGCGATCGCCAGATAGAGCCGCAACCACATCCAGAGGATAGGTCGGGCTGCCGATGGGCTTAGTGGGACGATCCACCAAGGGCGTGCCACTCACCGGAAGCTGTGGCGAATTTCCGCCGACCTGCACCGGCAGGGCGCCGGCAAAGTGGTCTCGCATGATCTTGATGGCCAGGCCCTCAGCGAGCAAGCCCACGGCATCGCCGGTGTGGTCGGTAATGACTGTGGAGAATCCCGCCGTCGGACAGCTCGCTCCTACCATGCCGGAGTGGCGGAACACCTCGTGCAGGAAGATGGCGTATGAGAGTGGCGTCACCATGCCCATAGGGCGCCGGAAACTCGATTGACCCGCCGCCGCACGGTAACGCGTGCCCCATTCATCAAAGATGAATTTGATGTTCTTGTTTTTCAGCGAGGGCATCTTTTCCACGTATTTCTGCCAGGCCTCAAAGGCCTCCCCAACCCGGTTCGACAGTCTTCGTGTCCGGAGCGGCAGTGGATCGTGAACATCGACAAACTCCTGTTTCTCCGCGTCGACGGCCCGGTCGGGATAGGCATAGGTGTGTTCGGAAAGATAGTCGATGTAGTCGGCGCTCTTGGCCAGCATCCATCCATCCCAGTCCTCGGTGCCTCCGAACTTGAAGGGTAGAGTGCTCTCCGGCAGGGGCGGTCGCCAAAAGTCTTTCCCTTCCTTCTGCTCCGCCGCGCACCAGGAGGCCTCGCAAATGCTTGCCGTCGCCGAAGTTACCTGAATCTTCGCGTCCACCTTCTTCATCGCTTTGACGAAGTAGTTGTGCTTGACCCAGTATTGGTCGAGCGCCATGCGGCCGAACTGCCATGGTCCATACATTTCATTGCCGATGCACCAGAGGCGAACGTTGAAAGGCTCGGGATGACCGTTTTTCGCCCGTAGCTTGCCCATGGGTGTATCGACGGAACCATTCACATACTCCACCTCGGCGGCCGCCACGCGTGCCTCTCCGAATCCGGTATTCACCGCGACATAGGGCTCGGCGCCTAACAACTGGCAAAAGGCAATGAACTCGTGAATCCCGACATCGTTGGGTTCGATCATGCCCGACCACATCGGCGCCTCGCGCGGCGGACGCTTGTCCGGATCGCCCAAGCCATCATGCCAGTCATACGCAGAGACAAAATTGCCGCCCGGCCACTTGGCCATCAAGAATCCGATTTCCTTGAGCTGCTTGACCATTCCGGCGTGAAATCCTTGCACATTGTCCGCCGGCATCAGCGAAACCGTTCCTATCCGGAAAGCCCCCTTTCCGGTGCCGGCAATCTCCAGCCGTGCATTCTCGCTATCTAAAGGCGCATCGAATTTGAGCGAAAATTTCCGGTATTCCCGAGAAAGGGCCGGGATTGGGACGGTTTGCGAGTCACTGGAGGTGGGCCCCCAGACCAATCGGACTTCGACTTTCGCGCTGCGGTCGCCGGCAAGATAGACGCGCCCCACATAGGATTTCCCGCGGCCAAGGCGTACTCCCGATTGCTGAATGCCGTGCGCCTCTGCCGCATCCAGCTTAATGAGCGGGCTATGCTCGCCCACCCACGGCCGAACGGTATCCATTTCTACCGTTCCCGCGGGCCCCAGCGGCCTCCAGGGCTGCGCCCGAAAGCGAAACCCGAAGCCCCTCCCCGTTTCCGGCACAGCATCGACGATGGGGCGCAGAAACTTCCTGTCATAGAGCATCTCGGCCCAAGCGCGCGTGGTGGCCGGCTCCATGTACCCGCCAAAAACCAGCGGTGAAACCGGTGCGGCGGGGTTAGCAGCGTCGACAACGACTTGGATGTCTCCCGTTGGCTCCCCAAACGCCCTCATCCCCGGTTGCAACATGGCAGCGCTCGCCGCCGAAGCCGCTAAGAACTCACGTCGGTTCATCGACATGTTTTACCTCCACGCACCTTGAATAACTTGCCGGCCTTTAAGGGCCTATGCGCTCCGAGAACTGTAGCCCGGAACCTACTGACAGTTTTTCGTGAAACACAGGTTCTTGCTAAAGAAGGGCATCACATGATTCTGGAAACGGAAGGCAACTCTGCTGGTATGAGTGCCATGGAAAATTTCAAAACTGTTGGTGACGCCGTAGTTATCCAGGATGTCATGCACCTTTGTGGCGTCAAAGCGCAGACCGTCCTGATCGCCTACGTCCATTGCGATGGCACGGTATTTGCGCAGATTGTCGATGTACTGATCAATGAAAGCGAGGGAAGAATTCGCGGCCCATTTGGCGAGAATGTCTGGCTGCACCACGCCGTTTTTGTCAGGCAGATCGAGATAGAGCGGAGGGTTCTTCGGATCGGGCGACCAAGCGGCGGCCGAGGCAAGCTCGGCGCGGAGAAAGAACGATAACTTCGCGGCGTCCGCGGGTGATTTCACAGCCGCCAGAGCCTTCTGGTCGGCCGGGCTCATGGGGCGCGCGGCTCGCGGCGAGAGACAGCACGGGCTCATGATATAGAGGCTGCCGAATACATCTGGATATTTCATGCCGATGCGCGCAGCCCCGTAACCGCCCATGGAATGGCCCACCAATCCCCGGCTCATGCGGTTGGGGATGGTGCGGTAATGAGCGTCCATATAGGCGACTACATCGTGAGCGATAAATTCTTCGAAGTCGCCGGTAGTCTCGGACCTGGAATACATCGAGCCGCCATAGACCGTTTTTGAATCGGGCAGCACCACAATCATTTCCTTGGCGCCCTGAGCAAATGCCCCCTCAATCGTTTGTGGTACATGGATCTCATGGGTCCACTGCTCGGCTCCAATGGAATACCCATGGAGCGCATAAACGACAGGGTAACGGCGATGCTTATCCTTTTTATAGCTGGGGGGAAGAAACACGACTGCGTCGCGATCTACCGCTTCGCCTTCCAGATTGCCTTCCAGAGACTCGCCGTGAATCTTAATGTGTTCTACGATGACCTGTTTTGCTCCGGAAACCACAGGCGGAACTTCCGTTTTAGCCTGCGCCAGGCCCGTTTGCGCCCCGCCAAGCATAAATGGTATTAGAACAGCCGAGGCGCCCAAGAATCGAAGCTTCATCAATGTTTTCCTCCCAGAATTATCGAAAGAAGATTGTACAGCGATAACATTCGTCCTGTTGAGATGGCGTAGGCCGGCTCTGATTCTCGGCGACGGCGCAGCGGAGCCGCTTATTTACTGGAGGTGCGGAAGAGCAGCGGCGCAAATTGGTTCAGATCTCTCCGCCAGGTAAGCCACTCGTGTGCGGTTCCCGGGGATTCATAGTAGGTATTTTTGACGCCGGCTTTATTGAGGGCTTCGTGAAGCACAAAGATATTCGGGTTGTGCGCTTTCTCTACGGTTCCTGTACCCAGCCAGAGCAGCTTTACTTGCTTATTGAAGGCGGCGGGGTCACGAGTAATCGTCGCCAATGCAGTTGCCGGAACTCCAGGGCTGAATCCGCCAATATACGCAAACTTGTCCAGGTGCGGCAAGGTTGTTAGAAACATCTGCATACCGCCCATTGACAAGCCCGCCATCGCCCGGTGGTCGCGGTCAGTAAGCGTGCGGAATTGTGACTGAATCGCGGGAATCAGATCGTTGAGCATAACCTCCGTGAAGGTCTGCCCGTAAGTTCCGAAGCTCGGCCGCCCACCTCGCCTTGGGCCGCTCGAAAATACCAGCGGCGACTCGCCGGGCTTGAGCGCTGTGAACTGGTCGTCGGAGACCACCACCATCGGCACAGCTTTCTTTGCCGCAATCAGATTATCAAGGATGACGTTTCCGCGACCCTGATTGAACCATCCCAACTCGTCTTCACCATAGCCGGGCAGCAAGTAGAGCACCGGATAGCGCTCCGTGGACTTGCCATAGCCGGGAGGGGTGTACACCATGCAGCGGCGCCACTTGCCGACGGCTTTGGAGTAATACAAAACCGATCGCACTTGGCCGTGCGGCACACCCTGTATCCGGTAAAAGGCATCCTCTGCCCTGGGCGACGGGATTTCAATGCCACTGATCTCCCTCATCTCCCCAAAAAATGTGTGGCTGCCGGGGTCGTCCATCTCCACGCCATCGACGTAGAACGAATAGTAGTGAAAACCCTCCACGATCGGAGGGGTAGTCAACGTCCAGTTGCCGTCGGGCTGCTTCGCCATATCCATCATCGGCGTCTGGGCTCCGCCGCCGCCGATCAGCGCTTGCACATGATGCGCATCGGGGGCCTTGATCCGCAGCATCACGCGGCGGTCGAGGTAGATACATGGATACTCCGCGGCAATCACATTCGTTGAAGCGGGCTTGCAGTCATTTGGCCTCTGTGCGGAAGCCGCACCGGCCGCAGAACCACTAGGCGCTTGCGCCAGGCAGGCTGCCACTCCGAAAATCGCGAACGCGACCACACCAACAGGCTTTCTCATGGGAACACCACCAAAATGCTTGTAGAAAAGTGTGCTGCCAGCGAGCGTCTTCCGGCCGCTGGCAGCAGAGGTCCAACTCGCGGGGTGGTCGAGCGCATTGCTACTACGGAGCCGTCGACTGAAAACCTTTGAAATCTCTCCGCCACGTAAGGTAGTCGTCAGCGGTACCCGCAGCAAGGGAAATCTGCCAATCAGAAAGAACCGTGGCGCAATGCAATCTGCGCCAGCCACAAAGGGACAAGAAAGGGAGAGAAATCGTTTACCGGCGACTACCTTATCTCCATGGTCGCGCCGGTGTCAAGCAGACTGTAGCGGCGAGCTTTGGCACGGCGATCGGGATTGCCGGCCGGGAAATACAGAAGGGCCGCCATAAGTCGCGGCCCTTCGATTGGTGAATAGCGGGTTGAAAGAATGGCTTTTACTCGGTGGCCAGCTCCTCGGCTTCGCCTTCTTGCCGCATCATCTCCAACTCGCGCTCGGCTTCCTCATAAGCAGCAGTCACTTCCTGTTGGACGCGCACGGCGGCTTCTTCCAGTTCAGGCGAGAGTTGGATATTGCGGTAGTACTCCATCCCGGTACCGGCAGGGATGAGCCGTCCGACGATGACATTCTCCTTGAGGCCGCGCAGCGTGTCCACCGAGCCGTTGATGCTGGCTTCGGTCAGCACGCGGGTGGTCTCCTGGAAGGATGCGGCCGAGATGAAAGAATCGGTCGATAGCGATGCCTTGGTGATGCCCAGCAACAGCGGCCGGCCCACCGCCGGGCGGCCGCCATTGGCGATCACCCGCTCGTTCTCTTCGCTGAAGCGGAACTTGTCCACCTGCTGCTCCAGCAGGAAGGAGGTGTCGCCCACTTCCTCGATCTTCACCCAACGCAGCATCTGCCGCACGATGGTTTCGATGTGCTTGTCGGAGATTGCTACACCCTGAAGCCGGTAGACTTCCTGAATCTCGTTCACCAGGTAACCCTGCAGCTCCTTCTCGCCCAGCACCGCCAGAATGTCATGCGGGTTCAGCGGACCGTCCATGAGCGGCTCGCCGGCGCGCAGGCGTTCTCCCTCCTGCACGTTGACGTGCACGCCCCGCTGCACGGAGTATTCTTTCTCCTCTCCGTTGTCCGCCGTGACATAGATTTTCCGCTGGCCCTTAGCCACTTCGCCGAACTTGACCACGCCGTCGATCTCGCTGATGATCGCGGTTTCGCGCGGCTTACGCGCCTCGAAAAGCTCGACCACGCGAGGCAGACCGCCGGTGATGTCCTTCGTGCGAGTGGTTTCGCGCGGGATCTTGGCCAGCACGTCTCCGGGGAAGACCTCGTCTCCGTCCTGAATCATGAGGTGGGAGCGGCTGGGCATCAGATAACGCTTGTTACCCTTGGCTCCCTTGATGAGAATCGCAGGCTGGCGTTTTTCGTCCGCCGCGTCGGCTACCACCAACCGGGAGAGGCCGGTGACTTCATCCACTTCCTCATTGAGGGTGATGCCCTCTTGAAGATCCTTGAACTGCACCGTGCCGCCGATCTCGGTGAGGATGGCGAAGGTATAGGGATCCCATTCGACCAGGGTCTGGCCGAGCTTGACGGCTGCTCCATCCTCAACAAGAAGCTGCGCACCATAGACGACCTGGTAGCGTTCCTTTTCGCGGCCTCGTTCGTCGACCACGGCAATGGCTCCGGAGCGGTTCATGGCCACCATTCGCCCGGACTTGGCGCGCACGGTCACCATGTTGATGAAGCGGACGATGCCGTTGTTCTTGGCATCCACGCGCGACTGTTCGGAGACGCGGGAGGCGGTGCCGCCAATGTGGAAGGTACGCATCGTCAACTGCGTTCCCGGTTCGCCGATGGATTGCGCCGCGATGACGCCCACGGCCTCGCCCAGCTCCACCATGCGGCCGGAGGCCAGGTTGCGGCCATAGCACAAAATGCAGACGCCACGCCTGGACTCGCAGGTCAGCACGGAACGGATTTTCACCTTCTCCACCCCGGCTCCCTGGATTGCGGATGCCAGATCTTCGGTGACTTCCTGGTTGACCTCGACGATCACGTTCCCTTCGTAGTCTTTGATCTTCTCGAGCGAGACGCGCCCGATGATGCGGTCGCGCAGCGGCTCGATGATCTCGCCCGACTCAATGATCGGACCGACGTAGATGCCCTCCACCGTGCCGCAGTTCTGCTCGCTGACGATGACGTCCTGCGCCACGTCCACCAGGCGGCGGGTGAGGTAACCGGAGTCGGCAGTCTTCAGCGCGGTGTCGGCCAATCCCTTGCGGGCGCCGTGCGTAGAGATGAAGTACTGCAGCACGGTGAGCCCTTCGCGGAAGTTGGCCGTAATCGGGGTTTCAATAATCTCTCCCGAAGGCTTGGCCATCAGGCCGCGCATTCCCGAGAGCTGACGAATCTGTTGCTTCGATCCGCGAGCGCCCGAGTCGGCCATGATGTAAATCGGATTCATGACTCCGGCCTTATCGGCGTTCTTCATATTGTCGAACATCTCATCGGCTACCTTCTCGGTGACGGCCGACCAGATCTGAATCACCTTGTTATTCCGCTCGCCATTGGTGATCGCTCCGTCCAGATACTGCTGCTGCACGGCGAAGACCTGCTTTTCGGCATCGCGCACCAGCGTGTACTTGGTCTCTGGAATCACCATGTCGTCCAGGCCGACGGAAAGTCCGCTGAGGGTTGCGTAATGGAAGCCCAGATCCTTGATGCGGTCTAGCATCTTGACCGTGATTTCGAGCCCCAAGTTCAGGTAGCAGTAGTTCACCAGCTGGCCGATGCCCTTCTTCTTAAGCAGGCCGTTGACATAAGGCATGGCCTCGGGCAAGGACTCGTTCAGAATGGCGCGGCCGACCGTGGTAGCGATGAATTGCTTCTCATACTGCACCGGCTCGGTATGCGTCAGGTCCTGATCGTCGTAGGCGGTGATCATGTCCAGAACCGGCCCGGTGTAGCGCAGCCGGATTGGGGTCAGCGTCTCGACCTCTTTGGCATTGAGCGCCATCAACACTTCGTCGGTATCGGCGAAGGTGCGGCCTTCGCCCTTGGCTCCAACCTTCGCCTTGGTCAGATAGTAGAGCCCGAGCACCATGTCTTGCGTAGGCACGGTGATCGGCTGACCGGATGCGGGAGAAAGGATGTTGTGCGAGGCCAGCATCAATACGCTGGCTTCCACCTGCGCTTCGGGCGAAAGTGGAATGTGCACGGCCATCTGATCGCCGTCAAAATCGGCGTTGAAGGCGGTGCAAACCAGCGGATGAATCTTGATCGCCTTGCCTTCCACCAATACCGGCTCAAAGGCCTGAATGCCCAGCCGGTGCAGCGTGGGGGCGCGGTTCAAAAGCACCGGGTGATCTTTGATGACCTCTTCGAGGATGTCCCAAACGATCGGCTCCTGCAGCTCGACCATTTCCTTGGCCTGCTTGATGGTGGTGCAGTGCCCGGTCTGCTCCAGCCGGTGATAGATGAATGGCTTGAAGAGCTCGAGCGCCATTTTCTTCGGCAGCCCGCACTGGTGCAGCTTGAGCTCGGGGCCGACCACGATGACGGAGCGGCCGGAGTAGTCCACGCGCTTGCCCAGCAGATTCTGGCGGAAGCGGCCCTGCTTGCCCTTCAGGGTGTCGGAGAGCGATTTCAGCGGACGGTTGTTGGCTCCGCGCAGCACACGCCCGCGCCGGCCGTTGTCGAACAGCGCGTCCACAGCTTCCTGCAGCATGCGCTTCTCGTTGCGCACGATGACCTCGGGCGCGTGCAGATCCATCAGCTTCTTGAGCCGGTTGTTGCGGTTGATGACCCGGCGATAAAGGTCATTCAGATCAGAGGTGGCAAAGCGGCCGCCATCCAGCGGCACCAGCGGCCGAAGCTCCGGCGGAATCACCGGAATCACATCCAGAATCATCCACTGCGGCTTGTTGCCGGACTTGCGGAAGGCCTCGACGACCTTCAGCCGCTTGGCATACTTGAGGCGCTTCTGCAGCGAAGTTTCGACCTTCATGCGCTCGCGCAGTTCGACCGAGAGCTCATCAATCACCACTCGCTTGAGCAACTCCTTGATCGCCTCGGCTCCCATCATGCCCTTGAAGCCGGTGGGGCGGTATTGCTGGTCAAGCTCCCGGAAGCGAGCTTCGTCCTTGATGATTTCGCGCTCACGGACCGGCGCGTCTCCCGGATCGACCACCACGTAGCTCTCGAAATAAAGCACGCTCTCCAGATCGCGCAGTGAGATGTCCAGCAGATGCCCGATGCGGGAGGGCAGTCCCTTGAAGAACCAGACGTGGGAGCAGGGCGAGGCCAGTTCAATGTGCCCCAACCGCTCGCGCCGCACCTTGGAGAGCGTTACTTCCACTCCGCATTTGTCGCAGATGACGCCGCGGTGCTTCATGCGCTTGTACTTGCCGCACAGGCACTCCCAATCGGTGACCGGCCCGAAAATACGGGCGCAGAACAGGCCATCGCGCTCCGGCTTGAAGGTGCGGTAGTTGATCGTCTCTGGCTTGGTTACCTCGCCATGAGACCAACTGCGGATCTTCTCCGGGGAAGCGAGCGAGATGCGGATTGCGTCGAAATCGGTGATAGGGGAAGTGAGCTCAAATGGGCTGGAACGGTACAAGGCGACCCTCCTTGGCATTCTGCTCCGGATGATTCCATCCTCGGCATGCCGGCTACGTTCCGGGAAATATCTCTGTTCGGGCCTCCTGTCCTTCCCGGGAGTGCTTGCTCATAAGGACAGGGCCGATCTTCAGTACAAAGTTCCGCTTTAGTCGGCGGCCGCCAGTTCCGGCACCGGCTGTTTCTTCGCTCCATCCAGCTTGATGAGATCCACGTCGAGACAGAGCGATTGCAACTCGCGGATGAGCACGTTGAACGACTCGGGAACACCCGGCTCAATTGCCGCCTCGCCCTTCACGATGGCCTCATAAATCTTGGTGCGGCCATAGACGTCGTCGGACTTGGCGGTGAGCAACTCCTGCAGGATGTAGGCGGCGCCATAGGCTTCCAGCGCCCACACTTCCATCTCGCCAAAGCGCTGGCCACCGAACTGCGCCTTACCGCCCAGCGGCTGCTGGGTGATGAGGGAGTAGGGCCCGATGGAGCGGGCGTGGATCTTGTCGTCGACCAGGTGAGAGAGCTTAAGCATGTAGATGTAACCCACGGTGACCAACTGCTCGAACTGCTCACCCGTCATTCCATCGAAGAGGTGGATTTTGCCGGAGCTGGGCAGATGGGCCGCGGCCAGCAGAGCCTTCATCTCCGCCTCCCGCGCTCCGTCAAAGACCGCGGTGCCGAACCAAATACCATGTTTCATGCCAGCGCAGACGCGCAGCAGTTGCTCGTCGTCCAACTCCAGCAATTGCCTCAAGGCGGCGGTATTGGCAAACCGCTCCGTCACGAGGGCACGCGCCTCGTTGGCGTCGCGGTTGCGCTCGACCAACTCGGCGATCTTGGCTCCCAGCTCGCGCGCCGCCCAGCCTAGATGCGTTTCCAGGATCTGGCCGACGTTCATACGGGAGGGGAC
>Ga0207933_1001076_pt1 | contig 22399 bp, 21 predicted proteins | sample NGESurdeep092012_4_FD_184488 | JGI IMG/M metagenome (GOLD analysis project Ga0207933, IMG submission 184488) | Arctic peat soil microbial communities from Barrow, Alaska - NGEE Surface sample F53-3 deep-092012 (SPAdes) | ecosystem: Environmental > Terrestrial > Soil > Wetlands > Peat ...
GGCTCCGGCATCGCTCTCGCGGCGCTATTGCTCGTATTAGGCGTCGCGGTCATCCAACTCGCTCGCGACAGCGCGCCCGACGACGCTACAAGTGACCTCCAAGAACCTGTCTAACGGCGTGCGACAAGGAGCACGGCACGCGGGGTCGCATTTGGTGTGTTCCGCTGCAACACGACGGCGACGTGAAGACTCGCAAAAGCTCTTTGGTGCCGCCTTGGTTAACGAGTACTACGCGTAATCACACGACCTGGGGTCAATGGTCGCCAATGCACGAGGCAGTGGCGCAATCCCGTACAACGCCGCCCTGACAGCAGGTCCGATGTCGAGAACGGCACTGGCCGAACCAACCTTGCGCGCGCCACAGCCACACAACTGAAAGGCATCGGCTTCCACATAGGCGCCGTCGGAGACGCGGCGGCCACGACCGTTACCACGATCAGCGACGGTCCGACCGAGCTAGCGGCGGCCGACGCGCTGCAGGCACACGTACCGGAAGCGAAACTGCTGCCCTCGACTACGGGCGGTGTCGTGCTAACAATAGGCACCGACTTCACCACCCTCAGCAGCGCCGCACCAGCAGCGCCACTGGGTACGGCAGCACCCGACCTTACCTGCGCGCCGTAGCCCGTTAGCCGAGAGGACATGTCTGCCTGAGCGGAAGCGGTTACGCCTCGCCGACCCGATGGGGCCGACGCGGACGCCTGAGCTCCGCAGGCAGCCACTGCTTGTGCCGACGGAGCCCTACCGACGATCGCCGCGACGACATCGCGACCAACAATGCGACGAGCGTCATCGCAACCGCTGTCCCCGAATAGACCGCACCATAAAACGGCGTCTCCAGCTGCAAACGACGTCCACCGTCGGAGACGCGAAGCGCGAGGCGGTCTCCACGGTCGACGCCCGACGTAGTAGTAACGTCGAGCTGACCGGTCCGTGGTTTGCCCGCCCACAGGTATCGAACCTTCGCGATGCGATTGGCACCGACACTGACCACGGATGCGGCGGCGTACTGGGTGTGCCGGTACGCCCGCTCGATAGATGCGCCCTTGATCTGACCAACGCCGACGAGAAGCGCTGCGGTGATCAACAAGGACGCGACGACGAGCGACGTGGGAGCCGAACCGCTGCCACGTGATGTCCTAACCTGCGGCGCCATTTCGCCCTCAGTAGATGCGCATCGTCAGCATGGCCATGACGGCAAGGCTAGCTTCGAGCAATCCAAACAGCGGCACCGCACCGGTAGCCGCATAACCGAGCGCCTTCACTCGACCACCCCGACCTCGGGCAAGACAATCACCTGCATCCTCGCTGGCATACATTAAGAATTCGTTAAGCCCGGCTCGGGTTGTGCCCGTTCGCTCAGTGCCCAGTGGTTGCACGGCGTTCGGGCGCGATATCGCGTCGGGCGACGCCTGTGTAGGAGGCCCCGACACCGGCGGGAAGCGGACCTTTGATACGCCCACCTTGCTGGCTCTGCTCGTAGGCGTGCGCGAGTAGCCCGACCGAGCGCGAAAGGGCGAACAGGCCCTTGCCCAACGGCGGTAGCAGCCCAAGCTCGCTGTAGATCACGGCCGTCGCCCCGTCGATGTTGAGGGGCAATCGACGGTCGTTCATCTGAAGCTCGCGTTCAAGCGCTTCGACAGCACGGAGGTAATCGCCGGCGACCGCGCCGTCCGCCTCTGCCGAGCGCAAAAGGCCGAGCAGCGGGTCGCGACGCGGGTCGTGGGTATGCATCCGATGACCGAAGCCGGGCAAGTACGCGCGGCGCTCACGATATTCGGCCACCACGCCTGCGGCGACCTCACCAAGATCAGCGCCCGCGAGCTGCCGGTCGCGAATGTCGGCGAGCAGCCGCATGCACGCCTCGCCAGCGCCACCGTGCACATCGCCGAGCATGTTGACACCCGTGGCGACGGCCTGACTGAGGCCGACTCCGCAGGTGGCAGCCATGCGTGACGCAGCGACGGACGGCGCCTGCGGGCCGTGGTCAACGCCAGCGACGAGCGCGGCGTTCAACAAGCGCTCCTGCCAGCCGTTCGCTAACTCTCCGGTAAGCATTAGCCAGACCGTGCCGGCATAGCTCAACCGGTCGATCACCTGCTCGATCGGGTAGCCACGCAACCGGATCACTCCAGGTGCAGTTTCGATGATCGCCGTCGACCATTCCTCGGAAATCTCGCGCGGTGGATCGTTCATATGGCACCCTCTCGTCGAAGGTTCGCTATGTCCGGTGCGCTGTAGCCGATGCTTTCGAGGATTTCGGCAGTGTGTTCTCCAAGACGTGGCGGCGCCATCGAAGGCGTGAGTGGTTCGCCGTCGACGTGCACACCGTTTCCCAGGATCTCGACCGACCGCGCCGGCGTGCTGCCCGTGACGCAGACGGTGTGCACGAGTTGCCGTGACCTGACCTGTGGTTGCTCAAGAGCCTCCGGCACGGTCAAGACCACCCCCGCAGGCACTCCTGCTGCAGTCAGCAACGCCTCCCACTCCGTCGCTGGCCGGCCAGCCAGCGTGACTTCGAGTTCGGCACGTAACTCGTCGCGATGTGCCTTCCGGTTCTCGCGGGTGATGAAGCGGGGATCTGCACGTAGATCGGGTCGCCCAATGACGTCGCAAGTAGCCGCGAACTGCGCTTCGGTGTTGGCGGCAATATTCAGCTCGCCCGACGCGGTGCTCACAGTTCCTGACGGCGCCGACGTCGCGTTCTCATTTCCGAGGCGTCCCGGGATTCGGCCGGCTATGAGGTAGTCGGACACTACCCATCCCATGCTGGCCAGTGCCGTGTCGAGCATCGAGACGTCCACCATGCACCCGCTGCCGGTGCGATCTCGACCGTTCAGCGCGGCGCAAACCGCCATCGCCGCCGCGAGGCCACCCATCGTGTCGCAGATCGGGAACCCGACGCGCAGCGGACCGCGGTCGGGATAGCCTGTGACATCTGACATTCCCGCCAGGCCCTGGATGATCTGGTCGTACGCGGGCCTTGTCGCGAGCGGGCCGTGCTGACCGAACCCCGATAGCGCGCAGTAGACCAAGCGTGAGTTGATCTGGTGCAGTTTCGGCCAGCTGAAGCCGAGCCTAGCGAGAACGTCCGGACGCATGTTCTCGATCAGGACGTCGGAGCGACCGAGTAGCCGTTCGAACACTTGCCGCCCGCCGTCCGACTTCAGGTTCACGGTGATGGCCCGCTTTCCCGAGTTCTGGGCGAGAAACGGGGCACCCATTCCCATCTCGCGCAGTTGTGCGTCTGACCCAAGCTCGCGAGCGACGTCACCGCCGTCAGGTGCCTCGACCTTGATGACGTCGGCACCGAACAGGCTCAGCTGGTATGCCGCCAAGGGGCCTGCGAGCACCGTCGTCAGATCCAGTACGCGAACTCCATCAAGCAGGTCACGCATCCGCGCGGGCTCCGATTCATTGAGGTGGATGACGCCGCGCGCCGCGGTGCACGGACGCACCGCGGCGCAGTCTCGGACGCCGGGTTCAGCCAGACAGCTTTGCGATGTCGGCCGCGGTTACATACGCGACCTGCTTGCCGTTGGCAGTTCCGTTGAAGCCGACAATCGAGAAGCCGCTGAACACATTGTGGTGGGAGTTGAAATCGTCGGAACCGCCTGCGCCCTCATAGTTGATATCCGTTCCTGCCTTAAGCAAAGTCACGCACGATGCGTAGTCGTTGCAGACAGTTCCGGGAGGGCTGGAAACGTCGTTGACGTCGTTGATCCACACCTTGGGATCCGTGTTCTTCGCCTTGGTCATGGCCAGTGCGGCGATGATCACCGAGTCATAGATGTTGTACGTCGACGGCAGCGGCGATGCGCCGGGGTACGCCGCCGTGTAGTCAGCGAGGAAGTGACTGTAGGCAGGCCCAGTCGGCGGTGCGGGGAGCGCTGCGAACAAATCCGACGTCGCAGTCGATCCAAACGCCTTCGCGTAGTCAGCGCCCGCCATCAGGTCGTCGCCGAGCCACGGTGTGCTGAGGTAGCCCAGCTGCCCGGCGTCAGACCACAAAGTCGAAGCCGTCTGGGTGTCGAAGGATGCGAAGACGATTTGCGGCTTGCCCGCGAACGCCTTCACGAGTTCGGATCGGTACGAGCTCTGGTCAGGGACGATCGCCTGGTTGGAAAGCACCGTACCGCCCAGCTTGGTGAACGCCGCCGTGAGAGGCGCGACGAAACCTTGCGAGTTCGCCGAGTTGTCGAAGATCAGCGACGCACTCTTGTAGCCGGCGTTCCATGCTCGGATCGCCATGGCTGTGGCCTCGGTCGAGTCGGACGAAAACGTCCTGAACACGTATGGATAGTTCATGTTGTCGAGCTGCGCCGTACCGCCAAGCGCGAAGTCGGCGACGTCGTTCGCAGAGAAGTCGTTGATGACGGCTTCAATCGTCGGAGAGAACGGCCCGATGATCACTTTCGGCTTTGATACCAACAGCTTCCGCAACGCAGGAAGCGCGTCGACTGAGTCAGCAGCGTCATCCGACGACACGGCGTTGAGTGTCTTGCCGAGTATGCCGCCGTTCTTGTTAATGTCGTAGAGAGCGGCCTGGACGCCGTGCGTGCCCCATCCCGACAACTCGGCCTTCGAGCCGGTGAAGGGAAAGATCTCGCCGAGGGTGACCGATCCCTTGCCACTTCCCGAACCACTGCTCTTGGTACCGCACGCGGCTGTCGCGAGCACAAGCGACAACGCGAGTACCGCGGTGCCTATCCGTAAATGCGATCGGTGCACGAGCATGATGGATTCCCCTTTAGGAGTGGTGGATTACTGAGCCTGCTGTTGGTTTTCCGACTCGGTCTTGCTGTGGCCGAGAAATATCGCGCCGAGGTCGAGAGCACCGATCTCCGCGCTCGTGCCGTCGACATAGTTGGTACCTGCGACGAGCACATACACGCGGTCGGCGTGGGTGAGCGCTCGGTCGACGTTCTGCTCGACCACGATCGCGGCCGTTCCGGTGGATGCGATCCGTTCGATCTGCTCCCACACAATTGAGGTGTACGCAGGCGACAGGCCCGCTGTCGGTTCGTCGAAGATGATGACTTTCGGATCAACCATCAGTGACCGCGCCATAGCGAGCATGTTTTGCTGGCCGCCCGACAGTTGGCCGGCCCGCTTTCCTTCGGCGACCGCCAAGTCGGGGAAGACTGCGAGAACTTCGGCGATCTTGGCGTCGCTCTTTCCGAGCCGGATGTAACCAGCGACCTCGAGATTCTCGCGAACCGTCATCGACGCGAAAACGTTCTCGTTCTGCGGCACGTAGGCCAGCCCATTGCGCGGAATGAGGTGGCCAGGCAACTTTGTGATCTCGGTATCGCCAACCCAAATTCGGCCCGCGATTGGCTTGAGCACGCCACACAGTGCCTTGGCGAAGGTTGATTTGCCAGCGCCGTTCGGCCCTACGATGGTGGTAATCGTGCCCGCCTCGGCGGTGAGCCCCACGTCGCGGATGATCGGCACCCGCGAGTAGCCCGCGGTGATTGCCTCAGCTGTCAAGGCGGGCATCGAGCACACCTCCCAAATACGACTGGACGACGGCGGCGTTGCTCCGGAGTTCACTCATACGGCCGGTGGCCAACGTCCGACCCTCCGCAAGTACCACGACGTGGTCGCAGATTCGCTCGACGACGCCGAGGTTGTGTTCGACCATGAGCACGGTTACGCCGTCAGACTTCAACTTGAGAATGTGCGCACCGATTTGTTCTACGAGTGCGGGGTTTACGCCGGCCATCGGTTCGTCGAGAAGCAATACCCGAGGTTGTGCCATCACTGCGCGGGCGAGTTCAAGCAACCGCTTCTGGCCACCAGAGAGAGCGCGGGCCCAGTTATCCCGCACCCCGTACAACCCGTAGTCGTTCAAAATCTCGTTAGCCCGCTCGACGTGCTGGCGCTCTTGCCGCCTAACCTTCCCTGGACGGAAGTAGATGTTCTTCAGTGACTCACCGATCTGATTGGTCGGTGTGACAAGGAGGTTTTCCAGAACGGTGAGGCCCTGCAGTTCACGCGAGAGTTGGAAAGTTCGGATCAGGCCGCGCCGAGCAATGCGATGGCTGGGCCAGCTAGTGATATCGACGCCGTCGAGCTGCACGACTCCGGCGTCCGGCACCATGAATCCCGAGAAGAGGTTCACCACCGTGCTCTTGCCTGCGCCGTTCGGCCCGATCAGTGCAGTCACAATCCCTTGCGGGACGTCGATCTCCGCGCCATCGACCGCGACTTTCCCACCGAACGACTTGCGGAGGTTGCGGCACGTAAGGACATTGACCGGGGGAGTGCTTGCAGCAGGTGCTGCGGTCATTCGGCCACCACCTTGGCTGGCTCGCCGCCGCGCCGCATGCGCGACCTGATTGTGCCAATGAGTTGGTCTGCCCGCCGCGGGCGTTCGGGAATGATGCCCTGCGGCCTGAACCACATCGTGACGATGAGCAACAGACCAATAACCGAGCCCTCCAGGTTCAGGATCAAGCCCGGGTGGCCAGGAATGTCTGGCAGGAACTTTGGTAACTGCGTGAAGAGGACAGGTACGACGAACGCGCCCGCGACTACGCCGACGTTGTTGCGCAAGCCCCCGATGATCAGCGCTGCGAAGATGAGGAACGTCTCCGGCGGCAACCAGGCACTCGTGTTGAACGACGATGAGAACTCGATAATCAGGCCACCGCCGATGCCTGCGTAGAAGGCGCCGATCAGCATTGCCGTCAGTTGGTATCGGAAGACGCTCTTTCCAAGCGCGCTGATCACATCGGGATCGTCCCGAATAGCACGAAAAGTTCGGCCTAACGGGGAACGAGTGATGCGGCTAATGATCAGCCACATCACACCGGCGATGCCGACGCTGGCGACGGCGAAGAAGACGAGGAACGAGTTCGCGTTAAGGCTGAGCACTCCGGCGAACGGCATGGGCACCGTGTTCAGGCCGTCTGCGCCGTCGAAGAGCGGAACGTAGTTGTTGATGATGTCGTACATGACCAGCGACACCGAGATCAGCACCATGGCGAGGTAGTCGCTGCGCAGGCGCCTGAACGCGATGAAGGCCACCAGCACAGCAAGGAGGCACGACGCGAGTCCGCCCAACAGAAGGCCGATCGGGAACGGCAGGCGGGCGGCGAACATGTACGTCTCGCCGGAACCTTGCGGAGGCTTCCCCATCGACGTGACGCCGGTAATGTACGCGCCGATCGCAACGAACCCGATGTAGGCGAAGTTGAGGATGCCGGCCTCGCCGAACTGCAGGTTCAGACCCCAGCCAAGGATGCTGTACGCCGCGAAAAAGAACAGCAGTGTGAATCCGTAGTAGATGACGGGTGACATGTCATGCCTTCCCTGCGCGGGCGAATAGGCCACTCGGCCTGAAGAGCAAGACCAGAATCAAGATCGCGAAAGCCGTGTCGAGCTTGTAGGACGCATTAATGAAGACGGCGGAGACTTCGGTCGCCATCCCGATAATGACGGCGCCTGCAATCGCTCCGTACACACTTCCAACACCACCGACGATCACTGCGGCGAAGATCACGAACAGGAATGTCTCGCCGAAACTGGGGGTGATGCTTGCCGACGTGATACCGAGGACCGTGCCGGCCAGACCCGCGAGCATGCCGGTAAGAAACCAGGTAATGGTCGTGATGCGCCGGGTGTCTATCCCGCTCGTCATTGCGAGCGTCGTGTTGTCGGACATTGCGCGCATCGATTTGCCGAGCGGCGTCCGCGTGAGGAGGAGGTGAATCGCCACCATAAGAACCAGACCTACGGCGGCCACAATCAGCTGGTCAATGGTGAGAAGGAACGGACCGATGTGCAACGGCTTCTGGTTCTTGAGGGTGTAGTGCTTAACCTCGGCGCCCCACACCGAGTTCAGAATGCTCAAGATGATGAGCGAGAGCCCGAACGTTACGATCAGGATGTAGAAGAGTTTCTCGAAGCGTCGGGCAAACGGAGCGAGCACTAACTTGTTCACCAGCACAGCGATGACACCCATCGCCAGCGAGCCGCAGATCATAGCCAGCCAGATATTCCAGTGCAGTAGGCCCGCGTTCATTTCCCAGCTCAGATATGCGCCTAGCGCCATGTAGTCGCCATACGCAAAGTTGATGTAGTTCGTGATTCCGAATTGAAGGCTGAGCCCGACCGCCGCGACAGCAAGAACAGACGCAGTAACGAGGCCGAAGCCGACCGCCAGCCAGAACTGGTGCATCCGATTCCCTTCAGCTCCCCTGACTGGGACCGCGCCCAGAACTTGTGGGCAATCGGCCCGGACCGACAATGCGAGGGAGCCTAGGGTTCGTGACCGTGATCACCGAGATTTCAGGCATTACTCGATATTTAGCTCTATTCTCGGGGTTTTGCGCATTCTGCTCACCGACGAGTTGGCATCGACCGCTGGGTGTGTTCCCATACGTACCGGGAGCGTTGGCAGGAGGCGAGACCGAGCGTGTGGCACCTTCGAGCGTTGGCGACGCAGATACTGGTCTCAGTGCTCGGCATTTTGGTGCTGACTGTGGCCCTCGGCGGGTTTCTCTTCCTCTACCTCAGTGCGCGTGGCCTCGACAACCAGTATGAGCAGCGTGCGGTCGCCATCGCGAACACCGTTGCGGAAATGCCGTCGGTCCAGGCCGGAGTGATGACTGCCGACCCTCAGCACCGGATCGAGGCACTCGCGCAGAACATCGTGAACAGCACCGGCGCAAGCTACGTCGTGATCACGAACCGCGCCGGGATTCGGTATTCCCACCCCGACCAGACGCTCATCGGCAAGCGCCTACAAGAAGGCGTCACGGTGCTCGACGGCCGCGATCATGTCGGCATCGACAAGGGTGACCTCGGCCGGTCTGCCAATGGTCGGGTGCCAATCTTTGGGGCCGGCAGCACGGTGATTGGTGAGGTGTCAGTCGGCGTCCTTGAGAGCAGGCTCAGTGGGCAGCGACACCGCGAAGAGTTCGCGATCGTGGCCTACTCGGCAGCGGTGCTCGCACTCGGTGTGCTTGCGTCCTGGTTGCTGGCTCGCCGGATCAAGCGCGTGACGTTCGGTCTCGAGCTGACCGAGATTGCGTCTCTACTGCAGGAGCGGGAAGCGATGCTCCATGGTATTAGAGAGGGAGTCGTGGGCTTTGACGCTGAGGGCAAAGTGACGCTCATCAATCAGGAAGCGCAGCGATTGCTTAACTGCGAGGCCGACGTTGTCGGGCGTGCGGTCGACGCGCTCGCCGAACCGGGCCGATTGTGTGATCTCCTATCTGGTGGGCTCGAGGGCATCGACGAGGTCGCGATCACCGACGAGTTCCTGCTCGTCGTCAACCGCATGCCAGTTGTCGTAGCCGGCCGTCTCGTCGGTTCAGTGGTGACCTTGCGCGACCGCAGCGAGCTCGAGTCACTCATCCGAGAGCTCCGGTCCGTGAACGCACTGACGTCGGCAATGCGCGCTCAGGAACACGAGTACGCAAACCGCCTGCACGTCATGTCGGGGTTACTCGAGATGGGCGAGCAGGAGGAGGCTGCTAGGTATCTCGCCGAGATATCCCAGACGTCGCTCGCGCAGGCCGAGAACCTGCGTGCACGCATCGCGCCGCCAGTACTCGCAGCCTTACTCGTGGCGAAGATCACGGTTGCGACAGAACAAGGCATCCGATTAGCCGTGACGGACGAGTCGCACCTCGACCTTGTTGGCATTCAGCCGCTCGTCGTGCAGACGGTTCTCGGCAACCTGATCGACAACGCCATCGAGGCGGTCGGCGGTACGCCGGAGCCGCGCGAGATCACCGTGCATCTCGACGACTCCGACGGCGTGTACCTCTCTGTGGTCGACAGCGGCCCCGGATTGGAGCCCGAGCAGGTCCAAACGGCATTCATCGACGGTTACTCGACGAAGACAACCCGCAGCGGAGTGCGTCGCGGATTAGGCTTGGCACTGGTTCATCGCATCGTGCGACGAGCAGGCGGCACGATCACGGCGCACCCAGGGCCCGGCGGACGCTTCGAGGTACGGCTGCCCGGGTTGGCTTCCAACGCGCCGGACGGCGGCCACGAAGCAGCCGACGAGCAGGCAGCCCGCTACGTACCTACCGACGCCCTCACATGATCACCACTCTGGTCATCGACGACGACTACCGCGTCGCAAGAATTCACGCCGCGAGCATCGACCGGGTCACCGGGTTCCGATGTATCGGCGAGGCACATAACGCGGCGGAGGCACGAGCAGTTATCGCCCGTGACCGCCCCGATCTGCTCCTGCTTGACGTGTATCTGCCCGATGAGGACGGCATCTCTTTGCTTCGCTCGCTCGGCGCCAGTGACACCCCGATGCCCGACTGCATCGTGGTGACGGCCGCCCGCGATATGCAAGTGGTCACCGCTGCGCGCCAAGCGGGAGCGCTTTATTACCTGGTGAAACCATTCGGCTTCGAACGGCTACGCGGGCAGCTCGAGAACTACCGCCGCTGGCGGGCTCAGCTCACTACAGCTGTCGAAGCAGATCAGACAACCGTCGACACCTTGTTCCACCCCCCATCGTCCGGCCGTCCGCGTACGCGACTGCCGCTCACCATGCAGAGCGTGCTCGACAACGTGCGTAGTGCGTCGCGTGCCGTTACAGCGGTAGACGTCGCGCAAAGTCTCGGAATCAGTCGCGCTACCGCCCAGCGCTACCTCAGCGAGCTCGGGCGTCAGGGCCTCTTACAAGTCAACCTTGAATACCGCGCGAGCGGTCGTCCCCTCCACCACTACCGGACAACCAGCTGACTCGATGTCCAACGACAAGCGCCCGAAGGTCATCTTGCGAAAGTGGAGGTTCAACGACCCAAACGACGTTTTCGGGGCAGCTTCGCTGGTGGACGAGACACCGACAGCCACTTCAGCCGTCGTGCCTAACACAACAAGAATGGTCACCGCCACAGGCGCGGCCCGTTCACACATGCCATTGATGCCATAGCCAGCGTGATCAAACGCCCCGTTTGCGACTATGCATTCAGTCCGCGGAACGGCTGGTCGGTAGCACCCGCCCAACCCTAGGTGGGGCGGCGGGCATAGCCGGGCTGTGGGGTCGCGCACAGCGGTGGTCGCTGTCCAGGCTGAGCCTGGCGGTCACCTGGATGGAACCCGGCGCAGCGACAGTGACGTTGGTCCAGCCGTCAGGCGCGGGTGACACGCACGCGTGCCCGCTGTCGATTTGCCAGTAGGGCGACCAGCGCAGCCTCACCAGCGTCGGCCCGGCTCGCCGCGCGATGAGTGTGAAGCTGTCCCCGCCCACAGCGGTAATCCTGCCAGCTCCAGTAGCTATGGGCGACGGGTCGTTCACGCGCCAGATCCGCCAATGGGGATCGACGTACACCTCATGTAGGTAGCTTGGAGGGTGAACGAGCAACGCAGCTTCAGCTTCGCCGCCGTAATCAAGTGGCACGTCCGGCAGAGCAACATAGTCGACGGCGTTGCTATGCAACCACTGCAAATACATGGTCGCTGTCAGCGGCTTGTAGAGCGCTCCGTTGCGTTCGATGTCCACTTGGCGATACCAGCCTCTTGCCAACGGGGCCTTCTCGGCGACGTAGGTCGCCTCCCAATGATTTCGGGTTAATGGGATCTCGATCCGCTGGGCGACATCATTCTGTGCACTCAGGAACCCGAGCATGCCCTGGTAGTAGCTCGCGTGGGCTGACGGATCGACGGCGGCGTTGGCTACCGAGTTCATCACTGGCAGGAGCTGGAAGCCGAGCAGCGGCACGGTCAACAACAGCAGCGTCCGCGCACGATGAGCGCGTAAGAGTTGATGTGCGGCAATGGGGCCGATCAGCACCACCGCGAGCCGAGCCATGTTGCCACCGACGGGGTTAGGCCAGAAAAAAAGAGCAACGCACGTCACGCCAAATATGACCAAACCACGGCGTACCGCAGGGTTCGACCGAGGAGAGACCAGCAGGCCGATGACGACGATCGCCAGCTGCCCCAGCAACGTCGTGATCGGGAACGGAAAGAATCCGCCGTCGCCCGAAGCGGCGGACACACCGATGCCGACAGTTGCGGCGAACAATGGCAGTGCGCGTCGCCACCCGACGTTCGGCGCCCATGCGGCCGCGACTAGCAACAAAAACATCGCTCCGAGTGGACTAAACAGCGAAGTGACGAGTGCCGCCAAGACAGCAAACCACGGCCGTCGGCGACGAACCGCTAGGACTGACCCCAAGCCAAAGGCCAGGGCACACGCGAAGGGTCCCTGCCCGACGACAACACTGCCGACGACGAAGACCGCAAACCACAGCCGTGCGACTGTGGTTGCCCAACTGCGCGGTGGGCCAACCAACGTACCGAACAGCCAGCTCGCGCAGATCGCGGCAATCGAGGTGGCCGGCATCGCGCCGACAAGTGCACCGAATGCTGGAAAGAGCACGCTGTACCCGAGCGCGGCGTGTCCCCCATACCAGCTGACATCCCACAACGTGAACCCGTGTGCACGGAACTCCCAGACCCGATAGTCCTGGGCAGCCAGATCAACACCACGGATCCCCGCAACGTCAACAACTCCACACAACACCAGCGTGACAACCCACGGATACCGCGCGAGGGACCACACTCCACGCCGAGCATCCAGGCCGAGGCTCGAACCCGAAATGTGATACGGCTTAGACTCCGCAGCACGCATCTCGCTCACTGCGATCACTCCTCCGGTGCACCGTGGTTCGCTCGCGCCCCGTCCGCGAGTCGGAGCCGGACTCCCTGCCACTGCAGGCTCATTCCCGCCCAACCGAACGGTGAAGCGCCGAAAGCTCGGCGAGCCGTCCGGGCGACGCGAGGGGACGCGACGTCAGTCGCCGCCGGTCAAGCCGTGCATACATATCAAGACACCACCCTCGCGGGCGCAAACTGCTGACTTCCATCGCGCGTGCACCCCAGCCGTACGCGCCCGCGGCCTTGAAGGTCCGCCGCCCGAACGTCGGCGCCTGATGCATCTTGACGAGTCCTCCGTTGCCAGCGAGCAAACACACACGGCCTCTGCTGAGACCCTCTATGTTCAACATGACGAGTACGTGAAATTCGCGCGCACAACGGGGCACACCACCTGTGCAGGATGTCGGCCGACGTGGACTCTGCTCGTCACAGACGCAGCTCACTGATATCAGCCACGGACGGGGACACGTCTGGCGAGCCGCATGATCGCGCCGCACCGGCGGCGCTGTCCATCATGCCGCCCGCGCGCCATTGCAGCCGCGTGTTGCTCCGGCGCGATTTGCATGCCCCTACGTGATAGTCACGCTCCCCCTGACGGGTGGCCAACTGGTGTACTTGTCGCGAGCTTCGCGCTGCTCCCTACGATCCTGCCCAAGTGCGCGAACCCTTGATGGGAACGGCGGCCACGGACTCCTGTGGAACCTCAAACGGACGATATCCGACCAATCCGACGGAAGGATGACGTGCCTGACCGCCGGACCGGCGGCGTCCTGATCTTGCCCACAGCATTCGTGTTGGCGTTGTCCACCTCGCTGAAACATGTCAGCGCCAGCGCGCGGCCCGACACCCAGACCAGGCAGCGGCGGGCTCGCCAGATTCGCACGGGCGACGATGTTGCTGTCAACCGGCCCGGCCGGGAGCCCCATATGGCCTGTGACCTGCGGGTTTGCTCCTGCGATAGGACTCGAACCTATAACCTGCCGGTTAACAGCCGGCTGCTCTGCCAATTGAGCTACGCAGGAATGCTGGCCGGCGAACCGGCCTTTGGTGCCTCCGTAGGGTATCGCACGAGCCAGCGCCACCTGAGGCCGTCGCGGCGGTACTCGACCGCGACGGAACGTGGGGATAACGTCGAGTGTCGCGGGTACGTACAACTTCAGATCAGAACCGACTCGAGCGCCACCTAGGCAATCCGACCGGTTGACAGACGTCCTACCTCCGAGGAGCGCGCATGCGATACAAGGCCACTCTCGCCATCGGAATTGCCGCGGGTTACGTCCTCGGCGCACGCGCCGGGCGGCAGCGTTACGAGCAGATCAAACGGCTCACGCAGACCGTCAAGAAGAACCCTGCCGTTCAGCAGGCGGCCGACAAAGTGCAGGCCCAGGCGTTGCACCTCGGTGACCGAGCGCGCCGCGTCGTGCAGGAGAAGGCCGGTTCGGTTGGCTCGGATCTGGTCGGCAAGGTAACGAGCCGGTTCGGCAGCCACGAGATCAACCTGGACGCCGATCACACGTACGCGAACGGGTCGATGACCTGACGTGCGCTAGTCGATAAGGAAGTCGCGCAACCGCGTCGCACACGAGGGCTGGCGCAGTTTCGCGAGCGTCTTCGTTTCGATCTGTCTGATCCGTTCGCGCGTAACGCCAAAACGCTGACCGACTTCTTCGAGCGTGTGCGAGAAACCATCGGCGAGGCCGTATCGCATCGTGATGACTTGCTGCTCGCGCTCCCCCAACGTGCCAAGCACGTCGGCCAACTGTTGCAGCATCATCGTGTACATCGCGGCCTCGGCCGGCGCTACTGCATCGACGTCTTCGATGAGGTCGCCCAGCGTGGCACTGTCTTCGCCGATCGGCGACTGGAACGAGATCGGCTCCTGCGCGATGGCCTGAATTTCACGCACACGGTCGACGGTGAAATCGAGTTCGGCCGCAAGTTCGATCGGCGTGGCTTCGCGCCCGTTGAGCTGCACGAAGGTCCGTTGCGTGCGGACCAGCTTGTTGATTGCATCAATCATGTGGGCTGGCACTCGGATCGTGCGGCCTTGGTCGGCCATCGAGCGAGTAATCGCTTGCCGGATCCACCAGATGGCATATGTCGAGAACTTGTAGCCACGCGTGTAGTCGAACTTCTCCACAGCGCGAATGAGGCCGAGATTGCCTTCCTGGATGAGATCCAGGAACGACATACCCCGACCGGTGTAGCGCTTCGCGATCGAAACGACCAGCCGAAGGTTAGCTTCGATGAGTCCGCGCTTCGCAATGCGGCCGTCACACTCAACGAGTTCGAGTTCGCGCCGCAAGTGGGCCGATATGGCTACGCCGCTGGCAAGTTTCTCGCCAGCGAACAGCCCTGCCTCGATGCGCTTCGCGAGGTCGACCTCTTGCTCGGCCGTCAGCAGTGGGACGCGTCCGACCTCTTTCAGGTAGCTGCGGACTGGATCAGCGGACGGCGCCCAGCCCATGGACGCATCGCGTTGCCCGGGCAGCTCGACCTCGTCGTCTTCACTGTTCGGTGTCGCAACTGCGGCCTCGACATCGACGACAACCTCGAGCGCGCCACCGACCCGCTGATGCGGAAGGTGTGCAATGAGCTGGAGCGGCTCAGTCACCGCAAGCATCCCCACGGACATCAGTGTGCCGGGGTATTTCGATGCGCGAGGCTACTCAGCAAAATCCGTGGACAGGACTATGCCAACTCGTCCGAAATCGGCACGTTAAGAGACGCCCAACGTGCCTTCGAGATCGTCACGGCGCCGTTTCTCCAATGTCACCAGGTCGCCGAAGAGCCGGTTGTACTCCGGGGCGACCTCGATCGGGTTCAGTCGCTGGAGGCGCGACTTCACGTCGGCGATCTGCCGGTCGACGGCCCGCACCCGCAACTGCGCGAGTTGCGCGCGCGCGTAGCGCTCGTCGGGTTCAGTCGCGGCCAGGATGGGCTCGACGACGAGCTCGGTAATAAGCGCGCGCACCCGATCGTCGACCGCGGCCTCCAGGACGGCGTTGACCCAGACGTCTCCACCCGCAGTCGATCCGGTGCCGCCCGCTTTCGCGACCGCATCGCGAACTTCGCTGTACGCAAGGTGGGTGAAGGCGAGCGGGTCGAGCTGGTCGAACGCTGGCCCGAGCAAGGCCGGCCGTTGCACGGCGACCTTCAGTGCCTCGCGCTCGACCTGCAAGGTCGGGTCACGTGGATCTGGCGCGGCTGCGCTTCGACTGCGTCCGCCACTCGACGTCCCCGCGATGCGACGGACTCGTTCGAGGACCCCAAGCTCGTCAGGGGCGCCGACCCAGCCCGCGAGCCGGCGCGCGTACTCATCGCGCAGCGAAGTGTCTTTGATCGACGCGACGAGAGGCATGGTGCGCTCGAGCGCGGCAACCCGGCCTTCTGAGGTTTCGAGGTTGAAGCCCGCCAGCACGCTGCGCACGGCGAATTCGAAGAGCGGCTGGCGGCGCGCGACCAGATCGCGGACCGCGGCGTCACCCTTGGCGATCCGCAGTTCGCAAGGGTCCATGTTGTCAGGGCTGATCGCCACGAACGTGTGCGTGACGAACTTCTGGTCGCTCTCGAAGGCGCGCAGGGCGGCCTTCTGACCGGCCGCGTCGCCGTCGAAGGTGAAAATCACCTCACCGGCGTACTCCGCGGAATCGAGCAGCAGCCGGCGGAGCACCCGAACGTGCTCGTCGCCGAATGCAGTGCCGCAGGTGGCCACGGCCGTGGTGACTCCGGCGAGGTGGCAGGCCATGACGTCGGTGTAGCCCTCGACGACTACGGCCTGGCCAGCCTTCGCCATCTCGCGTCGGGCGAGGTCGATGCCATAGAGGACCTGGCTCTTCTTGTACAACGGGCTCTCGGGCGTATTCAGATACTTCGGCCCATCGTCGTCCGCTCGAAGTTTGCGTGCACCGAAACCGACCACATCGCCGGTGACGTCACGGATCGGCCAGACCAGCCGACCCCGGAACCGGTCGATGAGGCCGCGCTGGCCGCGGCTGGCCAAGCCGCCGGTCGCCAACTCCTCGTCGGTGAAGCCGCGCCCGCGCAGGTGCTTGACGAGGTGCTCCCAACCATTTGGCGCGTATCCGACGCCGAAGTGTGCGGCCGCGGCGCCGTCGAACCCGCGCTCGGTCAGGAACGTCCGGCCGATGACGGCCTCTGCGCTGGCCAGCTGTTCTACGAAGTACTCCGCTGCGGCCTTGTGCGCCTCGACCAGCCGCAGTCGCTGACCCTGCTGGGCGCGCGGCGCAGATCCGCCTTGCTCGTAGTGGAGCTCGTAGTTCGCCCGAGCGGCGAGATGCTCGACCGCCTCGCTGAATGAGAGGTGGTCGATCTTCTGGACGAAGCTGATGACGTCGCCGCCCTCACCGCAGCCGAAACAGTGCCAGAAGCCGCGGGCCGGAGTGACGTTGAACGACGGCGAGCGCTCGTCGTGGAAGGGGCAGAGGCCCTTCATCGAGCCGCCACCCGCGCTCTTCAGCGTGACGTGCTCGCTGATCACGTCAGCGACTGGTGACAGCTCACGCACCCGAGCGATGTCGCTGTCAGGAATCCGGCCGGCCACGATCCTCGAGTCTAAGTGTCTTGCGGGATCGGCACGGCGTGGCCGCCGACCCTGATGCGTTCATCGCCGTCGTCCACATCGACGATCAACAGGCTCGGCCGACCCATGTCGACGCCCTGATGCAGCGTCAGCGTCACCGGCGGTTGGGTCAGCTGGTCTCGCGTAGGTAGTGGCCGAGAGCTGCGGCCGCTGCGCCCGTCGCCGGATCTTCGACGACTCCCCCGACAGCAAACGGGTCGCGCACGTAGAACACCGTCGGCGCCTCGCGCCACACCAGCTGCACCGTCAGCCACTCGTGTTGCACCATGAGGTCGCGCAAAGCGTCGAAGTCGTAGTCGAGGTCGGCAAGCCGGGCACGTGTTGCCGCCGCCAACACCGGATGCCAGCCGCCCGCGAACCCAACCTTCGGCGGGAAGTCCGGATCGAGGTCGTCGCTGTTCCACCTCAACGCGTGGAGCAGTTCGTCGAGATCGCCGTCCGCGAGATCGTCGATCGTGGGCGCGACGCTGGTCAATGTCGCGCGCACCCGACCGCCTGCGTCGCGCTCGACATTGACGGGCACGTCGCCGGCTCTGGTGTGCAGCAAGAACACGCCCTCGCCCAGGCGCTCCCCGAGGGCGACGCCGGTCGCAATGGTGGCGTGTCCGCAAAACGGTACCTCGATGGACGGCGCGAAGTACCGGACGTCGAACTCGCGGCCGTCGTTGCCGGTCGCGGTCAGAAAAGCCGTCTCGGAGTAGCCAACTTCGGCGGCGATTGCCTGCATCGTTGGCGCATCGAGCCCAGCAGCATCAAGCACGATGCCAGCAGGGTTACCGCCATCAGGGGTGTCGGTGAAGGCGGCATAACGCAAGATGTCGATGCTCACAACTCGATCTCCATCACGTAGTGCGGCCCGATCGGCGCGATCTCGAATTCGTCACCGACGATGGAAAACCCGAGCCGTTCGTAGAAGCCGACTGCGCCCGATCTCGCATTGCACCACAGCAGCGTTCCGCCGCGCCTGCGTACTTCGGCGATGCCGTACCGCAGGGCGGCGGCGCCGTAGCCCTGGCCGCGGACCTCGGGCAGGGACGCCATCGCACGAAGGCGCCAGGTCTTGGCCGGATCGGCGGCTGGTCGGTGTGGTGCTCCGTCGGGATGGAAGCTCGCGCAGGCGGCAACCTCGCCCCGTAGACCGAACGCGGCCACATGGAAGGTCTCAGGCCAGGAGTCGTAGTCATGAATGACGCTGCTCCACGGCTGCCCTGGGCGTAGGACCTGGCGACGCAGCGCATGGAGAACCAGGGGCTTCACGAACTCGACGTCAATCGAGGCGGGCTGCGCAACTCCCTCTGTGGCCTCGTCGTCGTTACCGTCGGTCACCTGGTCGGAGCCACTCATCTCGTCACGACCCCCCTCGCGAGGCTCGTCGATGCCAGATCACCGCCGAAGTATCGGTCAATGAAGCGATTTGGTCGACGGCAACCCTGCGCCGCGCGTTGTCGTCGGCGGCGGCTGACCACGCCGTCCGAAATAGTGGTTCGAGCGCTTCACCGTCAGCCACGACTAGTTGGTCGACGAGCTCGAGAAGGAGCGTGCGCTGCCTGTCGTGAATGGCGGTGACACCCTCGCGGTTCATGACGTAGTGCGCTGTCACACCCTTCAACAGCGCACACTCGACGCGGCTCGCGCGCGGCACGATGAGGTCGGCGTCGTAGCGGGTCAATTGCGCACGACCGTAGGCCTCGCGGGTCACCGCTTCGGCGGCCTGACAGAAGCGACCGATGAGTTGACTGGTGAGATTCTTCAGAGCTGCCAAGGAATTCAGGCTGCCGTCGTGGGCAGCGGGCCAGCACGGTAGGCCGGTCAAGCTGCGGATGCCCACTTCCAATTCCGCCTGCTCGGCATCGAGCAAGTAGAACTCGACGACCACCGGCAAGACATCTCGCCAGCCGTCGACTTCACTCAAGTGGTCGAGCTTCACCAGCCCGGCTTCGACGCCGTCTTCCAAGTCGTGCACCGAGTAGGCAACATCGTCGGCCCAGTCCATCACCTGGGCCTCGATGCAGCGCCTCTCTGCCGGGGCCGACTCGCGAACCCAGCTGAACACCTCGAAGTCGTCGTCGTAGACACCGAACTTGCTGTTGCCTGCGCGCTTGGGCCATGGATATTTCGTTGCCGCGTCGAGACTCGCCCGTGTCAGATTCAGGCCGGCACTGCGCCCGTCGTCGGCAACAGTCTTGGCTTCGAGGCGGGTAAGCAGCCGAAACGACTGCGCGTTGCCTTCGAACCCGCCGATCGCCTGGGCCGCCTGGTCGAGCGCGGCTTCGCCGTTGTGCCCGAATGGCGGGTGCCCAAGGTCGTGCGCCAAACAGGCGGTCTCGACGAGGTCAGGGTCGCAACCAAGCGTCGCGCCGAGCTCGCGGCCGACCTGCGCGCACTCGAGTGAATGCGTCAGCCGGGTGCGTGGGAAATCGCTCTCGGCCTCTGCTGGCCCGACGACCTGAGTCTTCGCGCCCAGCCGTCGCAACGCCGAACTGTGCACCACCCGAGCCCGATCGCGTTCGAACGCGCTGCGCCCAGGTCGCTTCGGCGGTTCGTTCACCCAGCGGGCGCGCGCGCCATCGTCATATCTGGCTACAGAGTCGTTCACGTCTCGACGCTACCCCGGCCCACCGACGTCCGCTTCAGTCCCATCGATGCCGCCGACGCCGCAGCACGCGCAGTGCGTAGGCGAAGGCGAGCAGCACCACAAAGATGAGCACGAAGATCGCGCCGGTCACGAAATCCGGATGAGCCGATGCCGTCGGAAACACCGTGAGTTCAGCGGTCGCCGGTGCACTGCCGATCGGTGACGGAAGCCCAACCGGCGCGGACGTCGATACCGGCGCCGACGGCGACGGGGACGCGGAAGCGACAGGAAACACCGTGGTCGTGGCGTGGTCATTGACCAGTACGAGTGCGATGAGGTCCCCCGTTCAGTTCCGCGTGCGTCACAGCTGGAAAAGCGGCGACGGATCCTTTGGCGTGTACTGGCTCGGGAAGAATCCAATCACGGTGTGATCGTCGTAGGAGTAACCGAACTTCGTCGAGTGGTGCGGGCTCGTGTGATCGAACGCGATCGTCACGCCGTCGTCGTCGGGATGGTTGCAGTCATAGAGGCGCAACGTGGTTGTCGTAGCGGTGTCGGTATAGCCGTACGCGAGCACCTGGTGATTTTGGCCGAGGTCCTGCGGGTTGGCGGAGTGCACGCATACAACACCGAGCGGGCACGGGTGTCCGGCGTCGATCGTCGCTCGGATGAACGGCATCGAGACCTCTATGGTGCGCCGCGATGTCCCATGCACGAAAAACTCGTCGCCCGCCGGCAGATTCATCCACTCGTAATACTTCGCGACACCCTCGGGCAGATCGAAACTGTCGATCAGTCGCGTAGTGATGAAGTGAAATGCCGGCGATGTCGGCAGCGGGTTGGCGGTCTGCGGCGGCGGATCAACATGTGCTTCGAACAGATCGCGGACGGCGTATGCCATCCCACCGCACAGACCATGCTTGGCGTCGCCGATGTTGACGTTGCCGAACGGGGTCGCAACCTCGACGACCGGCGCGGACGGCCACGAGTTGGCGTAGTGGAGTCCCTGCACGCTGGGAAGGAAATCCGTAACGTCTCCCATAGTTCGCCAGTATCCCGCGCCGACCGTATGGGCGGCCACCCATCGCCGTCCGTGCTGGTCAGCGCGTGTCGGAACCCGCCGTCTCAAGAGCGGCGCGACCAGCTTCGAGGCGGGCGACCGGGATCCGGAACGGTGAGCACGAGACGTAGTCCAGACCGGCCTCGTTGCAGAAGTGGATCGAGTCGGGGTCGCCGCCGTGCTCGCCGCAGATGCCAATGCGCAGGTTGGGGTTGCTTGCGCGACCCTCCTCGACGGCGATGCGGACCAACCGGCCGATGCCGTCGCGGTCGAGGGTCTCGAACGGCGAGACCCCGAAGATGCCGAGGTCCATGTAACGACCGAAGAATGCACCTTCGACGTCGTCGCGCGAGAAGCCCCAACCCATCTGGGTGAGGTCGTTCGTGCCGAAGCTGAAGAAGTCAGCCGCCTCGGCGATCTGTCCGGCGGTCAGCGCCGCACGCGGCACTTCGATCATCGTGCCGATCAGCGTGTGCACCTCGACGCCGGTCTCTTGCGCGACGTCAGCAAGGATGCCCAACGCTTCCTCGCGAATGATCTCAAGCTCCTGAACCGCGCCGACGAGCGGAACCATAATTTCCGGAACTGGGTTCTTGCCGAGCTTCTTCAGATGCGCCGCCGCCTCGGCAATTGCCCTTACCTGCAAGGCAAAAAGCCCAGGAATAACAAGCCCAAGGCGGACGCCGCGAAGCCCGAGCATCGGGTTCTGCTCATGCAAGCGACGCACCGCTTCGAGCAGGACACGATCCTTCTCGGCGACCTTCTCGCCCTTCGCTTCGGCGACGGCGATCTTGACGGTCAACTCGGTGATGTCGGGCAAGAACTCGTGCAGCGGCGGGTCGATGAGACGGACCGTTACAGGCAAGCCGTCCATCGCGTCGAAGATGCCGATGAAGTCGGTGCGCTGCAACGGAAGCAGCTCAGCGAGCGCGGCCTTCTGCTCCTCCTCACCGTTGGCCAGGATCAGTCGCTCGACGTTCTTGCGGCGCTCGCCCAGGAACATGTGCTCTGTGCGGCACAGGCCGATGCCCTCGCCGCCGAAACGACGTGCACGCTCGGCGTCCTCGGGGGTGTCAGCGTTCGCCTCCACACCGAGGCGCCGCTTTGAGTCTGCGTGTACGAGGATGCGGTGAACCGCGGCGACCAGCGGGTCGGCGTCCGCCTTGATGCTGCCTTCGAAGTACTGCACGACCGGGCTGGGAACGACCGGGACCTCACCGAGGTAGACCACGCCCGACGTGCCGTCGATCGAGATGACGTCGCCTTCCTTGACGACCTCGCCGTTCGGGCCGGTGAACTGCCGGGTCTTGAGGTCGACACTGATCTGCTCGGCGCCCGAGACGCAGGTCTTGCCCATGCCACGAGCGACAACGGCCGCGTGCGACGTCTTACCACCGCGCTCGGTCAAAATGCCCTTGGCGGCAATCATGCCCGGCAGATCGTCGGGGTTAGTCTCGCGACGGACCAGGATGACGTCCTCGCCTTTTGCAGCCCACTCGGCCGCGACGACTGA
>Ga0207933_1001077_pt1 | contig 22368 bp, 19 predicted proteins | sample NGESurdeep092012_4_FD_184488 | JGI IMG/M metagenome (GOLD analysis project Ga0207933, IMG submission 184488) | Arctic peat soil microbial communities from Barrow, Alaska - NGEE Surface sample F53-3 deep-092012 (SPAdes) | ecosystem: Environmental > Terrestrial > Soil > Wetlands > Peat ...
TCTATGCATCGGCCATCATCTTCTTTTGCTTTTTCTACACGGGGCTCACGTTCAACAGCAAGGACGTTGCAGACAATCTGAAAAAGAGTGGCGCATTCGTCCCGGGCATCCGACCGGGTGAGCAAACGGCGCGCTATATCGACAAGATCTTGACGCGACTCACGTTAACTGGCGCGTTCTATATCACTGCGGTTTGTCTGTTGCCTGAGTTTCTCGTGCTTTGGAAGAATGTGCCGTTCTATTTTGGGGGAACTTCGCTTTTGATCATCGTCGTGGTGGCGATGGACTTCATGTCGCAAGTGCAGGCCTATGTCATGACGCACCAGTACGAGTCATTACTGAAGAAGGCCAACTTTAAGGGTGGACTGCCCGCGCGCTAAGCGCGACCGGGCTTATAAAAAGGATCGCATGGCGAAAGACGATGTCATCCAGATGCAGGGGGAAATCCTGGAAAACCTTCCCAACGCGACGTTTCGGGTCAAGCTGGAAAATGGCCACGTTGTTTTGGGACATATATCCGGGAAGATGCGGATGAACTATATCCGCATCCTGCCAGGAGACAAGGTGACGGTCGAACTGACGCCCTACGACTTGTCGCGTGCCCGTATCGTGTTCCGTGCGAAGTGAATCGCAGTTGCATGAAGATGTGTGTCAGACGATAGACAGAGAGTGGATAAAAGGTAAGCGGAGAACATCATGAAAGTACTCGCATCGGTCAAGCGGCTTTGCCGCAATTGCAAAATCATCAAGCGTAAGGGCGTTGTACGCGTCATTTGCGTTGATCCACGTCACAAACAGCGTCAAGGTTGAAAACCGCAGCTTCGGCAATTTGATATCGAGGGACGAGAATGGCACGTATTGCTGGGATCAATATCCCGAATCATCAACATACTGAAATCGGTCTGACTTCGATTTTTGGTGTCGGTCGCCCGCGCGCGCGCAAGATCTGCGATGCGGCCAAGGTTTCCTATTCGAAGAAGGTCAAGGATCTTGACGATGCCGAAATGGAGCGCCTGCGCGATGAGGTCGGCAAGTTCATCGTCGAGGGTGATCTTCGCCGGGAAGTCTCGATGAATATCAAGCGACTGATGGATCTGGGCTGCTATCGCGGCCTGCGCCATCGGCGCGGATTGCCCGTTCGGGGCCAGCGCACCCGAACCAACGCGCGGACACGTAAGGGTCCGCGCAAGGCCGCAGCGTCGCTCAAGAAGTGATGCGTCGACCCCGATTGCGCTAACAAGGAAACAGAATGGCAAAAGCACCCACGAATAATGCGGCATCGCAGCGCGTCCGCAAGAAGGTGAAGAAAAACGTATCGGATGGGATCGCTCACATCCACGCGTCGTTTAACAACACCATCATCACGATTACCGACCGTCAGGGCAACGCCTTGTCCTGGGCCAGCTCGGGCGGTGCGGGCTTTAAGGGCTCGCGCAAGTCCACGCCTTTTGCGGCGCAAGTGGCGGCGGAGTCGGCCGGGCGCGCGGCTATCGAATGTGGGATCAAGAATGTAGAGGTTCAAATCAAGGGCCCGGGGCCGGGGCGCGAGTCGTCGGTGCGCGCACTGAATGCGCTGGGCATCAAGATCATTAGCATTACCGATGTCACTCCGGTGCCGCACAACGGTTGCCGGCCGCCAAAACGGCGTCGGATGTAGTTTGTCGGGAGCTGGAAAAGATTTCGCTTTGGTTCGGCGCAGTGCTTTAACGCTGCTGCCATAAGCCCACCGCCTGCCACCCGGATGACGGGTCAAAGAGCAGGCTAACCGTCCGCCCGGTCAATCGGGCAGACGTATTGAAGAAAAGGAATTTCACGTGGCACGATATATTGGACCGAAATGCAAGCTGGCCCGCCGGGAGGGCACGGATCTATTTTTAAAGAGCGCCCGGCGTTCGCTCGATTCGAAATGCAAGCTGGACAGCAAGCCAGGCCAACACGGCCGGACCTCCGGGGTGCGGACGTCGGACTTTGGCAATCAATTGCGCGAAAAGCAGAAGGTCAAGCGCATGTACGGCATCTTGGAGCGCCAATTCCGGCGCTATTTCGAGGAAGCCGAACGGAAAAAAGGCAATACCGGTGAGAACCTCTTGTATCTGCTGGAGAGCCGTCTGGACAATGTCGTCTACCGCATGGGATTCGGCTCGACGCGGGCCGAGGCGCGGCAGCTGGTGAGCCACAAGGCGGTTGCGCTAAATGGAACGACCGCCAACATTCCTTCGATACAGGTAAAAAAGGGCGACGTCGTGAGCATTCGCGAGAAGGCGAAAAAGCAGACTCGCATTCTAGAGGCGCTTTCTTTGGCCGAGCAAGGAAGCGTGCCGAGTTGGGTTTCCGTGGATGGAACCAAACTCGAAGGTACTTTCAAGCAGCTGCCCGAGCGTAACGAAATCGCCAACGACGTCAATGAAAGTTTGATCGTCGAATTGTATTCACGGTAATTCGATTTATCCGGGATAAAGCAACACATCCCCATCTTGGCTCTGCGGGCCGGTCGTCATCGCAGGGCAGTTCTTTCGTGACGGCCTGGCAGCCTTATCGGCGTAACGGGCCGAGGGTATTGTGAGAGGAATTCAATGGCAAGCACCCCATTTTTAAAGCCGCGTCAGATCGATGTCGAGTCGAGCGGTCCGCATTCGGCGAAAGTCACGATGGAGCCATTCGAACGCGGTTACGGCCACACGTTGGGCAATGCGTTGCGCCGCATTCTGTTGTCGTCGATGAATGGCTTCGCCGCAACGGAGGTTTCGATCTCCGGCGTGGTGCATGAATATTCCACCATAGACGGTGTTCAGGAAGACGTCGTCGATATTCTCCTGAATCTGAAGGGTGTGGTATTTAAGCTGCACAACCGGGACGAAGTCGTTCTGACCTTGCGTAAGGAAGGCGAAGGTCCCGTGACTGCGGGCGATATCGAAGTGTCGCATGAGCTCGAGATCATCAATCCGGGTCACGTCATTGCGAATCTGTCGGCTGGCGGCAAGCTGGATATGCAAATAAAGGTCGAGAAGGGTCGCGGCTATGTGCCGGGGAACCTGCGCGGGTTTACCGACGACCATAGCAAGACCATCGGACGTATCGTGCTCGACGCGTCCTACAGCCCGGTCCGGCGCGTGAGCTACACGGTCGAATCGGCGCGAGTCGAGCAACGCACGGACTTGGACAAGCTGGTCATGAATATCGAGACGAACGGTGTGATTTCGCCCGAGGAAGCGATCCGGCAGTCCGCCAGGATCCTGGTGGACCAACTCTCCGTTTTTGCGTCGCTCGAAGGAACGGAAGCGACCGCCGAGGCCCCATCGCGGTCGCCGCAGGTCGATCCGATTCTTTTGCGCCCCGTCGACGATTTGGAACTTACGGTACGCTCAGCCAATTGCCTGAAAGCCGAAAACATCTATTACATCGGCGACTTGATTCAGCGCACCGAGAACGAGTTGTTAAAGACCCCGAACCTGGGACGCAAATCTTTGAACGAAATCAAGGAAGTCCTCGCTTCCCGGGGATTGACGTTGGGCATGAAGTTGGAAAACTGGCCCCCCGTTGGACTCGAGAAGATTTGAAGTTGCTGGTTAATTGACCGAACCGCGCACCTGGGTTCTCAATCCAGGTGCGATCGAAGAAGTCGGCCTAAAGACTCTGAAAGGATGATGTCATGCGTCACCGCCAAGGCTTGCGAAAGCTAAACCGCACGAGCGCGCATCGGCTTGCGATGCTGCGCAATATGACCAATTCGTTGGTCAAGCACGAAGTCATCAAGACCACCCTGCCCAAGGCGAAGGAATTGCGTCGCGTCGCCGAACCCATCCTCACGCTGGGGAAAGATCCGAGTTTGGCGAATAAGCGTCTGGCCTTCAATCGCCTGCGCGACCGGGAAATGGTGATCAAGCTCTTCGAGGTGCTGGGCCCGCGCTACAAGACGCGCAATGGCGGCTATCTGCGTATCCTCAAATGCGGCTTTCGTCATGGGGACAACGCGCCGATGGCGCTGGTCGAGCTCCTTGACCGGCCGGAGAGCACCGAGCCGCCGACGGAATCCTGATGCCATTGTCCCGAAGACTCGGGACGATTGCGCAGTTCGCATTTCGGAAATTGCTACGCGCGCCGGCCAATGCGCCGTCGATGCGGTAAACACCCTTCAAGTCGGCGACGCCTCGCTGTCAGTCGTCGACTGTGCGCTACCGAAACACCGCCGGTGCGTCTCTCCGTCCGCCGATTCGGGCGATGATTGCGGGTAAACCCCTAAGAAAAATATCCTGAGCGCCGCAACGCTGGGCGGGGCCTCATTTGTCACGGAAATTTGGCCTCCAAGTGACGCGCGGTGACAACTGATCCGGGAAGTAATGCATTCACTTCAACTCGCAGCGGTGGTAACTTCTCGGACGGGCGAGACGGGCTTAGCTTCGCCTCTACGAAAAATCGAATGGCAGACCTAGATTTCTGACCTCGGAGGAGACATGACTGCAGCGTCAACGCAAACGGCGGGTGAGGGCAACGGCACCAATTTGGGCTTGCTTGCCAAAGAGAGAACAGTAGCGCGGCCGGGATTCAACCGATGGTTAGTGCCTCCAGCGGCGTTGTGTACCGATTTGTGCATCGGCATGGCCTATGGGTTTTCGGTGTTCTGGCTACCGATGTCCAAGGCTTTGGGAACGGTTACGGATCCATCGTGCACGAATATCGGTTTGTGGCAGGAGTTGTTCACGACGTCTTGCAATTGGCGCATCAGTTCGCTGACCGTGACCTTTGAGTTGTTTATCGCGGTGCTGGGTATTTCCGCCGCGATCTTCGGAGGCTGGTTGGAACGTGCCGGGCCGCGTAAGGCGGGTTCCATCGCAGCCTTGTGCTGGGGTGGCGGCCTTCTATTCGGCGCACTCGGTGTCTATGCGCACCAACTTTGGCTGATTTGGCTGGGCGCCGGCGTCCTGGGCGGCATCGGTCAAGGTCTCGGTTACATCACGCCGGTGTCGACGTTGATCAAGTGGTTCCCGGATCGCCGCGGGATGGCGACAGGTATGGCGATCATGGGTTACGGCGGAGGTGCAATGATCGGCGCGCCATTGGCGGTGATGCTGATGAAGAACTTTCGTACCGCCGATTCGGTGGGTGTCTGGCAGACCCTGGTGGTGATGGGCATCCTGTACTTCATTGTGATGACAATCGGGGCCATGAGCTACCGCGTCGCCCCGAATGGTTGGAAGCCCGCAGGTTGGGTCGAGCCCGACGAGAGCGCACGCAAGGCGCTCATCACGCATCACGATGTGGCGCTCAACGAATCGATCAAAACGCCACAGTTCTGGTTCATCTGGGGGGTGCTGTTCTTCAACGTGGCGGCCGGTATTGGCGTGATCTCGATGGCGAGCCCCATGTTGCAGGAGGTGTTCGCCGGTAAGCTCTTGGGACTCAACGTCGATTTCAATAGCCTGACCGGAGACCAGAAGTTAAAGATCGCCGCGATCGCAGGCGGCTTTACCGGGTTGCTCAGCCTGTTCAACATTGCCGGACGTTTCTGCTGGGCTTCGGTCTCTGATTTCTTTGGGCGGAAGAAGACCTACTACACGTTCTTTGTGTTGGGTATCGTGCTCTATGCATCGATGCCGACCCTGGGTGCGGCGGGTTCGGTCACCTTGTTCGTGCTGGCTGTCTGTATCATCCTGTCGATGTATGGCGGTGGTTTTTCGACCGTTCCGGCTTACCTCGCAGATATGTTCGGCACCCAGTACGTCGGTGCTATCCACGGACGCCTGCTGACGGCCTGGTCGGCTGCCGGATTCGTCGGGCCCATTCTGATCAGTAAGCTGCGCGAGTATCAACTGGCCAACGGGGTCTCGCATGCCAACGCCTACAACATCACGCTCTACATCCTGTGCGGCTTGTTGCTTGCTGGCCTCATCTGCAATTTCATGGTGAAGGCGGTGTCACCCAAGCATCACATGACGGAGGAACAGATCGCTGTCGCGCGAAAGGCGGCCCACGAGGTGCCGGCACCCGCCTCGCAGATCGCAGCGGTGCAGTCCACCGGATTCAGTTCAGGGGTGCTGCTGGCGTGGCTCGGTGTCGGCATACCGCTTCTCTGGGGGGTATGGATCACTTTGCAAAAGGCCGCGGTCCTGTTCTAGCCTAGCAGTTGCCATAAACATGAAGGCCTCCCGAGGATGTGATCGCGGGGGGCCTTCTGTTTTGTGGGTGTCTGATGTGGCAGTCAACGCGTAAGCTTTCCTTATTGAGAGACAGGCAGGAAGTAGACCTTTCTGGCAGTGACGTCCTCCCAGAAAAGGTAGGCAGTTTTAAAATAGAGTAAGGTCGCTTTCGAGGGCTTCTTCATCGCTTCCCTCGCTTTTTAAGAAGCGAGGGAAGCGACCCTACTCCAGTTTTAACCTGTAGCGAAAAACCGGTATAACGTCACTGATTTGTAATCAGGCGATTCGACACAACCCTCTCGCGTCGAAGAGAACGAGACACGAGTCAGGTCCCAGGCGGGGTCGGTAATCGTCGGCCTGCCTAAACGCGAGGCCCCAGTGTCAATTGGCGCCGCTCGACGAAGATGCCGCCTTCAGGCATTTTCTTGGCCTCACGCCTTGCGACCGCGAGTGCGGCCGTCACGTGATGATGCGAGATCTGCGGATGCGGCGTGATCGGAACGGCACCGATCGACAGTGCCGGCAATCGGTGGAGAATCTCCTCTCCGCGCCGGCCGCGCGTGATCAAACTTCTTTGAGCGATATCGTTGGGCCCCAGAAAAGCCTCGCGACCTGATTCAAATTGCTTGACGATCGATGCGCAACGCTCATTCCAATCAGAACTGCGGATCAGCATCAAGAATTCACCCCCGCCCGGATGGGCAAGAAAATCTCTGCGCTCGTCACAGTAGGCGTCCAATAGGATTGCCGTGTATTTGATCAGATTGTCTGCACGGGCGTAACCATGCACATCGTTGTAGGCGTCGAGATGGTCGAGCTCGCAGGAACAAGCGACAAAGGACACGCGCTGCTCGACCAGATTTTGGATGGCCTCTTGGAAAGGTCCGTTGCCGGGCAGCGCCGTTAAGGGATTGGCATGCCGCATGGCGAGCAAGTGAAACCTCGTCAATTCACGCATCACGCGCTGAGCAGTGGCCACGCCACGATAGCGACCGTTCTCGGTGATCAGAAAGGCAGACGCGAACTGTTCGCGCTTGGATTGGGCCAGAAGTACGCTGACGTCTTGGAGGGTGAGGTGAGCATCGACCGATAGGGGGGCGCGGTCCATGATCTCGACCACTTCGGTGTCGGCAGGGACGGCCCGATCGGAGCCATTCACGCGGGGCGCAGCCAACACGTCACGGCGCACATAGCCCATGGGCTGCCCTTCGTGCACGACGGGAATCACGTCTAACTCTGCATCTTGCTCGAATCGAGCCTGGATCTCGGATAACCGAGCACTTATCTCCACAGGTACAGTGGGCGTCGCAAGATTTCCGATATAAACACTCGCCATCGTCGTCCCGGAGCGCTCCGCGGGCGGCGGCTGAGTGCCCTGCCCCAAGATCTGCAGAATCCCCGCTGACACGCGACCTAAGAGTTCACGTTCTGGCCCGGCAATGAAGGGGCCTTGCGCGAACTCGATACCCAAATCTCGCAACAGGGATAGCTCATTTTGATTTTCGACACCCTCGCCAATGAGCTTGGTGCCCATGGATTCCGCCAGGTGCCGGACCATTCGCACACACTGAAATTTCGCCGGATCGAGGTGAACATCATGAACGAAATGCGGGTCGATCTTTACAAATTCCGGCTCCAGTTCCGACCACGCGCGCAAACTCGCACCGCCCGCGCCAGCATCGCTGATAGCGATTTCAAAACCCAGACCGTGCGCTTTTTTGACCACAGCGCCGATCGAACCCATCCCCAGTCGGGATTGATTTTCGGTCACCTCGATGACGATCTGGGCGGGCACCAGACTCAGAGGTTCAAGGATCTCCTGGATCTGCCGATTCAAAAAACCTTCATCCTGCAGTGCCGCAGCCGCGACCTTCAAGAAGAGCTTTCCGCGTGCGGGATGCTTGGCGAATGCGGCGAGGACGGCGCGGATGGAAGCGATCTCGGGGCCATCCGCCAGCCGGCTTTGATGCGCCTGTGCCGACGATGATTCAATTGCTTCCGGCACCAGTCCGGTAAGGCCGCGAACGAGACCGTCGTGCCCAAGAATGGCGCCCGTACGGAGGGAGATTACAGGCTGGAATACCGCGTGCAGAGTTTTCAACGGGAGGATTTCTTAATGTCGATCACGCGCGGTGTATTCCTTCAGAAGCACGCGCCCCCGCTGAGCGGTGCGTGGTTTACAGTCACCTTCTGTCATGAAGTGATTTTCGTGAGATTTCGCAAAAAAGTATCGGCGTCTTCATAGCCGACGATCGTGGCCGCTGGAATCGGCTGGCCGCCGGGCCCGAAGAACAGAAACCCAGGTGGTCCAAAAAGGCCAAAGCGCCTTAACAGGGCCCGATCATCGGCGTTGTTATCGGTGACATCCGCCTCAAGGAGAACAAAATCGCTCAGTCGCTTCGACACGCGTGCATCCGAGAACGTGAGCCGGTCCATTTCCTTGCACGACACGCACCATTGCGCGGTAAACGAAAGCATCACCGGTTTGGTGCTTGAGCGCAGTCGGGCATCCAGTTCAGCAGAAGAGTGAACCCGTTCGAACGGTAACCGGGTCGTCAGCGGGCCAGAGCCGCCGACCCGTTGCGCAGGGACCAATTGGTTGAGCGGTTGAAGAATGTCGCGCGAGCCTGTGGCAACTCCGAGAATCTGGGCGGCCCCCGCGAGCAATAGCAGCACGCCGACGCCCTTCCAGAGCTTGCCCCAGCCACTCGCATGCGCCGGCAGCGGGTCAAAAACATGAAGATAGACCGACGAAATGATAAGCAAGGATCCCCAGGCAAGCATTTCAGCCCAGCTCGGGACGACAGGCGACACCATCCAAATCGCCACGGCGATGAGCAACGCGCCAAAAGATTTCTTGACGGATTCCATCCACGCTCCGGCACGTGGCAACAACGCCCCTTCAGAGACGCCCAGAACCAGCAGCGGTACGCTCATACCCAGCGCCATGGAAAAGAGTGCTGTGCCGCCGATCCACCCGTTGCGCGTCTCGCTGATATAAAGAAGCGTTCCGGCCAGCGGTGCGGCCACACAGGGCCCCACGATGAGCGCGGACAGCGCACCCATGATAAATACGCCAGCAAGGCGGCCGCCGGCAGCGCGCCCGCACCAATGGGTCAGCCGGGCCTGTATGGTCCGAGGAATCTGCAATTGATAAAAGCCGAACATGGAGAGCGCCAGTAGCAATAAGATGACGGCAAAGCACCACAGGATGATGGGTGTCTGAAGGGCCGCGGCCAATCCTTCTCCGGCCAAACCGGCCGCAATGCCGAGTGCCGTATAAACGAGTGCCATGCCGAGGGAATAGGCCAGCGCCAGCGCGAATCCGCGGGCCCGGTCCAGGACAGGTCGTCGCGGCCGCTCGGCGGTGTCCCCGTCCTCGTCACTGTCTGCATCGCCTGCGATGATCGAAGACAGGATCGGCAGCATCGGTAAAACGCAGGGCGTGAACGCGAGCGCTATGCCAAAGCCTACGAAAAGAACTGCAATCCATGCCAAATTGCCGCCACGCAACGCCTCTTGAATCCGTGACATCTGCGCCGAGGACTCGATCCCGCTGATGAAGGGTTTCGGTGTCACCGCCTGATCGACCGTGCCCGGTTTTCCGGCCGCGGGCGTCAAGTCGAGCCGGGCCCGGGCCTGTTGGGGCGGATAACACAGTCCCGCGTCAGCGCATCCCTGCGACGTCGACACCAGAGTAAACGGGCCGTTGCCCTGGAGCGGGACCCGGATGGTGACTTCCTTGCGATATTCCTCGACGGTCTTGTTAAATGTTGGGTCGTACTTCAGTTCGCCCTTGGGAAAGATCGGCGGGCCCAAGGTGACCGATCCGGAGTCGGTGGTGAATTTGAAGCGATCCCGATAAAGGTAATAACCGTCGGCGATCTGGTAGTGGACTTCGGCCGTCTTGCCATCTTGAAGCTGCGCTGAAAACTGATACGCGACGCTCGGATCCAGGAACTCGGCTTGGGCCGAAGCGGGACCCGCCGCGACCAAGATTACCCATAAAAGTGATCTGGCGAGCACCGCCAGCAGGCGCACAAATCGGTTCGTGGCGCAGACGTCACGCATAGGTGGGGCCCCGGTTTTCGGACTCGTCCGTAACCCAGCGTAAGTATTGCGACAGCCCGTGGGTAATTGGCATTGCGATGATTTCCGGAATTTCGTAGGGGTGGTGCGCACGGATTGCCTGTTCGACATCAGCATAGCGATCGACGCGCGTTTTGATGAAAAGGGTGGTTTCAAGGGCATGTTCGATTTTGCCCCGCCAACGATACACCGATCGCACCGAAGGCAGGCAATTGACACACGCCGCCATTCCGCTTTCGACGAGGATGTTTGCCATTCTATCGGCACTTGCGGCGTCGGGCAGATTGGTCAAGATGACGAGGGCGCGCGCGTTCATTGTTTGGTCGCGTTCATGGCGAAATCCCTTACTTCGAAAGACGACGGCGGGTCAGGACTGTGGCGAGATAGAAACTGACACCCAAGTAGGCCAACAATATCCCAAAGTCCCGAATCGGGGCGAGCGGTATCCGACCCAATACGAGCGGACGGATGAGATTGATTGCTGCAGACAAGGGCAGCGCTTTGGCGATCACTTGCAGCCACCCGGGCATGGCTTTGATCGGGAAGAAAACGCCAGACAGGAAAGTCATGGGGGTGACGACCAGCGTGAAGTAGTAGGTGAAAAAATCGTAACCCTGGGCGAGCGCATTGCAAACCAACGCCATCGCCGAAAAGGTCATTCCGATGAGAATCAAGATCGGTATGACGAGCAGCGACGCGGGCTGCCGACTGATGTTCAAAGCCCATACGACCGCCAGAATGCAAATCCCGGTAAAGGTTGCCTTGGCTGCAGACCACAGTAATTCACCCAGGAGAATGTCGTCGATGGACAGAGGTGCATTCAGAATCGCATCCCACGTTCGCTGCGCGTGCATGCGCGTAAACGCGCCCCACAGGGATTCGAATTTGGCCGAATTCATCGTGCTCATACAGACGCTTCCGCCGGCCAGAAAAAGAATGTAGGGCAGGCCATCGATCGTCGGTAGCAGGCTACCCAAGCCATAGCCAAATGCGACCAAGGTGATGAGTGGATCGGCCACGTTGCCGAGGATTCGCTCTCCGAGGTACTTTTTCCAAACCATGAAGTTGCGTTGCCACATCGGCAACCAGCGCCAGGACACGCGTGGTAACGCGTACACGGAACGTGCTGCAGCCGTTTTAGTCACGCATCTCCCTTCCCGTCAATTTCAGAAAAAGATCTTCCAGATTGGCGGGGCGATGCAGGTAGCGTACGCGCGCTTTCCGATCTTTCAATCGGGCGAGCGCGGGGATCGCATTATGGGTATAGGCGAATATGGTTTCTCCGGATTGCTCGAAGCGCGTGTCGGGCAGATCGGCATTGGCGTTGCGCCAATGCAGCGCATCCTCGCCGTAGACTTCGATGACTTCGGGTTCGATATGCTCAGCGATCAGCGCGCGCGGCGTGCCTTCGGCAATCTTGACGCCGTCATCCAAGACGGCGAGCCGATCGCACAATCGTTCCGCTTCGTCCATAAAGTGAGTGGTCAGGAAAAGCGTCTTGCCTTGTCCGAGGAGAAGTTTCAGGCGTTCCCAGATCAGATGGCGCGCTTGCGGATCGAGGCCTGTGGTGGGTTCGTCCAGAAAAATGAGGTCAGGGTCGTTGACCAGCGCCCTGGCGAGCATCAGTCGTCGCTTCATGCCCCCCGACAACTCGCCGATTTTGGCGTCGCGCTTGGCCCCGAGGCTGGCGAATGCGAGCAACTCGGGAAGTCTCCTGCGCATGGTCGCTGCGGAAATTCCAAAATAGCGTCCATACACAATCAAATTCTCGGCGACCGTGAAGTCAGGATCAAGATTGTCCATTTGCGGAACGACGCCAATGCGCACGCGAGCTTCTCGCGCCTGGATTGGAACGGGCAGACCTGCGATGGTGATGGATCCGCCATCGGGATCCGTCAGCCCGAGACACAATCGCAATGTGGTCGTTTTGCCAGCGCCGTTCGGCCCGAGCAACCCAAAGCACTCGCCTTGGTTCACAGCCAGGTTAAGGCCTCTGACCACAGGTAATCCCCCATAGGATTTATCCAGGTCCTGAATGTCGATCATGATGGGGCGCATCGTGCAATTTTACTCACCATCACTTGAGGTTCGATGTGAGGTCGTTCAGATTGGCTCCTCAGGAATTCATCAGACCGACAGACCCCTGAAAGCAACAGGAAGGCGCCATGTTTGGGCACGGGCAGTGCAAAATCAGACCGGACATTACTGAGGAGCGCGCCCAAGAAGCTTGGCAGCGTGTTTCATTTGCGCGTGTTCGAACGCAGGCGCAAAGTCAATCAAGTCCCGAGCTTCCATACCGACCACGGCGGATCGGGCGACGTTGCGCCAAGTCTCGATGGCCATGTAAACCTGGGAGAGAATAGCTTTCGCTTGCATCGAATTGAGCCAGAAAGACCCGGCAACCCGTACGACCTCGTCGATCGAGGTTACCGGACCGGTCTCCTCACTCAACCAAGTCTTGAGTTCTTGGGCCTTGTCAGGGAACGGATTCACGTCGAATGCAGGTGCCAGGCGCCATTGGCCGTGCGCCACATGCAAAAAACCGTGGTTGTGCAAATGGTCATCGACGTTGGTAATGAGGAGGTTAAAGACAATACGTCGCCACAGTTCGGCCAAGTCACGCTCCGGATCGGCGCAGTTTGCGATGATGCTGTCGGCAATCTCGGTGTATGCATGGTCCTCGTCTCGACGGGACTGCAGCATGGAGGCTGCCGACAGATAAGGAATTCGCCCAGCGTTGCCGGTACGGTCGAACCGGCGGATGAGCGCGACTGGAGTGCCCTCGGTATAGACGATACGGCTTTGCGCAGCATCGATGCCCGCTGCGGCCGCAAGATGTAGCGCGAGGATTTCGCCTTTCGTAACACTGCGTTCGTCCTTGACGCTCGGGAACTTACCGATAGCGAGGTGGCCATCCTCGTCAATCACGGTACATTTTGGACGTAAGCCGCCCAGTGACGTTCCACGACCCCGCAGGTAGCGCAAGTCGGCTTCCGTTTCTCTACCGCTCTCAACCGCTTGGCTCGCGTTCAAAAGATGGGCTAATTCGAACAGAGGAGGCGTGGCTCGAGAGCCATCTTCGATGGTACGTAGAAAGTTGCCGTTGGCGTCACGCAGGCGTAGGGCCCCTACGCGACTGAGGTCATCTACCCCGACGAGGTAATCCCACTCCGTGAGGGCGGGGCCAGGTGCTTCAAGAGTTCGCGCCACGAGTGCCTTGCGACGTTTGGCGTGGTCCCGCGCGATGACTCGGCATCCCCATCCATCCGGCTCCGTGTCGGCGATTGCCAAGTGGAACACTGACTCATCCTTGGTGGCAGCCTTGTGATACTGGCTACCACTTATCAGGCTGAGGTCAGGGGATACGGAAAACCGATCCGCCGATTGTAGCCACTGCTGGTCGTAGGCGAACGAAGTGCTCTGTCTCGACCCGCTCTGGGTATAGGTGAGTTGACCCAACACTGTGCCGACTTCGCCCAGACAAACGGTTGTGTTGAATTGGGCGGAGGTGCTCACCGCGCACCGGAGTCTGGTGAGACCTTCTTTTGTCGGATACGCTTGGGTAATTGCTCATCCGCAAGAACAAGTCCGATCTCATCCTTGGCAGTATCGAGTAACTCGTTAAGTTTCTCGAGGTCGCCGAGTACATGTAGGGCACGAGCGATGGTGCCCCAAGATAGGCTCGGGTCGCCTTTCTCCAGGCGCCGCAGGGTAGCCGGGGAAATGCCAACGCGTACGGCCATCGAATTCTGGGAGAATCGACGGCGACGCCTTGCCAACGCCAAATCCCTACCAAACTTCTGGATAGCCCGTACGACCGGCAGTGGGTATGTTCGGGGTCCTGAATCGCTCATATTTAGCTCTTTAAACGACTTTATAGACTATAAATGAGCTGTTATATTTTGTCCAATGCCCTGAGGCAACGTGCGAGCCCGTTCGGAGGTTACTGGTCCGTCACTGCGCTTCTGGGACGCAGGTACCCGCAAACACCTCGCATCTCGCATGGTCTTCAATCTTGTTGGGAGTATCCGTTTCCAATTCTTTCAGGGGGACGTTTGCTACACATAGGTGCGGCAGCGGGGCGCGGGTTGAAGACGCAGGCTGATCAATGTCCAGCAAAAGTGCATGGCGCGAAAAGCTCCAGGCCCGCGGCGCTTAAAAGCTGTGAACCTTTCAGGTCCGGCAGATCAATAATGGCCGCTGCTCCGACGATATGCGCGCCCAATCGGGTGAGGAGTTTGGCTGCGGCCAGCATCGTGCCTCCGGTCGCCACAAGATCATCCATCAGAACAACGCGCTCACCGTGCCTGACAGCGTCCGTATGCAACTCCACAGCAGCCGTGCCATATTCCAGCGCGTACTCTTCGGCCACCGTTTCGAAGGGCAGCTTGCCTTTTTTGCGCACCGGGATGAAACCGCGATTGAGCTCGTAGGCCACGACCGAGCCCAAAATAAAGCCACGGGCATCGATCCCCGCAACGAGATCGAATTCGTGCTCGATGTAGTGTTGCACAAAGAGGTCGATCAGAACCCTGAAGGTCCTGCGGTCCTGCAGCAGAGGTGTGATATCGCGAAACACGATGCCAGGTCGAGGCCAATCCGGCACGGAGCGTATGCGGTCACGGATATAGGTGGCAGGATCAGCCGGCATAAGGGTTCCGCTAGCGAGTCGCGAACTTTGGATTCTACGGTAAGGCGCCAACGGGTCGAACGCAGCTGGGGCGAACGATTTTCGCCAATTTTGGCGACCAAGGCGTCTTGCCATCAAGGCGAGACGGGTTCTAGAAATTTAGCGCTTTACTGGCTTGTGCCGCGTACGTCCGTCGAACCAACGTTCGCCGCATGTAGTGCATTGCTCGAACACCTTGGAACCGAGCGCCTCGGTGGCGGTGGGATCGAATTCCTCCAAGCGCCACTTCAAGGTCGAGTGGGGAAACTTCGGGTCTCGCTCTAGGGCGCTACAATTTGGACACATGAATGACCTATAACGATAACTTTAGCCGGGCACGAGCCCTCCCGACTGTCCGGAGGAATCAAGGCATAACCCACATCCTTCGGACCAGCCCGTATTTTGAGCGCTGTTTCTCGGCCCACATCGATCCAACAAGTTGAAATATTGTTAATTCGGTCCGGGCGGCGAGTGAAGAACCCCGATGGGGTACAAAGAGGGCACACCATTGCGCGTTTTTGGCTACGTTCTGGCCGCACAAACGTTAGGCTTTCCTTGCGAGCCGCCGGGCCCGAGATTCGTGTGGATAGTGGATCACGCGGCATCGGGCCCGGTGTGGGGCTTGGCTCGCATCCGCCCTCATCTCTTACGCATACGATCCAACACCATGAAACCTTCCGCGTCCCGCCGTTCCAGAAGCAGCGAAAATCCCGATTTGGATTCCACGATTCACAATCAACGCCGTGGGCGGCCGCCCAGAAAGGCCTTCATCAACGTGTTGGTGCGCACATCGACGCGCAGTTCGCTCAGCGAAATCAAATCGGCGATCGGGCTTGCCAGTCAAGGCGAGGTGATCGATCTTCTGGTGAGCGAAATCGGACGCAGGCGGCCTTTGGACGGAAAAAAATAAAGCGGCCCTTCTAGCGCGGCAGGACTGAACTGCCCATCAGGAATTCGTCGACCGCCCGTGCGCACTGGCGGCCCTCCCGGATCGCCCATACGATCAGTGACTGGCCGCGGCGCATATCGCCCGCCGCAAAAACGCGGGGGTTGGACGTCTGATACGCCTGCTGGCCTTCGGTACCTGCCCGAACATTACCGCGCGCATCGCGTTCGAGGCGCAACTCGTCGAGGAGGGGGGCCGCCGCCGGGCCGGAGAAGCCCATGGCAAGAAGAACCAGGTCGGCCGGCAATTCGAACTCGCTGCCGGGTACCTCGATCATTTTATTGATCCCCGTCGCCTCGTCACGCGTCCACTCGACACGCGCCAGTACGACTGCTTTGACCTGCGCTTTGGCTTTGCCCTCTCCCGCCTTGAACGCCTTGGTGACGAGCGCCCAGTCTCTCTCGCACCCTTCTTCGTGAGAGGAAGAGGTTCGCAATTTCAGCGGCCAATATGGCCACGTCACAGGACGGTTTTCGTGTGCGGGAGGCTCGGGCAGCAGTTCGATTTGCGTGATGTCGAGAGCGCCCTGTCGGTTGCTGGTGCCGACGCAGTCCGAGCCCGTATCACCGCCCCCAATGACCACCACATGCTTGCCGCTTGCCGTAATCTGGGCACTGACGGTGTCGCCAGCCACGACCTTGTTTTGCAAAGGCAGGAAATCCATCGCGAAATGAATGCCTTCCAGCCTGCGGCCCGGGACGGGTAGATCACGTGGCATTTCAGCGCCCCCCGACAATACGATTGCGTCAAACGCCTCGAGCAGGGTCAGAGCAGAAATGTCGGACCCGACATTGACCCCCACCTCAAATTCGACCCCTTCGGATTCCATTTGGGCAATGCGCCGATCGATATGTTCCTTTTCAAGCTTGAAGTCGGGGATGCCGTAGCGGAGCAATCCGCCAATCCGATCATTTTTCTCAAAGACATGGACCGCGTGACCCGCGCGCGCCAGTTGTTGGGCGGCGGCAAGTCCGGCAGGGCCCGAGCCCACGATGGCGATCTTCTTGCCCGTACGACGGTCGGGCATGATGGGCTTGACCCACTCCATTTCCCAGCCCTTGTCGATGATGGCGTGCTCGATCGATTTAATTCCGACCGGGTCATCGTTGATATTGAGCGTACAGGCGGCCTCGCACGGGGCGGGGCAGACGCGTCCTGTGAATTCCGGGAAATTGTTGGTCGAATGCAGCGTGTCCAGCGCGGCGCGCCAATCCTGGCGAAACACTAGATCGTTCCAGTCCGGAATGATGTTATTGACCGGGCAGCCGGTCTGGCAGAATGGGATGCCGCAATCCATGCAACGCGCACCCTGGAGCTTGGCTTCCTCGTCCGAGAGCCGCAGCACGAACTCCCGGTAGTGCTTCTTGCGCAGATGAATGGGTTCGGACGCTTCGCGCAGCCGTTGATATTCCAAAAACCCGGTAATCTTGCCCATCGTGATTCCTCTTGCGCTGCCCGTTAGGCTGCGAGCTTTTCGCTGGTTTGTGCCAGCTGGTTGGCGGCGGCCAGTTCCGACAGCGCCCGACGGTATTCTTTCGGCATGATTTTGACGAATTTCGCGCGCATGCTTTCCCACGACTCGAGAATCGCTTTGGCACGAAACGAGCCGGTATAGCGAAAATGCTTTTCGATGAGTTCGCGCAAGATCTCTTCATCGAGTTGGCCCAAATGCCAAAGCGCTTGTTCTGAGGCCGCTGTCTGCTCCTGACGGGACAGGACCGGCTCGAGAGTCACCATGGCGGTATTGCAGCGTTTGGCGAAATTGCGTCCCTCGTCGAACACGTAGGCCACGCCGCCGGACATACCGGCGGCGAAGTTGCGACCGGTCTCCCCAAGTACGGCCACCGTTCCACCGGTCATGTACTCCGCTCCGTGGTCGCCGCATCCCTCGACGACTGCGGCCGCACCTGAGTTGCGAACGGCGAAACGCTCGCCAGCCACACCGTTGATGAACACCTCTCCGGCGGTGGCACCATACAGCACCGTATTGCCAACAATAATGTTGTCCGGACCGAAACCGCGAAAATCATTGGGCGAGCGCACGATGATGCGGCCCCCCGAGAGCCCCTTGCCCACGTAATCATTGCCTTCGCCCACGAGATCGAGGGTGATGCCATGCGCGAGAAAAGCGCCATAGCTCTGACCCGCCACACCGTTGCACTGAATGTGGATCGTGTCGTCGGGAAGTCCGGCGTGTCCATAACGTCGCGCCACCTCTCCAGAGAGCATGGCGCCGATGGTTCGATTGACGTTACGCACAGGGGTAATGAAGGATACTTTCTCGCCCGTATCGAGCGCCGGTCTGGCTCGCTCAATCAACTTGTGGTCCAAGGCACGCGCGAGTCCATGTTCCTGTTCTTCATGATGCGAGCGTGCGACTTCGGAGGGAACCGGGGGCTGATAGAAAATCCTCGAGAAATCCAGCCCCTTAGCCTTCCAGTGCTCGATTCCTTTACGGGTGTCGAGAAAATCGCAGCGACCAATCAGTTCGTCAAAGCGCCGAACGCCCAGCTGAGCCATGATTTCGCGTACTTCTTCGGCCACGAAGAAGAAGTAGTTGACGACATGCTCGGGCTTACCCTGAAACTTGCGGCGCAGCACGGGATCCTGGGTCGCCACGCCGACCGGGCAGGTGTTCAAGTGACACTTGCGCATCATGATGCATCCGCTCACCACCAACGGAGCGGTCGCAAATCCGAATTCGTCGGCGCCGAGCATGGCGCCGATGACGACATCGCGGCCGGTTTTCATTTGACCATCCACTTGGACCGCGATACGTCCCCGAAGTCGATTCAACACCAGCGTCTGCTGCGTCTCGGCCAAGCCCAATTCCCACGGCGTACCCGCGTGCTTGATGGATGACACGGGGGAAGCCCCTGTGCCGCCATCGTGACCCGAGATCGTGACGTGATCCGCTTTGGCCTTGGCGACGCCGGCCGCCACTGTCCCGACCCCGACTTCGGAGACCAATTTGACCGAGATGGAGGCGCGTGAATTGACGTTCTTGAGGTCGTGAATGAGCTGCGCCAAGTCCTCGATCGAATAGATATCGTGATGCGGCGGCGGTGAAATCAAGCCGACACCCGGAACTGCAAAACGCAGTTTGGCGATGTATTCGGATACCTTGTGTCCGGGCAGCTGACCTCCTTCTCCGGGTTTCGCACCCTGGGCCATCTTGATCTGGATCTGGTCGGCCGATACCAAATATTCCGCAGTGACCCCAAATCGGCCTGAGGCGACTTGCTTGATGCGCGAGCGTAACGAATCGCCTTCCTCGAGGGCCTGATCCGCGACGACCCGGCCGGGGCCCAATACGGAGGTCAATGTCTGACCGGCCTTGATCGGGATGCCCTTCAGGAAGTCCTGATATCTGTTTTCATCCTCGCCGCCCTCACCGGTGTTCGATTTTCCGCCCATGCGATTCATGGCGATGGCGAGGGTGACGTGGGCTTCGGTGGAGATTGAGCCGAGCGACATCGCCCCGGTCGAAAAGCGCTTGACGACCGCGCTGGCGGGTTCCACCTCGTCGAGCGGAATGGCGCGAGCCGGATCGACCTTGAATTCGAATAGACCGCGTAGGGTCATGTGGCGACGGCTCTGGTCGTTGATGATCGCAGCATATTCCTTGTAGGTGGAAAAGCTGTTGAGCTTGCTCGCGTGCTGAAGTTTGGCGACCGCCTCGGGCGTCCACATGTGTTCTTCGCCGCGGACACGGTAGGCATATTCGCCGCCGGCATCCAGCGCATGGGCGAGCACCGGGTCATCGCCGAAGGCCACGCGATGCAGACGGATCGCTTCCTCGGCGACGTCGAATACATCAATCCCTTCGATCGTCGAGGAAGTACCGGTAAAGTACTTCTCGATCAAGGCATGGGAGAGGCCCACCGCCTCGAAGATCTGCGCGCCACAATACGACATGTAGGTCGATATCCCCATCTTGGACATCACCTTCATGAGACCTTTGCCGATCGCGCGCGTGTAGTTCGAGAGGGCCTTATCGGGCTCCGATTCGCCGGTCAGCTGACGCGCAAGCGACACGAGTGTTTGCAGTGCGAGATACGGATGTACTGCCTCGGCGCCATAGGCTGCCAAGACAGCGAAGTGATGAACCTCGCGCGCAGAGCCGGTTTCCACGACCAGTCCGGTCGAGGTACGCAGGCCGCGCGCGACCAGATGCTGGTGTATGGCCGATGTGGCGAGCAACGCCGGGATGGCCAGGTTTGTCGCGTCGACTCTCCGATCCGATACGATGAGGATGTTGTAGCCCGATTTGACCGCGTCGGCCGCCTCGGCACAAAGCGACGCCAAGCGCGCTTCAATACCTTCCTTGCCCCACGCCACCGGGTAGCAGATATCCAATTCGCAGCTCTTGAACTTATGGTCGGTGTGGCTTCCGATGTTGCGGATGACAGCCATGTCATCGAAATCCAGGACCGGCTGGGACACTTCAAGCCGCATCGGCGGATTGATGTTGTTTAGATCCAAAAGATTGGGTTTTGGCCCGATGAACGAGACCAAGGACATCACTAGCTGTTCGCGGATGGGGTCGATCGGCGGATTGGTCACTTGGGCAAAAAGCTGCCTGAAGTAGCCATAGAGCGTTTTGAGTTTGTTGGACATCACCGCCGGTGGCGAGTCGTTGCCCATCGAACCGATCGCTTCTTCCCCGACCGCGGCCATGGGCGCCATCAGAAACTTGATGTCCTCCTGCGTATAGCCAAATGCCTGCTGGCGATCGAGCAAGGCCTCAGGCACGTCGCCTTTGGGATCGTGCGCTTCCCCGGGCCGACATTGAAGCTCATCGAGTTTGACGCGGATGCGGTTGATCCATTCCTTGTAGGGTTTGGCATTGGCCAACGTGTTCTTGAGTTCCGCATCATCGATGATGCGACCCGCTTCAGTATCAATGAGAAACATCTTGCCGGGCTGCAGCCGCCACTTCTTGGCGATTTTGGATTCCGGAATCGGCAGCACGCCGGCCTCGGAGGCCATGACCACCAAGTCGTCATCGGTAATCAGGTAGCGCGCGGGTCGCAGGCCGTTACGGTCGAGTGTCGCACCGATTTGGCGCCCGTCGGTAAACGCGATAGAGGCGGGTCCGTCCCACGGTTCCATCATCGCGGCGTGGAATTCGTAGAATGCGCGCCTGTTCTCGTCCATCAGGGCGTGTTGCTCCCAGGCCTCGGGGATCATCATCATGATGGCTTGCGCCAGCGGGTAGCCGGCCATGACGAGCATTTCGAGACAGTTATCGAATGACGCCGTATCCGACTGCCCCGGATAGATGAGCGGCCAAATCTTATCGAGGTCACTTCCGAGGACCGGCGAGGATATGGCTTGCTGGCGCGCGTTGATCCAGTTTACATTGCCCTTGACGGTGTTGATCTCTCCGTTGTGGGCGATGAGGCGGTAGGGGTGCGCGAGCTCCCAGCTGGGAAACGTGTTGGTCGAAAAGCGCTGATGCACCAACGCCAGGGCAGAGACCACGCTCGGCTCCGCCAGATCACGATAATAGCGACCGACCTGATCGGCCAGGAGCAATCCCTTGTAGACGATGGTGCGCGCCGACATCGAGGGAACGAAGAATTCCTTGCCGTGGGCCAGATGTAATGCCTGGATTGCATGGCCTGAGGATTTCCGGATGATGTAGAGCTTGCGTTCAAGGGCATCGGTCACCATGATGTCGGGACCGCGGCCAATGAAGATCTGCCGGATCACCGGCTCCTTCGCACGAACATTGGGCGACATCGGCATGTCCCGGTCCACAGGCACGTCGCGCCAGCCCAAGAGCAGCTGGCGTTCCGCGCGAACCGCGCGTTCGATCTCCTGCTCGCAGGCCAGTCGGGACGCGTGTTCCTTGGGCAGAAACACCATGCCGACGCCATACTCGCCCGCCGGTGGCAACTGCACCCCTTGTTTGGCCATCTCGACACGCAAAAAAGCGTCCGGGATCTGAATCAAAAGACCTGCCCCGTCCCCCATCAGGGGATCGGCGCCGACCGCACCCCGATGGTCGAGGTTTTTGAGAATCAACAACCCTTTTTCGATGATGCTGTGACTTTTGGTACCCTTGATGTGGGCCACGAAGCCTACGCCGCACGCATCGTGTTCGTTGGCGGGATCGTATAGACCCTGCGCGGCGGGCGCGCCCGCCATGCCCTGTGGGAAGGCCGCTGCTTCTTCTTTGCTCAAGTCTTCGCCCATGACTTCTCCCGCCTTGGTTCATGCTCGTAATAGAGGAACTATAATGCGCCGCAGCATCGAAAACAAGGAATTAAAATAGTATCTGACCCTATTTAAATATGGATCGGGATCGCGTCCTCTTAAAACGGGGACAGATTGACGGGCGCCGTGCGTCGAACTAAGCGCGTTTTTTCGGGCGTCCGCGCGTCAAGGGTGCGGCACGCCGGTTCGAGTGGAAGCTCAAACGTTCGACAAACTCCGGGTCGCCGAGGGCCCAGCCGTGTTGTGTCGCCTCACGCAATCGGGTGAGCTCGTCAGGTTTCAAGGCGAGGTCAAATAAGGCGTGG
>Ga0207933_1001078_pt1 | contig 22362 bp, 21 predicted proteins | sample NGESurdeep092012_4_FD_184488 | JGI IMG/M metagenome (GOLD analysis project Ga0207933, IMG submission 184488) | Arctic peat soil microbial communities from Barrow, Alaska - NGEE Surface sample F53-3 deep-092012 (SPAdes) | ecosystem: Environmental > Terrestrial > Soil > Wetlands > Peat ...
GATCCTCCAGGAACAGCCTCGCACGACTTGCCCCAGCACCTTCAGGCTTCTTGCCGACAAGTATCAAATTGGATACTATTTACGGATAAGCTCTTAGTGCACATGCAGCGATGTAAGCGATCCATAGCAAAGTGCAAAAGCCGAAGTAGAGCATGCCGAACCATCTGCTCGCTGGACCGGTCTTGACTTCCTCAGTGGTATGGTTCGTCGAATCGCGGTCCGACTCTGAAGAACTCGACGAGCCTCGCCGAGGAGTCTTTGTCTTCCAGGGCTTCGAAGTCCAATCCTTATTCCCATCCCGAATGCCGGCCATTTCGGATTTATGTTCCTCAGACTCAAAAGGAACGCCGAAAACATCACCGAAGCGCTCCAGGCGACCGCCTCCGCTCCTTCCTTTTTTGTAACCCTCTGCATAACCCCGCTCTGAACTTCGCTGCGTATCAGATTTCGATGGCCGTCCAATGTTCTTGAAGACGGAGTCAACGATTGTGTCAGTGAAGGACTTACGTTTACGCATGGAGCGAAATTATAAGCCCAAGCGAACTCATCCATGGCAAGGGGTGCGGGCGGCACATTTATGCGCTAGGCGGGTGGATGGCCCAACGTGGTGGCCTATCCTTTCGGGCTTCATCTGAAAGCGTGGCCCAACTTCGGCGATAATAGGAAGCAATGCAGATTCACATCCCCACACCGCTGCGAGCCTTCACCGAAAAGCAGGAAACTGTTTCGGTGGCAGGCACGACGATCGCCGAGGGCCTGGAGCAGCTTGTCCAGCAGCATCCGGCGATGCGCGCGCACCTCTTCAGCCCCGAGGGCAAGTTGCGCTCGTTCGTGAACGTCTATCTGAACGATGAAGACGTTCGCTACCTTCCCGCGAAGGAAGAAACCACCGTCGCCGAAGCCGACGAGTTGACCATCATCCCTTCCATCGCCGGTGGTTGTTGTCCCTAATAGCGAGACAAAATCGTGTTATAGTGCGTTAGTGCCGTCGTGCGGCACGAGGAGCAGCGCGTGCCAGCATTTGGAGATGTCAAGGTAATCGGAACAAACGGCCAAATCTCTCTCGGAAAGCAGTTTGCCGGGAGACAGGTTTTGGTTGAGGAGCGTGAGCCGGGTGTCTGGCTGATCCGGACGGCAACGGTAGTTCCGGACAACGAGCGCTGGTTACACGAACCCGTTGCAATGAACGATCTGCGCAGCGCGCTGGACTGGTCGAGCAAGAATCGTGCCGACGACAGTCAGGTCGAAACATTATTGGAAAGCCTGAATGAGCAAGCCTGACCAGCACCCGGTAAGACTCGACCTCAACAATCCCGTTTTTCAAAGTAACCTTCTCGATTTGCCAAAGCCGGACCGGCACTCGGCTTTGGAAACTCTGAAGAAACTGCGTCAATTGACCTGGAACCAGATTTACTCGGATCAAGGCTTGAAATGGGAGAAGATCGTCAGCGCCTCCACGCCTCCGGGCGTTGCTTCCATTTATTCACTTAGAATTACGCAATCTCGCCGGGCCACGGCTTACCGGGAAGGCGACTTCATCCGCTTTCTGACCATTCCGCCCGATCATGATGCGACGTACGGCAAAAAATGAATTCTGTTCGCGGGTTGTTGTCGCTCGAACACTCTCGCAGTGGCAAATCGCAGAGAAACCTATCGTCGGCAAACCACGAATCGTAGCTGTTCAACTGAGCATCTGCTCCTTAAGGATGATCGCCCGTCTTGACATCGCGTATACAATTAAAGCAGGGATGAAACATCGCCCGGCCAACCGCCGGGCGGTCGCATTTAAGCCGTTCGACCAACGGCCTAAACCCTTTGGTTAAGGCACTTTGCAAATACGGGCCCAATGTTCATAGATCTTTGCGACACGCTCGAACGAAGGTACAAAGCTAAGTCCTTTCGATAAGGGACTTTACGCAAAATAAGGGGGGGGCACCCCCCAGCTAAACTCGAAGGACACCATGAACGCCACACTCGAACCCACCGCCCCCGCCGCCCTCCCCAAGCTTTCCAACGAAGAAATCTCGCGCTACTCGCGCCACCTCATCCTGCCCGAGGTGGGCATGGAAGGCCAGCAGAAGCTCAAGGCCGCAAAGGTCCTCTGCGTCGGCACCGGAGGCCTCGGCGCGCCGATGGCCCTCTACCTCGCCGCCGCCGGCGTAGGCACCATCGGCCTCATCGACTTCGACGTCGTCGACGAGTCCAACCTCCAGCGCCAGATCATCCATTCGCAGGCCACCGTCGGCATGTTGAAGGTAGACTCCGCCGAAGTCATGCTCAAGGGCCTCAACAAGAACACCAACATCGTCAAGCACAACACGATGCTCACCAGCGCCAACGCCCTCGACATCTTCAAGGGCTACGACATCATCGCCGACGGCACGGACAACTTCCAGACCCGTTACCTGGTCAACGACGCCTGCGTCCTCTCCGGCAACAAGCCCAACGTCTACGCCTCGATCTACCGCTTCGAGGGCCAGGCCTCCATCTTCGCCACCGAAGCCGGCCCCTGCTACCGCTGCCTCTACCCTGAACCGCCGCCGCCGGGCCTCGTCCCCTCCTGCGCCGAGGGTGGTGTCCTCGGAATTTTGCCGGGGCTGCTGGGCATCATCCAGGCCACCGAGGTCATCAAGCTGATCGTCGGCATCGGCGAGCCCCTCATCGGGCGCCTGCTGCTGGTGGACGCGGCCGCCATGAGCTTCCGCACGCTGAAGCTGCGCAAAAATCCCGAGTGCCCCGTGTGTGGCACCCACGAAATTAAACAGCTTATCGACTACGATCAGTTCTGCGGCATCGAGAAGCCTGCCAGTGTCGGCCCGCTCGAAGTTTCGTCGCATGGGAAGGTAGACGTACACGCAAACGTTGTCGACGGCATTCCGCAGGTCACGGTCGAAGAACTCAAGGCCCGCATCGATGCCGCGGAGCAGGGCGGTAAAGCCAAGCCATTCGTGGTCGACGTGCGCGAGCCGCATGAGTACGCCATCGTGAATATGGGAGCGCCGCTGATTCCCCTCGGCAGCCTGCCCCAACGCCTCAACGAACTCCCCGGCAAAGATGCAGAAATCATCGTGCATTGCAAGACCGGCGGCCGCTCGCAGAAAGCATCCCTCGCTCTAAAAGAAGCGGGATATACCAACGTGTCCAACCTCGCCGGCGGAATCACAGCCTGGGCAGACCGCATCGACAAGTCGCTACCCAAGTACTAGCTACACCCAATGTCTGAGTAGGGTCAGCGCGTCACCAGCCCTCTTCATTTTTCTCGCCGCTTGCGCATAACCTTGATCAGCTTCGCCGCGGAAAAGTAGATCAACATAATGAATAGAAAGACGGCTGCGTACAGTAAAAATGCCCGGTTCGCTGCCAGACGTGCAGCATATTCATTGCCCGAGACCGCAGCTACCGCTGCATAGGTCTTCCTGCCCTGGTCGGCGGGGAACAGGCCACCAAAGGTAAAGGTGGAAAGAACCTTGGATAACACCACGGCGACGAAAACAATAAAAGACAGCCCTTGTCCCCATTTCCTGCCGGCCGGAGGCGGTACGAAAACCCGCTGTTGCTGGACGACAATTCCGCGCTCAGAAAGGGTCTGGGAAATTGCGATGAACGCTGAGTCCGACCACTGTCCCCGGTCATTGATAGCCCAAATCTCCAGCAGTTCCTCATTCGTCTTTTGCTGCATGTTTCGTGCGATTTGGTCAGCCAGCGCAATACTCAATTTTCCAGCTCCTAATGGCACCATCATACGCGCAAGCGGCGGGCCATCTCAGTGATTTAGGCAAGTTCGAATCTCAAGCGCACGCCTCCCCCCTAACCTGCTACAACAATTCCATGACCACCGACCCCACCCAGGACGAAGCCAACATCCGCGACGCCCGCGCCCACTCCAACCGCTCCATCGTCCGCCGCAACCTCCTCGGCGTCGGCGACTCGCTCGACGCGGACTTCGTCGGCGTCATCGGAGACGGCAGTTTCGTCCCGTCCCGCGACGGCTATCTCAAGCTCTTCAAGCAAGGCTTCGATTCGCCAAAGACGGCACTTACTTACGAACGCATCGCGGACATCGTGGAAGTCTCCACAACCAAACCCCTCGCCGCCGAACACGGCCACTGGATCGCGACCCTGCCCGATGGGTCGGTTGCACACACCGGCACTTACATGGCGATGTGGCGACACACCGGCGAGGGCTGGAAGATTCGGTCGGAACTGTATGTTACGTTGGCCGGCGCAGCCCGTTAGTCGCCGTCTGGATCGTCCACAACCAGGATCTGCATACACAGTGGCGGCTGGATCATGAAGTCCATGGTTGCCATTTCGGCGACGGCCTTTTCGATGGTCGAGGTGAGACACGGCTCGGTTGTGACGACGAAGGGCAGGCTCTCGGCGCCGTGACCGTGGTGCTGCAGGATGCAGTCGATGTTGGCTCCGACTTTCGCCAACGCCCCCGCGATCGCCGCAACGATGCCCGGCTTATCTGCCACCACAAACCGCAGATAATGCGGCGCGACGCCATCACCTGAAACCTCAGCCTTCCGCGCCGGCAACCGCACCGGCGAGCTGTTGTGCGCCACCGCCAGCACGTCGCTCATCACCGCAACAGCCGTCGGATGCCCACCCGCTCCGTGACCGCTGAAAACCACATCACCGCCGAACTTCCCGCTGGTCACAACCATGTTCTGCGTGCCATGAGACCACGCAATGGGCGAGCTCTTAGGCACCAGCATCGGCCCAACGCGCGCCGACACTTTATCGCCATCAAGCTGCGCGCGAGACACCTGGCGAATCGTGCAGCCAAGCTCCTTCGCATACGCAAAGTCCACCGCGGAAACCTGCGAGATGCTCTGCGCCGGAACAGTGTCCGGATCGATCTCCGCGCGCAACGCCAGCCGCGACAGGATGCATAGCTTGGCACGCGCATCGAAGCCGTCCACATCGGCCGACGGGTTCGCCTCCGCGTAGCCCAGACCCTGCGCAGTCTTCAGCACCTCGCCGTAATCCGCGCCCGCTTCCATCGAGCTGAGGATGAAGTTGCACGTCCCATTCACAATCCCGCTGACCCGCCGAATCTGGTCGCCCCCCAGCCCCTGCGCCACCCCCGGAATCACCGGCACGCCGCCGGCAACAGCAGCGCCATACAGCAGATGCACACCCTTCTCCGCCGCCAGCGCAAACAACGCCGCGCCGCGATAGGCTATTAGCTGCTTGTTCGCCGTAACCACCGATTTGCCCGCGCCAAGCGCCGTCCGCAGCCACCCTTCGACCGGATCCAAGCCCCCCATCATCTCAACAACAACGTCGACATCGGGGGCCTCAAGCACATCTTCGACGCGCTCGGTCCACACCGCATCGGCGGGCACAAACTTCGCGCGCTCATGGCTCTTCTTGCGCTCGACGCCGCGATTGAAAACGCGCGTCAGTCGAATGTCATTCGCTTCCGACGCCGCGAGCACTTCGGCAAACGAGCTTCCCACCGTTCCAAATCCGAGTAAGCCTACACGCAAAACAGGCATCAGTAATCCACCTTGAACGGGCTCTTTTCCCATGCCGCGAAGCTCACCCAGGCTTCGTCGGGCAGCAGCCGCACAATCGGAATCGTGCGCTCTTCGAGCGGCTTCTTCACCTCTTCGTAGAGAAACGAATCGTCGAAGCCAACCTTCGCGGCATCGGCTGCATTGTTGCCATAAAAGATCACCGAACAGCGCGACCAATAGATCGCCGCGAGGCACATCGGGCACGGCTCGCAGCTCGTATAAACCTCGCAGCCCTCGAGTTGAAACGTCCCCAACGCCGCGCAGGCATTGCGGACCGCGACCACTTCGGCGTGCGCCGTCGGGTCGTTCAACCCGGTGACCTGGTTGGTGCCTGTCGCGATCACTTTGCCGTCCTTCACGATGACGGCGCCGAACGGACCGCCGCGTCCGCTGGTGACGTTTTCGGTGGCCAATGCGATGGCCTGCTGCATGAACTCGGGGTTTCCTTGCATAATCAGCTTTATGGTACATGCTCTGCGCTCCCGCCGAGTCGTCACACCGCACGGCGAACGCGACGCCGTGCTGGTGATCGACGATGGAATGATTGTTGGTGTTCACGATGCCGCGGAATTCGCGGGCACGATGCCTCTCGAAGACCTCGGCGACGTGGCTCTGTTGCCGGGCCTGGTGGACACGCACGTCCACATCAACGAACCCGGCCGCACCGAGTGGGAAGGCTTTGCGACAGCCACTCGCGCAGCCGCGGCGGGCGGGATTACGACGCTGGTCGACATGCCGTTGAATTGCCTGCCCGAGACAACCGACGTCGAAGCCCTGGAGCTAAAACGCGAGGCGGCGCGGGGACAATGCATGGTCGACTACGCGCTGTGGGGTGGCGCGGTCGATGGCAATCAAGCAGAAATTGAGCCGCTGGCGCTCGCCGGAGTGCCGGGGTTCAAGTGCTTCCTCATCTATCCGGGCTGCGATGGCTTCACGTCGATCGATCGCGCCAACCTCGAACGCGCGCTGCCGCATATTGCGCGCACCGGCCTTCCTCTGCTGGTCCACGCCGAACTCGCCGGACCAATCGACGCCGCCGTCGCGCAGCTGAACGCGAGCAACGCCGACTGGCGAAAGTATGCAACCTACCTCGCCTCGCGCCCCGATGAGGCCGAACTACAGGCAATCGAAATGCTGCTCGAACTGTGCCGCACCTACCGTTTCCGCCTGCACATTGTCCACCTCGCCAGCGCAAAAGCTCTACAGATGCTGACCGAGGCAAAACTCGAAGGCCTGCCCGTCACAGTCGAGACGTGCCCCCACTATCTGCACTGCGCGGCCGAAGAAATCGCCGACGGAGCAACGCTGTTCAAGTGCGCGCCCCCCATTCGCAGCGCGGCCAACCGCGACGCGTTGTGGCAGGCGTTGAGTGACGGAATCATCGACCTGATCGCAACCGACCACTCACCCTGTCCGCCGGAAATGAAGCGCCTCGAAGTCATGCAGCAGGGCGAGGAAGCCGGACGCTTCGACCAAGCGTGGGGCGGCATCGCGTCGCTCTCAGTCGCGCTTCCGGTGATGTGGACCGACTGCGTGCGGCGCGGATTTTCGCTCGGCGAACTTGCAACGTGGATGTCCGCCGCCCCGGCCCGGCTCGCTGGACTGGCAGGTCACGTCGGCTCTATCGAGCCCGGCAAGCATGCAAATCTTGTAGCGTTCGATACCGGCGCAACCTTCACGGTCACGGCGGAAGGCCTGCACTACCGACACAAAATTTCTCCCTACATGGGCGAGACCTTGCACGGGGTTGTGCGCTCAACGTGGCTGCGCGGCGAGCGCGTTTTGGCCAACGGCGAGTTCCCTTCCGCTCCACGCGGCCGCGAGTACGCGCTATCCTTTGAACTTGCGCATGTCGCGCACCGGGACCTTTAGCAATGAGTCAGCAACATCCAGTCAACGCGATCCTCGAAGCCTGGAACCGCCTCGAACAACCGGATGCCACTGGCACGATCCTGCCCTGCAACGGCTCCGTCGCATGGGCCATCGGCATGGTCAACGCGCGGTCTTTCGAGACTCTGGAAGACCTCTTCGCAACTTCCGATAGAGTCTGGCTCGGACTTACTCCGAGCGATTGGCAGCAAGCCTTCGACTCCCACCCCCGCATCGGCGAGCACAAAGCAAAGGCCGCGACCGGGCAGAGCCTGAAGTGGTCGGCGGGCGAGCAAAGCGCCGCGGTGATCGATGCCACGACCGAAGATAAGCTGGCTGCTGCGAATAAAGAATACGAACAAAAGTTTGGGCGCATCTTCATCGTCTGCGCAAGTGGCAAGGCGACCGCTGCGCTGCTCGCGATTTTGACGGCGCGACTGAAGAACGGCGCCGTGACAGAACTCAGTGAAGCAGTCGAGCAGCAGAGGCAAATCACACAGCTTCGGCTTCGCAAATGGCTCGACATCAAGTAGGATTCGGAGCTTATGGGATTATCGACACACATTCTGGATACAGCTCTGGGCCGTCCCGCGACGGGGGTTTCGCTGACGCTCGCCAAACAGAACGGCCACGGTTGGAGCGACATCGGCAACGGAACAACCGACGCCGACGGACGCTGTAAGACGCTGCTCGGAGACAAGTCGTTGGAGAAGGCAACATATCGCATACGCTTCGCAACGGCAGAATATTTCGCAGCGCAAAACCTCACCGGCCTCTACCCCTACGTGGACATCGCATTCACCGTCGCCGATCCCGGCCAGCACTACCACATACCGTTGCTCCTGACGGCCAACGGATATTCAACCTATAGAGGAAGTTAACAAAACTCGAAAGAGAGACGCTGATTCGATGCCTGTAAAACTCGCTGCAAGCCGCTATGGAAAATCCCGCGTCCGCCTGATGCGCGTGACAAAGCACGCAGACCGCCACGACCTCGACGAGTGGACCGTGCAGGTGCTGTTGACGGGCGATTTCGAGGCGGTGCATACCCTCGGCGACAACTCCAAAGTATTGCCGACCGACACGATGAAGAACACCGTCTACTCCGTCGCGCGCGACTCCAAGGCCGAGAGCATGGAAGACTACGCGAAGGAACTGATCGACTTCCTGCTGTCGCGCAATGCGCATGTGGAATCGGTGGAGGTTGTCGTCGAATCGACGCTGTGGAAGCGCCTCATCGTCGCAGGCGAACCCTATCCCACAGCATTCATGCGCGGCTCGGATGAGCGCCAGACGACGACCGTCTCGCGCGCGCAGGCCGCAACGTTTGCGATTGCCAGCGGCCTCGATCGGCTAACGATTTTGAAAACAGCGCAGTCGGGTTTTGTGGGCTACATCAAGGACTCGCTGACGACGCTCCCTGAAACGGCGGACCGCATCTTCGCCACGGCGCTCAAGGCCGAGTGGCCCTATACGGACAAGGCCATCGCCGAGGGCATCGACTTCAACAAGGTCCGCGGCCACCTCCGCGAAACACTGATTTCAACCTTCGCGAAGCATGACTCGCTCTCCGGGCAGCAGACCCTCTACGCAATGGCCGAGGCCGCGCTCGCGCACACGGACATTATCGACGAGGTCTACATGCTGATGCCCAACAAGCACAACCTTCTCGCCGATCTCGGGCGCTTCGGGCAGACCAACCCCAACCACATTTTCGTCCCGACCGACGACCCCCACGGCACCATCGAAGCCACCGTGCGCAGGGCATAGGCGATGCGCGATGCAACGCAAACCCGCGCAGAACGCACCATCGAGCGTTGTCGCGAACTCGCGCGCATCAGCGATGTGCCGGGAGAAACAACCCGCCTGTTTCTGAGCGAGGCGACCCTTGACGCTCATGCTTTGCTGCTCGAATGGATGACGTCAGCAGGACTGGAGACGCGCACCGACGACATGGGCAATGTCCGCGGCACGCGGCGCGGAACTTCCGCCAACGGGCCGGCATTGTTGTTGTTTTCGCATATCGATACGGTGCCGAATGCGGGCGCTTTCGATGGTCCGCTCGGCGTGCTGCTGGCACTTACCGTCATCGAAGAACTTGCGGCGAAGCCTCTGCCCTTCGACATCGAGTTGATCGCATTCTCGGAAGAAGAGGGCGTACGTTTCAGCTTTCCGTTTCTATCCTCGCTCGCGGTGACCGCCCAACTGACGCCCGAGCACCTCGCGAAACAAGACGCAGCAGGCATCAGCGTTAAGCAGGCACTACAAAGTTTTGGCCTCCATCCCGAACGCATCGCGGAAACCTGCGCTCTCCCCGCCCGCACGTTCGCCGCGCTCGAAATCCACATCGAACAGGGTCCGGTGCTCGAAGCCGAAAACATGTCGCTCGCCGTGGTCGAGAGCATCGTTGGGCAGTCGCGCTTCCTGCTGACCTTCACCGGCCACGCGAATCACGCGGGAACAACGCCGATGGCCCTCAGAAAAGATGCCCTCGCGGCGGCCGCACAATGGATCGCCGAAGTCGAACGGTATGCGCTGGACTCCAAGCAACTGGTCGCAACAGTCGGCCACGTCGAAGTGCTGCCGGGAGCCGCCAACGTTGTGCCCGGCCTGGTGCGCGCGGCGCTCGACATACGGCATCCGAGCGACGCGTCCCGACACGCTGCAACCGCGGTCTTGCTGACGAAAGCGGAAGCCGCCGGCGAACTCCGCGGCGTGCGTGTGAAGGCCGAGATGAAGATGCAGCAGAACGCGGTCCCGATGGACCACGCACTCACAACGCAACTCGCGGACGCCGCGGAACGCGCAGGCTTTCCAGTGAACGCAATGTTTTCAGGCGCGGGCCACGATGCTATGATCCTCGCCCCGCATGTGCCGACGACCATGCTTTTTCTGCGCTCGCCCGGCGGCCTCAGCCACCATCCCGACGAAGCTGTCCGCGAGCAGGATGTCGAAGCGGCCATCGCAACCGTGCTCGAGTTTGTGACGGGCCTCCGGCCTCCGCAGTAGAATCGAGCGATATGCAGGATTTGGGATTTACACGTAGCGCGAATCGGCGCGACCACCTGATTTTGACGCCGGACACATTCATCCGCACACCGCTGCCGGGGCTGACCAACGGCGTCGCGATCATCCATGTGGCCCCGCAGGTTGGTGCCGCGTTTACGCAGATGACGGTTGAGTTGGAAAAGGGCGGCTCGCTAACGCAGGGGCCGACGCAGCGATTGTTATATGTGATCGAAGGCAGACTTGCGCTGACAGAACCGAGCGTGGCGACGCCGCATAAGCTTGCCGCGGGCGGCTTCGCCTACTTGCCGACCGGCCACGACCACACCCTCACAGCGAAGACCAAAGCGCGAGTCGCGGTGATCGACAAGCCGTTTCTTCCGCTCGATCCGGACTACGGCGAGGCAATGCCGGAATGCCTGATCGGCCGCGAAGAGGATGTCACTTCGACCGCTCTGAACGGCGACGAAGACCTGCAAGTCCGCGCGCTGCTCCCGGCATCGCTGGCATTCGATTTCGCCTGCAACACAATGACATATCAGCCCGGTGCCGGACTTTCACAGGTTGAGATTCACTACATGGAGCACGGTCTGCTGATGCTCGAAGGCGGCGGAATTTACCGGCTTGGCGACTTCTGGTACCCAACCGCGGCGGGAGACTTCATCTGGATGGCCCCTTACTGCCCGCAGTGGTTTGGCGCGATTGGCAAGAAGCCCGCGAAATATCTAATTTACAAAGACTTCAATCGTCACACGCTATGAAAGATTTTATGGACCTCACGATCAACACCGAACGCCTCCTGCGCGAGTTGCATCACCTCGCCCTCCTCACCGACTGTCCTCCGTCCGAAGATCAATCTCTGCCCGCGCCGACGCAGGCCGTAACCCGCATCGTCTTTACGCCCCGCGATCTTGAAGCGCGCGCGTGGCTCAAGACGCTGGCGACCGACGCAGGCTTCGCGGTGCGCGAGGACGCGATCGGCAACACCTTCCTGCGCTGGGAAGGCTCGGAGCCAAACCTGCCCGCAGTGGGTACGGGGTCGCATACCGATGCCATTCCTCACGCGGGCATGTATGACGGAACGGTCGGCGTCCTCGGCGGCCTCGAAGCAATGCGCTCCTTGCAGGAGTCCGGATTCAAGCCGAAGCGTTCGATCGAGACCCTGATGTTTACCAGCGAAGAGCCTACCCGCTTCGGCATCGGCTGCATCGGGTCGAGACTGCTGGGCGGCGTGATCGATCCCGTCGCGGCGGATGCGCTGCACGATCGCCGCCCCGAAACCGACCCAACCGCGCCCCAAGGCTTGACGCTGCAACAGGTTCGCACCGACGCCGGCTTCCACGGCGATCTCGCCGGCGTAAAGCTGCCGCACGACTACTACGGCGCATGGGTTGAACTGCACATCGAGCAGGGACCGCTGCTGGAACGCGAAGGCATTCAACTCGGCATCGTTACCGGGATTGCAGCACCCGCAAGCTACCGGTACGAAGTAGCGGGCTTCGGCGGGCACGCCGGCGCGCTGCTGATGCCCGACCGCCGCGACGCGCTCTGCGCCGCTGCCGAAATGATTCTCTCCGTCGAACGCCACGCCCTCGCCGCGAACGCAACGTCTGGCGGAGTGGACACAGTGGCCACGGTCGGGACGGTCGCGGTGCATCCCGGCGCGGTAAACTCCGTGCCGTCGCGCGTAACTCTGATGCTGGATATTCGCGACACGGACGTCGCCCGCCGCGACGGCGTGATGACAGCGTTCCACGCAGACATCGCGGAGATTGAGGCGCGCCGCAGCGTGAAAGTCACCGAGGAATTGATCAACGCGGACCAGCCCGCGCAAAGCTCGCCGCACATTGTCGACACGCTGGAATCGGTATGCAATGCCGAGGGCGTCACGTACAAAAAAATGGTGAGCCGCGCCTACCACGACTCGAATTTCATGGCCCGCGTCGCACCGATTGCGATGATCTTCATCCCCTGCCGCGCGGGGGTCTCGCATCGCCCCGACGAATACTCCAGCCCCGAGGCGATTGCGCTGGGCACGCGCGTCCTGGCTTTGACGCTGGCCAAGCTTGCCGCGGAATAAAACGACGATGCCCATTGAATCCGTCAACCCGGCCACAGGACAACTGATACGCGGCTTCGATGCGCTTACCGAAGACGCGATCGAGGGCAAGCTCGCGCTGGCTGCATCCGTTGCCCGCACGTACCCGAACGAACCTGTAGCCCAGCGCGCGTTCTGGATGCAGCGCCTCGCCGCGCTGCTGGAGCACGACCGCGAAGACCTCGCCGCGACCATGACCGCCGAGATGGGCAAGACGCTCGTTTCCGCGCGCGCCGAGGTGGATAAATGCGCAACCGCCTGCCGCTATTATGCGGACAACGGCGCGCGCATACTGGCCGAAGAACCGGTGCAGACAGAACATGCCCGCAGCTACGTTCGCTGGGACCCGCTGGGCGTCGTGCTCGCCATCATGCCGTGGAATTTCCCGCTCTGGCAGGTGTTCCGATTTCTCGCCCCGGCGTTGATGGCGGGCAACGTCGCGCTGTTGAAACATGCATCGAATGTGCCGCAGTGTGCGTTGGCGATCGAGGCACTCGTTCGTCGCGCCGGGTTTCCGCGCGGCGTGTTTCAGGCGCTGCTGATCGAGGTAAGCCAGGTAGAAATATTGATCGCCGACGAGCGCGTTGCGGCCATAACGCTGACTGGCTCGGAGATGGCGGGCCGCGCCGTTGCGGCCCAGGCAGGATGGTTCGTCAAGAAGACCGTGCTGGAACTCGGCGGCTCCGATCCGTTCCTCGTCATGCCGTCCGCGAACTTCGACAAAGCGGTAAAGAATGCAGTGCAGGCGCGCTGCATCAACAACGGACAGTCATGCATCGCGGCCAAGCGCTTCATCGTGCACCAGGATATTTACGACCGCTTCCAACATGCGTTTGTCGTCGGCATGCAGGCGCTGCACGTAGGCGACCCAATGGAGGAAATCACCGACATTGGACCGCTCGCAACGCCGAAGGTCCTCGACGACTTGTTGGCGCAGGTGGCGGCGGCGACCCAGGCGGGAGGCCGCGTGCTCACCGGCGGCGATCGCCTTATCGGCGAGGGCAACTACTTTGCCCCGGCCGTAATTGCCCACGTTCCGCGCACTGCCGCCGTTTGCCGCGAAGAGATTTTCGGGCCGGTCGCGCTCCTGTTTCGCGCAGCGTCTATCGACGAAGCAATCGAGATCGCCAACGACACGCCCTTCGGTCTCGGCGCCAGCGCCTGGACCGGAGAACCGATGGAGCAGAAGCGGTTCGTCTCCGAGCTCAACTGCGGCAGCGTGTTCCTGAACGCTCCCGTGGCCAGCGATCCGCGGTTGCCGTTCGGCGGCATCAGGCGTTCGGGCTACGGGCGCGAGTTGAGCGCGGCCGGCATGCGCGAATTTATGAATGCGAAGACCATTGTGCTGGCCTGACCTTTATCTCTATTCGGCCATATTCATGCCAGTGCGGTCCCGTCGGATCTTCCATGCGGAAATCGGCACTCGCCCATGATGAGCCGGATGCGCTACCCTATCCCGTTCGCGGTTGTGTGAAGTTCGCACCCCACGCGGCAAGGAGCACTTATGTCTGGATCGAAGTCCGGTGGCGTGCCGCTGCATCATCCCGGGTATCAGTCGGGGTTTGGAAATGAGTTTGCCACGGAGGCCCATGCGGGCGCGCTGCCGGTCGGCCAGAACGCCCCGCAAAAAGCGCCGCTCGGCCTCTACACCGAGCAATTGAGCGGGTCGCCATTTACCGCGCCGCGCCACTTGAACCGCAGAACGTGGACCTACCGGATTCGGCCTTCGGTGATGCATCCGCCGTTTCGCCGCGCGGACAACCGCATGGTGCGGGCAACGCCGTTCGATGAGGTCGAGACGACGCCGTCGCAGCTGCGCTGGGACCCGATGCCGGTGCCGTCGCAGCCGACGGACTGGCTCGACGGCCTGACCACGCTGGCCGGCAATGGCGACCTTACGATGCACTCCGGCTGCGCGATCCATCTGTACGCGGCGAACAAGAGCATGACCGACAGATTTTTCTATTCGGCGGACGGCGAGTTGCTGTTCGTGCCGCAGCTTGGCGCGCTGAAGCTGCATACCGAACTGGGCATCATCGATATCGCCAACGGAGAGATCGCGGTGATTCCACGCGGCATCAAGTTCCGTGTGGAGTTGGCCGACAAGGAAGCGCGCGGCTATGTGCTGGAGAACTTCGGCCAGCCGCTGCGTCTGCCCGACCTCGGCCCCATCGGCGCGAACGGCCTCGCAAACACGCGCGATTTCCTTACCCCAGTGGCCGCCTATGACGACCGCGACGGTGCGAAGTTCGAAGTCGTCGCGAAGTTTCTCGGCAACCTGTGGACGACGGAGTTCGACCACTCGCCGCTGGACGTGGTGGGCTGGCACGGGAACTATGCCCCGTACAAGTACGACCTGAACAATTTCAACTGCATCAACTCGGTGTCGTTCGACCATCCCGACCCCAGCATCTACACCGTGCTGACGTCTCCGAGTGAACTGCCGGGGACGGCGAATGTCGACTTCGCGCTCTTCCCGCCGCGCTGGATGGTGGCCGAGCATACGTTTCGCCCGCCCTGGTTTCATCGCAACTTCATGAACGAGTTCATGGGCCTCATCCAGGGCGAGTACGATGCAAAGGCTGAGGGCTTCGTGCCGGGTGGGGCTTCGCTGCACAACTGCATGAGCGGCCATGGGCCGGATGCGGAAACGTTCGAGCGGGCGAGCAACGCGGAACTGAAGCCGGTGAAGCTCGATGGCACGCTGGCATTCATGTTCGAGACGCGGTTTGCGTGCCGGCCGACGAAGTTCGCGATGGATACAGCGCAGTTGCAGCATGAGTATTACGAGTGCTGGCAGACGCTGAAAAAAGTGTTTCGAGCATAGAGCTTAGAGCGTAGAGAAAAAGCGAGAGGCGCGACCATCTACGGTCGCGCCTCTTCGTTTTCTCTACGCTCTACACTCTAACCTCTACACTCTGTTCCTTTAGAACGTGAAGGTAGCCTGCAGCGTAATGGCGCGGACTGCGGTGCCGGAGCTGAAGGGCCTGCCCGCAATCGTCGCCGCCGTGCCAAACCGCGGATTGGACAACGAACCGATCGGGTTGGAGTACGGCACGACGTTGAACAGGTTCTGCGCCGAGGCGCCCATGGTCAGGTTGTAGCGATGGCCGGTGTTGGCGCCACCGCCGCCGAACATACCGCCGCCACCGCCCCTGCTGCCTCCCCTGCCGCCACCGGGACCGCCGCCGTGATTGTGGGGACCGCCGTCGCCGCCGCCAGCCCCGGCCCCGGCCGGGCCTTGCAGCATGGGGCCGAAGCCGAAGGTGCGGCCGAGTCTAAGGTTGATGCTGAAGTTGGTCGGGCCGGTGCAATAGTCGACCGGAATTTCGCTATAGGTGCTGCCCTGCGCGGGCGTAGTGAAGGTGCTGGCCACCGTGCAGTTCGCCGAAGCGCCGGACGCAAACGCGGGACGGTCGTTGAACACCGAGTCGTTGTTGACGTCGGTGCCGGTCGTGATGTTATAGGACTGTCCCGAGCGGAGGATCAGATAGGGGCTGGCGGAGAGTCTAAAAGGCGCGCTCCAGGTGCCGCCGAAGACCGCGTAGCTGCGCGTGCTGAAGCTGGAGCGGCCGTAGTCGACATGGGTGTCGGTGTTGCTGGTGGGAATGCCGTTGGCGTTCCCGTTCGCAATGGTCATCGCGTAGAAGCCGAAGCCCGTGACCGTCCGGGTGCGGATGTTGGCGTTGACGCGCAGCTGCTGCTCTTTGTAGACACCGCCGGAGCCGAACTGGAAATTGTAGGCGTTGGCGACGGGGAAGGCACCGGTGCCCGGCGCGAAGACGCGGGTAAGGGATTGATGGTCGCCCCGCGCGGCGATGTAGTTGACCGAGATGGTGCCGAGACGGCCGATCTGCTGGTCGGCGCCGATCGCGCCCTGCATGGTGTAGGAGCTGCGGATATCCGGGGCCAGCTGATAGACCGTGGCGCGCGCCGCCGTGCTGCCTGCACCCGTGCCGCATTGCGATATTGTGGCGGGTCCGCATCCCGCGCCGGGGTTGAGGAAAGTGCTCTGTTGCTGCGCCGGACCCGAAGCGCCGAACTGCTGAAGGGTGAGCAGGTCGTTCAGACCGAAGCGGTCGTAGAAAACACCGTACCCTCCGCGCAGCACTGTGGTCGGCGACTTTCCACCAGGCCGTGGGATGCCGTACGCGATCGAGAGACGCGGCGCGAAATCATGCGAGCTGTTGATCGCATTCTGCGCTTCCAATCGAAGACCGTAACTGAAGGTGAGGTTCGGCTTGATCTTCCAGTCGTCCTCCGCGTAGAGGCCGACATCGGTCTCGCGCGCGCTGACCGTTGGGCTCTTGATCGCGGTCTGCTGGAACTGGCTGGGATAGCCGCACTGGTACGACGCAAAGTACGTCCCGTTATTGGTGGTAAGGTTGTGCGGGTCGCACGGCGCGGTCGCCAGCGGACTGCACGTCGATGGCTTATTCGCCACGCCGGGGTCGAAGCAGGGGTCGAGCAGGTACGAATAGACGAACGTGCCGTTCACGCCCGCGTTGGAGGTCAAGGACTCACTGTTGGTTCGCAGCCGCCCTCCCAGCCGCATGAAGTGCGTGGCCAGAGCGACCGAGGTGTAGTTCTGCAACTCAATATGGCCGCCGGTGCTGTTCGAGTTCTGCCCGCCGCTGCCGCCGCCGCTGAAGATGCCCTGCACGATCAGCGACGGCTGGGTCGAGAGCGCCGTCTGGTTGGAGTCGTCGTGCTGATACTCGAAGCGGGTTTCGTTCACGACCTTGGAGTTGAATGTTTGGGTGTCGGATACCTGGAGGGTGTTTTCGTTGTTGCCGGAGTTGTAGCCCGCCGTCGGGAGGGTGTTGGTGCCGATGCCGCCGTTCTGGGTGGTCCCGCCTTCGTACTGGTAGCGCACGGTGAGCACGTTCTTGGCCCCCAGAGCGAAGTCCAGCCGCGGTGTAATGTCCTGGCGGATCTGGGGTTGGAGGACGGCGCGCGCGGTTGCCGGAAACGCGAAACTGTTGCAGGTCGGGTCGCCCGGGCTGCACAGCGTGGTCGATGTGGCCGACGACGCGAAGAAGCCGGCCGGGTTGACGATCGCGTTCTGTTGAATGCTGCGCCGCGATCCGCCCACGCTGAAGGAGGAGTTCTTCGTCATGGGGCCCGTCACATTGCCCAGCATGAAAAACGTGTAGTAATCGGGCTGCTGGTTGGTCGCTCCGAGGAACGGGTTGGACGTGTTGAACGCCTTTTCGTTGCCCTGCGTGCTGAACGAGCCGTGGAACTTGTCCGTGCCGGGCTTGGTGAAGACCTCGATCCGGCCGTAGCCGAGCCTGTCGTACTCCGCGGAGAAGGGGTTCTGGTTGATGCGAATTTCGCGGATCGACGATTTAGGCGGAAGCTGGCCGCCGGTGAAGCCGTCCACATAAATTTGTCCGCCATTGGGCCCGGCGGATGGGCCGGCCAGGGCCGTGAGTTCCGCGGAAAGTTCGTCGGGATCGTCGGACAGCGCCTTGAGGTCGTCGCCCTTGATGACGGTCGAGCTGGCATTGGAGTCGGAATCCACGCTGACGGTTGCCGCGTCGCTGGTGACGTTGATGGTGGTCGTCTGGTCTCCAACCACCAGCTTGATGTCCAGCGCGACGGTAGTGCCGGCCGTGATCTTCAGGTTGGCCTTGGTCATGGTGGCGAAACCCGGCATCGTCACCGTCATGGTGTAGACACCGGCGGCGGCCGAGACACGGTACGTGCCGTCGCTGCCCGACTTGCCGTTGACGGAGTTGCCACTGGCCGGGGTCAGCGTGATCTCCGCTCCCGGAATGATCGCCGCATCGGGGTCGGTCACAAGGCCGCGAATAGATCCATTGGCTCCATTGGAGGTCTGGGCCGGCAGGGCCGCGGGCGTCGCGATCGCAAGCAGCGCCGCGCACACTGCGGTAATGCCGGCTTTGGCGGCCCGGGTCGCAAACATACGTTTTCGAACACTCAACAAAGACATCCACACTCCTCAATACGATCTGGGCAAGCTACAAGGGGTTGCAAATTCGGTCTTACGGGTTTGGGCCACCGCCAGGTTGCGCGGACGAGCAAACCTATCGCGCGCCGCCACCGCCACCAGCGCCACCGCCGGTGTCGGGCTCGCTGCCCATGCTCCAGGGCGTCAACTGCGTGTCTCCCTTGGGCGATGCTCGCAGGATAGGCTCCACCCCGGCCAGCAATGTGACCGCCGTGGGCTGGGCGGCATCCCCGGGCGGCTGGGTAGCTACGATCATGACGGCGTCCCCGACTTTCAGCCCGCCCAGCGTTTCCGTGGGCAGGCGCGAGAGCATTTGCGAAAGATCGTTGCCGGCTGCGCGAGCGGCGCCGCCGCCAGGTGCCGCTCCGCCGCCAGGCGCTGCACCACCGCCAGCGGGACCCGCTCCAGCCGACCGCGCTGCGAAACGGGCCGCCACCTCGGCCGGAATACGGCGCAGATCGCTGTTCGCCGCGACCTTCACGGTCACCACCTTCTTCGTCGCGAGGTCTTTCAGGGTGACAGTGCCGTTTGCACTATCGATAGACGACAGCAGGCCGGAAAAATTGCGGAAGGAGCCGGTAACGATGCCGTCGGCCTGGATAGAGCTGCCGTCGGCGGCGCGAGTGCCGCGCACCCGCAACTGGTCGCCCGGGCGGATATCGGATATCTGGCTGGCGACAGCGTCCTCAAACTTCACCGAATCGCCGGAGTAACGCCGAAAGGTGGTCGTCGGCATGACGTGGACCGTAAGAGTACGCGCGCCGCTCATGACGACGATGGTGCCATTGGCCGCATCGACCGTCTGCACCAGGCCGCCGCCGCCCCGCTGCCACGCTGCCTCTTCGGCGGCGTGGGTCTCGGCGATCGCAGCGGACTTCATCACGATGACGCGTACGGCATGCAGAGAATCCGCCGCATCCCCGGCCGTGCCGGTTACCAGCACCTTGTCGCCGACGGCGATGTTGCTTAACGTGGTTGGCGTGGCATCGCTGAGAGTCTTGCTGCCGGGCGGGACAAGCACCACCTGGGCGGCGCGGGGCACGGCCACGGTGATCTCCTGGCCGGCGCTGTTGGTGACCGTGAGGGTGTCGGCGGTCGAGGCTTTGACGGTGCCGGCAGCCCGCGGGGGCGCCTGCGCGCTCGCCACGCTCGCCAGCGCCATTGCGGCCACGCAAAGGATTGTGATTGCTCTACTTCGTGCCATGTGGCTTTGTCCAGTTCTCTCGCTTCGGGGGTCCAGTTCTCTCGCTTCGGGGCCGCGCCACAGTCGCGCAAAAGCTGACGGGCATTCCCTGCCGAAAAGAGTTCCTGCTTGGGATACGATTGAGGGTCCCAAAAGTTTCTAAAATTGCCGCTATGTTCTATTTTCGCTCAGGACAAGTGTGTTATGCGCGCAAAAAGGATTCGGGTGGGCGAACATCGCCCGCCCCGTTCCTTTATTGGATGCGGATTGCGCCTTTACGGTCTAGGGAAGTTTTGAGTCGTCCGTGACCGGCAAATCAAGGTGGGACGGGTACTTGGCCGAGCCATAAATGCTTACGGTTTCAGCCTTGTAGGCGTCCGCCGGGGCCGACATAATGTTTTCCACGTAGGTCTGTGGATTGCGATCGTAGAGCGGGAACCAGCTCGACTGCACCTCGACCATCATCCGATGGCCCTTGAGGAACGTGTGATCGCAACCGTGGAGGCTCCATTTGTACTCGTTGACCTCGCCCGGCTTCACCGGCTGGGGGTCCGTGAAGCTGTTGCGATACCGCCCGCGCAAAATCTCCTCGGCGACCATCAGCTCGTACCCGCCCTCGCTTTCCGGCGCGACATCGATCAGCTTGACCACCCAGTCCGAATCGGTGCCGGTTGTGGCCGCGAACAGGTCGGCGACCACATCCCCCGTAACCGTGACGTTGTCGGCCAGCACCGGCGTCTCGAAGTTGGCCAGGTCCTTGCGGCCGGAAACGAATTTCTGGTCCTCCACCAGCCACGTCCGCCACGTCGAGCCTTCACCGTAAGTGGACTGGATAGGCCGGTTGCGGTACGGAATAGGATCGGCGGGATCCGCAACATACGCCGCGGCCTTCACGTCGTACGCGCCCTTGGGAGCGCTGAACGTCAGCGCCTTGTCCGGCTCAAGGTAAGCGCGAGCTTCGTGGAAGCCCGCCTTCGGCGGCCAGATAGCATAGCGGTGCCAGGCGTTTTCGCCCGTGCGGAAGCTGGCCGTGTCGGCCAAATCGAAGCCCGGTTTGCCCTTCAGGTAGAACTCGAAAAACGGAGCTTCAATGTCGTGCCTGTAGTATTCGCCGGTCTTTTGTCCGCCAAACGTAATCCTTCCGAACTTTCCGCCCAGCGAATCGCCCGGCCCGCCGCCCCAGCCGCCGTGGTTCCACGGCCCGAGAACCAAAAATACTTTGTGCAGCGGGTCGTTGGCGGGCTCATGCGGACGCAGCGCGGCGTACTCGGCCTGCGTGCCCCACATGTCCTCCTGGTCCCAGTAGCCGCCCACTTCCAGCGTCGGAACCTCGGGCTTCGACAGATGCGGCTCGACCGCCATGTCCTGCCAGAACTTCACGTAAGTCGGCTGCGAAAGGAACATCTTCGCCGTGGGCAACTGCGTCATGTGCGCCGACTCCGCCGCACCGGCGAAGTTGACGTGCGAAAGGAAAAAGTCGAACTGGTCGCCCTTGTTGTCCACCGTGCCGTCGGTCTTCTGCGCCTCGAGCTCCTGCACGTAATCGAACCCGTAACTCTCGCGGAAAGCGCCGTTGTGGAAGAAATCGTCGCCCAGCCAGATGTCGGTCATGGGCGCCTGCGGGCTGATCGCCTTCACGGCCGGGTCCGCGTCGATTCCCGCCATCATCGCCAGAAAGCCGGGATAACTCACCCCAAGCACGCCCACCTTCCCATTGTTGTTGGGCGTATTTTTGAGCAGCCAGTCGATGCTGTCGCGCGTATCGGTCGTCTCGTCGACATCGTTCTTGGTGGTGTGCGCGATGATGGGGCGGTTCATCACAAACTGGCCCTCGGAGCCGTAGCGTCCGCGGATGTCCTGGTAGACGAAGATGTAGCCGCTGGCGGCGAGGTCGGGCTTGCCGACCTTGACGGTGACTTCGCTGGAATTGGCGACGCCGTAGGGCGTGCGCGTGATCAGGAACGGCAGCGCCGGACCCGCGGTGTCGCTGCCCACCGGGCGCACGATGATGGTGTGCAGTTTCGCTCCGTCGCGCACCGGAATCATCGCTTCGAAGCGGACGTACTCGGGACCGTGATAGTCCTGAAGCGCATCGGCCAGACGTTTGGCGCGATCGCCAGTCAGGCCCCCGGTGGACGCGGGGAACTGCTTCATGGCAGCCGGAGATGTCGGCGCCGGACCCATCTGCGCGAAGCCCGACGTTGCCGCCAGCCAGAACAACGACAGAACAACGCTGCAACCCGTCCATTTCTTCATGCGAGCATTCTCCCTTTCGGCCGCCGCTACGTGAGGTTGGTGGGTGTGGCCGCGCATTGCCAGTTCTGGCGTGCGTGCGAACCGTCGCAGAACGGACGCTTTTCGCTCATGCCGCAGCGGCAAAGGCTGATCGCCGGCTTGCCGGTAAGGTCCCACTCCTTGCCGTCGGCGTCCTTCAACACGATGTGGCCTTCCACCCGCAATGGGCCGTTGGGACGAACTGTAATGTGGACCGCTTCCTCCGCCATGCAAAACCTCCGATGTACCAAGCAAGGATAGCAGCCGCGCCCGCCGCCGCGGTTCGCCGCCAAGGCACTCCGTGGAGTGAACCCCTAAATTGAGACAATGTTGAAAGTCCCCATTTACATGGAATGGAGGCCTTTGTATGCGTGGACCTTATGTGAAGCGGACGTATCGTCTTTGGACTTGGGAGCAGAAGCGGGCT
>Ga0207933_1001079_pt1 | contig 22344 bp, 23 predicted proteins | sample NGESurdeep092012_4_FD_184488 | JGI IMG/M metagenome (GOLD analysis project Ga0207933, IMG submission 184488) | Arctic peat soil microbial communities from Barrow, Alaska - NGEE Surface sample F53-3 deep-092012 (SPAdes) | ecosystem: Environmental > Terrestrial > Soil > Wetlands > Peat ...
GCACGGTCGAGCGACCGCGCGCTGCTGATCACGCCGCCGTCACTCGTCGAGATCCTGCGCGCCGACCGGCACCCGGCTGTGCCGTTCCTGCACCCGTCCGCCTAGCCCGAATACGCCGCAACCTGGTTCCGGCTACGCCGGCAACCAGGTTGCATCTCGTGGGTTCCGAACCAGGTTGCCGCGCAGCGGAACCTGGTTACGTGTCTCGTTAGAAAGAGAGGTCGATCGCGGCGGCGACGAAGAGCAGCGCGAGGTAGAGCAGCGAGTAGTGGAAGAGGAACGCGGCATTGCGCTTCGTCATCTGCACGAGCAGCCTGATCGAGAGCGCCAGGAACACGGCCCCGAGCAGGAGCGCGCCGCCGAGGTAGACCAGCCCAAACGATCCGAGCGCGAACGGGACGACCGTCCCGGCGACCAGCACCACCGTGTAGATGACGATCTGCCGTCCGGTCTCGCGGTCGCCGCGCACCACCGGCAGCATCGGCACGTTGGCGCGCGCGTAATGCTCACGCAGCAGCAACGCGAGTGCCCAGAAATGCGGCGGCGTCCACAAGAAGACGATCGCGAAGAGGAAGAACGCACCCAACGTGAGGTGCCCGCTGCCTGCGGCCCAGCCGACGAGGGGCGGCACAGCTCCGGCGGCGCCGCCGATGACGATGTTCTGCGAGGTGCTCCGCTTCAGCCAGCGCGTGTAGACGACCACGTAGAAGAGGCCACCCGAGAGCGCCAGCAGCGCGGTCAGCAGATTGAGCGTCGAGGCGAGCAGCACGAACGAGAACGCCGACAGCACGAGCCCGAACTCGAGCGCGCGCGCAGGCGCCACGCGACCCGCCGCAACCGGCCGGCTCTCGGTGCGCTTGCCCATCAGCCGGTCGATGTCGGCGTCGAGCAGGTGATTGAGCGCCGACGCACCACCGCAGGCGAGCGCCAGCCCGGCCATCATCGCGGCGAAGCGCGCCGTTCCCGGCCAGCCCTGCGCGCCGCAAACCATCCCGCACGCTCCCGTCAGGAGCAGCAGCGACATGATCCGGGGCTTCGTCAGCGTCACGTAGTCGCGCCAGGGACCGGAAGCAACGGGCTCGCCACGGAAGCACGCGACAGTTGCGACGATCGACGCTGCGAGCGTCAGCGCCGCAAGTCCGACGTGCAGCGGCTTCGGCCCGGTGACCGCCGCGGTCAGCAGGAAGAGCAGCAGTGCGCCTCCCGCGGCAGGCAGCAGCCGCCGGTACTCGACCCAGGCGGCTGCGACGAGCGCGCAGAGCGGCGGCAAGGCGACGACCGCGAGCGAGCGGTGCAACGCCCCTCCCCCGGCGACACCCGAGACCACGGCGAGCAGCGCCGCCAACGACGCAGCGATTCCGGCCAGCCGTAGCCACGGGCCCGGACGCATCAAAACTCGTCGCGCCGCCGGATCACCAGCAACCAGTAGATGCCAACCACGACCAAGAGCCCGACCGGAATGAACAGGCTCAGGAGCGATCCGGTCAGAAACGAAGCGACCATTCCATCTCCCTCAGTTGAAGAGTGTCAGTGTCCACTCGCCAGCCTCGTTCGGCTGCGAGCGCCGGGTGCAGGGTCCAGCCAGCGAAACAGTGCGAGCAGTAAGACAATGCAGTACGGGATCGAGCCGGGAACCCACATCACGCCGGCGGCGATCTGCTGGTCGCTGAGCGCCGAGAGGCCGCCGGGCCGGTGTAGGAGCGATGAGTACGCGCTGTAGACGGCGTTCGGCGAGAGGCCGAGGACGATCGCGAGCAGCCAGCTCACACCGAGGGCGGCCGTGCCGTAGGCGAGGCGGGCACCGTCGGACAGGCGCGGACGGCCGGTCGCCACCGGCAGCAGGTGAACCCAGAAGAGCAGCGCGGTCGAGAAGAAGAGCGCGTGCTCGAGGTTGTGCACCAGGCTGTAGCGCAGCGTCAGGTCGTAGAGCACCGGCAGGTGCCAGGCGAGGAGCGTGGCGTTGAAGAGCGCGAAGGCCGGGAGCGGCGCGCCGAGGCGCCGGAAGCCCGACCGCACGGGCGCAAGCGCAGGCCCCGCGAGCACGCTCCGCGCGAGCGGGCGACGCAGCTGCAACGGCAGCGGCCGCGACAGCCGGGGCCACGGCCTGCCGATCAGGAGCAGCGGCGGGGCGACCATCATCAGCAAGACGTGCTGCACCATGTGCACCGAGAAGAGCGTTTCGGAATACGCGTCGACCGGTGAGTCGATCGCGATCACGAGCGTCAAGAGCCCACCGTAGAACGCGGCACCGCGCCATCGCTTGCCGGCATCGGCCGCGGTCGCACTCCGCTGCCCGCCGAGGTAGTAGAGAAATGCCGTGATCGCGATCGCGGCAAGTGGCCACTCGATCGGCCAGCTCGACGACCGGAGCAGGAAGCCCATGGGCTAAATGAGGTAGAGAATGATCCAGGTGATGACGCCGATGCCGGCGAGCACGCCCCAGGTGAATGCGAACGCGTCGGCGCCCGGAGACTGGAGCGAGATCGGCGAGGCGATGTCGTCACCCATGCGGTGGGCGTCGCCCGACGCCTCGCCAGGCGCGGGCCGCGCGGCAGCGCCGTGGCCGCGGTAGCGGAACGAGGTCGCCAGGAGCACTTCGAGCCAGTACATCGTTCCCACCACGAAGACCATGTAGAAGCCCGACCACGCGAGGAAGACACTCGCGTACGCGCCGTCTGTCGGACCGAATCCGACCGTCGCGAACACGACGATCTGCAGCACGACCGCTGCGAGCCCGAGCGCGAGCGCGACAACGCCAAGCGACCGGAAAGCGCTCCGGTCTCCCGCGCGCAACTTCCGCGCGGCGGCAAACGTCATGATCGCACTGAGCGCAACGGCAACCGCGATCAACGTGCCCAGGGTTACCGGCGCATTGACGCCCTTGGGGCGCCAGAGCCCGTGGTTGTTCAGCGAGCGGAGATAGAAGTACGTGAACAGGAACGCGACGAAGAAGAACGCGGTCGCGCTCGACCACAGATGCGCGCCGACGCGCAGGTTGCGCCCCATCACGTCCGGCGACTCGGACTCGACGACGGAGTAGTCAGTGGAGTGGTGCGCGAGCTCGGTCATTGGGTTGGCCTCGCCGGTGTGACGGCAGGCATCGACGGAACTGCGTCGCTGCCGACGTTGCCGTAGGGATAGGGATCGGGCCCGAAGGTCGGGATCCGGTCGAAGTTGTGCACCGGAACGGGCGAGGGCAGCTGCCACTCGATCGACTTCGAGTTCCACGGGTTGTCGCCGGCCGGCTCACGGACGAACACGAGCGACCAGACGAAGTTGAAGATGAAGATCAGCATCGAGCCGCCGAGGAAGAACGCGGAGACCGAGACCCACGTGTTCGCGCCCTGCAGGTAGCCGGCGTACGTGACTGCGCGGCGCGGCATCCCGAGGAAGCCGATCACGAGCAGTGGGCCGAAGGTGCAGTTGAAGGAGATGAACATCACCCAGAAGTGCGCCTTCGCGAGCCGCTCGTTCAGCTTGATGCCTGTCATCTTCGGTAGCCAGAAGTAGATGCCGCCGAAGAACGAGAACAGCAGGGCGCCCATGATCGTGTAGTGGAAATGGGCCATCGAGAAGAAGCTGCCGTGCGTGGTGACGTCGCTCGGCACGTCGGAGAGGAACACGCCCGACAGGCCGCCGATCAGGAAGTTGAAGAGCCACGCGAGGCAGAAGAGCATCGGGCTCGTCAGGCGGATCCGCCCAGCCCACAACGTGCCCAGCGCGCAGATGAAGATGAAGCCGGTCGGCAGCGAGATCAGCTCGGTCGAGAGCATGTAGAACGGCCGCAGGTCGGCGTTGATACCGCTCATGAAGAGGTGGTGCTGCCACACGAGCCACGACAGGAGCGCGATCCCCATCAGGCCACTGACCGCGAGCTTGTAGCCCCAGAGCGGCTTCCGGGTGAAGACCGGCAGGATCTCGAGCAGGATGCCCATGCCGGGAAGCGCGAGGATGTACACCTCGGGGTGCCCGAAGAACCAGAACAGGTTCTCGTACAGGTACGAGCTGCCGCCGATCTGGTCGTTGAAGAAGCCTGTCTGCGCGGTGCGGTCGAGCATCACCATCAGCAGCGTCGAGATCAGCACGGGCGGGGCGAGCAGCATCAGGATCGCGGTCGAGAACTGACCCCAGACGAAGATCGGGAGGCGGCCCCACGTCATGCCGGGCGCGCGCATCGTGATCACGGTGGCGACCATGTTCAGCCCGAGCAGGCACATTGACAGCCCGACGATCGCGAAGAAGGCGATGTACGCGTCGACGCCCATGTTCGCCTGATCGATCAGCGGCGCGTAGCCCGTCCAGCCGGTCGGGAAGCCTCCGAAGGCGATCGCGGTCATGAGAATCGCACCCGCCGCCATCAGCAGCCAGAACGTCAGCGCTTCGATGCGCGGGAACGCCATGCGCCGCGCGCCGATCATGATCGGGACGAGGTAGTTGGCGAACGGGCCGAGGATCCCGCTCGTCATCATCCCCATCATCATCGTGCCGTGCAACCCGACCAGGGTGAGGTAGTTGTTGCCGTTCCACGCGTGCTGGTTCGGCGTGATCAGCTCGTAGCGGATCAGCATCGCGTTCAAGCCGCCGATGAAGATGAAGGCGCCGATCCCGATCAGGTACTGCAGGCCGACAACCTTGTGGTCGGTGCAAAGCCCCAGGTAGCGCGTCTTGCCCTGCGTCTCCTTCTCACGCAGGGATGCAGGCTTGCCGAGCATCCGCTGCACCGGGTAGTTGGCGAAGCCGAGGCCGACGAGGAACCCGAGCACGCCGGTGAAGTAGCCGATGAACAGCGAGATATCGTGCTGGTTGGATTCCTTCAAGTAGGCGACGCTTTCACTCGTGAAGAGACTCCCGAGCCACCAGCCGACGTAGAAGCCGATCACGCCGAGGATCACGGCGGTGAGCAGGTTGAAACCGATCAGGCGGCGAAGCTTCATCCGGCACGATCCTGTGGGTCAGGGGTGTATGTGAGCGAGTACTTCGGCAGGTACTGCTGGCTGCCGGCAAAGGTCCTCTGCTGGCCCGCGATCCACGTGGCGAACTGCGACTGCGAGACGACGCGGCCGGTGTCGAACATGTAGCCGTGCCAGAGCCCGCACAGCTCGGCGCAGCGAATCTGGAACGTGCCCGGCTTCTTCACCTTCACGAAGGCGACGTTGTCGACCCCCGGGTTGGCGTCGGCCTTGACGCCGAGCTCATACGCCCAGAACGAGTGCACCGCGTCGAGCGAGGTGACGTGAAACTCGATCTCCTGGCCGACGGGCAGCACGAGCTGCGCCGTCTCGACGCCGCCGTAGCTCGGGTACCGGTACGTGAACTCCCACTGCTGCCCGATCACCTGCACCTGGAAGACGGATCCGGACGGCTTCGCGATCGGCTTCGGCCCTTCGCCGCCGCCAGCACCGTTCGAAGCGAGCAGCTCGGCGCTGCCGAAGATAGCGAGGAACAGCACCGCCGCAGTGGTCGTGGCGAGCCAGACGATCTGCGACGGCATGTGCCCGCGGATCGCCGCACCGTCACGCTGATCGTTGTCGCCCGGCCGCACGCGGAAGGCGAGAACGGAGTAGAGGATGAAGATGAGGATGAACATCGTGAACGGCGTCATCACGACGAGCAGCACCGTGTTGTCGAAGACCTGCGAAACGCCGGCCGTCGTGTCCTTGCCCGGCGGCATGTTCGGGCCGAGCACCAGAATGACCAACGGCAGCGCGATCGCCGTGGCGATCACCGTCAGGGCGGCAATACGCAGCGCGTGGCGCCGGTTTCCGTCTGCGGCGCTAGACGACATTCACGAACCCGTCCATGTAGCCGATCGTCTGCATCGGCCCGCCAAAGCCATAGAGAAAACCGAGTGCGCACGGGACGAAGCACTGCCAGCGGTAGTGGCCCTTCTTGCCCGTGTTGAACGAGAACGTGATCGTCTCGTGCGCCATCGACACGTTGCACGGCGCATCGCCACATTGATTCTTCGCATTGCCGTCGACACCCATGATGGGCACGATCAACCCGAGACCCGGGATCGCAAACGTGTGCGACGCCACATCCGGGTTGATCGACGTCATCGACTTGCCGTTCAGCTGGAACGATCCGCCCACCAGGCCTCGTGCCTGTGAAAGAAACGGATTGCGCAGGCCGCTCTGGCCGTCGTAGTTGTAGAGCGTGACGTGAACGACCGTGTTCGCCGGCAGCGTCCAGACGGTGCTGCGATGCCAGACGCCGTTCTCGCGAATCAGGTATGAGACCCAGGCGTCGTTCGGCGCCAGCTTCGGGCCGATCGTTGCGACGGTCTGCAGGGTCAGGTTGACCGACTTGCCCGAAGCTGTGTTCGCGACCGGCACCTGGTAGGGCGTCGGGCCGCCGGTGAGGAACGTGACGTAGGCGCCGATGCCGACGCCAATCGCAAGGACGCCGGCGACGACAGCCGCAATCTTCTGTGCCTGAACACTCACCGCTCGCTGATATATCGCGCGCCGATCAACTCTCCTAGCCCGATGACAGACATGTCATGTCCCGGTCATCAGGCTGTCATCTCTTCGGGAGCTCTTATCTCGCTCCGAGGGGTCGCCGAGGTTGCCCGGCAACCCTTGAACACATGACATCCACGGCACTCATCACAGCAAATGTCGTCCTGGGGGCGATCGTCGTTTATGGCCTGCTACACCTGCTCGTCAGTGCTGTTTGGGCAGATCGATGCACCACCGAGGCTCAGATCAGAGAGCTTCCGCACCGCGAACGCGAACGGATCGCGGCCTGAGGCCCCGGCGTCAAACGCCGCAACCTGGTTCCGCTGTTCAGCAACACAGCCGCGTAGCGGCGGCGCGAGGTTGCCGGGCGTACACGGAAAGGCCCCAGGACCTCAAACGTTTGGCATCCAGCAACCGGCCGTTGTAGGGTCCCGCGAGGTCATGCGGATCCTGGTCATCGAGGACGAGCCTCGGATCCTCGGCTTCCTGAAGGTAGGGCTGGAGGCGGAGGGTTTCACGGTCGACGGCGCCGAGGACGGTGTGGTCGGCCTCGCCCATGCGCTCGAAGGCCCCTACGAGCTGATCGTGCTCGACCTGCAGCTCCCCCGGCTCGACGGGCTTCGGCTGCTGGAAGAGCTCCACCGTGCGCGGCCGGCCCTGCCGGTGCTGATCCTGTCGGCCCGCAGCGACCTGCCGACGAAGCTGCGCAGCTTCACACTGGGCGCGAACGACTATCTCTCGAAGCCGTTCTCGTTCGACGAGCTCGTCGCACGCGTGCGCGTTCACCTTCGCCATAACACGCCGCAAAATGCATCGACCGTGCGGGCGGGCGGGCTCGAGCTTGACCTCAACCGGCGCCGGGCGTCGGTCGACGGCCGGGTCGCCGACCTGTCCGACCGCGAGTTCCGCCTCCTCTACCACCTCGTCTCTCATCCGGGTGAGATCGTCAGCCGCGAACGGCTGCTCTCCGAGGTGTGGGGCTACAGCTTCGATCCCGGCTCAAACGTCGTCGACGTGTGCGTGCGTCGCCTGCGCAAGAAGCTCGGGCCAATGTCCCCGATCGAAACCGTGCGGCATGCGGGCTACCGGCTGGCCGTCGCCTAGGACGCTCGACTTCGGGTGGGCGGCGCTTGCCGCTGTCTGCCTCGCGATCATGGTCGCCTCCCCAGCATGGGAGACGATCCCGTTCCACGTCATCTGGATCAGCCTGACGCTGCTGTACGGGTTCCGGGTCTGGCCGCTGTCACAGACCGCGGCCGTACTCAGTGCGGTCGTGATTGCCACGGGCGCATCAATCCTGTCCGATGCGTTCGCGGGTACGCAGCTGTGGGGCGAGCTGTTCGAAGTGCCGCTGATGTCGGCGATGTTCGTGGCGATGGTGTGGCACGCGCGGCGCCGCATGCAGGCGCTCGAGATCGTCGAAGCGCTCGCCGACGAGCGTGCGTCGCTGCTCGAACAGGAAGAGCGCTTGCTGCACGACGTCTCACACGAGCTGCGGACACCGGTGACGATCGCACGCGGTCATCTCGAGCTGCTGGCGCGCCGGCTCGACGGCGACCAATCAGAGCTCGTCGTCGCGTTCGACGAGCTGAAGCGCATCGAGCGGATCGTCGATCGCCTGCTGCTGCTCGCCCGTGCCGAGCGCTCCGACGCGGTCGACCCGGCGCAGGTCAAGCTCGTCCCATTCCTCGAGGACGTCTTCATGCGCTGGGCCGAGGTGGCGCCGCGCGCGTGGCGGCTCGGCGAGATCGTCGACGTAACGCTGCGCGTCGACGAGACCTGGTTGCGAACCGCGCTCGACGCGCTGCTCGAGAACGCCGTGCACCACACGCTGGAGTACGCGCGCGTCGAGCTGTCCGCCTACGGCGATGGTCAAGGCGTGGTGATCGCCGTGGCGGACGACGGGCCGGGAATCGCTCCGGATGCCCTGGAACTCATCTTCGAGCGCTTCTCGCGCACCGACACGTCGCGTTCGCGGCGCGAGGGCGGCGCGGGCCTCGGGCTCGCGATCGTCGATGCGATCGCCCGGGCCCACGGCGGCTCCTGCACGGTGCAGACCGAGCTGGGCGCCGGCTCGACCTTCGAGCTCCGCCTCCCACTCCTGAACGCCTCGCACGCCGACCGCGAGACGGTTACCGATTCGCTCGCCGTCGCGCTCCCGGCATCTGCTTGAATCGACGGGTGGCCGCCCTCTACCGGAAGTACCGCCCCCAGACGTTCGCCGACGTGGTCGGGCAGGAGGCGGTCGTGCGGACGCTCACAAACGCGATCGAGCAGGGGAAAGTCCGCCAGGCCTACCTCTTCGCAGGCCCGCGCGGCACCGGCAAGACGTCGCTCGCGCGGATCCTCGCCAAGTCTGTCAACTGCCAGCACGGGCCGACCGCGACGCCCGACAACACCTGCCACGCGTGTGTGGCGATCTCGAACGGGTCGTCGCTCGACGTGATCGAGATGGACGCAGCGTCGCAGCGCGGCATCGACGATATCCGCGAGATCCGCGACCGCGTCGTGCTGCAGCCCGTCGAAGGGCGCTCGAAGGTCTACATCCTCGACGAGGCGCACCAGCTGACCGACGCCGCGTGGAACGCATTGCTGAAGCTGATCGAAGAGCCGCCTCCGCACCTGCTGTTCATCTTCTGCACGACGGAGCTGCAGAAGGTACTGCCGACGGTGCGCTCGCGCTGCCAGACGTTCGTCTTCCAGCGGCCGCGCCTGCCGGAGCTCGTGCGCAAGCTGCGTCTGATCTCCGACGCCGAGGGAATCGACGTGCCCGACGCAGCGCTGGCGCTGATCGCGCGCGGCGGCCGGGGTGCGTACCGAGATGCGGAGTCGACGCTCGATCAGCTCTCGTCGGCGACGGGCGGGGCGATCACCGTGCAGGACGTGCTGCAACTACTCGGCGCGGTCGAGGACGAGGTGCTGTTCCGGCTCTGCGACCAGATCGTCGACGGCGACACCGCCGGGGCGCTCGTCTTCCTCGAAGAGCTCTCGGAACGCGGCCAGGATCTGGGCCGGCTCGTCACCGACCTGCTCGAGCACCTCAGGCACCTGCTGCTGGTGCAGCACATGAATGAGGTGCCGGACTCGCTACCCGTGACCGAGGAGGCGCGCGAGCGCCTGCGCGAGCAGGCGAACCAGGTGCCGCCGGCGCTCGTGATCCGGCTGATCGACCTGCTGGCGGTCGCCGTCGACGACATGCGCCAGGGCGGCGACCCGCGGCTGCCGCTCGAGCTGGCACTCGTCAAGGTGACCCGGCCCGCATCGGATCTATCCCGCGAGTCGCTCGCCTTCCGGGTCGAGCAGCTCGAGCAGCAAGGTGTCGAGCAGCGAACTGTGGCCGCGCCGCAGGCGGACACTCCCGCACCTGAGCCGGCCGAAATCGTGGCCGAACCCGCTCAGGTGGCGGCAGAGCCGGGATCGGTCGACCTCGAGCAGCTGCAAGAGGCCTGGCGGCGCTCGATCCTGCCGGCGGTCGAGCAACGCTCGATCCCGATCGGCAAGACGCTCGGCGAGGCCCACCCCACCGCGCTTGCCGGCGACACCCTGACGCTCGAGTTCCCGCAGACCGCCGCGTTCCACCTCTCGCTCGCGGAAGATCCCAAGAACGCGGCGATGCTGCGCGATGCGCTCTACGAGGTGACGGGCCAGAAGCTTGCGGTGACGTTCTTGCTCGGCGACAGCGAGCACCCGGCCGCTGCCGACGAACAGCCCGCCAGCGAGGAAGACGTCCTCGAACTGATGAAGAGCACCTTCGACGCGAGGGAGCTGGACCAATGAGCTTTGACATGAACGCGCTTCTGAAGCAAGCGCAAGAGATGCAGGCGCAGATGGAGAAGCTGCAGGCGGAGGCCGCGACGGAGACGGCCGAGGCCTCGGCGGGCGGCGGGATGGTGACGGTCGTCGCGACCGCCGGCGGCGAGCTCAAGGAGCTGCGCATCGACCCAAAGGCGATCGACCCGAACGATCCGGAGCTGCTGGCCGATCTCGTTATCGCGGCGGCGAACGAGGCGCTGCGCGCGGCCCGCGCCCGGGTCGAGGAGAAGATGAAGAGCGTGCTGCCGCCCGACCTCGGCGGCCTGCTGCCAGGGCTGTAGATGGACGAGAACTTCGTAGCGAAGCTCGTCGACGTCGGCAGTGAGATCGCCTTCGACGAAGGGCACGTGCTCGTCGAGCCTGGCCTCCCGGTGAATGGCGTCTTCCTCTTGCTGCAGGGCCTGCTCCTGATCCAAGGGCCGGACGGCGAGGACGAGCGCGGCCCCGGCCAGGTCGTCGGTGAGTGGGAGAAGCTCGACGGCTCCGAGGACATCCGGGTGACCGCACTCACCGAGGTGCGGCTGATCGCCGTCGACCGCGCCTCCTACGAGGCGGCACTCACCGGCTGACGGCTGTTTCGGGCACGTCCAGGGCCTGTCCCCGGGACGTGCCCGCCGTGGGCAGGTCTGACCGACCCTGCCGGGCACAATGGCGCGGTGTTCAGCCCCTCCGTCGAGAACCTCGTAGCTCAGCTGACGCGCCTGCCGGGCATCGGCTCGCGCACCGCGCAGCGGCTCGCGTTCCACATCCTGCAGAAGCCGAAGGACGAGGCGCTCGCGCTGGCGCAGGCGCTGACCGAGGTGAAGGAGCGCGTTCGCTTCTGCCGGGAGTGCGGCAACCTGACCGAGGAGGAGCTCTGCGGGATCTGCACCGACCAGCGGCGTGACCACGCGTTGATCTGCGTCGTCGAGCAGCCGGTCGATGTCGTCTCGATCGAGCGGACGCACGAGTTTCGCGGGCTGTACCACGTGCTCGGCGGCTCGCTCTCGCCGCTCGACGGCGTGGAGCCGAGCGATCTGCGCATCGACGAGCTGTTGCAGCGGGTCGAGGCAAACGAGGTGCAAGAGGTGGTGCTCGCCACGAACCCGAACATGACGGGCGAGGCGACGGCGGCGTTCCTCGCCGACCGCCTACGCGGACGGGTCCGTGTGACGCGGCTCGCCAGCGGACTGCCCGTCGGCGGGGATCTCGAATATGCCGACGAGGTCACCCTCGGGCGCGCCCTCTCCGGCCGCCGCGAGATGTGACGCCGCGGACTTCCCGATCGCACTGTCTGCGACATGCGCCAGGAACCGCTCCGTGCGGTAGGAGATCCAGAAACACAGCGCGGCGGCCGGCAGCTCAGCAAAGACCGCCTCGACGATCGCCGAGTTGAGATCGTCGGCCCGTGATTCGAGGATCACGTCGAACCACGCGTCGGTGACCAGGAGCGTGCCCGTGATCGCGGCGAACACGGCAACCCAGGGTGAGCGCCGCCAGGCCGCGAGGGCCGTCAGCAGGAACATCAGCGCCAGCACCGAGTCGAAGCCTCCCCACGCGACGTCCCAGTTGTCGGTCGTGTGTTGCGGCCGCAGCGACGACGACAACCACACCGTCCAGGGGAGCAACCCGATCCCGATCGCGCCGAAAACGAGCACGACCCACTGCCGCAGGGTGTGAAGACAGCGGTGAAGACGGCGCTGAAGGCGGAGGTAGAGGCGGAGGTAGAGGCGAAGCCCATGCACCTGCCTACACTGTCGCAAATGACGGCGACAGAGTTCGAAGCGGTCCCGGCTGTCGAGCGGGCGCCGTACACCCCAGGCGTCGTCGTGATGAAGTTCGGCGGCACGTCGGTGGGCGATCCGGACAAGTTGAAGCGTGTTGCCGAGCGGCTCGTCGCAGCGCACGAGCAGGGCGGCAAGGTCGTGGCCGTCGTCTCGGCGATGGGCCACACCACCGACGAGCTGTTGGAGCTCGCGCACCGCGTCTCACCCATCCCACAAGAACGCGAGCTCGACATGCTGCTCTCGGTCGGCGAACGCATCTCGTGCGCGCTCGTCGCGATGGCGATCGTCGACCTCGGTCACCGCGCCATCTCGCTGACCGGCTCGCAGGCGGGCATCGTCACCGACTCCTCACACACCAAGGCGAAGATCGTGGAGGTGCGCGCCCGGCGCATCCACGAAGCGCTCGAACGCGACGAGATCGTCCTGGTCGCCGGCTTCCAGGGCGTCTCGGGCGAGTCGCTCGACGTGACCACGCTCGGCCGGGGCGGTTCCGACACCACCGCCGTTGCGCTCGCGGCAGCGCTCGGGGCCGGGGCCTGCGAGATCTACACCGACGTCCGCGGCGTCTTCACGGCCGACCCGCGGCTCGTCCCGTCTGCGCGCAAGCTCGACCGCGTCAGCTTCGAGGAGATGCTCGAGATGGCCTCGGCGGGGGCAGGAGTGATGATGGCCCGCTCGGTCGAGATCGCGCGAACGCATACCGTTCGTCTGCATGTCCGATCCTCGTTCGAGCACGATGTAGGGACCTGGATCACCGAGGAGGACGATCCGATGCTCGAAAAAGCTCTCATCTCAGCCGTCGTGCACCAGCGCGAAGAGACCGTCTACCGCGTGTCGGGCACCTCCGCAGCGCGGCTCTTCGGCGCGCTCGCCGAGGCAAACGTCAACGTCGACACGATCCTGCAGAGCTCGGACGAGATCGTCTTCTCGGCCCCACCCGAAGACAAGTCCGCGGCCACGCGCACGCTCGGCGCGCTCGAGGCGCGCTGGGAGCTGCGCGACGACCTGGGCAAGGTCTCGGTGATCGGCGCCGGCATGAAGAGCCACCCCGGGGTGGCGGCCAAGACGTTTGCCACGCTCGAGCAGGCCGGCATCTCCCCGTCGGTCGTCTCGACGTCACCGATCAAGATCTCCTGTCACATCTCATCCGGCGACGTGGACGCCGCGGTACGCGCGCTCCATGAGGCTTTCGAGCTTGCATAATCCGTCGCGCATCGGCGTTGTCGGGGGGACAGGTGCGGTCGGCACGGTCACGCTCGGGCTGCTGCGCGAACGCGGCTACGAGAACGTGCGCGTCTTCGCATCGGCACGGTCGGCCGGGAAGAAGCTCGACGGGCGGGTTGTCGAGGAGGCGACATCGGAGGCGCTCGCTCGTGGCGACGTCGACATCTTCCTCTTCTCGGTCGGAACCGGCGCGTCACGGGAGCTCGTGCCGCACGCGGTGCGCGGCGGTGCGGTCGCGATCGACAAGTCGGCCGCCTACCGCCTCGAGCCGGGCGTCCCACTGGTCGTGCCCGAGGTGAACCCCGATCGCGCCCTCGAGCACGAGGGGATCATCGCGAACCCGAACTGCTGCACGATTCCTCTCACCTGCGTGCTGCGCCCGCTGCACGAGGCGGCGGGACTCGTGCGCGTCCGCGTGGCGACCTACCAGTCGGTCTCCGGCGCCGGGGCACAGGCGATGGAACGGCTCCGCAACGAGCCGCCGGGCGAGCACGACCTGCGCATGGACTGGAGCTTCGACGGCGAGGAGTTCGACGAGGAGTCGAAGCTGCGTGATGAGACCCGCAAGATCATGGAGCTGCCCGACCTGCCGATCCAGGCCACCTGTGTGCGCGTGCCGGTGCTGGTGGGCCACGCCGAGGCGATCTGGATCGAGACGGAAGACGAGCTGTCGGCCGACCAGGCCCGGGCGCTGCTGGGCGACGCACCCTCGGTGCGCGTCGAGGACTTCCCGTCGCCGGGCAAGTCTCGGGGCATTGACGAGGTGCTGGTCGGTCGCATCCGGCGCGACCCGACCGTCGAGCGCGGCCTGGCGCTGTTCCTCGCCAGCGACAACCTGCGCAAGGGAGCGGCCCTGAACGCAATCCAGATCGCCGAGCTGCTGCTCGAACGCAAGCGCGCAGCCGCGTAGCGGGCGCCTGCGAACGCACGCAACCAGGTTCCGCTGCGCGGCAACCTGGTTCGAGGAGGTATCGCCAATGCGCCGGTGTCTGACACCACTTGTGTGTCAGACACCCTTTCGTCTGTCGTGGGCTCCCGAACAGGGTGTCAGACACAAAAGCGGTGTCTGACACCTTACGGGCGGGCGATGCCGGTCTCGCCTGGGACCGGCTCCGGGACGCCGAAGGCGTCCCGCACCACGCGCAGCACCTTCTCGCGACGGCCTTCGGCGACCGCCTGCAGGCCACCCAGCTCGAGGCGCGAGAGGCCGACGCGGCCCGAGGCGCGCTTCACCTCGAAGCCGAAGTCGGCGAGGAAGTCCTGCGGGAAGACCGTCCGATGCACCCGAAAGCGCTCGTGGGCGGACTCGCCCTCGGTGTAGCGGTAGGAGAACGCCTCCAACCCGCGCGCACCGCGGTCGCGGGCCTCGCCGATCGCCGCCAGGAAGAGCGACTGCAGCACCCACTGGCTCGACTGCTCGACCAGATACGCGCAGGTGACAAGGATCGCGTCGTCGCTCGGCGGCCCCGCCGGCAGCTCGTAGGCACGCGGGAACGCCTGCGACGGCCCGTACTGCATCGACCCGAGCACCTTGCCGTCGGTGTCGTAATACACCGTCCCGAAGGCTCCGAACTCCAGCTCGACCTTCTCCATCCAGCGGCTCTTGTCGGGGGCGCGCCGATCGCGCGACTGCCACCACACGCACTCGTGGCACACCGACGGTGCCGTCTCCAGCGTCAGCTTGGTCAGGCCCGCAATCCGCGGAGGCATGGCTATTGCACCTAAGGCCTCTGCACGTCGTCGACGACGACGTGCACCGCTGCAGGACGAACGTCGGTCATCCGCTCGAGATAGTCGGCCACGCGCTGCTGCACCTCGGCCGCGACGGTCGGGACGTTCGCGCCGTAGTCGACGACGATGTGCACCTCCACCCCTGCGCCGCTAACCCGTGCACCGCGCTTCTGCTTCGTGTGCACGCCGCGCACCTCCGCGGCGGCATCCGCCGCGTAGCGCGCAAGGACTTCCGGGGAGATGACGCTGTGACCTTCCATCAGTCGCTCCCGCATCGTAGAACGAGCTCGGTCGCCTCCGGGCGCGCAAAGAAGCGAAACGGGACGAACGTGGTCCCGAGCCCCGGCGAGACATGCATCGTCGTCGCGCCGCGACGAAAAATGCCCTGGGGATACCGGGCGCTCGGGTGCGCGAGCAGCAGCCGCCCGAATCCATACGGCAGCACGATCTGCCCGCCGTGCAGATGGCCGGCAAGGATCAGATCGAAGCGGCCCGGCTCGAACTTATCGAGCGCGTCGGGGAAATGGCAGAGCAGGAGCCGCAAGTCGGCGGCGGACGGCTCGAACTCGCTCCGCCGCTTCTTCAGCCACGTGCGCGGGTCGACTCCCGCGAGCTCAACCTGCTTGCCGCGCAGCTCCACCTCGACGGCCGACCCGGCGAGCAGCGTTCCATGCTCCAGACGGCCAAGCTCGACCGGGCGCGAGAACGGATCGCGCGAGAGGGCGTAGTCGTGATTGCCGAGCACCACATAGGGATGCGGCAGCTTGCGCAGCAACTCCAGGAGCCGTTGCTCCCCGCGTGGACGCGAGAGCAGATCGCCCGTGATGCAGATGAGGTCGGGTCGGCGGTCGGCGACCCAGTCGATCGCCCGCTCGACCGCGTGTCCGCCGCGCGACGGAACGCCAAGGTGGAAGTCGGACAGGTGTGCGATCCGCAGACCGTCGAGCTCCTGCGGCAGCCCAGGCAGCTCCAGGTCGCGCACCCGCAGGCGAACCCAGCCCGCTTCGAACCACCCCCACGCCACGCACACCGCGGCGAGCGCAAGCACGCCGCCCGCAGCGTAGAGCGCAGTGCTCAGATCTGAAGCTTCTCGAGGATCGGTTTGACCGACACGACGTGACGCTTGAACTTCAGCTCCGACTCCTCGAGCCCCGCGGCCACGCCGACCAGCTGCGAAAGGTGGAGGATCGGCATGTTGAAGTCGCGGCCAGTTGTCGCCTTCAGCTTCGACTGCCACGCGTCGAGCGACAGGTGACAGAGCGGGCACGGCGTCACCATCGCGTCGGCACCCGCCTCCATCGCCTGCTCGATCGGCTGGATCATCTCGCCGAGCGCCGTCTCCTCACGCGCCTGGATGATCGGGAAACCGCAGCATTTGATCTTCGCCGGGTAGTCGACCGCCTCGCCGCCACACGCCTCGATGATCCGCTCGAGTGACCAGGGGCGATCCGGATCCTCGAAGCCCTGGATCTTCGACGGGCGCAGGATCTGGCAGCCGTAGAACGGTGCGATCTTCAGGCCCTTCAGCCCACGGTGGGCGGACTTCTTGAGCAACTCGTAGCCGTCGCCCTCCGCGATCTCCCAGAGCAGGTGGCGCACGTCGATGTCGCGCTCGTAGGCCGGCACGCCGACCGAGACGAGGTTCTCGTTGATCCGCGCGCGCAGGTCGGAGTCGCCGAGCAGCATGTAGTTGGCCTGGCGCAGGTTGAGCGTGCAGACGTTGCAGACGGTCAGCAGCGTGTCGACGCCCTCGGCGGCCGCGTAGGCGAGGATGCGCGCGTTCAGATGAAGGTAGTAGTCGGGCTCCGCCTCGTGGATGTCGCCCGCGCCGCAGCACGTGACCGATTCGAGCTCCACGAGCTCGAGGCCCACCTTTGGTGCGAGCGCCTGCGTCGCCGAGTCGAGCTCCTTCGCCGACAGCGAAGCCAGGCACCCCTTGTAGTAGGCAACGCGCTTGGTCTCGATCGCTGTCTGCGTCACTGCTTCGCTCCTTCAGCCGGTTGTTCGTCGTCCTTCATGAACGGACGGTGGAAAGCGTCGGGCCGCTCGTAGATCTCCTCGAGCGTCTGGTCGGGGCCGTGCCCGTGCACCAACTTGGAGAGCGCATGCTCGCCCTGCACGATTCCGGCGTAGCCGTTCAGGTTCTGGTCGCGCACGAGGTCGTGCAGCCGGCGCGACTCCTTCACGTCCTTCGCAACATGCGGTGGGAACGGCGGCGGCACCTTCCCTTTCACCGCGAGGCCAAGCGCGAACTTCGTCTGCTTGATCGCCGCCACGATCCCCTGGGTCTTCGGCACCAGCTCGGTCTCGCGCAGCCAGCCGGTCGTCTTCGCCGAGGTGACGAACCACTTCGCATGCTTGGCGCCCATGTCGCGGTCGATCCCTTCTTTGATCGACTCGGCGCCCAGCTTCGCGATTGCGTCGCGCGGGTCGATGTTCTTCGGGCAGCGTTCATTGCAGAAGTAGCAGCGGGTGCATTCCCAGATCCCGTGCTCGCCGTTCAGCTTCTCGAGACGCGCCACCTTGTTGCCGTCGCGCGGGTCGCCGACGAAGCGCATCGCCTTCACCATCGCCTGCGGGCCTACGAAGAGCGGGCTGGACTCCATCGCGTTGCACTCCGACACGCAGGCACCACAGTTGATGCAGAGCGACTCCTTGTGGATGACGTTCATCCGCTCCTGGTTGATCAGCGACTCCTTGCCGTCGAGCGGCTGCTCATAGCCGGGCTGCAGGTACGGATCGACGCTCCGGAACTTGGCCCAGAACGGATCCATGTCGACCACGAGGTCCTTGATGATCGGCAGGTTGCCCATCGCGGAGATCACCGGCACATGACCGGCCTCGGCGATCTCGTACATACGCACCTTGCAGGCGAGCACGGCGGCGCCGTCCATCCGCATTCCGCACGAGCCGCAGATCATCATCCGGCAGCTCTTGCGGTAGGCGAGCGTCCCGTCGTGGCGATCCTTGACGATGTCGAGGCAGTCGAGCAGCGTCGCCTCTTCCGGCGCCGCGATCTCGAACTCCTGCAGCTCGCGCTCGCCGGAGCGTGCGTTGAAGCGCCAGATCTTCAGGCCGACGTTCATCAGTACTTCCTTTCCATCGGCTCGTAGGTCGTCACGCGTACCTCGGAGTACGACAGCTCGGGGCCACCGTCCACCCAGCGCGAGATCGAGTGCTTCATGAAGTTCTCGTCGTCGCGCGTCGGGTAGTCGTACGGCCGCGAGTGGGCGCCGCGGCTCTCCTTGCGCGCGATCCCCGCCTGCACCATGCACGCGGCGAGGTCGAGCATGTTGCCCAGCTCGATCGCCTGCGTCAGGTCGTTGTTGAAAACCTCGCCCTTGTCCTCGATCACGACGCCGCGCTCGTAGCGCTCGCGCAGCTCGCCGATGATCCCCTCCTGGCTGATCATCTGCTCCTCGCGGCGGAAGACGCCGAAGTTGTCGAGCATCGAGGTGCCGAGGTCGTTGCGAATCTGCCACGGCCGTTCGCCCTCCTTGACGTCCAGAAGCTGGCGCAGCTCGCGCTCGGCGTCTTCCTGCGCGCTCCGCGGCACGTCGACGGTGGTGTGCGAGAGCGCCCACTCGGCGGCGGCGCGGCCGGAGCGGCGGCCGAAGGTGATCGTCTCCATCAGCGAGTTGCCGCCGAGCCGGTTGGCGCCGTGCACGGAGACGCAGGCGACCTCACCCGCGGCGTACAGGCCGGTCAGCTCGGTGGCGCCGTCGGTGTCGGTCGCCACGCCGCCCATGTGGTAGTGGGCTCCGGGACGCACGGGCACCGGGTCGTAGATCGGGTCGACGCCGGCAAAGGTCATGGAGAGCTCGCGCGAGCCCGGCAGGCGGTCGATGATCCGCTCGGCGCCGAGGTGGCGCATGTCGAGGTAGATCGAGCCGTCGATGCCGCGTCCTTCGTCGATCTCGGTCTGCTCGGAGCGTGAGACGACGTCACGCGACGCCAGCTCGAGCGCGTTCGGCGCGTAGCGCTTCATGAAGCGCTCGCCTTCGCTGTTGATCAGGTAGGCGCCTTCGCCGCGGCAGCCCTCGGTGAGCAGGATCCCCGACGGATAGAGCGTGGTCGGGTGGAACTGCATGAACTCCATGTCCTTCAGCGGCAGCCCCAGATGCAGCGCCATCGCCGCCCCGTCGCCGGTGCACGCATACGCGTTGGTGGTCGTGCGGTAGATGCGCCCTTGCCCGCCGGTGGCGAGGATGACCGCCTTGCCGCCGACGGTCTTCAGGCCGCCGTTCAGCAGATCCCAGCTGATCACGCCCTGGCAGCGGCCGTCGTTCTCGACGAGCTTCCAGGCGAAGAACTCCTCGTAGACCTTGATGTCGCGCTTGACGAGTTGCTCGTAGAGCACCTGGATGAGCACGTGGCCGGTGATGTCGGCCGCGAACACGGTGCGCGGCGAGCCGGCGGCGCCGAATGGGCGCTGCGCGAGCTTGCCGTCGTCGCGCCGGGAGAAGACCGCGCCCCAGTGCTCGAGCTGGTAGATGTCGGCCGGGGCCTCCCGGCAGAACACCTCGATCGAGTCCTGGTCGCCGATGTAGTCCGAGCCTTTGACCGTGTCGAAGGTGTGCGACTCGGCGGAGTCCTCGGCCGCGTTACCGAGTGCCGCGTTGATCCCGCCCTCTGCGGCGCCGGAATGGCTCCGCGTCGGGTGCAGCTTGGAGATGACCCCGACGTCGGCTCCGGCGTCGTGCGCCTCGATGGCCGCACGCATGCCAGCGCAGCCCGCGCCGACAACCAGGACATCGTGGGTCGCTTCCACGTGAAGGGACGCTACCGAAACGCTCGGCTGAGCTGCGTCACTACGAGCGTGGCCCGGCGGCGCGGATCGACTCGTCCACGTCAGCGAACTGCTTGGCGAAGTTGGCGGCGAACATGCCGGCCAGCTCGTGCGCCTTGCGGTCGTACGCCTCCGGGTCGCCCCAGGTCGTCCGCGGGTCGAGCAGCTTTGCCTCCACGCCCGGCACCGCAACGGGAATCTCGAAGCCGAAGCGGCTGTCCGTGCGCAGCTCGGCATCGTCGAGCTCGCCGGAGAGCGCCGCACGCAGCATCGTCCGCGTCGCGGCGATCGGCATCCGGGTCCCTTCGCCGAACGGGCCGCCCGTCCAGCCGGTGTTCACGAGCCAGACGACGGAGCCGTGCGTGTCGAGCTTGTCCGCCAGCATCCGCGCGTACACCGCAGGCGGTTGCGGCAGGAACGGGTGGGCGAAGCACGCCGAGAAGGTGGGCTGCGGCTCGGTGACGCCGATCTCGGTGCCGGCGAGCTTGGCCGTGAAGCCGGAGAGGAAGTAGTAGAGCGCCTGCTCGCGGTTGAGCTTCGCGATCGGCGGCAGGATCCCGAACGCGTCGGCGGTGAGGAAGATCACGGAGGACGGGTGGCCCGCCATCTTCGAGGGCAGCGCGTTCGAGATCTCCTCGAGCTTGTAGGCGGCGCGCGTGTTCTCGGTCTTCGAGCCGTCGTCGAGGTCGAGTGCGCCGTGCTCGTCGATCGCGACGTTCTCGAGGATCGTCCCGAACGTGTGCGTCGTCCGGAAGATCTCGGGCTCGGCCGTGGCCGAGAGGTGGATTGCCTTCGCGTAGCAGCCGCCCTCGATGTTGAAGACACCGTTGTCGCCCCAACCGTGCTCGTCGTCGCCGATCAGCGCGCGCTCCGGGTCGGCCGACAGGGTCGTCTTGCCGGTGCCCGACAGGCCGAAGAAGACCGCGACGCGGCCGTCCGAGCCGACGTTGGCCGAGCAGTGCATCGGGAAGACTCCTTCGAGCGGCAGCCGGTCGTTCATCACCGTGAAGATCGACTTCTTGATCTCGCCGGCGTAGTAGGTGCCGCCCACCAGCAGCTCGGTGCGCGCCGGGTGCAGCACCACGAAGGTGCCAGTGCGCGTTCCGTCCTCATCCGGCGCCGCCTCGACGTCGGGCGCGTGCAGGACCAGTGCGTCCGGTTCGAACCCGTCCTCCTCGTGCGGCGCCAGGTCGATGAACATCGTCTTCGAGAAGAGCGCGTGGTACGGGTGCGCGGTGATCACGCGCACGCCGATCCGGTGCGCCGGGTCGGCGCCGGCCCAGGCATCGACGACGTAGAGCGTCTCGGCCTCGCCCAGGCGTGCGGTGACCTTCTCACGCAGGCGGTCGAAGTTGTCGTCCGAGATCGGACGGTTGACGTCGCCCCACCAGATCCGGTCGTGCGAGCCGCTCTCGTCGACCAGGAACTTGTCCTTGGGCGAACGGCCGGTGTAGCGGCCGGTGTCGACCGCCAGGGGACCGCCCTCGGCCAGCCGCCCCTCGCCGCGCAGCAGGGCGTCGGTGTAGAGCATCGACGCCGTCGGGTTGCGCAGCACACGACCGGACGCGGAGATGCCGTGCTCGGAGAGATCCAGACGTCCGGGCAGTTCAGTGGTGGTCATCCGGAAGAGCTCCCTTCACAGGTGTCGGGAAAGACGGTTGGAGCGGGCGGCGCAGGAGGCGCCTGCATATGTGCATCGTAGGGATTCAGCGCGGATCCTGGGAGGCTCAGATCTGCCAGTCGCCGTTTCGGAGCACGGGCACCCGCTCACCGGTGGCCGTGATGCCGTCGACCTCGAGCTCGGGCGAGCCGACCATGAAGTCGATGTGCGTCCCGCTCGTGTTGACCCGGCCCACATCCGCCTCGTCGACGAGGAATGGGAAGCCGCTGCCGAAGGCGATGTGGCTGGCAGCGTTCTCGTCGAGCAGCGTGTCGTAGAAGACGGTGTCGAGCGGGCCGATCCGCCCCTGCCGGTCGACGAGCGCCAGCTCGCCCAGCGACAGGGCGCCTTCGTCGATCGCGAGCTGCGAGCGGAGCGCCTCGGCGTTCTCGTCGGCATCGACCGCCACGGCCTTCCCGCCCTCGAAGCGCACCCGGAGCCCCCGGATGATCGTGCCGTCGCGGAGCACGAGCGGCTTGGTCGACGCGACGTGGCCCTGCGTCCGGGTCGGATCCGGGCTGGTGAAGACCTCCTCGGTCGGCAGGTTCGGGAAGTGCCTCAGCCCCGCGGCCGTCGTGAAGTCGGCGGCCCACCAGGTATGAGTCGGCAGCAGGCCGACTGTCAGCTCGGTGCCCGGCCCGCGCAGCTCGATCGCGTCGAAGCGCCGCTCGGCAAGGCTCTTGGCAGAAGCGTTCAGGGTGTCCATCCGCTGCTCCCACGCCTGTGACGGGTCGGGCTCGTCGAGGCGGAGGACGTGCTCGAGCTCCCGCCAGAGCCGCTCGTACGCGTCGTCGGGCGCCAGGTCGGGGTAGACGAGCTTGGCCCACTCAGGGTGCGGGCACGGCACGATCGTCCAGTTCGTCGACCGCTCGCCGACGACCTTGCCGGTCTCCTTCAGCC
>Ga0207933_1001080_pt1 | contig 22317 bp, 22 predicted proteins | sample NGESurdeep092012_4_FD_184488 | JGI IMG/M metagenome (GOLD analysis project Ga0207933, IMG submission 184488) | Arctic peat soil microbial communities from Barrow, Alaska - NGEE Surface sample F53-3 deep-092012 (SPAdes) | ecosystem: Environmental > Terrestrial > Soil > Wetlands > Peat ...
CGTCTCCCAAGTCAATGAGCGCCATATCGCTGCGGCTGTAGAGGGGAAAGCGCTCCGTAACCGTCTCCAGACGCGCAATGGCGGCGGTCCAGGACTCTCGCGACTCGTAGAAGCTGCCAATCTGATACTGCCGCTCTGCAAGCACCTCCTGCACCTCGCGCAGCTTCTGTTGCGCGCGCGGCACCAGGGGCGAGTCGGGATACTGCTGAATCATGGTCCGATATTCCGCCTCTGCCCGCTCGGCACTAGCCGGGTCGCGATCCGGCTTCTCCATCTGCATGTAGTAGATGTCGGCCACCCGCATCTGCGCCTTGGCGGCCTCCGGCTGGTTGGGGAAAAAGGTAATAAAGTCCTTGTATTCCGCCTCCGCCTGCGCCAGCGCCGCTGTTCCTCCCTCGCGGAACCACGTGTCGCCAACCGCTAGCTTGGCCTGCATCTGGTACTCCGACTCCGGATAAGTGGTCAGCAGGGTTTGCAGGTCCAGCCGCGCGACGTCGAACCGGTTCTTCTTCATCGCCTCCATCGCCTTGTCATAAAGCACCTTGTCCGGCTGTACGGACGGATTGGAACGATCGGCCTTGGTGCTGACCTTGTCTTTGTGATGGATGGGCAGGATGCCTGCCGGAGACTGCGCTGCCAGAGTGGCGAGTAGGCAGGCGGCCAATATCTCGGGTAAAAAACGCTTCATAAAACCTCATGGACAGCGATTTCGCTGGGGCAGCAATTCGCCTGGCTGCTGCCTGGCGATCGGGAGCGCGGGGTGCTCTTCTTCAAGTCTAAATGGCGGCAGCCCGCGCCCGGTGGAAATTTTGGGTGTTGCGGCGGCTTTCCGCCTCTCGAGCCGCCTCCAACAATCCTCTCGCCGCCCGTTCCGGGTCGCCGGAGTCGTACACGGCACTTCCCGCAACGAGCAGATCCGCTCCTGATTGGACCACCGCGCCGATGGTGTCGTGAGCAACCCCGCCATCGACCTCGATTTGAAAGCTAAGTCCAAGCTCAGCACGGAGTTCGGCCAGCCGGCGTATCTTGTCGAGCGAGAAATCAATGAACTTCTGGCCGCCGAAGCCAGGGTTCACGCTCATAACTAGCACGTGGTGGACCATCGGCAGAATATCGATCAGCAAATCCACCCGGGTAGCTGGATTGATCACCACCCCTGGCTCCATCCCATTTTGCGCAATCAACTGCAGGGTGCGGTGGAGGTGTCGGCAGGCCTCGTAGTGCACGCCAAGCCAATTTGCGCCGGCGTCGGCAAACTGCTCCACAAACCGGTCTGGATTCTCGATCATGAGATGGCAGTCGAGCGGGCGTTCCGTCACTTTGCGCAGCGACGCGACCACTGGAGGCCCCACGGTGATGTTGGGAACGAAATGGCCATCCATAATATCGATGTGGATGACCGTTCCACCGCCGCGCTCCGCGGCATGAATCTCCTCAGCCAAGCGGGAGAAGTCGGCGGAAAGAATGGATGGCAACAGTTGGACCACAGTGCCCTCCCCGAGTCCCTTCAGTGTATCAAGCGCTAGCGGCGGCCACGGACCGGAGGCTAAGGGCTCAGGCTGGGCCCGCAGCGACGCCCGCAGCGACGCCCGCAGCGCGCGCTGCCACTCGCGCGATCGCCCGCAGGAGAGGCTTGCGGGGAAGCTCGCCATCGCCTCCGGAAAAGACGACTTCTCCTATGCGCTGCGCGGCAGGACGATAGAACCAGCGCGCAAAAAGCGCCAGGTGATCGGAAAAAATTGCCTGGGAAGAGGAGCGAGACGGTTTGCTATCGAGCGCCAGCAGCGCCTCGTCGAGCCGAGCCTCCAGAATGTCCTTCGCCGCTCTCTGCCGCGGCTCCGGCTCGGGCTCCAAAGGAACGGCTTCGAGAGCCACTGGCTGAGGAAAGAGGGAGGATGAGCCGGAGCGCTCGTTGGGGAGCCGCATGCCCATGGTCGGATAAAAGGCCGGGCCGCGCAGCAACCCCGCGCGCAGGCCAAAGAGCGCCACACACTCCGGATCGGCCGCGGGCTGAATCAGGATTCCACTCAGTTGGGCCAATGGCCGAACGGCTTCGCTCGCCAACTGGGCCACCACCTGAACCTTTTGTATCCGCTGGTGCAACTGCTGGGCCCGCTCGAACTGCAGCGACTCGGAAGCGGCGTTGCGCTCGGCCTCGAGCCGGCGCAGCAGTCCCGCGCCGCGCGTGGAGAGAAAATCCCGCACTTCGTCCGCCTCCTGCCGATAACGCTCATCCGAACAGCCGCGAAAGCATGGCGCCAGACACATCTTCATCTCCGAATAGGGGCAGCCGGGGAAGGCGGGATCGGGATGAAGATCATCCGTACAGCGGCGCAGCAAGAAGAGATTGAGCATCTCCTCCGCATAGCGTTCGGCCGCCGCGCGGGATGGAAAGGGACCGAAAAGAGAGGGAGCGGCTGACTTGGCGAGCCGGGTGGTCACATAGACCCGAGGATAAGCATTCTCAACCGACATGCGGAGAAAGGCCGGAGGACGCAGCCGGAGGCGGCGCCGGGCGCGATCGCCAAAGACCTGCAGCGATGCTTGATACAGGCACAGAGACGATTCAAATTCCCCCCCGGCGACCGTGTACTCAATGCGACTGACCATGTGCGCCAGCCGCAGACGGCGGGTCTGCAGCTGCGGAGGCAGCCCGCCCGATGCTCCTGATTCCTGGTGCACTGGGGGGGCTTCGCGCAAAAAGCGCATCAGGCGGCGGCGCAGGTTCGGCGTCTTGCTCAGATAGGGCTCGGCCGCCGGATCGGCGCCAAACAGCGCAAAGACGCCGGGGGCCTGCGGCAGGCCGCTCAGGCCGGCGCGCGGATCGGCAGGATCGAAGGAGATGGAATGAGCCAGCAACACGGAGAGATTATTCCCCCGCGATGGTCATTCCGTCGATGCGAAGAGTTGGGGAGGCAACCGCGCCGCGAAACTCCAGGTCGCTCGCTACGGCCAGGTTTTGGAGCATCTCCTTCAGGTTGCCGGCGACGGTGACCTCCTCGACCGAATAGGTGAGTTCTCCATTCTCAATCCACAGCCCGGAGGCTCCACGGGAGTAGTCACCGGTGACCATGTTGACGCCAAAGCCCATCAGCTTGGTCACATAGAAGCCCGTCTGGATGTCGCCCAGGAGATCCGCAGGAGATAGCCGGCCGGCTTGAATAAAAAGATTGCCCGGCCCGATACCCGGATTGCCGGCCAAGCCGCGGGAGGCGTTGCCGGTGCTCTCCATCTTAAGTTTGCGGCCGGTATAGGTGTTGAGCAGGTAATTCTTGAGAATGCCCTTCTCCACGATCGCCTTGCGCCGGGTGGGAAGGCCCTCGCCGTCAAACGGGGCGGTGCCGAAACCTCCGCGCATGGTTCCATCGTCGATGACCGTGACCTCGGCTGCGGCGACCTGTTCCCCCAGCCGGTTGGCCCAGAAAGATGCGCCGCGATAAATGCTGTCCCCGTTGGCAGCCTCAAAAATGTTTCCCACGATGGAGCGCGCAACCTCCGGCGCGAAGACAATCGGCACGCGCTGGGTGGGCACGCGGCGGGCATTCAGGCGGCGGAGGGCACGGCGCGCGGCCTCCGCCCCGATGCTCTCCGGAGAATCGAGCCGGGTGACGGTGCGGGCGACGGAGTACCAATAATCGCTCTGCATGCCACCATCTCCCTGCTGGGCGATCGGCATGGCTGTAACCGAGCAATAGGAGCGGCGGTACTCGCCCAGAAAGCCGCGCGAGTTGGCTAGAATCTTGTGCCCGGTAGCGGCGTCGAAACTGCCGCCATCACTGTTCTGAATGCGGGTATCGGCGGCGAGCGCGGCCGCCTCGGCGCGCCGGGCCTGCTCGATGCGTTCTTCGGCCGGCAGCGAGTAGACGTCATCGTAGTAGAGATCGAGATCGTCCTCGACCTGGCCAAAAGCCGAGCGCTCGGGGAGCCCGGCGAAGGGATCCTCGGAGGTGACGCGCGCCAGCTCGACGGCTGCCGAGACCAGACGGCGCAGACCGGCCGCTGAAAAGTCGCTGGTGGATGCGCTGGCCGTGCGTTGGGCCCCCTCGCCGCCAACCAAGACGCGGAGACCGATGCCGCGCGAGCCGGACTCCTTCAGCGTCTCGACCTGCCCCAGCCGGACCACGGTTGAGAATTCATCTCCTTCGGCGATGACGGCTTCCGCATCGCTGGCTCCGGCTTGCATGGCTTGCGCGACTAGATCGACCGCGAGCTGTTGGAGATTGGAGGTTACGGCATTGCCGCTTGCTTGTTCGGTGCTCACATTTCAAGCATGAGCGGAGGCAGCCGGGATTGCAACCGCCTGCCTGTCTGGCCGGCAAAGATGGCGTGCGAATTTACCTTTGCTCGCGGCCGTGCCAGATTCGCAGGATCGCTATGCTTTCTTGCGTTACCTCGTAGCGAATTTCATAATCGCCGGCGAAGATGCGTCGTACTTCCCGCGGGGCGTACCTATCCAGGCGCTCACCCATTCTTGGAAACCGGAGGAGGCGCCCTGCTGTACTAACCAGCCCCTGCACGATTTTCGCCGCCGCTGCGGCGTTCAACGCGGCAAGGAATTCATGCAGGCGCACGATGTCGTCGAGGGATTTCCGAGTCCAAACGAGTTTCACCGGGTTGGCGGGCGAAGGGGTTTTGCCGCCGAAAGACTGGCGGCCCACGCCTGCACTGACGAATGCTCGACGACTCTTCCGGCATCCACGTCTTCGAGCGCTTCGAGGGTCATACTATGGCGTTGCTCCTCTTCTTCAACCCATGCCATGAGGGCCTGTTTGACCACCCACCCCCGCGACCGCTCCATGCGCTCGGCAAGCCGGTCGACCTTTTGGGCAAGGGCGGCGGGTACGTGCGCGGTCAACACGCGAGTTTCATCATCCTTAATCGAGGTTGATCGATTCTTCATCATCCTGATTATAAATGATTGACATTGCTTATAGCATTTTCACAGTTACTGTGATGTGGTCAGAATTGGCTATGTGCGGGCATTCTTTGATGGAATGCCCGCGTTTAGTTGCTTTGCTTCGCTTACACCAACTGTGAAAATGCTTAGGCCTCAATCGTGCGATGCTGCTCCGGGGTGAAGTGGGGGCAAGGGCGGCATATTGCCGGCGGAGAGGCGATGGATTCACCCGCGGTCAGGGGGTCGATGGTTTTCTTTGGGCCGGCCGAAGCAACGTCCAGATCCATCCGATGAAGGTGGCCACCAGGAAGGGATAGGCGAAGAATGGCAGCGGCCTAGAGATCGGCAACACCTGCCGGCCCCAGAAGATTTGAGCTGCTGTAATGCCAAAAAGAATGGCGGCAATGATGCCGATTACCCGCACCCAGACTGCAAATTCTTTGGGTATGCTGATGAGCAAGAGGGCGGCGCACCAGAGCGCCGTACCTGCGCCGAAGGATGGGACGCTGGCCGCCAAGCTCCCGCTGCTTCCGGTAAGCATGACGCCCTCTCCAATCGCGCATACCAGGAACCCGCCGGCGACGAAGTCTCTTCCGCAGCGCAGATACTTCAAAGCCAGTAGGGCGGTCGCGACCACCAGAGCGGTGCCGTCGAGCCCCCAGAAAGCTCCCTGCAGATTGCGCTGCGCGACCACGCTTCCCAGCAAACCAAACACTCCGCCAACGGCCAAACCCACGGCAGCCACAATATTCACCTGTCGATTCATGATTGGAGACAGATCATACACCGAGGCGCGGCCTAGGTGGCTGGCGACGTGTCCACTTATTTTTTAGGTGGATACTTCGTTAGGTGGCTGGACGGTCAATGAAGCCATCTTGCTCCAGTTTCCGGAGCAAGCCACGCACTTTACGGCGCCTAATTCCCCGTGCCGCCTACGGTCATGCGGTCGAGCTTGATCGTCGGCATGCCTACGCCGACCGGCACGCTCTGCCCATCCTTGCCACAGGTGCCAATGCCTTCGTCGAGGGCGAGATCGTTACCTACCATCGAGACGTGCTTCAGCGCCTCGGGGCCGTTGCCGATCAGCGTGGCGTCGCGAACCGGCGCGGTGATCTTTCCGTCCTCGATCAGATACGCCTCCGAGGCGGAGAAGACGAATTTTCCGTTGGTGATGTCTACCTGGCCACCGCCAAAATTCACCGCATAGAGTCCGCGCTTCACGCTGCGCAGAATATCTTCCGGGTTATCCTCGCCCGCCAACATATAAGTATTGGTCATGCGCGGCATGGGGATGTGGTGATAACTCTCACGGCGGCCGTTACCGGTGTCGGCAATGCCCATGAGCCGCGCGGAGAGCTTGTCGCTCAGATAGCCCTTCAGGATGCCATTTTCAATGAGCACCGTCTCCTGGGTAGGCGAGCCTTCGTCGTCGATGTTCAGCGAGCCGCGGCGCGAGGGCAGCGTCCCATTGTCCACCACGGTCACTTTGGGCCCCGCGACGCGCTGGCCAATGAGCCCGGCGAAGGCCGAGGTCTTCTTCCGGTTGAAGTCCGCCTCCAAGCCATGGCCCACGGCCTCGTGCAGCAGAATACCCGGCCAGCCGGGGCCAAGCACCACTTCCATCTCGCCCGCAGGAGCCGAAACGGCATTGAGCTGCAGGATGGCCTGGCGCGCAGCTTCGCGCGCGAAGTGCTCCGGCGATTTCTCCTGCTCGAAGAAGTCGATCTCCACGCGGCCGCCGCCGCCGGAGCTGCCGCGAGCGTTCTTGGCTCTCTCGCGGGCAATCACGAAGACGCTGAGGCGTGAAAGCGGTTGCGTGTCGCTGGCAAACGCGCCATCGGAGGCGGCGACCAGGATGCGGCGCAACTCCTCGCTATAGCCAACCCGTACTTGCACGATGCGGTTGTCGTAAGCGCGCGCCGCGCGGTCCGCGCGCATCACGAGCTCGAGTTTCTGCGCGATGCCGGAGTCGAGGTCGGCGGCGGGCACCGGATAGAGGCTGGCCTGCGGAGTCTCACGAAATCCCACGACCGGCTGCTTGGCCGGACCGCTGGCGATCAGTGCCGCGGTGCGCGCCGCACGCAGCAGGCGTTCGCTGGAGAGATCGTCCGTATAGGCATAGCCGGTGCGGTCCCCGGAGACCACCCGAATGCCGCACCCGCTGCTCAGGCCCTGGCTCGCCGATTTAACCAGCGACTCGTCCACCGAGATCGAGGTTGAGTCGATCGACTCGAAGTAGAGGTCGGCATAATCGCCGCCGGCCGAGAGCGCCTCGCCCAAACACTGTTCGAGCAGCCGTTCGCTCAGGCCAAACTTCTCAAAGAAGTGGAGCTTGTGTTCCGCGGAGCTCATCGGCGGCCCTCCCAGATGGGAATTCGCTTCCTGTCTCATCTTAGAGCATTCAATTTTTGATTTATTGTGTAGGCCGAACGGGAGCGCGGGGCCCGACACGGCTCTTTTGTTGCGGGCCACGACTTGGCGAAGCACTGGCCCGCGGACATTCCAGCCGGAAGTAGAAGGCTAATCTCTCGCACCGATCCCCAGGCTCTTCATCTTGCGGTAGAGGTGGCTGCGCTCCAGACCGAGAGCCTCGGCGGCGCGGCTCACGTTGCCGTGGCATTCGTCGATCTTGCGCAGGATGTAGTCGCGCTCATAAGCCTCTCTGGCCTGCTGCAGCGTGCTGAACTCTTCTCTTCTCCGGCTGTTGCCCCGATAGATCAGCATGGGCAGATGCTTGCGCTCGATGCGCACGGTGTGGGGATTGAGGATCAACACTCGCTCGATCACGTTCTTGAGCTCGCGCACATTGCCGGGCCAGTGGTACTGCTTAATCACCGAGACGGCCTCCTCACTCATTTCGATCCGCGGACGCCCATATTGAGGCCCCAACTCCTGCAGGAATTCGCGCACCAGCAGGTGAATGTCCTCTTTGCGGTCGCGCAATGGCGGTACGTAGAAGGGGATCACGTTGAGGCGGTAGAAAAAGTCCTCGCGAAAGTTGCCTTTGGCAATCTCTTCTTCCAGATCCTTATTGGTGGCGGCAATCACCCGCACGTCGACGCATGAGGCTTGCGTCGCTCCCACCGGAGTAAAGCTCTGCTCGTCGAGCGCCCGCAACACCTTGCCCTGCATCTTGAGGCTCATGTCGCCGACCTCGTCAAAGAAGAGCGTGCCGCTATCGGCGCGCTCAAACGTGCCGCGCTTCTCGGAGGCCCCGCCGGGAACGGCGCCGTGCCGGTAACCGAAGATCTCGCTCTCGATGTAGTCCTCGGGAATGGCGGCGCAGTTCAGCTCGACGAAGACCCGTTCGCTGCGCAGGCTTTCGCTGTGGATGGCGCGCGCAATCAGCTCTTTGCCGGAGCCGGACTCACCGTAGATCAGCACCCGCCCGTTGGTCGGAGCCATGAGCTTGATCTGCTGGCGCAGCGCTTTGATGGAAACGCTCTCGCCGGTGATTGGCGCATGAGCGGAGAGCTGGCGCTTGAATTCCTTGTTTTCAGTGCGCAGGCGCCGCGCTTCGATCGCATTCTTCAGCAAAATCAGCGTGCGGTCGATGGAGAGCGGCTTCTCAAGAAAATCGAACGCCCCGAGCTTGGTCGCCTTGACCGCGGTTTCAATCGTGCCGTGGCCGGAAATGATGATGACCTCCGGCTTGCTCTCGCTTTCGAGGGAACGAATCTCGGTGAGGACCTCCAAGCCGTCGCGGTCGGGCAGCCAGATGTCCAGCAGCATTACGTCATAGGGAGCGTCGCGCAGCATCACCAGCGCCTCCGACGCGTTGGCGGTACCGCTGACGCTGTAACCCTCCTCGTTGAGGATCTCGCTCAAGGACTCGCGTATCTCCGTCTCGTCATCAACGATTAGGATGTGGCTCATACGACGACTCCATCGCGGACGACGTCCGGCGACGCTTCTCCCAAAGCTTTGGTGTCGGCCAGCGGCAGCTCAATGATGAAGCGCGCTCCAGCCGGGCTGTTTTGTTCCGCGCGAATCGCTCCGTGATGATCCTGCACGATTTTAGCAGCGATCGCCAAGCCGAGACCGGTGCCCCGCTGCTTGGTGGAGAAGTAAGGCAGGAAGAGACGCTCGCGCATCTGATCATTCAGCCCGTGCCCGGTATCGGCGATCACCACCTCCGCCATCAACTGCCCTTCCATCATGGACGTTTCCAAACTGAGCTCGCGCAGCAGGCTGCCCCGCATCGCCTCCGCCGCATTGTCGATTAGATTGGCGAGCGCGCGCTTCAGCGCTTCCGGGTCCGCCAGCACCGCCGGAATGCCTGAGCCCAGGCGCTTATTGATATGAATGCCTACCAGACGGCCGGCGAAGAGGAGCAGCGCGCTTTCGACGATGCCGTTCAAGTCGCAGCGCTTGGGCTGGGAGCGGGGGAATTGGGCCAAAGCTGCAAACTGGTCCACCAGCGCGCGCAGAGTTGCGACTGAGCCCAAAATCACATCGCTGCACTTGCGAATGACGCCGGCAGACTCCGGGGTGGGCCGGTCCGTATGCTTGCGGATGCGCTCAGCCGACAATGCAATGGGAGTAAGAGGATTCTTGATCTCGTGGGCGACCCGCTGCGCGACTTCTTTCCAAGCCACCTGACGTTGTGCGCGCAAAAATTCGGTGACGTCTTCCAGCACCAGAATGCAACCCTGGCGGTCCTTGCCCAACTCCAGCCGGGCGACCGTTACGGTCACGGCTAGCGCTCCGCGGCCGCCGGACAGCTCGACCTCTGTGGCGGCGACGCCCATGCGATGGGCGCGCCGGATGAGCAGGATCAGCTCGTCGGAGATCTCCCGGGGAAAGATCGACTCCAGCGGCATGCCCAAGAGGCTGACGCCATTCTGCGGATACAACAGACGCTGAAAGGCGCGATTGGCCTGCAGCACGCGCATGTCCGAATCCAGCGTGACCACTCCGCTGGGGATCGTCTCAAGTACGGTTTCCAATTCACTGCGCCGCTCCTCCAGCGCCCGATTGGCGGCGGAAAGCTGGATGGTAGAGCTCACGGCCAGGGCGCGGCTCTCCTCCAGATCGGCCGCCATACTGTTGAAGGAGTTCACCAGCTCGCCCAGCTCCTCAGCGGCCTCCATGCGAACGCGATGGCTATAGCGGCCGGCGGCAATCTCGTCCATGGCATCGGCCAGCGCCTCCACCGGCCGGGTCACCTGCTTGGAGAGAAACAGCGCCAGCCAGCTGCTGGCAAAAAACGTGAGGGTGGAGAGCAGAATCAGCAGCAGGAGGTAGGTGCGCCGGATGGAGTTGCGAGCGCGGAAGAGCAGCCAGTAGTCGCGCACCCCGGAGCGAATCTGCGCCACTGTGGCGCTTAACCCCGCAGGCATGGGCAGCCCCACGACCACCACGCTTCCATCCTGCGAGGTAGCCGCGCCCAGAAAGTATTCCTTCGTTCCCGCCACCAGCACCGGCTCATCGCTGCGGCGCGCTCCTTCCAGCGCCAGGGTGCTCAGCGGGCCGGCCGGGGTATCCCGCGCGTTGTCGTCCATCCACGGCCGCAGCACAACCGGTCCCGGGCCTTGAGGAAGCTGATATTGGCCGACCATCGCGCCATCGTGATAGATGGCCGTGAAACCTCCCTCCAGCGTGATGCGGTGGGTGCGGATCTCCGCCAGCAGACTCTTGTTGTCATGCAGCCGCAATGCTCGAACCACGTTGGCCGAACTGGCCAGCGATTCCGCCTCTGCCCGGGCGTTGGCCGAGGCATACTCCGACAGCTCGATGGCCACGCGGCTAGAGTCCTCGCGCAAGTTGGAGCCGGGCTGCGAGAACCAGCGCTCGATGGAACGGTTCAGCAGAACAAAACTGAACAGAAACATAAAGAACACCGGGACGAAGGAGAGCAGCAGCGCCCCGACCAGCATGCGATTGCGAATCTTGGAGCCCAGCACCCGGTTACGCCGCCCCGCCACCAGCTTCACCAGATTGCGGAAGAGCAGAACCAGAACGGTGAGCAGCAGCAGGAACACGACGACAGAGAGCGCGGTGAAAGAAACGATCTCAGGGGCGCCATAGGGATGCAGAAGGGGCAGGGGATTGAAGGCGTTCAGCGCCAACAAGACGAGTAGCAACAAGAGCACGGTGGCGCCGAGCGCTGCGATAGTCCACTTGCGATGCTCCGGCTCGCCCACAGTCCTATCCCCAGCTCCGATGCCTACAGATTATAGGCGGGGTGAACCATCGGCCGGGGCCAAGCCGGCTATAGACGAATGGAAGCTGCGCAGACCTGAAGCTCAGTTCGCCGTTGGCGCCTCCAGCGCCTGATCAACGATGATCAGATCCAAGGGCAGCTTGCGGCTCTCCAGGCGAAGACCCTGCTGCTTCAAAGCGTCAAAGAGCGAGTCGGGCGGGCCGCCGTCCAAGAGGCGGAGAGCGGGGGGCGGAAGCACGATACCGGCATTCACCGCGGAACGGATCAGCAGGGCCTGATAATCCTCCGGCGTGACCGCTAGCTTCATGTCGTAATTGCCCTGGAGCCCTGTCTTATTGACCACCGGGCGGTCCAGATAGGATGTCAGCTCCTCAGCCAACACGTCCATGTTGACCTTCTTGATGTCGAACTGATCGTTGGCAAAAGTAAAGGAGCCTCCGTTCGACAGGCGAATCGAAACCCCCGATGCGCTCCCAGAGGCGGCCACATTGACGCCAGCCGCAGCTCCCGGAAGCACTGAATCCGGCGCCGCCGCTTGCAGCTTCAGCGGCGGCTTCCCCACTATGAGCGCGTAGGCGGGCAGATCTTTGGTTTCGCGATGTATTTTGAGCTGGAAGCGTTCGGCGAGCAGGGATTGCATCATCTGCGGAATGTCATGGATCGTGGAGCCGTCCGGCAGCTTGGCGCTGATGTTGAACCGTTTCTGCGCGATCCAGTCCGGTCCGATGACGCGGTTGGCCGGCACATGATAGGCGATTGCGATGTACTCCTTGAGGTTGAGCGAACCGAAGCGCGCTTGCGAACCGTCCATGTGCAGCCCGGCATCCACCCGCTCCGGTCCAGAGGGTTGCGACGGACGGATCGCCGCCACCTCGAACTCCAGCTTTGGCGGCGAAGCCTGAGCCGAGGCAAGGGTGGCGGCGAAAATAGCCATTGCAAGAACGCAAAATCGCTTCATCGAAGTTTTATTTACCGCACGCCTTTCCATGATCGGAATGGGCGCCGCCAGCCTTGGCCTGTGCTTCGGTCTCGTATTTTCCGCCCTTGGTCGTGCCGTAATACCGTGAGCCATAGCAGTGATACACATTCGAGGAGCTATTCACCCACACGAGACCCGGTGCGCCGCCAGGCGCCGGCGTACCGGTGGTTCCCTTGGCGTGACTCGGGCTGGAAGAAGCGTGAGACGGAGTAGCTGCGGCGGGAGCCGCAGCAGGAGCAGCGGAGCTTTCAGACTTGCTGGTCTTAGCGGAAGATGTGGATTTCGCGGAAGCCGCCGCAAACCACGTCTGCACGCCTTTGTGCCCGCGACAAGCGCCTTTCTTGGTGGCGTTAGTGGTGTAGCTTCCGTCTTTGCATTGCCCGGTCGCACCAGCGGGCGCGCCGGCCGGCGCCTGAGCAAAACCCACCGCAGAGAACGCGAGCCCCATTACGAAAGCAATAGCGTATTTCTGTAGCGTCATGCGTCACCTCAGTTCGTTCGATTCGGGGTTCATCAGGACCCACCCGTGCATGATAGGATGCCGGCGCCTGCATCCGCCATGAATCGGAGCCTAAAACTCATTTTATGAATTCCCGGGGAGACCAACGGGCGACCTATAAGACCCTCCTTCAAAGCGATGAGCCCTGACACCGTATATAGCGTTTTCACAGCTACTGTGATGTGGGCAGAATTAGCTATGTGCGGGCATTCTTTGATGGAATGCCCGCGTTAAGTTGCTCTGTTTCGCTTACACCAACTGTGAAAATGCTCTAGGACACCCATCTTCTAAGACAGGAGGGAGAGCGCCGAGCCGAGAAGTTGTCTGAGCGCACGTACGTAGCCGGTAAGAGCTTCCCGACCCTCTTCCGTCATGCGATAGAGCGTCATAGGCTTGCGCATGACGAACTTCTTTTCGACGGCAACATAGCCGGCTTCCTCCAACTTCAACAACTGCGCGCCCAGGTTGCCATCCGTCGCGCCGGTCTTCTCGCGCAGCCATGTGAACTCGGCCTGGTCCACTCCAGCCAATAGAGAGAGGAGCGCTAGCCGCAGCTTTCCGTGGATGATGGGATCGAGCTCCGGCAAATCAGACATGCGCAGCCCGTTGCGGTGCGTTGGCCCCGCGAGATTCCAAAATCATCAAATAAACTCCAGAGCCGATCAGGAAGACGGTCAAGCCCAAAAAAATCCACCCAACCTGCGGCAGCGGGACGAAGCAGGATGTCATCGCGCCGGCCCACCAGAGAATCCCGAGGAAGAGATAGAGCTTGAAACGCAGAAAAATGCCGCTCGCCAGATACGCCGCGCCCAGCAGCGCCTCAATCCCTGCCATGAAGGAATGAATCTCCCAATGCCCGCTGATAGAAACCGAAAAGGAAAAGATAAACAACGCAATCCCAATCGAGGCCCACAGCGCGGTCATTGCCCGGCCGGCAATGGAAGTGGCTCCTCCCTTGGCCTTCGCTTTCATTTTCGCAATGGCAATATGGAGACACACCGCGGCAGTCATCGTCACGGACCACGCGAGCGGCGGACGATTCGACCACAGCGACCATGCAGTCGCAATAAGATAAGCCGTACCCCACAACACCATGGTCCAGCCGTAACGCTGGGTGCCCCGCCGGCCCTCCAGCAGCATGCTTTCAATCTGCCCGATGCGCTCTTCTAGATCCTGTCTGGTGGTTTGATCCGTCATCGCTTTTTCCTCTTCTCTCTTCTTGATGGGCGCTATGGCTCGGGCTGCTCCTTGAGCGCATCACACTGCCATGTCGAGTACTCTATTCCATAGAGTACTCTTCGTCAAGAAATGATTTTTGAGCCTTTTCCGTCACCGCCTGTGAGCAGCTTTATGAGATGGGCTCTACGCGAGCGACCGCGCCTAATCCTCGGCCGAGGAGTTTTGGCCACGCCTTTTGGCTCCCTGAACATGGCGCTGCGCGGCGGCGTCTTCGAGGATCGAATTCATTGCTCCGCCAATGAGAATGGCCGCCCCGCCGAGGTAGAACCAGAACATCAGGATAACCAGCGTACCCAGCGAGCCATACAGCACTCCATAGTTGCTGAAGTTGCGAATGTAGATTTTGAAGCCGAAGGAAACGACCGCCCAGATCACCGCGGCGACAATGCTGCCGGGGACGAGCCATTTCCATTGCTGATCCCGCACGTTGGGGGCGAAGCGGTACAGGCAGAGCAGCACTAAAATCAGCAACGCCGCCGCGATCGGCCACTCTACGATTCTCCACAAAAGCACGACGGTTGTGCCGGGCGCGATGGCATGGAGAACAATCGGAACATACGCCACCAGAAGCACTGCAATTACCAGCACCGCCACCAAAGCGACCGCCAGAGCCGTGGAGACCAGGCGGCCCTTCCACCATGGTCTGCCTTCCTTGAGATCGTAAATTCCGTTCAGCGCATCCATCAGCCCAGCGGTCGCCGAGGATGCAGTCCAGAGCGAAAACACCAGAGAGTATCCAATCACGCGGCCTGTTGTCTTCGATAGGACCTGCTGGACCAGGCCGGAGGCATTGGAAGGGAGCACATGGGAAAGGGAATGCAGCAGGATGCCTCGCGAACCATGCCCGGAGTCGATCATGGCCAAGAGGCCGAAGACAGCGAAAAGCAGAGGGAAAAATCCCAGGAGGAACCAGAAGGAGAGTGCGGCGGAGCGATTCACGATATCTTCGCGTAACGCCACGCGGACGGTGGATTTGATGATCCGCCACCAGGTCAACCCCGCCACTTCACGCGCACTGTCCATCGGATTCCTTTCCGCCGAGATCGATCTATAGCCGTTCGAGGGTTTGCCGGTCGAATTCGCCACCGAAGTTTTTGTTTAAGGCATCGAGAAAAACCGCGTTGTCCGCGGTGGCACGCGCAAATAGCGTCATCGAGGACCGGAACTTGAGATCGTCAGGGTATGGGAAGATTTCTTCGATCGGCCGCTTCTCGATCCTGTTCACCAGCCTGGTGCACTCTCGCAGCCGGTCTCCCAGAACCGGATGTTCCAAATACGCCCTGGCTTCTCCGAGGGAAGAAATGGCATAGCGCCGGACCATTTCGCTCGACCCCAATCCTTGGATCTGCGGAAAGATAAACCACATCCAGTGGCTCGTCTTTCTGCCCCACTCGAGTTCGGCGTGGGCCTGATCGTAAACGTGATTCTGCGCGTCCAGGAAGCGCTGGAGATTGTTAGGATCATTCATCACTTTTTTGAGCGAGTCTTCTTGCGGCTCTATTTAGCCGCTCCTCAGCCTAGGATGCGCGAAAATCGCTCATGGTCCATCGGGCGTCCGGATCCTCAACGGGTTTGGGTGCATCGGGCCGCAAGCAGCGCAGCTTCCAAGGCAAAGGGGGCGCGGCAATGGGAGCACTGCGTGTCGAAGGAATGCTGCGTACTGGGATTGCTCAGTGCGCCGGGGTTCTGGCAGTGCCGAGTGTCTGATCGGGAAGACGGCGGAAGTTCCGTTCCCAGGCAGAAGAGGGCTGCCGGGATACTGGTGCGCCCGGAGAGATTCGAACTCCCGACCTAATGCTCCGGAGGCATTCGCTCTATCCAGCTGAGCTACGGGCGCACAGTTTCAAGAATACAACAGCCTTCGGCGGGAGCCCCACGCGCGTCAGTCCGCGGGGTCGCAGGCGATCCGGAAGCCGTAATCGGCGTAGTGAAATTCCGGGGGAATGCTGGAGCGCGCGGAACAGCGGGCAATCTTGATCTGGTGACGCCAGGAGCCGCCGCGTGACGCCTTCCTTGCGCCCTCCGCCGGTCCCTGCGGATTGCGCTCTGGTGACGCCGCATAGTAGTCCGGAGCGAACCAGTCGCTGCACCACTCATGCACGTTCTCGCACATCTCGAAGAGGCCATATTCATTCGGGGGCGATTGCCGCACCGGCTCTGGACCGGTCTTCCAGCGATCGCCATATCCGGGGCGCGACGCCGGTGGCTCATCACCCCAGGGAAACAGCTTTCCCTCCGCGCCACCCCGCGCGGCCCGCTCCCATTCCGCCTCCGTGGGCAGCCGGCAATGCATCCCCGCCGCCGAGGAGAGCCATTGGCAATAGGCATCCGCTTCAAACCAGGAGACGGCGACCACCGGCTGCCGCGGATGACGGAAATTCGCGTCGTTCCAGAAGGGTGGCGGCGGCGCGCCGGATACGCTGAGAAAGCGCGCGTACTCCTCCACCGTGACCTGCGTCGCCGCAAGCGCAAAGCCATCGACCCAGACGCGACGCGCCGGCGACTCCACATCCTGGCCGGTGGAAGAGCCCATCCAGTACCAGCCCTCCGGAATCTGGATCAGCGCGGACGCCGCAACAGGTTCGCGATGGGGCAGTACAGTCATGAGCGAATCGGCATCTCCCGAATACCATGGTAAGGCGGTTCCCTCTTGCGGGACTGCGAATCCGATCTCGAAACACGTACAAGAAGGTATTCGGCGGGGGCTGCAGCAAATGGATTTTGATTGGGAGCAGGGAGAGCTAGCCGAGGGCTTGCGCTGCTATCGGGAGCACAAGTTTTTTGAGGCGCACGAGGAGTGGGAAAGCGTATGGTTGCGCGCGCCGGAGCCGGAAAAGACTTTTCTGCAGGGGATCATTCAGATCACAGCCGCCTTCCATCACCTGCAACGAAAGAATCCGTTGGGTGCTCTGCGGCTGTTGGAAGGCGCGCTGCGACGGCTCGAACGCTATCCTGAAAGCTTCGGCGGACTACCGGCGGCAGCTTTGCGCGACGAAATCCGCGAGCGACTGGAGGCGCTGCGCCGGGGCGCGTCCGAATTGGAGCCGGTACGCATTGAGCCCTCCACTCCCGGCTGCAGCCGCACGCATCTTGCTTAGCCCACTTCGTTGATCAGGGTGCCGATTCCCGCGATGGTGATGTGGACGACGTCGCCGTGCTTCAGGGTGAAGGAGTCCGGGGGCACAATCCCGGTCCCCGTCAGCAGGAAGCAGCCGTTCGGAAAGCTGCTCTCGCGATAGAGATATTCCACGAGCGTCGCTAGAGGCCGCTTCAGCTCGTGCAGGGTAGTTGCGCCGGAAAAGGCGCTCTGGCCGCCGCGCACGATCTCCATTTGAATACCGGTGGAGGAGGGCAGCGGTTCCTCGGCGATGAGGATCCCCGGTCCTAGCGAGCAGCTCCGGTCATAAACTTTTGCCTGCGGCAGATAGAGAGGGTTTTCCCCCTCAATATCGCGCGAGCTCATGTCGTTGCCGGCGGTGTATCCGGCGATCTTTCCCTCCGGGTTCACCAGCAGCGTGAGCTCCGGCTCAGGCACCGACCAAGTGGAGTCGCGCCGGATAGCCACCCGGCCGCGGTGGCCTACCACGCGCGCCGGCGTGGCCTTGAAAAAGAGTTCGGGCCGTTCGGCAGCATAGACACGGTCATAGAAATCACCGCCGCCCGCCGACTTTGACTCCTCCATGCGGGCGTCACGGCTGCGGAAGTAAGTGACGCCGGAGGCCCAAACCTCCTGGCTTACGATGGGCGGCAGGATCAACGGCTCGATTCCGGCGAAGGAGCGCGCATCCAGCGGCCGCAGCCCGGACAGGGACTTCCTCAGGTAGGTGAGCAGATCGCCGCGGGCGATCAGTTCATCCCACGAGAGGCCCGATCCAGCATAGTAACGGTCTCCCTCTTCGACGATGTAGCCGGTGGCGGAGCGGTAAAGCTTCATGTACTTCTCCTTGGGGTTCAGTGATTGGCAGGATTGTGGGCGCGCAACTCATGCACGATCTCTGCCGCCGCCTCGCGAGCCTGATCCTCGCGGTTGGGCGGGAAGGAGACGGCTCCCACGCGGGCATGACCGCCGCCTCCATAACGCTCGCAGATCGTCGAGAGATTGAGCATCTCCTCCGGGCGGGCCTTGGCCCACGGATTAGACCCCACGGCAATCTTGGTTCGAAAACTGGACTTGCTCAGTCCCACGCTGTACGTGGCTTCGGGATGCAGCAAGTACGGGATGAATTTGTTGTAACCCTCCAGCGGGCGGTCGGTGATGTCGAAATAGATTGTTCCATCGACGGACTGCGAGCGCTCGGCAATGAGCGCGAGAGATTCCTGATGGCGCTCAAGCAGGGGCGGCAGCAGGGGAGCCACGAAGGGCTGGGCCAGCACTTCTGCCAGGCTCATCGAGGTGAGAAGCGGGATGAGCCGGGGAATGAATGCAGGGTCCTGGCTCGATTCTATGATCAGCGTGAGCTTCATGGCCGGCTCCGCCATCCCGACGGCGGCTTCCGGGGTCGAATAGAGCGCTCCGTCGACAATGTCGGCCCAGTGCACGAGGTCGGCTACCGGCCCGCAATCGAAGCCGAAGCGGGTCTCCGCGATGTGGGCGATAAAGCTGGTGCAAGAGGTGTAGTGGGGGTCGTAGAAGCGGCGGTCGCGCCCTTTCGCCGTCTGCTGGCTGAGCAGAAAATCCTGCTGATCCTCCGGCGTCAGAAAGGCGCTGAGATGGTGATCGAACCACCATGTGATGCGCGGGGAAGCGGAATATTTGAAGTCCACGATCGCATTTTCATCACCGCTGAAATCCTCTTCGCGGAAGAGTGCGCCAGCCCGATGCACCAGCCCATGGTACTGGTAACGGCCGTCGTTGCGGATGCACTCACGATGGAAGCGAGTGAACAGCGACGCCGAGCAAGCTCCATCGAAACACTTGTCGTGATAGAAGACGCGCACATCCGTTTCGGAAACCGCCATGAACCTCCCAGGTGCGTTTGCCCGCCGCCTGCAGCGGCGGCAATTTGAGGAATGATTAGGATTGCCGGGTCTAAGCCGGGTGTCAAGCCCACGCCCGCCGGGCTGCGCACTCCGGCGGTGAGACAATGACGCAAACTGAAGATTCCCAGCCCATCCGTGACCCGATCGCCCGCCAGCAGTCCCAGCACGCCTCAACATGGCCTGCGCCCTTCCGCATGGGCAGTGGCGCTTCCCATTTTGGGCGCCGCGCTGGCGGCCGTTGTTCCTTTGCTGATGCGCGGGACCTCCTGCGGGCACGATTTCAATTACCACCTGCTTTCTTGGATGGAGGTTGCGCGCGCTTGGCGGCATGGGCTGGCTTATCCGCGCTGGATCCAAGATGCGAACTATGGTGCAGGCGAGCCGAGACTCATCTTCTACCCTCCGGCCTCCTGGCTTCTGGGCGCCGCGCTGGGGAGCATCGGCGCCGGAATCGCCTCCGGCGCCGCTTCTTGGACGGCGGCTCCGGTCCTCTTCGTGCTATTGGCCCTATCGGCGGGCGGAGCATGCATGTACTTGCTGGCGCGGCATTGGGTAAACACGGAGAGCGCAGTGTTCGCCGCCTGCCTGTACACGGTGAATCCGTATGCGCTCTTCGTCGTCTACGAACGCTCCGCTTACGGCGAGTTGCTTGCCGCCTCGGCGTTGCCGTTGGTTGTGCTGTTCGCGCTGCGGCGATCGCCATCGATTGCCATGCTGGGGCTCGCCATGGCCACGATATGGCTCTCCGACGCTCCTGCAGCGGTGCTGGCCAGCTACATGCTCGCCTTTCTCGCCCTGGCCATGGCCCTGCTGGGAAGAAGAACGTGGCCGGCGCTGCGCGCTGCCGGCGGAATGGCGCTGGGTCTGGGCCTGGCCGCCTTCTACATCGTGCCGGCGGCGTATGAGCGCGCCTGGGTTCAGATCTCGCTCGCCGTCTCCCCGGGAGCGCGCGTGCAGGACGGCTTCCTGTTTGGGCACACTGGCGACCTCCTGCACGATCAGGTGCTGCGCACCGCTTCATGGATTTTTGCCGGTGAAATCGCGGTGGCGGCATTGGCGGCCGGCGTGGCGATGCGGCAGCCTTCCGGATCGCGCTCTCGGATCGCACTGCTGTCGCTACTGCCGGTGATCCTTTTTCTGCAATTCCCGGTCAGCCTGCCGGTGTGGCGAGCGGCGCCGGAGCTCGAGTTCCTGCAATTCCCCTGGCGCTGCACGCTGGCGGCGGCGGTGGCGGCATGCTTCTTCCTCGGCATGGCCATCAGCGGCGGCAGCGCGACAGCACGACCGGCTCGGGCCGCCTGGGTGCGCCGCGCCGCCGTAGCGTTGGCGGTACTGGCGCTGGTTGCAGGCGGCGAGCGCATTTTCTTTCAGGTTTGCGACGGTGAGGACGCGGTCACCCCCCGCTGGGCTGCTTTTCGGGCGGGGCCGATTGCCGCGGGGGTCGAGGGCAGCGATCAGTACACGCCGCGGAACGCCGACGGCGGGGACATTCAGCAAGCGCTGCCCCTGGTTCGCGTGCTCCAAAGCCCGCAGGGCGATGCGGTGAACGAGGATGAAACGCAGACAGCTAACCCACAGTGGGTTCCGAACGCCGCCGGTGCAGTAAAGGCGAAGGTCACCGTGACAGAGAGGGATGTCGAGCACTGGAAGATTCGCATCGACGGCGCACCGGGCGGATATGCCGTTTTGCGCCTCATGGATTATCCAGCGTGGCGGGTGACGTTGAACGGAAAAGCAGTGGCGGATCGTCCACAGAGGCCGGACGGTCTGATGACGATTCCGCTCGCCGCGGGGTCAAATAACATTCGAAATGTGATCGACGTGCAGTGGAAAACAACCGGCGACGTGATCGCGGGCGATGCGATTTCGCTCCTTTCGCTACTGCTGCTGCTTCCGCTGGTGATTGGCGAGCGCCGGCGCGCGAAACGGGTGGCCGGGCAGCCATAGGCATTCCTTCAATGAGGTACTTCGGTCAGGTATGATGATGCAGATGCAGACCAGCATTCGCGATGTGTTAGAGGCTGATGCGAAGCGCATCGACCAAGCGCTGGATCGTCTGCTGCCGGGCGCCGGCGAGGAGCCCGTTTCCATTCATCGGGCCATGCGGCACAGCGTATTTGCAGGCGGCAAGAGACTGCGCCCGGCGTTGTGTATGGAAGCCGCTCGGATGATCGCGAGGGACGCCTCGGCGGGAACCGAAGAGCGGCGCCTTGAAGGGATGGAAGATCTTGGATCGGCCATCGAGATGCTTCATACCTACTCGCTGATCCATGACGACCTGCCGGCATTGGATAACGACGATTTGCGCCGGGGCAAACCCACCTGCCATGTCGTCTACGGCGAGGCCATCGCCATCCTTGCCGGGGATGCTTTGCAAACGCAAGCCTATGAGGTTCTGGCCGGAATGCGCTGCTCCGCCGCGCAGACGGTGGAGATCGTGCGCACGATCGCTCAAGCAACCGGAACAGTGGGGGGGATGATCGGCGGCCAAGTGATGGATCTGGAAGGCGAGACGCAGAAGCCGACAGCGAAGATGGTGCAAGCGATCCATCGCGCCAAGACCGGCGCGCTCATCCGGGCCAGTCTGGTGAGCGGGGGAATTTACGCCGGCGGCATGGCCGAGGACGTCACCCGCCTGCACGAGTTCGGCAGTAAAGCTGGACTGGCGTTCCAGATCGTGGACGACGTGCTCGACGTGACGCAAAGCTCTGAGCAGCTAGGCAAGACGGCCGGCAAGGACGTAGCGAGCGACAAGGCGACTTGGCCCGCGGTCTATGGAATCGAGCAAAGCCGCAAAGACGCGCAGCGGCTGATCGCGGAAGCCTTCTCTCAACTCGATCAATATGGCGATCGGGCCGACGGCCTCAAAACGCTGGCGAAGTATCTGGTCGAGCGGAGCCACTGACGCCATTCAATTGCGCCCAGAGGACACAGAGAGAATCAACAGCTAGCGAAGCTGCGCTCTCTGCAGTATGGCGTGAAGTTTCTCGCGCTGAGTCTCCACATCTTCCACAAAGCCTTCGGCCCGAGCCAACATCCGCTTTCCAGATTGAATGCTGGAGGGAACGCTCTTCCACAGGTTGCTGGCGTAACGAGGATCTTCAAAAAGAGCGATGATTGCGCCCACCGCGCAAGCTCCCAGCGCGGCGGAACGTCTTCCAGTAATGAGCAGGATCGCTCCGGCTGCCAATGAGGTCACGGCCAGGAACCGCAATCCCATTGTTCCGTTGTCCCGAGAAGCGGGGCGGCTGCCGGCAGAGGAAGCGTGCTGCGGAAGTTGTGCGATGGCCATCTCCAATCTCCTTATGCGTTTCTGTCTCTCTGAGAGATACCCTGGGGCTCAACGGTTGCACCGGACGACAAATACCGCAGCTTGTTCAGTCCAGGTCGAAGTCACGCAGGGGCTTGCCCTCATCTGGCGTCTCTTTGGCTTTGCGCAGCGCTTCTTGAAACCTCTTCTCCATCAGATCCTGCTTATTCTTTTCCGCCTCCACCGATTGGCGAAAAATACTCTCTTTGCGCTCGTCCTGGTCCCGCATGGCGCGAGCCGCCGTCTC
>Ga0207933_1001081_pt1 | contig 22314 bp, 24 predicted proteins | sample NGESurdeep092012_4_FD_184488 | JGI IMG/M metagenome (GOLD analysis project Ga0207933, IMG submission 184488) | Arctic peat soil microbial communities from Barrow, Alaska - NGEE Surface sample F53-3 deep-092012 (SPAdes) | ecosystem: Environmental > Terrestrial > Soil > Wetlands > Peat ...
TGCCACGGAGACGGTGTCGCCGGCGCCACGCCCGAGCAGGGCGACGGCGACCGGGGAGTCGGCCGACAGCCGGCCCTCGGCGGGGGCGGCGTCGTGGGAGCTGACGATCCGCCAGCTGTGCTCGGCACCGTCCTCGGCGCGCACGTGCACGGTCGAGCCGAAGGAGACCGCGCCGCCGGCGGCGGGCGCATCCTGCACGACGACCGCGTTGGCGATCTTCTCGCGCACCCGCGCGATCTTCGTCTCCAGGTGCGCCTGTTCGTTCTTGGCGTCGTGGTACTCGCTGTTCTCCTTCAGATCGCCCCACTCGCGCGCGGTTTTGATCCGCTCGGCGATCTCGCGGCGACCCTCGCCCTCGAGCTCCTCCAGCTCGGCTTCGAGGCTCGCGAGCCCCTCGGCGGTGATCAGGTTCACGACGTCGGTCATCTGCCTGGACCCTACTCGACCGGGCGAACTCATCCCACGCTCGGGACGAGGTTGGATAAAGATGGCGATGATGTTGTTTGTCTTTTAAGACTGCGTATAACTTTGGTTCTACGCGATCTCTTTTTTGTATACAAACATCCGGCGTCTTTATATCTTTATAAATACTATAGTATCTATCCTTTTTACTGATATCCCGGGTCGGGATTGAAAGTGCTCAGAAGTAGGTCGTCGGCGATGTCGAGAGCAGCGCGTAGTCCTGCACGATCGCGGCCTGCACGAGCAGCTGGGCGGAGGCGGGCGAGCCGAACACGAACACGTCGTCGCTCAATCGCAGGTGTTCCCAGGCGTAGTTGACGTAGCCCTGCACGAGCTTCGTCCCCGGCGGGTCGTGGGTGACGGAGTCGAGGTAGAGCATGTTGCGGAAGTAGACGGATACGAAGAAGGGGTTTTCTTTGCCGAGCCGTTCCGAGGTGTAGTAGGCGAGCGCCGCCTTCGCGGTCTGGCGCGCCTGGTAGAGGTAGGCGCTGTTGCCGGTCGCCTGGTAGAGCATCACCCCGGCGCCGATCATCGCGCCCTGGTTGTAGCTCCACTCTTCCGGTTCGATTTTCCCGTGCACGCCGATGTGGTCGGCGTACAGCCCGTTGGGCTCGGTCAGGCAGGTGCGCACCCATTCGTAGGCCATCTCGGCGAACTGCAGGTACTGGGCGTCGCCGGTCAGCCGGTAGAGCTGCAAGCCGAGCTCGGCCGTGGGCGCGTTGGTGACGGCGTTGCGTTCGATGTCTTCCAGCGAGTTGGAGAAGGGGATGCCGCCCGGACAGGCGATTCCCGGCTGCGCGTCCCAGCCCGCCATCTCGAACGCCATGATCCCCTCGGCGCCGCCGAGCACGCCCGCGACGTGGGTCAGCTCGTACATCCGCGCGAGCTCGATCCCGATCCAGGCGTTGTCGTCGTAGTACTTCAGCCCGCCCGGTCCCGCCGGGGGCGCGACGGTGCCGTCGTAGGCGGCGAGCGTGCTCGAGTAGGTCCCTTCCAGGGCGCCCGAGTTGTTGAGGTCGAGATACGATTTCAAGCCGACGAGCCGCGCGTTGATTTCATGCGCGAGGGTGGTCTTCAACGCCGGGATGTACGCCATGCTCACGGTCGCCGCGAGCGCCTGGGAGAACGGCCAGAGGAACGAGAACGGTTCCCCCTCGTACAGGCCCGAGCCAGGGATGTAGTAGGTCTTCTGCATCGCCTCGAACGCGAGCTGCGCGCGTTCGACGCTGACGGGCAGCTTCGGCTTCCTTGGTTTCTTCGGCTTCTTCGCGGCGGGCTTCTTCGCGGTCGATTTCGTGCTCGCGGGGGACGTGGTCGCCGGCGTCGTGCCACCGGCGCTCGTGCCGCCAGCGCTCGCCCGGCGGGCCGGGTGGGCGGGCTTCCGATCGGCGAATTCGGAGGCCCGGGCGATTTTCACGGGGCGCTGGGCGCCCGCGGGATAGGGGGAGGCCGCGGGATGGGGTGACGCGGCCGATGCCAGCGCGGTCGCCGACGGCAGGCAAGCCACGGCCACCAAGGCCAGCAGGACCGTGCCGCGGCGCAGGATCGCGCTGCTGCACAGGACCGTGCCGCGGCGCAGGATCGCGCTGCTGCACAGGACCGTGCCGCGGCGCAGGATCGCGCTGCTGCACAGGATCGCGCTGCGGCGCAGGATCGGCACGCGCGCGCCAGGGCGGTCGAATCTCATCGTTGACTCAGGGATCGGATCTCATCGTTGCTCAGCAAGCAGAACAGTCGAGCCTGCCATTTGATTTGGTGTACGCATCCTCTGCCATAAATCCTTCAATAAAGCCCACCGGCGATGCTGAGTCGAAGCAGATCCTTCGACTACGTGACCGTCGGCCACGTGACCGTCGACGTGATCGCCGCCGACGCCTCGCGCCGCCCCGGCGGCGGCGCCTTCTACAGTGCGCTCCAGGCGGCCCGGCTCGGCCTGCGCGCGCTGATCCTCACGCAGGGCTCGCCCCCGGAGATCGAAGCGCTGCTCGCGCCCTACCGCGATGAGCTCGAGCTGCGCATCCTCCAGGCCCCGGCGACGACGACGTTCGCGACATCCTGGCCGAGCGGGCAGCGCCGCCAGCGCGTGCTCGCCTGGGCCGGTCCGATCGCCGGTCCGATCGAGGTGGACACCCAGATCCTGCACTTCGCCCCGGTCGCCCGCGAGACCCCGGCCACGTGGCGCGGGCACGCGGACTTCGTCGGGCTCACACCCCAGGGACTCGCGCGCACGTGGGACCCACACGCCGGAGAGACACGCCACGCGGATGCGCACGACGGCGCGATCGGCGGCGAGGAGGCAGGCGGTGCGGGCGAGACGGGTACCGCGGAGATGGCGGACAACGCCGGAGAGGCCGGCGGCGAGCTCCGCTCGGCGCCGCTGCCAAGCGATCGTGACGCGCTCGACGCCCTGCTGCCACACCTCTGCAACGCGATCGTGATCAGCAAGCAGGAGCGCGCCGCCTGCGCGCCGCTGCTCGCCGCGGCCACCGCCACCGGCGCGGTGCTCGCAGTCACAGCCGGACCGGGCGCCACGAGCGTCCAGCTGCCCGGTGATGAGATCACCCAGGTACAGGCCCCCGCGGTCTCCGAGCCGCGCGACGATCTCGGCGCGGGCGACGTGTTCGCGGCGGCCTTCTTCGTCGCGCTCCACGAAGGTCTCTCCCCCGCCCAGGCCGCCGCCTTCGGCAACGCGGCTGCGGCGATCCGGATCGAAGGCGTCGACGCCGACGCGATCGGCGATCGACGCGCGATCGAGGCCCGGCTGCCCTGAAGGTCCGGCAGCCGCGTCAAGCGGCCGCGCTCGACTCCACGGCGAGCGCCTCGTCGATCAGCCGGGCGAGCTCGGCTGCCGACAGCGCCCCCTCGCAGCCGCACGCGCGCATCGCGAGCAGCAGGCTGCCGCCGACGGGGGCCATCTCGACGACGGATACCCGAGCGTCGGGGGCCAGCTCATGCACGGCGCGGGTCAAAGGCTCGACGAACACGGCGCCTGCCTTGTAGGCGCTGCCGATCAGACCGACGGGGAAGCCCTGAGCGCCGTCATCGTCGCCGGCGCCCTCATCCCCGCTCGCGGATGCCGAAGTGCCCGCGGCGTCGGCCAGGCCGGTGCGGCGGATCACCGCCGCGACCTGCTCACCGAGCAGCGACGCCCCGCGCCGGTAGATCTCGCACGCGACCGCGTCACCGCCGCCGGCGAGCTTCGCGGTCTCGATCGCGAACGCCGCGATCTCGCCCTTGCTGAGCGGCTTTGAGTAGACGAGCGCGGCGAGCGCCTCGACGCTCGCGACGCCGAAGTGCTCTACCGCCGCGTCGCTCAGCGCGGTCTCTGGGCCGGAGGCCTCGCGGTCGCGGAGCGCCGCCTTGATCGACTCGATCCCGAACCAGTAGCCACTGCCCTCGTCCCCGAGCTGATGGCCCCAGCCGCCGGCGCGCCAGGCGCGTCCGTCGAAGCCGACGCCGAAGACGTTGCTGCCGGTGCCGGAGATCACCCCGACACCGGGCTGCGCCTCGGTGGCCGTGGCCCACGCCGCGACGACGTCGTTGACGACGAGCCAGTCCTCCGAGCGGGCGGCGCGCACGTGCCGGGTGACGGCGTCGGTGTCGGTGCCGGCCAGCGCGATCACCTCGGCGTCGAGTCGCTCCCCATCGATGCCGGCCCGCCCGACCGCCTCGTCCGCGGCCTCGAGCAGCGCATCGACCGCGGCGCGGGTGCCGACAGCGTCTTCGTTGCTCGGCCCCGCCCGCCCGAGGTGGAGCGTTTCCCGCTCGAGGTCGAGCAGCGCGGCGAGCGTCTTCGTCGCGCCGCCGTCGATGCCGAGCACGAAGCGCCCGCTCCCGCCCGCCTCCGCGCTCGTCCTCTCCACGGCGTGCGTGTCCTTCCCCGCATGCGCGCCCGGCGGCGCCAGCTCAGGCGGTAGCTGGACGAGCGGGGAGCGATGCACGCGCGGATCTTCGCAGGCCGGCATCCTCGTCGCGGTGCTCGGCGCGCCCAGCCCGGTGGGGGCGGAAAAGCCTGGACAGTTCGTAGCCATACGTACTCGTTATTGACAAAGATAGGAACTTTGTCTAGCCTGCGTACATAATGGCGTCAGTCGTCAACGAGCGCAGTGCTGCACGGCCCCACCGCTGGCGCGACCGCAAGCGGTATATGTGGCTGCTCGGGTTGATCGTGCCCACGCTGCCGTTCCTCGCCTGGGGCCTCGTCGAACTGACGGGCTGGGGCGTCTTCTGGTTCTATGGGCCGTTCCTCGTGTTCGGGATCTTCCCCCTGCTCGATCTCGCCGTCGGGATGGACGCGGCGAACCCACCCGACAGCGTTATCAAGTGGCTCGAGCAGGATCGCTACTACCGCTGGTGCACGTACGCCTACATCCCGATCCAGTACGCCGGGCTCCTGCTCGCCTGCTGGCTGTGGTCGAGCGGGAAGCTGAGCACGGTCGATGACATCGGGCTGGCGCTGACGATGGCAATGGTCAGCGGGATCGCGATCAACACCGCGCACGAGCTCGGGCACAAGCGCGCCGCCAACGAGCGCTGGCTGAGCAAGGTCGCGCTCGCGCAGAGCGCGTACGGGCACTTCTTCATCGAGCACAACCGCGGCCACCACGTGCGCGTCGCCACCCCCGAGGACCCCGCGAGCTCCAGGCTGGGCGAGAGCTTCTGGGAGTTCCTGCCGCGCACGGTCAGCGGCAGCCTGAAGTCGGCCTGGGAGCTCGAGCGCGAGCGCACGGAGCGGATCGGCAAGCGATTCTGGAGCCCGGGCAACGACATCCTCAACGCGTGGGCGATGACCGTCGTGTTGTTCGGCGCGCTGACGGCGATCTTCGGAGTGGTGGTCCTGCCGTACCTCTTGATCCAGGCGGTGCTCGGCTTCAGCCTGCTGGAGGTCGTGAACTACCTCGAGCACTACGGCCTGCTGCGCGGCAGGCGCGAGGATGGGCGCTTCGAGCGCACCGCCCCGGAGCACAGCTGGAACTCGAACAACGTCGCCTCGAACGTGCTGCTCTACCACCTGCAGCGCCACTCCGACCACCACGCCAACCCGATGCGCCGCTACCAGGCGCTGCGCCACTACGACGAGGCGCCGCAGCTGCCGACGGGCTACGCGGGGATGATCGTCACCGCCGTGATCCCGCCGCTGTGGCGGCGCGTGATGGACCGGCGCCTGCTCGAGCACTACGGCGGCGAGCTGGAGCGTACGAACGTCCACCCACGCACGCGCGCGCGGGTGCTTGCGCGCTACGGCGCGGCGCGGCCTGCGTCAGACTGAGCCGCGATGGCGACGGTCGAGCAGCGCACCCCCTACGCGGAGGCCGCCCGCGAGCTGCTGCGCGACACGCTGCTGGACGCCGCGCGCGACGAGCTGCAGCGGCGCGGCTGGGCGCAGATCACGATGAGCGACATCGCCGCCGCCGCGGGCGTGAGCCGGCAGACGCTGTACAAGGAGTTCGGCTCGCGCGAGGCGTTCGCGCAGGCATTCGTGATGCGCGAGGTCGACCACTTCCTCGCGGCCGTCGAGGTAGCCGTACGCGAACACCTCGACGACCCGGCAACCGCCCTCTCGGCCGCGTTCGACGTGTTCCTGACAGCCGCCGCCGAGGACCCGCTCGTGCGCACGCTGCTGAGCGGCGAGGAGGCATACGGCTTGCTGGCGCTGGTGACGACACAGGGCGAGCCCGTGGTCGCGGGCGCGACCGAGCGCCTCTCGGCGATCATCCTGGCCGGCTGGCCGGCGGTGGACCCGGCCGATGCGAGGCTGCTGGCCGAGTGCCTGGTACGCCTGGCGATCAGCTACGCCGCGCTCCCCGCCGGGCCGGCGGGGATGACCGCCGCCTCGGTCACGACGCTGCTCGGGCCGTACATCGAGCGCGTGCTCGCGCAGGCGCTCGCTACTGGCTGACCATCGCCCGCAACGACTCCTTCAGCGAGCCGGTGGTCGCGATCACCGCGGAGGGCTCGTAGCCACAGTGGGCCATGCAGTTCTCGCAGCGCGGGTCCTTGCCGCGGCCGTACTGGGTCCAGTCGGTGCTCTCGATCAGCTCCTTGTAGGTCTCGACATAACCGTCGGCCATCAGGTAGCAGGGCCGCTGCCAGCCGAGTAGGGAGTAGCTGGGGATGCCCCAGGCGGTGCACTCCATCTCGATCTTGCCCTCGAGGAAGTCGAGGTAGAGCGGGGTGTGGTTCAGCCGCCAGCGCTTGCGGTTGCCACCGGCGAAGGCCTTGGTGAACAGCTCGCGGGTCTGGCGCACGCCGAGGAAGTGCTCCTGGTCGGGCGCTTTCTCGTAGGCGTAGGCGGGCGCGATCATCATCTGGTCGACGCGCAGCTCGTCGTTGAGGAAGTTGAGCACCTGCTCGACGCTCGAGGGCGAGTCGGTGCTGAACACGGTCGTGTTCGTCGTCACGCGGAAGCCCGCCTCCTTGGCCGCGCGGATCGCCTGAACCGCCTTGTCGAACACGCCGTCGCGGTCCACGGCCTTGTCGTGCGCCTCGCGCAGGCCGTCCATGTGCACCACCCAGGAGAAGTACGGCGAGGGCTTGAAGCTCGCCATCTTCTTCTCCAGCAGCAGCGCGTTCGTGCAGAGGTAGACGAAGCGCTTGCGCGCGACGAGCTCCCCCGCGATCGTGTCGATCTCGGGGTGGATCAGCGGCTCGCCGCCGGCGATCGAGACCATCGGCGCGCCACACTCCAGCACCGCGTCGAGCGCCTGCGCTACCGGCATCCGCTTGCGCAGGAGCGGCTCGGGTTGCTGGATCTTGCCGCAGCCGGGGCAGGCGAGATTGCACTGGAACAGCGGCTCGAGCTCGACGATCAGCGGGAACTTCTCCCGGCGCGCCATTTTCTGGCGAGCGAGGTACCAGCCGATGCGGGCGCTCTGGCGCATGGGAACGGGCATTAGATCCCCTCCACGGTAGCGCCGCTGGAAGCGGTCCTCGCCCAGACTTCGAGCGGGCGCACCGCGCGGCGCAGCACGGCGCATGCCCGGAGCACTCCATTGACGGTCGCCAGCGGCCGGTGGACCTCGCGGTCGGGGGTGTCGACGACGACCCGCACGACCGCGAACGGGCGCCCGACGGCCGCCTGGGCCAACCAGGCGCTCTCCATGTCGACCGCGATCGCGCCCGCGGCCGCGAGGCGCCCGCGCGCGTCGCCGACCACCAGGCGCCGCGCCGAGGCGATCGTGCCGACGCGCGCCCGCAGGCCCGCACGGACGAGCTGCTCGACGAGCGCCTCGGCCCCAGGGCAGGCGATCACGCCGCCCTCGGGGTCGCGCAGCTCGCCCGCCACGACGAGCTCGCCGGGGCGCAGGGTGTCGTCCAGCGCGCCGCAGAAGCCGACGACCGCGAGCGCCCGCGCGGGGGCGGCGGTGAGCCGCTCGAGCGCCTGCTCGGAGCGGCCCGGGCCCATGCCGGTGCGCACAACCTCCACCGGCCGCCGCGCGGCACGCACGGCGAGACGCTCGAGCGAGAGCGGCGTGACGACGAGCAGCTCGCTCATCGGGGAGCGCCGAGGTGCTCGAGCGCCGCCGACGCGGCGCGCCCGCCGCTGATCGCGGCGCTCTCGAGCGTGGCCGGCCAGCCGGTGGCGGTGTAGGCGCCGGCGAGGGCTAGTCCGGGGATGCGCGTCCGCTCGGCGGGACGGCGGCCCTGCACCCCGGGGACGGCGGCGAACGTGGCGGCGTGCTCGCGCGAGAGCTCGACTCGTTCCACCCGCGCGTCGGACGCCGCCGGCAGCAGCGCCCGCAGCGCCGCGACGTAGCGCGTGCGGACCTCGGCCGGTGCCATCGCCATCTCCGTGCGAGCGCCGGAGATCGAGATCGCGAGATAACGACCGCGCTCGATCCCGTTCGACTCGCTGCGGTCGAAGATGTACTGCACGGGTGTCCTCACCCCTGCGGCGAAGGGAAGCTCCCACACAGGTCGATCGTAGAAGACATGCACGTTGACGATCGGCGCTGCCGCGAGCGCACCCGGGCGCCGCCGTGGGTCGAGCGCTCCCTCGGGAAGCAGCTCCTGCGCCCGCCCTGCCGGTAGGGCGACGATCACCGCCGCGGCCTCGATCCGCTCCTCGGGCCCCTCCACGATGAACCCGCCCGTCGCGGCACGCACCGCCCGCGCCCGCCAGCCGAGGCGCACCTCGACCCCGGCGCTCTCGAGCGCCGCCCGGGCGGGGAGGTCGACGATCCGCTGCAGCGGCGCCTCGTGGAAGCCGATATCGCCGGCCGCGGCGTCCGCGAGCAGGCCGCGTTGGAAGACGAACGCCCCCAGCGCGAGCGAGGCCTCGGCCGCGGGCAGGTTGAGCGTGGGCAGCGCGATCAGATCCCACAGCGGCGCGTGGGTCTCCGGGCCCTGTCCGTGCTCGGCCAGCCACGCCCCGAGCGTCCGTCGATCGAGCGAGGGATCGTCGGGGTCCAGACGCGCGAGGCCGAGCGCGGCCCGCGCCGCCCCCACGCGAGCGCGGAGGGGCAGGTGGGGATAGTGCAAGAGCGCCCCGGCGAGGTGCAGCGGCGCCGGGAGCCGGGAGCGGCGCAGCGCGGTCGGCGGACGACCGGGGCTCAAGATCGGGATCTCCAGGCGCTTCTGCACGCGCGTGAGGTGCTCGCTGCCGAGCCGGCGCAACAGCGCCCGGTAGTGCTCACAGCAGCGCAGGAACACATGCTGGCCATTGTCGAGTAAGAGCCCGTCGCGCTCGAAGGAGTAGGCGGCGCCCCCCAGGCGCGGTCGCACCTCGAGCAGCGTGACCTCGGCGCCCGCGTCGGCGAGCGCCAGCGCGGCGGTGATGCCCGCCACCCCGCCCCCGACCACGACCGCGCCGCCGCTCACCTCGCGCTCCCGATCGCGCTGCTCGCCGCCACCCAGGCCTTCTCCCAGCCGGTGAGCCCTAGCCGCCGGCGCAGAACCTCCTCGGGACGGGCCTCGATACGTTCGAGCAGGCGCAGGTAGATACCGGTCATCGCCCGCACGCAGGCCTGACTGCGGCGGTCGAGTAGGGGCACGAGCGCCATCCCGCGCGCGAACCAGACGCGGGCGCGGGCCGCCTCGAGCGCGACGAGCTCGGCGGTGCCCGCCGGGACGAGCTCGTTGCCCTGCCCGATCCGCGCGAGCAGCTCCGTGGCGGCGACCGGCTCGGAGCCGCTCCAGCCGGCGCGACGCAGGTCCGCGGCGGGCAGGTAGACGCGCCCGTGCACGGCGTCCTCGCGCACGTCGCGCAGGATGTTCGTGAGCTGCATCGCCACGCCAAGGTCGTCGGCGAGGCCCATCGCCCGCTCGAGTTCGGCGCTGCCGAAGATCGCAAGGCACAGCCGTCCGATCGTGCCCGCGACCCGGCGGCAGTAGAGCACGAGCTGCTCCTCGGTCTCGTAGCTCGCACCGATGACGTCGCTGCGGACTCCCTCGATCAGCTCGAGGAAGGCCTCGAGCGGGATCGGGAAGCGGGCGGCGGCATCGGCCAGCGCGCGAGCCACGGGATTAAGACCCCGCCCGCCCCCCCGCCCGCCCCCGTCGCGCACCGCGAGCACGATTTCGGCTGTGGCGTCGAGTTCGGCGAGCGGGTCGGCGCCCGGCCGGAGCTCGTCGCCGATGTCGTCGATCTGGCGGGCGAGCGCGTAGACCGCGCACATCGCTCGTCGCTTGGGCGGAGGAAGCAGGCGGATGCCGTAGTAGAAGTTCGCCGCCTCGCGGCGAGTTAGCTGCTCGCAGTGGCGGTAGGCGGCGGCGAGCTCGATCGAGGCGGTGGCGCTCACCGGCGCGCCTCGCGCAGCGTGCGCGGCAGCGCTGCAAGCAGCGCGCCCCTGCTCGCGCGCGGCGGCCCCGCGAGCACGTCGTAGCCGGCCGCCGCGATCGCGCCGAGGGCCGCCCGCCCGCCGGCGACGAAGGCGGCCACGGCGAGGCGCGGGCGTCCGCGCAGCGTGTTGACGAGCGCCTGGCCGGTGTCGAGCAGCAGCGCGGCGCGGTGGGCCTCGTGGGCGATCAGCGCGCGCACCGCCGCCGAGGCGTGGGGCGCCGCGAGCGCCGCCTCGCTCACCCCGAAGCGCTCGCGGTCCTCGCCGGGGAGGTAGATCCGCCCGCAGGCGAGGTCCTCCGCGACATCCTGGAGGTGCTCGACCACCTGCAGCGCGGTACAGACGGCGTCGGAGAGTCCTACCCGCTCGGCGTCGGCGAGGCCGAAGACGCCGAGCACGAGCTCTCCAACCGGGTTGGCCGACAGCTCGCAGTAGCCGAGCAGCTCAGACCAGGTCGCGTAGCGGGCCACCCGCTGGTCGCGCCGGTTGGCCTCGATCAGCCGCTCGAACGGCTCCCGCGGGAGCCCGCACGCCCGCACGGTGGAGGCGAGCGTCACGAGCAGCGGATGGCGGGCCTGACCCAGATAGGCGCGGTCGAGGTCCTCGGCGATCCAGCGCAGCGCCGCCTCGCGATCGCCGGAGGACTCGTCGCCGATCTCGTCCACGAGCCGCGCGAAGCCGTAGATGGCGAGCAGATGGCGGCGCTGGCGGCGGGGCAGCAGACGGCTGGCGACCGGAAAGTTCTCGCTCCCAGCCTGCGCCATCACCTCCGCGCTCAGGGGCAGCTCGACCGCCTCCTCGCCACTCTGCGTGAGCCCGGGCTCGACCTTGGCCACCTCCTTGCCACCCTTCCCGAGCCCGCGCTCGACCTTGGCCACCTCCTTGCCACCCTTCCCGAGCCCGGGCTCGACCTTGGCCACCTCCTTGCCACCCTTCCCGAGACCACGCTCGACCTTGACCGCGCGCGGGCTCACGCGCAACCCGCACGGTGCAGGCGCCCGAGCGCGGTGAGCGGGAAGACGAGCCGGTAGAGGTGGTAGTTGAGGTAGAAATCGCCGGGGAAACCAGTGCCTGTGTGCCACGGCTCCTCCCACGTCCCCGCCTCGGTCTGGGTCTCGGCCAAGAACCGCAGGCCGCGCTCCAGCGCGGCGGAGCGCTCGCCGGCGGCGTGGAGCGCGAGCAGCGCCCAGCCGGTCTGCGAGGCGGTGCTCGCCCCGCGCCCGATCCAGGCGGCATCGACGTAGGAGCGGCAGTCCTCGCCCCAGCCACCGTCCTCGTTCTGATGCTCCTGCAGCCAGGCGACGGCGCGGCGGATGCACTCCTCGGCGGGGTCTACGCCGGCGGCGAGCAGCGCCGGCAGCACCGTGCCTGTGCCGTAGATGTGGTTGACCCCCCAGCGCCCGAACCACGAGCCGTCGTCCTCCTGGGCGGCGCGCAGCCAGGCCACGCCGCGCCGCGCGGGCTCCCCCGCGCCGTGGCCGAGCAGCGCGAGCGCCTCGACGACGTGGGCGGTGACGTCGGCGCTCGGCGGGTCGATCACGGCGCCGAAGTCGAAGAACGGCAGCTCGGCGATCGGCTTGCGCGTGTTGTCGGCGTCGAACGCCCCCCAGCCGCCGTCGCGGCTCTGCATCCCGATCATCCAAGCCAGGCCGCGCTCGATCGCCACGCGCCGGCGCGCTTCGTCGGGGATCCGCGTACGGTGCAGCGCGAGCAGGCTCTCGGCGGTGTCGTCGATGTCGGGGTAGCCGTCGTTGGCGAACTCGAACGCCCAGCCGCCGGGGGCGAGGTCGGGGCGGCGCACCTGCCAGTCCCCGCCGGTCAGGACCTGCTTGCCGATCAGCCACTCGGCCGCGGCGACGAGCGCGGGGTCGTCGGGCTCCGCGCCGGCATCGTGCAGGGCGATCATCGCCAGCGCGGTGTCCCACACGGGCGACTGGCAGGCCTCCAGGCGCCGGCCGCGCTCGTCTTCGATCAGGAAATCGTCGAGCCCGCGCAGGGCGCGCTCGATCACGGGGTGATCGAGCGCCATCCCGCCGAGGTGCAGGGCGATGATCGAGTAGACCCATGGCGGCTGGATCCCGCCCCAGCCGCCGTTGGCCTCCTGGCGGCGGATCACCCAGATGGTGGCGCGGGCGACCGCGAGGCGGCGCAGGGGGCGCAGTGGATGGCGCTCGTAGGCGTGCAGGATCCGGTCGAGCAGCCGGAAGGCAAGCGCCGTGCGCGAGCGGGTGGCGAACGACGGCGCCACCGGCCGGCCGCCGCGCAGCTCGGGGATCTCGACGCCCAGCGGGCGCACCGGGCGGTGGGCGCTGACGAGCGCGATCGCCACCGCCGTCTGGCGCGCCCAGCAGGCGAAGTCGTAGATGTTCAGCGGGACCCACGACGGCAGCAGCACCGCCTCTGCCGGCACCGCCGGGACCCGCTCCCACGGCCACAGGCCGAAGAGCGCGAGCCAGATGTGGGTGAACACGCGCGCGCGCTCGACACCGCCCTGCTCGCGCACCCAGCGTGCCGCGCGGTCCATGTGGGGCGCCTCGGGCGCGTCGCCGGCGAGGCGCAGCGCGAGGTAGGCCTCGATCGTCGTGGAGAGATCGCCGGGCGCGCCGCGATAGTTGCCCCACGTGCCGTCGGGCCGCTGCTCGCCGCGGATCCAGCGCGCCGCGGCGGCGGTCTCGGCCGTGGTGCGGATGCCGAGGAACTCTCGCATCAGCAGATCCTCGGCGTCCATCGTGACGTTCGTCTCGAGCTCGCCGCGCCACCACCCTCCCTGCTGCTGGAGCGATTGCAGATGCGACCGCGCCCGCTCGAGCGCGAGCGCCCAACTGCTCGTTGCTTGCGCAACACCCGGCGGCACGCCGACAGACTAGTGACCGAGGCCACATAAACGAAGCCCGGCACACAGACCACGTAGGCCAAGCCCCGGCCCACAGGCCACGTCGGACAAACTCCAACTCACGGATCACGTCGGCAAACCGCGACGGGTGAGACCGCACCCGCTAGATTGGCCAACAGATGCCCAGCGGCGAACCGCCCCCCTCGCCGGCGAGCACTGACCTCGCCGGCCTGCTCGCCGCACGGCGCGGGGAGGAGCTCGCGCTCAACGACAAGCATCTGAACCCGAAGTTCGGGCGGGTGCTGCGCACGCTCGACTTCGACCGCAGCTGGGTGGCGGCGGAGGGCGCCGAGCTGATCGACGCGCGCGGCGATCGCTACCTCGACCTGCTCGGCGGCTACGGGGTGTTCGCGCTGGGCCGCAACAACCCGCGCGTGCGCGACGCGCTCGCGCAGGCGCTCGCGGCGGGGACCGCCAACCTGCCGCAGCTGGGCGTGACGCTCCCCGCCGGCCTGCTCGCCGAGGAGCTGCTGGCAAGGATGCCGGAGCGGATCGACGCCGCCGTGCTCTCCAACTCCGGGGCGGAGGCGATCGAGGCGGCGCTCAAGCTCGCGCGCATGGCCACCGGCCGCCCCCGCGTGCTGTTCTGCGAGCGCGGCTTCCACGGGCTGACGATGGGGGCGCTGTCGGTGAACGGCAACGCCGAGTACCGCGAGCGCGCCGGGCCGCTGCTGCCGGGCTGTGAGGCCGTTCCCTTCGGCGACCTCGACGCGCTTGCGCGCGAGCTCGCGCGCGGCGACGTCGCGGCGTTCCTCGTGGAGCCCGTGCAGGGCAAGGGCGTGCACATCGCCCCGCCCGACTACCTGCCGGCCGTCCAGGAGCTCTGCCGCCGCCACGGAACGCTGCTGGCCGTGGACGAGATCCAGACCGGGCTCGGGCGCACGGGGCGCCTGTTCGCGTTCGAGCACTGGGACCTCGAGCCGGACATCGTCACCGTCGCGAAGGCGCTCTCGGGCGGCTACGTCCCGATCGGCGCGACGCTCACCACGCGGGCGGTGTTCGCGCGGGTGTTCGACACGATGGAGCGCGCGGTCGTGCACAGCTCGACCTTCGCCGGCAACGACCTCGCCGCCGTCGCCGGCCTCGCCACGCTCCAGGAGCTCGACCGGGCGGATCTCGTCGAGCGCTCGCGGGCGCTCGGGGAGCGGCTGCTGGAGCTAACCCGCCCGCTCGTGGAGCGCCACGAGATCGTGCGCGAGGTGCGTGGCCTGGGGCTGATGTGGGCGATCGAGCTAGGACCGCCCGCGGGCGGCGCGGCGCGGCGGCTGTGGAACATGGTGCAGGCGCGCCAGCCCGGCCTGTTCGCCCAGCTGATCACGGTCCCCCTGTTCCGCGAGCACCGGATTCTCACCCAGGTCGCCGGCCACCACGTGAACATCGTCAAGATCCTCCCCCCGCTCGTCATCGAGGAGGAGGATCTCGTGCGCTTCGCCGCCGCCCTCGACGAGGTGCTCGGCCGCGCCGCCAAGCACCTGCCCAGCGCGCTCGCGCAGCTGGGGCTCGGCATGGCGCGGCGCAGCGTCGGCTGACCACGGCCCGCCGTCCCTCGTGGCTACGGTGCGGCAGTTCGTCGGCCGCGGCCCGGCCGATCGGGCTTTGTCTCCGTATGTGCGTAGAGTGAGAAGCTCCTACGAGGAGGCCCAATGGACGAGCAACAGACGAGCAAGGATCGCCTTGCCAACGCCGCCAGAGCACGCAGCGTGGCTCAGGAGCGTCAAGCCGAGCGCACCGCCGAGATCGCCGGCAAGCAAGCCCAGCTCAAGCAAGAGGCCCAAGCGCGACGCGAACAGCAGCCCAAACCGCGATAGGTCAGAGCTGATCGGCAGCGGCGCTCGCTGGGAAGACGTGTACCACCTGCGAGACGACGGAGCGCTGGTTGAGATCTCCCGTGGGATCTACCGCCTGGCCGATGCTCCAGCGACAGCACACCTGGACCTCGTCGCGGTTTGCCGCAGAGCGCCGGACGGCATGATCTGCCTGAGCTCGGCCGCCAGCTACTGGGATTTGACCGACGAGCTGCCCGACTCAGTCCACCTCGCGGTCGCGCGCGGACGACACCGCCCCACGATCGCCTACCCCCCCACACGGGTGCACGTCTTCGCGGCAGACACATTCGCGCTCGGGCGCATCCAGCAGCCGATCGAATCGGGCGAGACGATCGCCATCAGCTCGCCCGAGCGGACCGTCGCCGACCTTCTCCGTCTCCGCTCGCGCGTGGGACGAGACCTCGCTTTGACAGCGCTTCGACGGTACCTGCAGAGCCGCGACGCCAAGCCGGGCGAGCTACTGGCATTGGCGCGGGGGCTGCGGATCGGCACCGTAATGGCCGAGATGATGGAACCACTGCTGGCATGAGCAGCCGCACCCTGGAAGCGATCTCGCTCGCGCTCGGCGAATACGACCGCCGCCTCGTCTCCCACACCATCTCCCGCAGCGAAACCCGCAACTCCTTCTTCGAACACGACACGCCGCCCACCGAGTCCGAAAGCGTCACCTACCACACGCAGCGCCACCGCAACCTCAACCCCGGCGACATCGCGCAGCTCCCACAGAGCGGCGCAGCGCGCGCAGGGCGGGCAGGGTCCCTCAGAGCTGATCACGCATCGCACGGCGATAATGTTGAGTTAAGTGGGGGAACATCCGTCGCATTCTATGCGCGCGCCGCGCGCGCTTTCTCCCTGCGCTCGATGATCGTGGCGAGCAGCAGACTCGCCTCGAATAGGAGGTACAGCGGGACGGTCTCGAGTAGGAGGGTGATCGCGTCGCCGGGCAGGAAGGCCGCGACTGCACCGCAGGCGAGGATCGCGTAGCGTCGGTTGTGGCGCAGCTGATGCGGCGTGACGACGCCTGAGCGCGTGGCCGCCAGGATCGCGACGGGCACCTGGAAGACCAGGCCCATCGCGAGCAGTATGACCGCGGCGAAGTGGTAGTACTGGCTGGCTTGGACGAGCACGTTGAACTGGCCGCTGTTGAAGTTCTGAAAGAAGCGCACGGCGGCCGGTAGGACGACGAAGTAGCCGAAGGAGACCCCGGCGACGAACAGGAGCGGAATCGCCAGCGTCAGCGATCTGGCGATGCGTTGCTGCTCGGGGTTCAGCGCCGGCAGCAGGAAGCTGTAGAGCTCATAGAGGATGATCGGCAGCGCCAGGATGAACGCGAAGATCAGCGCGACGCCGATCGTGGTGGTGAACGGCTCGCCGATCCCGAGCGTCACCGGCTTGTCTCCTTCGGGCGCCTTTGAAAGGCGTGCGATCGCCCGGTGCAGTTGGGGGGTAGCACCTCGCAGCGACGCGCGGGTCGCTGCCGTTGCGCCGCTGCTCGGGCGCTCCAGCGCGCTGACGACGAGTTGGAGCTGCGTTGCGACCGTGCGAGCGCTTTGCTGGACGGTGTAGGTGGCGCCGAGCGGGCCGCGGCCCGCTTGCACCTGTTTTTGGGTCTGGTGCGCGAGTGGCTTGTTGATGATCGTAAGCAGCGCGTGGTTCTGCCACATGCAGAAGCCGAACGCGATCGCGAGCGCGACCAAAGACACGATCAGCCGCCCGCGCAGCTCCTCCAGATGCTCGACGATGTTGAGCCGGTCTTCGTGGCCGATGCGACCGGCGGGGGCAGCAACGGCCATGATGTCACGCTGCGGCGAGGGGAGCTCTGGGCTCCTCGACGGGCGCGATTGCCGGCTCTGCGACAGGCGCTAGGACCGGCTCTGGGACAGGCGCGACGGCGGGCTCCGCGACAGGCGCGGGCGCGGCGGTAGCGGTGCCAGCCGCGGTCGCGACGGGTTGCTGCTGGGCGGTCAACGACGCCTGCGTGCCCTCGCCGCCCAGCGAGTCCTTGAAGCCGCGCATCCCCGCGCCCAGTGACTGGCCCATCTCGGGCAGTCGCTTGGCTCCGAACACGAGCAGCAGCAGGATCAGCAGAAAAGCTATGTGGATTGGATTGTCGAGACCCATTTCTAAATCAGCTCCTTTTGATGAGGGGATCGGCCTTGGCGAGCACTTCGGCCTTGGTGAGCGGGCGGTCAAAGCCCTGGTTGGGTGTGGGGCTCATGCCGATCAGCAGGTCGATCGCTGCGGCATGGCGCGCCTCGATCTGCACGATGCTGCCCGCGGAGGCCAGCACCTGCTTTGATTTCAGCGAAGGGGCGGCGCCGTTGTAGGCGCCGACGCCAGTGTTCTCGAGCACCGAGGCCAGCGACAGGAACGTGCTTTCGCTGCTCACCGGGAACACGAACGTCGGTTTCGCGACGGGTGTTCCGCCAAGCTGCTTGATGGCGGCGGTCAGCGCCACGACGTGGTCCTGCTCCTCTTCGCCGAACAGCGTCGCGTAGCTCTTGGCCTGACCTGAAAGCCCGACCTGCTTGCCCTTGACGTTGTAGAAGTCGGCCTCGAGGTACTCGAGCGTGAGGGCGAAGTTGAGGATTTCAGCGTCGCCTCCACCCGTTTCCGCGAGCGCCTGCGAGACGAACGGAGTAACCGCCGAGAGCCCATAGACAGAGCCCGCGGCCAGCGCGCCGCGCAAGATGAAGCTCGAGCGGGTGATACCGCTGACCTCGACCGCCGCCAGCTCGGGGTTGGCGAGCGGCCTGTTCTCAGCAAGTGTGTTGTTGGACATCGTTTTTCAGCTCCTTTTCTAAAATGAGCGCTCAGGCCAGGAACGGCTTGATCGCCGCCAGGACCGTGGACATGTCAGCCGGCTTGGCAAAGGCGCCGTCCGGTGTGACCGATTTTTTGACGAGCGTGCCGAGCGTCGCCGCGTGGCGCCCCTCGACTGTGTGGATCGAGAGAGCCGTGGCCAGTACTTCGGGGCTCTGAATGTGGGGCGCCTGACCCAGATAGGCCGACGCGCCGAGGTTCTCGACGGTGTAGGCCAGCTCGGCGACCTGGGTTGCGCTGGTCACCGGGAACTTCCCTTCGGGCTTGGCGGCCGGGGTTCCACCCAGCTTTCCCACAGCTCCTTTGAGCACTTCCACATGCGTCATCTCCTGGCGGCCGAAGTCCTTGATCAGACTTCCCACTTTGCCGCTGAAGAAACCCGATGCCACGACCTTTTCGTAGAACTCGGTCTCCAGGTACTCCAGGGTGAGCGCGTAGTTGAGGATCGCCAAGTCGCCCGCATGAGCGCTCGACGAAGAGGTCGTCGCCGCCGGTACGGCCGCGCTCGTGGCGGTGGTGGCGGCTTTTTTGCTGCTCCCGCAGGCGGCGAGCACAAACGCGCCGAAGCTCGCCCCGGCGCCGGCGCCCGCCATCTTCAAAAATCGCTTGCGGTCGACGTCGTCGCGCACGAGCCGCTCGACGATCCCGGCCGGCCCCGGCGCGTCGTCATTGGGTGGACTGGGCATCTTGGACACCTCCGATTGATGACGTTTGGAGCAGACACCCCGTTGTGACTGCCCTTTTAGATCTGCGAAAACTGCTGCTGCACCTACTACGCAGCTCCCAACCTCTTGGATCAGACGATGAAGCCGGTGCCCTTCACGGCGGCGAGCACCTTGGCGGCGGTGAACGGCGTGTCAAACGGACCGTCGGGGGCGATCATTTCGCCGCTGGGGTCGTTCAGGAGACCGATCACGCTGGCGTGACGCGCCTCGATCGTAAGGATCGACACGGCAGCCTTCACGTAGGCGCCCTTCTTGATGTTCAATGCCTGTCCGGAGTAAGCGTGCACGCCGGTGTTCTCGAGCACCTGCGCCGTCTTCAGGAACATTTCCGCGTTGGTGTTGGCGCCTTTGAAGTCGAACTTCGGTTCCTTCGCCGCCTTCGACCCAAGCGCTTTCTTCAGGAACGCGACATGGGCGTTCTCGTCCTTGGTGACGACCTTAAGGAACACCGAGGCCTGCGAGCTGAGCGGCAGGTTGGCCGCGGTCGCGCCGTTATAGAACGCCGCCTCCAGGTACTCCAGCGTGAGGGCGTAGTTGAGGATTCCAACGTCACCCTTGCCGAACGAGGCCGGGGGACGGCCACCGCCGGCAGCAAACGCCGTGGGCGCAAGCGCCGACAGGACCGCGCCGCCGCTCATCACTCCCGCCGCGCCGACCCCTGCCTTGGTCAGGAAGCTCAGACGGGTATCGCCCGAAACCTCCTCTGCCGCCTCACGAACAGCACCGTCGACATCGACCTCGTCAATGTTGAGCTGATAGCTCATTGCTTTGTCTCCTTGTCGGTTGCCGAATCCCCGGCGGCCGGGAGAGTCTCCTGGTCGCGCCATTGACCTCCTATACGTGGAGGAGGCGGTTGCGGATCAGAAGATGGCTCGGGCACGGCATCGGGAGAGCGCGCTGACTGCCGCCGGCGCCGGCGAATACACCCGATCGCGCAGGGGGTTGATCGATTCAGGCCCCGCAGGGGTTGGGTGATCCAGGAGATCCTCGCGTGCGTACAGTTGGTCGATGTCCCGCTCGCGGCGTACGGCCGTAGATTCAAAGGACAGGCTGAGAAAGCTTGCCGACGAGGAGCTCATGCAGCTCGTCGCTGCCGGTGATGCCAATGCGTTTGAGATCATTTTCGAGCGCCACGCCGACGCCGCGTTCTCGCTGGCCTACCGCATGTGCGGCAGGCCAGCGGTCGCCGAGGACGTCGCACAGGAGTCCTTCCTGGCGCTGTGGCGCAGCGGCGCTCGCTATGACCGCACGCGCGGGAGCGTGCGGTCATGGACGCTCGGTATCGTGCACAATCGCGCGATCGACGGATTACGCCGCAACAGCGTCCACGACCGCCGCCTCGCCAGCGCCGAGGGGCTCGAGGAAGACCTCGAGGCGCCCGAGCGGACCGACGCCCAGGCCATCGACAACGCTGCATCCGATGAGATCCGTGTGGCGCTCGACGAGCTGCCCAGCGAGCAGCGGCGCGTCATCGAGCTAGCATATTTTGGTGGCTTCACACATACCGAGATCGCCTCGATGCTCAACGCGCCGATCGGGACGGTCAAGGGCCGTATGCGCCTCGGACTGGAAAAGCTTCGCGGCCACCTCGGAGACTGGCAGGCGGTAGGGACATGAGCTCGCGTGAGAAGGGCCTCGGCTGTGAGCAGAGCGTCGATGCCGCCCCCTATGTCCTCGGGGCGCTCGACCCGCCCGACAGCTTCCGTGTGCACTTCGACGGATGCGCGACCTGTCGAGCGGAGGTCGCCGAGCTGCAGCTCGTAGTCGACACCCTGCCCGCGACCGTCCCACCCGTCCTCGCCCCGCGGGCCCTGCGCGAGCGGGTACTCGCGACGGTCCGCTCGGAGGAGGAGCTGCTCCGGGCCACCGGCTACCAGATGGACGAGCCGCCAAAGCCCGTGAGCCGCTGGCGATCGCGCCGCGGCCCATTGCTGACGGCATCGGTCGCGCTCGCGGCAAGCGTGGCGATCGCAGCCGTAATCGTGCTCAACAACGTCGGCTCAACCGCACCGGAGCGCGTGACCGTCGCGCAGGTTGCGCCGAGCATCCCCGGCGGGCACGCGTCTCTGCGCCTCCTCGACAGTCGCGCTGAACTGGTGGTCTCAGGCATGCCACAGCCGGCGCTCGGCAAGATCTACGAGGTGTGGCTGAGCCACGGCTCGGGCTCGCCGCAGCCCACAGACGCGCTCTTCAACGTGACCGGCACGGGCAGCGGGTCGGTCAACGTCCCCGGCAACCTGCACGGAGTGAAGGAAATGATGGTCACCTCAGAGCCACTCGGCGGCAGCTCTCGCCCGACGAGCTCACCCGTCTTGCGCGTCGTCCTCCACACATAAGCGATCTGACCGTCATCGCTTCGCGTCCAGCAGTGGTCGGGCGCCAGCCTGGGGACTGAGCCGGTGTGACCCCGACGAGCACCAGCTTGCTCTCGCGCTCCGCGGTCGCGTGCATCAGCTCGGCGAGGCGGTTCGTGTCGGCCATGCCGGCCTCGTCCATCACCACGACCGTGTTCGGGCCGAGGGTCGTGCGGCCGCTATCCAGCTGTGCGAGCAGCGCGCTCGTGTTCACCGCGCGCTCGAGCTTCGCGTCGGCGCCGAGACGCTCGGCGGTCGCGCCGGCGATCGCCGTGCCGATCACCTCATAGCCCTCCCGCCGCCACGCGTCCGCCGCGGTGGAGAGGACGACGCCCTTGCCGGAGCCGGCCTTGTTCTTCACCACCTTCACGCGCACACCACCGATCCCGACGCCGCGCCGTCCATTCCCGCGTCGATCTCAAAGCTCGATGAGGGCGCCGCCGCGGGCGCCCCGGACCACGGCGTCAGCGCGCTCGTGCTGGTGGCCAGGCCACACCTGGGAGTGGTGCTCAGCAGCGCCCGTTCGCCCCCAAAGAAATGCAGTTCCAACCCACTGATCGGGAGCTGCGGCAGTTCTCCCAACACGATCGTCAGCCGGCCTGTGAGCTGGTTGGCTTCGATCTGGCCCGCGAGCTTGATCCGCACACCCGCCACGGGATCTTCGGCGAACCAACGCCCCGGGTTCGCCCAGAGATGGGGACGCGTTGTACACGAGGCTCGAATACGGCGCCGGGGCCCCACCGACTCCAGAGTTGGTCGACATGAACGCGACCCCGACCGCCGCGCCCTTCGGACAAGCGTCACCCTCGGCCTGGATCGCGGTGCACTCGGGCAGGGCGGCGGGGTTCGCGACAAAACCCGGCGGCAGGTTCAGCGCCACTTCCTTCGCGTCCGCCGCCGGCACGGTTTCGCCACCGCCCGTCACGGCCCGCTTCCGCGCCGCCGCCCGTCACCGCCGCGGAACTCACCACCGCAGACGCAAACACCGAGTTCACCTTCACCCGAACCTCGATCTGCAGCACATCCCCGGGAGCCACTTCAAACCCTTGATAACTGCAACCCAACGTCGGCATCAACCTGCACGACAGCGCCTGCCCATTCCCCAAGTCTTCGCCGGAGATTCCGCTCGCCGTAAGCCCGTTTGGCAACGTGTCGGTGACTTCGATCAGGCTCGCACCGGTTCGGCCGCACGGATAGCGCTCGACGGTCTCGTGCCAGTAGAATGGGTCCCGTGACGACACGCGAGAAGATCCATCAGCTGGTTGACGAACTGCCGGAGGCAGACCTCGATCCGGTGGCCGAGATCCTCGCCTCGCGGGGCGGGAACGGTGATGTGGACGAGGGGGGCGACCTCGATGCTTGGTCTGACGGCGCGAGCAAAGACACCATGCGCATGCTCGATGAGGAGGAGGCCGCGATCGGCTTCTCCTGGGAGCAGCGCAACCCAGCATG
>Ga0207933_1001082_pt1 | contig 22313 bp, 23 predicted proteins | sample NGESurdeep092012_4_FD_184488 | JGI IMG/M metagenome (GOLD analysis project Ga0207933, IMG submission 184488) | Arctic peat soil microbial communities from Barrow, Alaska - NGEE Surface sample F53-3 deep-092012 (SPAdes) | ecosystem: Environmental > Terrestrial > Soil > Wetlands > Peat ...
AAATCTTCCAAGCGGTGCCTATCTGATAATAGAGCATACAGAAGCGCTTCACGTAATAGATGTAAACAGTGGTTACAAAAGCGTTGGAAATAACCAGGAGCAAAATGCTCTGGAAACCAACCTTGAGGCCGCGGCCGAGATTTCGAGACAGTTAAGATTAAGAGATATAGGAGGGATCATAGTGGTTGATTTCATCGATATGAAACTTCCAGAGAATAAAAAGAGGTTGGCAGAGCAAATGGATCTTTTCATGCGGAAAGACCGGGCTAAGCATGCTGTTCTGGCAATTAGTAAATTTGGCCTCATGCAGATCACACGCCAGCGAATGAAGCCTGAAACAAATATAAATACTCTGGAAGTATGTCCAAGCTGCGAGGGTACCGGAAAAATTTCATCAACCCTAGTACTTGAAGACGAAATAGAAAAAAACCTAAGCTATCTTGTTATGCAAAAGCATACAGGATTAGCCATAGAAGTGCATCCTATTCTACACGCATACCTGACAAAAGGAATAATCTCTAAAAGATTAAAATGGAGTTTGCAGTTTAAACAAAAGGTAAAAATAAGGCCCAATACAAATCATCACCTCACCGAATTTCATTTCTTCGATAAGAACAATGATGTAATTAAGTTATAAAGCGTTTTATAACTCTCTAAACAATTACAAGTTTAACCTCCCTCATTATAAATCGCACAGCAAATAAACAAATAAGCTCATTTTTTATTTTTTAAAATTATTGTATTTGACAAAAAAAAGGCTGCATAATTATTATGCAGCCTCTTTTTATTTTGTTTCTGTTGTCTATTCTTTTACTATTTTAATAGTCTTTCCATCTTTAAATTTCAATAGGTACATGCCGCTTCCAAACCTGCTGATATCTACCTGAGTAGACGCCTGGGTTAAGGAAATTCTTTGCAACACCTTACCGCTCAGATCACTTAATAAGACTTGCGTATTTATAAGGTTCTTATCAGAAATATTAATTGTAATCTGATTTCTTGCAGGATTAGGATATACAGTCGTTACGCTTGAATTACTATTCCTAATAAAAATAATGGGACTGAATTTAGAACTTCCATCTACATCAACCATATTCAATCTGTAGTAATATACTGAAGATGTGCTAAGCTCATTATCAGTATATTGATAATTTTTAACAAGATTACTATTCCCGGCAGCGTTTACTCTTGCAACGGCAGAAAAATCGGATCCATTTTCGCTTCTCTGTATTTCAAAGTATGCACTGTTTTCTTCAGACTTCGTTGACCATTGCAGTAAGTTAGAACCATCTTTTTGAATGCCACTAAAATTGGTCAAAGTTATCGGCAACACGAGAGTGGAGGCCACCCAGTTAGAGCTAGGACCATTCAATGCAAAATTGTTTAACGTGCCCGTGAACTTATTGCTTGTTTCATCTACGAGTGTATCAACTCCCGGCGCAGGCGATGTGTTATCTCCCATTGCGACTCCCTCGTTGAACTTGTAGTAGTACTGAAGATTAGGTTCCGTACCAGTTAAGCCTTTCCCAGAAATATCGGCAATGTGCGCACTTGTAAGAGGTATGTTCCACATAGCAACCTCATCTATTTGACCAGCTAGAAACTGTTCTGGTATGCCTACAAATATGTCTGCACCTAACGTCATATCCAGTGAATCATTGCCGACAACTGTGGTTGCCAATGAGTCAGTAACTGCGCCATTCTCATAAAGACGAACAAAAAAGCCATCGTATGTAGCTGTGAGTGTGGTCCAGCTGCCATAGGTAATTGGTGGTCCCTGGAGAAGACTTAGAGAAGCACCGCCGTTGCCAATGAAGACATTCCAGGTATTATCAGGATTAGCAACAATTGCAAAACCTTTCACAACCCCTCCAATTAGGCCACCAGACGCAATGACGGTTTGATTCTGTCCGGTATTACCATTTATCTTAACAGAAACTTGTACTGAAGCAATATTTGGAACCATTGCACTATATGGAATTCGAACGTAGTCATTGATGCCGTCAAAATCCAAAGCATTTCCGCTTTGCGCATGCACATTTGATGAAACAACTCCCAGAAAAAGAACCAAGAGGGCTGAGTTTAATGTTTTAGTAAAATTCTTCATGTTAATTCTTTTTATATTAATTTGAATATGAGTCAAATCTACAATAACAACATCAATTAATAATCATTTTAAAAAAGTTTTTTTTGATTTTTTACAATAAAAGATATTTTTCGACGTTAGGGCGCGATTTAATTTTTGTTTTGCGATGATATTTTACGTAAATAAGGTGAATTCGACGTCAAATTTTTTGGATTGACGGACTTATTAGCATTCTAATTTGGTAAGTATATTTGCCTTTTGGTAAACTGGTAAATTTTATTTAATAGTAATATGAATTATTCCTCTCACGCCGATAGGTACACGAAAATGCGATATAGACGATGTGGTAATAGCGTATCAAACTCCTAATGATCTCCTTAGGATTATGGCACAACTTTGGCGAAAATGATGATCTCGAAAATTGCAGTAAAATTATGCAAACTGCTTTCGATAATGGAATCAGCCATTTTGATCTCGCCAATAATTATGGACCACCTCCAGGTGCTGCTGAAGAAACATTCGGCAAAATATTTAAAAATAATTTTAAAGTATTTAGAGATGAGTTAATTATTTCTACCAAAGCGGGATACACTATGTGGGAAGGTCCATACGGAGATTTTGGTTCTAAAAAATATTTAATGGCCAGCCTTGATCAAAGTCTTCAAAGAATGGGTTTGGATTATGTCGATATATTTTATCACCATCGGCCTGATCCGGATACGCCATTGGAAGAGACCATGTCGGCCCTTGATTTAATAGTGAGACAGGGCAAAGCCCTATACGTTGGAATATCAAATTACAAACCGAAAGATGCCGCAGGAGCAATTAAAATGTTGAAGGAACTTGGCACTCCTTGTTTGATTCACCAGGCCAGATATTCAATGTTTGATCGTTGGGTGGAGGATGGCTTATTGGATTTGCTTGACAAAGAAAAAGTAGGATGTATCGCATTTTCATCTTTAGCCCAGGGCTTATTAAGTGACAAATATATCAGTGGTATTCCTGAAGATTCAAGAGCCGGACGGGATTTGAAAAATGGCGCAATTACTGATGCCCAAATTACTAACGACGTTATTGATAGAGTAAGGCAACTAAATGAAATTGCAAAAAAACGCGATCAATCACTTGCGCAGATGGCGCTGGCGTGGATATTAAAAGACGATAGAATAACATCGGTAATTCTTGGAGCCAGCAAACCAAAGCAGGTAACCGATGCGCTAGGCGCCATTAATAATTGTGATTTTTCGAAAAGCGAACTGGATAAAATTGAACTCGTCCTGAAAAAGTAAATTGATTGTTGCCGTAATTTTGTTATTTATTTTAGTATTCGCACAAAATAACCCGCTTATGTATTCGAAAAAGATTCTGGCGATTAGCAGTTCAAGGGTTGGGAATTCGGGCTATCTTGAAAATGCAGTTCCTTTGATCGAAAATTTTCTCCGCAGTGAAGAAACAAAAATTGCCTTTTTACCTTTTGCATCAGCAGATGGTAACTATGAAGAGTACACGAATAGAATAAAAGATGCGTTAAAAAAGTTGCCCTATTCTCTAAAAGTGGTATTACCTGAAAATGCAGAAGAAATTATTGCTGAAAGTGATGTGTTGATGACAGGAGGTGGGAACACTTTTAAATTGTTACATGATATCTATGCATTGGGCATACTGGATATTATCCGAAGTAAAATAAACGCCGGTACGCCGTACATCGGATGGAGTGCGGGCGCGAATATTACAGGGGCAACTATCGGAACTACTAACGATATGCCTGTGATTCAGCCAAAATCGTTTAACGCCCTGGGGGTATTTCCGTTTCAGATCAATCCACATTATGTTAATATAAAGAAGAAAGGATTTAATGGCGAAACCAGGGATGACAGATTAAAAGAATTTATGATAATGAATCCAGGAAAATCAATTATCGGTTTGCCCGAAGGAACCGCATTAAAACTTTACAATAATCATTTAAAATTTATTGGAGATGTGCCAGGTGTTCTGTTTTTTGCGAAAAAAGGTACCGGGCAAATTATTCGCGAAAAGGTTGCACATGAAACGGATCTCACTTATTTGATGCAAAATATTTGAAGCGATTTTTAATCGTGAATCTGTAGAACCTATACATTTTACAACTCGTGTACAAAGGATTGACAGTATTGAAAGCGGCTATGCCGAAGGAAAAACACATTCATTAGGGGTTATTCAAAGGCAATATGGATACGGAAGCTTTTGAAATGTATATCCGGGGAAAAAGAAGCGAAAACATCCCTCTATATGTCATCGCAGTTTCCAATAATTTAGTCGGTGGACAACCTGTAAGTATGCAAAATATAAAGGAAATAAAATCGTTATGTAAAAAAAATAATATTCTTTTATTTATTTATCCTTGCCGTTTTGCGTGAGTTGGGATACGAGAATACTTCGATTCCCGGAATTGCCAGGGAGTTATTTTTGTATGGTGATGGGTGTATATTTAGTGCAAAAAAGGATGAATTTGTAATATCAGTGGCTTCCTCACCATATAATTTGAAGAATTGGCAGAGAAACGTAGAAATTTATATAGGCTCAGTAACTTTTGGGAAAGATTATTTTGACAGAAATTTAGTTCTTGCCATTATGGACTTTGTATGTCTTGCTATTCCACAAAGAGTTTATACGAAAAGCCATATCTATTAAGTGGCGGAAGTTATTATTGAAACCTTCAAAAAACGTGAAAACATTAAAGGGTTAGAAATAGAATACGAAGTGCCCAAACTAAAGCATTTTACTGTCAAATTGAAAGAAATAGAATAATTGCTTATTTTAGTAAACTGAAACTAACACCTTATGCGAAATGTCATATTAAAATCATCATCTTTTGCTCTTCTGCTTTTCGGCGTGTATAATTTATTTATCGCAACCTCAGTATTTTTTTTCTCACCCGAGTTAAAAAAACAAGAAGGGAATTTTATCTATTTTATAGTATTTGTTGATTTGTCCGCTGCAGTTATTTATTTGGTTGCTTCATACGGATTCTTTATCCAAAAGACATGGGCCACGCCATTTTTATTTTTTTCCACTTTCTTTTTTGTAATATCTTTTATCGGGCTTCTATTTCATGCTCTTTCCGGGGGCAGTTATGACGAAAGTATCATTATGGCTATCACTTTACGTACCTTTATCACGTGCGTTTTCACAGGGGTTGCATGGAAATATTTATCTAAAAAAATGGAATTACCCGCCTATTAAAATCAAAATAATTCACGTATTGGAGTTAGCAATAAAGGTTACTTTGCCTGTAATTGCAGATGGAATTTTATTCTCCTCCAGCATTTTTTTGATATTAAGATTGAGCTCTTCCAATAACTGATTCATTTGTTCCTGAGTTAGCTTTTTTTCCGTGAAATATACAATCGTGATAAGGACGCCGTCCGCAGTTATTTCTTGCAGGTGTACGCTATAAGAGATTATTCTTTTACTTTTTGAAGCAAGAATAACTTTTGTTTCCTTTATTGCTTTTTCTAAATTTTCCGACGAATTAGTTGGAGATAATTGCATTTTTATTTCGTTTCTTACAGAATCTCTTTCACTCCAATTGTCTAAAATACTATCCACCATTTGTTTATTTGGTATAGTAACCAATGATTTTTCTGCAGTGCGCACCCTGGTGCTTCTCAGGCCAATGCGTTCTACCGTTCCTTTCACATTATTTATCCGGATGCTGTCCCCCGTTACAAAAGGTTTATCAAAGAAAATGATGAAGGACGCGATCAGGTTCTCTAAACTTTCCCTCGCAGATAGTGCAAGTGCAGCTCCAACGATGCTCAATCCTGTAAGCAGATTGCCAATGTCAACTTTAAATGAATATTTCAGAATAAAGATGATTCCGAAGATGATAATAATTACACGAATAAAATCCTTAAAAAAGAAAATTAATTGGTATTCTCCTGGTGTTTTTTCGGCTCCGGATTTATACCTGATGACCATAACTAAAAAATCCATAAAACGAACAACAAGAGAAACGACACAAATGATAACAACAGCCGCCGCAATTGAATCCAATATTTCCCGGCTGGTGACATTATGAATTGAAAATTCAAGTTGCTGCGGGTAATTAAGCCAGCCAAAAGAGAAAATAATAGACAATGCCATTAAAATTCTTTCGATAGGTGTAATGATAATGCTGTCGAATTCACGTTTAGACATTCCTCTCCATTGTGTTTCCCCAAGCTTAAAAATCAATGTGGTGAAATATTTTGAAATAATCCTTTTTAAAATAACAATCAGTAATATAATTATGGCAACTATTATGTAGTCGCGAATTGTATTACTTAAAAAAACCTGGTCAAGGAACGGCATAGGTATTTTTTGAAAAATAAATTAAGGTAAAGTGTAAACCGAAAGTTGATTGTTTTTAAGAACATAGAGTTTATGGTTCTCAATTTGAACAGACCTGTTATTTGCCAGTGAGAGAGGTAATTTATAAGTTTTAAAATCTGGAAACGGAGGTGTGTATTTATAGAGATTTTCTTTATCAAACCCATAAATGGATTTTCCAATCACTTCAATATCCGACCAATGCAAAAAAGTCAATTTGGATTTAAAACTCCCATAATAGTCAAATATATAGAGACCTTTCAAGGGGTCGTACAAATAAACAAAGCCATCGCGATCAATTATTTTTTCAGGATCAGGCGTCGAATCAAATAACAATCTAAAATCAACGGTTTGCGAAAGAATATTTCCATTGTCATCTATTTTTTTTAGCGTGTTTTCCTGCTCATCAAATAGCCAGATATTATTGTCATAAGACGTAGTAACCGCCTGAACTCTGAAAATATTTGATTTGCGCAAATTAATTGCGATAATCAGGTTCAGATACTTGTCGAGTAAAACAATCGTAGAAAAGTTCTTGTAATACAAAATCGTTTTCCATGGATTTTGAGCATCTACATAAGCTAACTTTCCATATTGAGTCACCTGGTTAAAAACCCCTACAGAATCGCCGTTTTCATTGTATTTTTTCAACTGGTTATCGGAAGTAATCAAATACAATCCACCGATATTGTCTACACTAAATGAATAGACCGGAAAATTTATTTTCTTGATAGCCTTAAAAAGAGAATCATCCTGTGCTTTAAGTCCTGAAATAAAGAAATAGCACAAACAAAACAACAAACAAAAATATCTATTCTGATTGCTCATTTCTGATAATATTTCAATGTGATTTTATCATTTTCAAAAACTGCGTAACTAAAATATTTTATCCAATCTCCGAGATTAATATATTCACTTCCTTCTTTTAATCGATATTGAATCGGTAAATGCCTGTGGCCGAAAATAAAAAAGTCAAAATGTTTTTTCTTCAGCATTTCATAGCAATAGGATATAAGCCATTCTTTTTCTTCGCCCAAAAACTTCTCATCCTCTTTTCCCGTGGTGGCCCTGCTTTTCCTGCTAAAATAGTCGGCCATCCCAATACCTGTTGATGGATGTAATGTGCCAAAGAGAAATTGAGAAATCTTATTTCTGAAAATCTTCTTCATAAATTTATATCGATGATCTCCGGGACCTAATCCATCTCCATGACCAATTAAAAATTGTTTGCTATTAAATTCAAACTCACGAGCATCGTGAAAAACGTCTATATTCAATTCTTTTTCAAAATAGCCGTTCATCCACATATCATGATTTCCTACAAAAAAGTGAATGATAACGCCATTATCTGTTAGTTCGGCAAGTTTCCCCAAAATTCTTACAAATCCCTTTGGTACCACTTTTTTATATTCATACCAGAAGTCAAATAGATCTCCGAGCATGAAAATAACCGCAGCATCATTTTTTATTTCATCCAGAAATCTGACCAAAAGTTTTTCCCGCTCGAGGCTGGATGCATAATCAGGTGCACCAAGGTGAGAATCTGAAATAAAGTATATTTTTTTTCCGGAAGGTATCTGCATTATGTTTTTAGAACCTTTAAAGATGACAACTAAACTTTCTTTTGTAATTTGTCAGCCTCGTGAACAATCTTATAATTTGATGGATAAAATAAGCAAATGTAAAACAAAATTATGCCGGATAATTAATTGAGATTTGTTTGTAACATTCTGTTTTTCATAAAGGAAATAATAAAATTAAAAATACCCAAACGACTTCAATTCTTCATGCCGCTATAAGAAGATGAATGGTTTTTATGTTTTCAAAATAACTGTCGGTATTTTTATCCTTATTTTTAAACAATATCAATTAATTTCTTAAAAAAGAATTTCAATGAATTGGATATTATTAATTATCGCAGGGCTTTTTGAAACATGTTTCGCAACCTGTTTAGGAAAAGCAAAAGAAACATCCGGCAGCACTTCCCTGTGGTGGATGACAGGTTTTTTTGTTTGTTTATCGGTCAGCATGTATTTGCTATATCGCGCTTCCCAAACATTGCCTATTGGAACCGCTTACGCAGTTTGGACAGGTATAGGTGCAGTTGGAACGGTTGTCGTGGGAATCATGTTGTTTAAAGAGCCTACAAGTTTCTGGCGATTATTTTTTATCAGTGCGCTTATTTGCTCCGTTATCGGGTTGAAGTTGGTGACACACGAATTGCAGTAAACAAACAAAAAAAGAGAATTCTTACTCAATGCGGACCATTGACATACACATGGCACACACGTCATTTGCAAATCCTAAAATCCGTCAATGATGTTTGCCAGTTTCTTATCTTTTTCTGTAACCACATCTCCCGCATCATGGGTTGAGAGCCACATGTCCACTTTGTTATATTCGTTTGTCCATCTTGGATGATGATCCATTTTTTCTGCGGCTAATGCTACTCGTGTCATGAAGGCAAATGCTTCCGAAAAATCTTTAAATTCAAAATTTTTATGAAGTTTATTGTTTTTTTCTTCCCACATAATATTGATTTTTGAAGTTTATAAAATTCGTGACCGTTGATATTCTTTGTAAAGTAATTTTTAAAAAACTCAGATGGAAATTTTTAGACCTAAAAAATAAGGTGTTGCTTATTTTTTATTTTTTCGTTTGTTAGTTCCACCACTAATTGAACAGAAGGTAGTGTTCTGATTGATTTCATAAAAACAACAACTTCCTCATCTTTCATTAAGTCATCTTTCATCAACCATATGAAATTAATATGTTTAAATTCCGGAAGTAGGTATTCCCCATCATCTTCATTGTTATAAATATAATGCTTTATCGTTCCAGAAAGTTCGCCATATTGGTAAATAGGGAAAAAATAACTTCTTGTGTTTTTGTTAAGTTGTATTTCCAGGTTATTATTAATCCTTAGATCAAAATTGAAAATATGATTTAAATGCCAGCAAAGACGGTACTGTTCCAATGAAGCCACGATACCAAGCAGTCGGGTGTTTTCGAAGAAATCTTCAAGCATTGCCTCGTTGTCTATACGCAATTTCATGTTTACTTTTTTTAGAACGTCACGTTAAAACTCAATTCGTCTTTGCCGCGCATCACTGAAACTTTAGTAGCATCGCCTTTTTTAAATGTACTTAGAGCTGTCATATAGTTATAAATGTCAGTAATGTGGAAGTCGCCAAGGTTAACGATTACGTCGCCGGCTTTCATGCCGATTTGTTGCGCTATTTTGCCATCAATAATATCATCTGCCCTAACTCCCATTCCCGAATAGGTATAATCAGGCATAAATCCCAGACTTACTGTAAAATGCATTGATTCCATTTTGGGTTCGCGCGTTTTTGAAAATGCAAGTTTGTCTGAATTATTGGTTTCCTTCAATACATTTTCGACGTATTGAAGAACCCTGAATTCTCCTTCGAAATTGATTTTGTCTGCATCATCTGTTGGTTTATGATAATCAGCATGAATGCCGGTAAAGAAAAATAAAACCGGAATATCTTTTAGATAAAATGAAGTATGGTCGCTAGGCCCTATACCGCTCGAATCAAATTTGATGTTAAGCGATTTTGTTTTTTCGGGTAACACTTTCCCCCATGAGGGAGATGTGCCGTAGCCGCCAATTGTAAGACGATGAGTCGAATCATTCAAACGGCCGACCATGTCAAAATTAATCATATAGTCAACCGAGCTAAGAGGTATTGTTGGGTTTTCTGTAAAATATTTAGAGCCATATAAGCCAAGTTCTTCTCCCGAAAAGCATATAAAAAGATAATTATTTTCCTTGAGTTTTGAGTTTTTTAAAAACTTAGCTAATTCAATAACAGCAGCTGTTCCGCTCGCGTTATCATCTGCTCCATTATAAATTTCCGGTTTGCCGGTCCAGAGAGAATTATGATCTTCGCCATATCCGAGATGGTCATAGTGAGCGCCCAGTATAATGGTGTGTGCTGCCCCGTTATCAATGTATCCAATCACATTGTGGCCGGTTCGTTTTTTATTTCCCAGTGCCACCCGCATCGATAAGTTCAGGTTGGCAGTTTTGTCTTTCAGATATTTGTTTACAACGTTTTTTGAAACAAAAACAACAGGAATTTTGATCCGTGTAATTTTTGATTTTCCGTCAAATTTTATTTCGTCTTCTATTATTCCCGAATTATAAACAATACACGCGGAAGCACCTTTTTTCTCAAATTGTAATATCGTTTTTTTGACATCTTCTTCCAGGTCAAAATGAGGATTATTCTTATTTTCAACCAAAATGTCTTTTATATCCAAAAACCAGGGCATTCCCTTTTCCTGAAACGCGGGTGAAGCATCAGCTTTTATCACTCCATCGCTGCTGAAAATAAATGGAAAGAATTCGTTTTGGGTATCAAGAGAATCGCCATTAATAACTAAATAGGTGGTCGATAAAATTTGTTTGCCTTCATTTATTTCAAATGGCTGAATGAAACCATTCTCATCTCCTTTTGGGGTTAAACCGGTGTTTTTGAACTGTTCGGATATATATTCGTAAGCCAGTTGCTCGCCTCGGGTACCAGTTCTCCTTCCTTCTAATTTATCGCTTTCTAAATAGGTGATTCCCATTTTGAGATTGTCAATTGTCTTTTTATCTGATTTTGTTAGCCGCTGACCGACGGCGTATTGCGAAACAAAAATTAAAAAGAGTAAAAGATTTTTCATAAGCTGTGATTATTTAGAAATACAAATTTAGCACGAATAAATTTTAGCAGAGAAACGATAAAAATAATCGTGCCAATTATCTGTTTCCTGATTTCGTAAAATTTTTTTAGTGTTATACGAGTACTTTTGCCGGCTATATTAAATTAATTTGAACGAACAATTGCATATTGCTTTAGTAGGAAACCCTAATAGTGGGAAAAGTTCACTATTTAATTCATTAACAGGATTAAATCAGAAAGTGGGAAATTTTCCTGGGGTGACTGTGGATAAAAAAACAGGACAGAGCAGAATATCAGAAACTCTTTCCGCAAAAATCATTGATTTGCCGGGGACGTATAGTCTCTATCCGAAAAGAAATGACGAGTGGGTTTCGTATAAAGTTCTGCTGGATCAGGATCCCCAAGTAAAGGCAGATATTATTGTTTTAGTTGCCGATGCTAGTAATCTCAAAAGAAATCTTCTTTTTTGTTCTCAGATCATTGATCTAAAAATGCCTGTGGTAATAGCGCTTACGATGATGGATATTGCAAAAAAAAACAATATACAGGTAGATGTAGCGGGGTTGGAAAGAGAACTGGGCGTTTTGGTGATTCCGGTAAATCCAAGAAAAAATAAAGGGATCGCTGAATTAAAAAAAGCAATTATTCAGACTTCGGAAAGTGCCCACAGTTTTCCGGAACGTGAGTTTATAAATATGGAACCTATGGCGTCTGAAGCCATTAAAAAGATGCAACATATTTTCCCGGAAATCAGTAATTACAGGGCGGTACACTTTCTTATTAATCACGAAAGTTTTACACTCAGCAAAAACCACCAGGAAGCGATAGAAGATATTGAAGTTGCGACAAAATTCAATGCAACAAAAACGCAGGCTCAAGAAATTTTGCAACGATATGGGAAAATAAAAACAATCATGAAGCAAACTGTGGTGGAGACTGATCCGTTGCAAAAGGCTTTGCTTACACAGAAACTCGACGATATTTTACTACATCGCACATGGGGCTACCTGATATTATTAACGGTGCTTTTTTTATTGTTCCAAAGTGTTTTTGTTATTGCTCAATTTCCAATGAATGGAATTGAATGGACTTTTGCTGAAGCAGGGAAATGGCTGGGCAGTGTGCTACCGGCTGGCTGGTTTAGCGATTTATTTATCAATGGAATTATTGCGGGCCTTAGTGGTATCATTGTTTTTGTTCCACAAATCATGATTTTATTTGGGTTAATCACTTTGCTCGAAGACACTGGTTATATGGCGCGGATTAGTTTTCTTACGGATAAAATTATGCGAAAAGCGGGACTGAATGGAAAAAGTGTAATGCCCATGGTTAGTGGCCTCGCTTGCGCAGTGCCGGCTATCATGAGCGCTCGAAGCATCGAAAACAAAAAGGAACGATTACTCACCATCATGTGTACGCCACTGATGAGTTGCAGTGCCAGGCTACCGGTCTACACGGTATTGATCGCTCTGGTGATTCCCCATAAAATGTATTTTGGATTTATTAGCCTGCAAGGAATGGTAATGATGCTCATGTATTTCCTGGGAACTTTTATGGCGTTAGCTGCCGCTTTTGTAATGAAATGGTTTATAAAAAGTACTGAGAAAAGCTTTTTTATCCTTGAGCTTCCTGCTTACCGTGGACCGAGATGGAAAAACATTCTTACAACTATGGTAGAACGAGCTAAAATATTTGTGGTGCAGGCCGGCAAAGTAATAATGGTGATCAGTTTGTTGCTATGGGTATTGAGCACTTATGGGCCGCCGGAAAAGATGCAGGCCGTCACAACAAAATACGCGATGCTCGTGCAACAGAATCCATCACAATCCAATGAATACAGCAAATTAGAATCTACAGATCATCTCGAGAATTCTTATGCAGGTATACTTGGCAAAGCGATTGAGCCGGTGATTCGACCTTTGGGCTACGACTGGAAAATAGGAATTGCCCTTATAACTTCGTTTGCTGCGCGCGAAGTGTTTGTAGGTACAATGGCTACTCTATACAGCGTGGGTGATAATGTGGATGAGAATAGCGAAACACTACGCCAGAAAATGAGCGCAGCGACATGGCCAAACGGCGAAAAAGTGTATACACTTGGGGCGGGCTTGTCTCTCCTTGTTTTTTATGCGCTCGCTATGCAATGTATGAGCACACTTGCTATTGTAAAAAGAGAAACGCGAACCTGGAAATGGCCAATAATCATGCTGGTTTATATGACAGGATTGGCGTACGTGATGAGCTTTATCACATTTCATTTGTTTAAATAAAAAAACGATTCACCTGATAAAAGCCATCGAATTCCTCATGGAGAATTAAAAATATTTAACCTTTAGAATTAGTTTTCTTATTTGTCCTAAGTTACTTCTGAAGGTATAAAAATGCGAAATTTGTTGGTTTACTATACCAGCCAAAGTACTTCAACTATAACAATCCTTTAAACTCGACCTCGTCAAAATTGAATCCCATCTCTGCGTCATTGTGAGTGATCAATTGACCGCTAGCGGAGACTCCTATTATTTTGGTCTCGAAAATTTCATCTTGTTTTTTAAGTTTCACAATTCTGCCTTTCCCAAATAAATGTTGATTATAGGTTTCCAATAAACCTAAAAATGCTCCTGCCTTTAATTCATCTATGCGATTTAAAACAAATAGATAAAGCTCTTCGGCCAGTGGTAGTACTTCGTACGTTTTTTTGGTTGCGATACTTAAGGAAGTAGCATTAAGATTTGGCGATTCAAAATGGATTTGATTTACGTTTAATCCGATACCTATTACCGCCCACTGCCATAAAGTACCTTTAATTGTGTTTTCAATTAATATGCCACCTGCCTTAGTGTCATTAATAAAAATATCATTTGGCCATTTAACCGAAACGATTCCCGGAGCGTATTTCGAAACAAGATCGAAGCAGCCCAATGCTACCGACACGCTAAGTTGAAATTGCTGTGATATAGGCATCCATTGCATTTGCTGCGAAATAGATAAAATAATATTATCTCCTTTGTTACTACTCCACCTCCTTCCGCGTCTCCCTCTCCCATTGGTTTGCTCCATAGCAAACACAGCAGTTCTATCTTTTGCGTTGCCTTTTTGAATCATTGCCATGGCATAGTTGTTGGTACTATCCACACGGTCAAGGACAAACAAATTTTCAGCTTTAAGAAACATAAAATAAGATTAATAAAGAATTAGTATTTTTGATAAAATAGATACAAAATTTAAGTAGCAAGCTGCAATGTAAAAGATTAAATTTAATTTCGCAGATTGCTGAAAATTAGAATACGATTAAAAATGAACACATTTGAATAATTTAGAATTACTCCAAACAAGAAAGAAGCAAACTCTAACAAGAATAACAAGAAATAGTAAACTATTTAAAACAATTATTCATGCTATACAGGAGAAGAAAGGAGGAAAGATCGTAAGCCTTGACCTGAAAAAAATCCCTGAAGCTGTTACTGATTTTTTTATTATTTGTGAAGCTACTAACCCTATACAATTAAAGGCGATTGCCGATTTTATAGAAGAAGAAGTCAAAAAGAAGTGTGTGGAAAATCCATATAAACATGAAGGAAGGCAGGGAGAACAGTGGATTTTGATCGACTATGTAAATGTAGTGGTCCATGTTATGCTGGAAGAGCCGAGGAAATTCTATAGATTAGAAGAAATGTGGAACGATGCATCCATTATGGAGCATTAAGTTTTGATAAAAAGTGTACGGAATACAATAAATATTTAAACAAAAGCCTTTATAACAAAGGATAAAAATATTGCAGAAGCAAGAAGACATGGCAACTGAAGAACAGAAAAAGAAATCATTACAAAAAAGATTAAATCCCAATTTAACGCCTGGAAATACACCTGAAGAGGACCCTAAAAAGCGTCCGAAGCTTAGTATTTACTGGATTTATGGGATAATCTTCGCCCTCATTATCGCATATAATTTGTACCGGTCGGGTGCAGGGAGTAACGGTGTAGAAATAAAAGATACCGACTTCTATACCATGCTTCGCAAAGGTGATGTAGATCAGATAAAAACGGTTGGGAATAAAAAATTGGTGAGGGTGTTTGTCAATCCGCAAAAATTGGATAGTGACGCGGATTTTCTTAAGACTGTTTTTGGCCCCGAGTATGACAACGTAAAAAAGATTAAAGATGCTCCACAGGCTTTTTTTCCAATAATTAAAGATGAAGTATTTGCAAACAGAATAACTCAATTTTATAAAGATAACCCGGAAGTAAAACAGATTCCAGATGTTCCGGGTGATGAGGGAGAAATATTTGGACAGATTGTGAGCACACTTTTACCGATACTGCTTATTGCTTTAGTATTTATCATGATGATGCGCAAAGTAGGTGGGGGCGGTGGAGCAGGTGGCCCTGGTGGTATATTTAACATCGGCAAATCAAAAGCTACCCTGTTTGAAAAAGGCACGCGGGTGAATATTAATTTTAGCGATGTTGCTGGTCTTGATGAGGCAAAAGTGGAGGTAATGGAAATTGTTGATTTTCTTAAAAATCCAAAAAAATATACGAACCTCGGAGGCAAAATACCAAAGGGAGCTTTACTGGTAGGTCCTCCCGGAACAGGAAAGACCTTGCTCGCAAAGGCTGTAGCCGGCGAGGCGCAAGTGCCCTTCTTCAGCCTCAGCGGAAGTGACTTCGTGGAAATGTTTGTGGGTGTGGGTGCAAGTCGCGTACGTGACTTATTTAAACAGGCAAGAGAAAAAGCACCATGTATTATTTTCATCGATGAAATAGATGCTATTGGCCGTGCACGTGGTAAAAATATGATGATGAGCAATGATGAAAGAGAAAATACATTGAATCAGTTGCTGGTAGAAATGGATGGATTTGGTACAGACATTGGAATTATTATCCTGGCCGCTACGAACAGGCCGGATGTTCTTGATAGTGCATTATTACGTCCTGGAAGATTCGACAGGCAAATAACAATAGATCGTCCTGACATGGTAGGCCGTGAAGCTATTTTTAAAGTACATCTTTTGCCAATTAAAGTTTCCCAGACCTTGGATGTACATAAATTGGCAGAGCAAACACCCGGTTTTGCCGGAGCGGATATTGCCAATGTATGCAATGAAGCGGCGTTGATAGCTGCCCGTAACGGTAAGGAAGCAGTGGACATGAATGATTTCCAGGATGCCATTGACAGAGTGATAGGCGGCCTTGAAAAGAAAAATAAAATTATTCTACCCGAAGAAAAAGAGATCATTGCTTACCATGAAGCGGGACATGCTGTTTGCGGTTGGTTTTTAGAACATGCATACCCATTATTGAAAGTTACTATCGTGCCGAGAGGGACTGCTGCATTAGGCTACGCGCAGTATACCCCTAAAGAACAATATCTATACAACACAGATCAATTGCTAGACCAGATTTGTATGACACTTGGCGGAAGGGCATCTGAATCTATTTTCTTTGGAAAAGTATCTACAGGTGCCAGTAATGATTTGCAACAGGTAACTAAGATGGCTTATTCTATGGTAACTGTCTATGGAATGAATGATAAAGTAGGTAATGTAAGTTACTATGACCCATCCCAGGAAAATACTTTTCAAAAGCCCTTTAGCGAAGAGACGGGTAAAATGATTGATGAAGAAGTTCGTAAATTAATTCAAAATGCGTTTGTAAAAACAAAAGAATTATTGACCGAGAAGAAAAATGAGGTAGAAATTCTGGCAAAAGAATTATTGAAAAGAGAAGTTCTTTTCCAAAGTGACGTGGAAGCTTTGATCGGCAAACGGCCTTACGAAGATAAAAAAGCACTTGATTTTGTAGATAATCCCAAAGATGCGGTAGTAGAACTGCCGACGCCAGTTGTAGATATCAACACGGAACTAAATAGTTAAGAATGAAAGTTTCTTCATCCAAAGAAAAAATTTTAAAAAAAATAAGAGAGGCGCTGAGTGATCCGGCGCCTTTGCCTTTTCCAAAAAGTGAGGGATCCAATTCAGTTTTTAAGTCTGAGCCCAAAGAGTTGGAAGTTTTGTTTGCTGAAGAATTCGCCAAGCTCATGGGCAGATTTGCGTTTTGTGTCAATGAAACAGATGCAAAAAATCAAATACAAAACTTGATTACACAAAAAAAATGGAAACATATCTATTGTTTAGAAAATCAGCTTAAAAGTTTGTTTACTGATAAAGATTCCACAGATTGGAATCATCCTTCCCTTTCAGATTGCGATGCGTCGGTTACCTCATGTCATTACCTTGTAGCGCGTACTGGAGCTATTGTGATGAGCAGCGCTCAAAAAAGCGGTCGTACTACTAGCGTCTATGCTCCGGTTCATATTTGTATCGGTTATGTAGATCAGTTGGTCTACGATACAAGAGATGCACTCAAAAGCATAAAGGAAAAATATGGAACAAAAATGCCTTCTCTTATCACATTTGCCGTCGGACCGAGCCGTACGGCAGATATTGAAAAAACACTAGTGGTAGGCGTGCATGGTCCAAAAGAAGTTTACGTTTTTTTAATCGATCGATAATTTCCGGTCTGCATTTAGCCTTAAGACGAATGGCGTTTTATGACTCCATTGCTTCCAGTATTTTAACCTGCGTCTTTTTTAATTCTTCGTCAGTAGGAGAAAGCTTTTCCCTGGTGAAATTGATATCATCCATTTTATTCAGAGGTATTAAATGAAGATGTGCATGCGGAACCTCAAGTCCTACGACACTTAGACCACACCGGTTACCAGGGAAAGCTTTTTCAATGGCATAAGCTATCGGTTTTGCAAACAACAAAACTTCAGACAAATAGTCATCAGGCATATCAATAAATTTATCTATCTCTAATTTTGGAATTACCAGTGTATGCCCTTCCACCAACGGATTAATATCCAAAAAGGCGTAAAATTTTTCATTCTCAGCGATTTTAAAAGATGGAATTTCCCGGTTTATTATTCTGGTGAATATTGTCATAATAAGTTATCCATTTAAAGTTTTTAAAAACTAAAGACTTGCGACTTCATGCTGAAAGGATTACGCCGTTATTTTTTCTACTTTAAATTTTATCATGCCCGCAGGTATTTTTATTTCAGCAATGTCTCCTACCACTTTCCCAAGCAATCCATTGCCGATAGGAGAGGAGGCTGAAATTTTTTGTTCCTTTAAATTCGCTTCTTTCTCTGAAACTATCTGATAAGTGACCAGCTTCTTTGTGTTAAGATTAGTAAGGGTAACTTTTGTAAGAATCGAAACTTTACTGGTATCAATCGAACTTTCATCTACTATTTTAGCCGTAGCAATAATGCCTTCCAACTGTTTTATTTTAGCTTCCAGTATTCCTTGGGCTTCCTTAGCGGCGTCGTACTCGGCGTTTTCTTTTAGGTCTCCTTTTTCACGAGCTTCGCCAATTGCTTTAGACGCAGCGGGCCGATCAACACTTTTCATGTGCTGCAACTCTGCCTGCATTTGTCCAAATGTTTCCTGGGTTACGTAATTTACGCTCATAACATGGTTTTTTTGATTATCAATATTTACATAGTGACGAAAAAAAATACAACGTCTCGTATTTACTGAGACGTTGTACGAATACAAATATAAGAAAATAGAAGAAATTTAGTTCAGGCCTAATTTCTCCAAAAGAATTTTTGCCATTTTAAATAAAGCTTCGTGTGAGTATCCCGCAATATGCGGCGTTAAAATCACATCCGGCTGAGATACCAGCCAATTTAACCGTTGATTTTCTTCTTTAGAATAAGATGGTAAGTTTTCATTTTCCAAAACATCTAATCCAGCGCCCGCAATCTTCTTATTTTTTAATGCGGCTATCAAAGCGCTTATATCTGTTACCTTTCCCCTACAAGTTGAAATAAAATAGGGAGTTCGCTCAAGCGAATTAAAAAAATGTTCGTTGGCCATGTGTTCCGTTTCATGCGTAAGCGGCACATGCATACTGATCACATCTGAATAGCGACAAACCTGTTCGAAATTAGCTTCTCTTACGTACCCATTGCCAAAGTCGTACTTGTATTTATCATACGCCAAAACTGTTACCTCAAAAGAAGAAAGAAGTTTGGCGAACGCTGAGCCGGTATTTCCATAACCAATAATGCCGATGGTTTTACCTTCTAATTCCATACCGCGGTTGGCACCTCTTATCCATTTGTGATCTTTAATTTCTTCAAAACTGGAGCTGATTTTGTTGGAAAGATTAAGTAAAAGCCCTAGCGTGTGCTCTGCTACGGCATTCCTGTTGCCTTCAGGGCTGCTTACGCATTTTATTCCTTTTGATTCCGCATATTCCACATCTATTAATTCCATACCACTACCTAACCGTCCAATCCATTTCAATCGGGTTGCTTTATCTATTAATGGGCGGTCTATAGGCATTCGCGTAGTGACTACCAAGCCCTCTGCCTGGCTGATGATACCGCTTAATTCTTCGTAAGATATTTTTTCGGAAAACAGCACTGAATATCCCTTATGCTGTAACGTTTCCGTTAAGTACTTATGCGCTTTGGCTGTGATAATTACCTGCCTGTTCAATTTTGTTAAATTTTCAAATTAAATATTATAAGGATAGTTTTTGATCTCTTAAATTCAGGGTATTTTTATTTAACCAAATGCAATCATACTAATTTCTACGTTCACATCTCTGGGCAACGTTTTTACTGCGATGGTCTCCCTGGCAGGAAAATCTTTTTCAAAATATTTTCCGTATTCTTCATTTACTGCTGTAAAGGAACTCATTTCTTTTAAAAAAATGGATGTCTTCACTACATGGTCAAAGGTGAGTCCGGCTTTTTGCATTACTGCCTTCAGATTTTCCATCACCTGCCTGGTTTCGTCGGCAATATTTTCGTTTTTTATGTCTGATGTTCCCGGAATCAGCGCTATCTGTCCCGACAAAAATAGAAACCCGCCGGCTTTTACAGCCTGGCTATATGGCCCAATTGGCGCGGGTGCCTCTGCTGTATTTATAATTGTTTTTTTCATTTTAATAATTTTTGAAAAAGAGATTAAAGTTGCAAAACTTTCGTTCAAATAACAAACCTATTTTTGCAAAAAATTCAGTATGAAAATCTTTGTTTCTGCAAATGAACAGCAACAGAATGAATTGAGGTCATTCAAGGCGGACCAAAAAAATGAATTACTGTTTTCAATTGATAATCCGAAAGCGGAGGATTACAAATATTATGATGTTTTTTTTATTTTTTCAAATTCATGGAAAGAACTGGATTTTCAAAATTTTGTATCAAAACCTGTTTTCATAAATATGGTGGTAGAAACTTTGTTTGATTATGATTTTCAAGCAAATGTAAACAGAATCAATGGGTGGCCGGGTTTTATAAAAAATCCCTTGTGGGAAATAGTTTCTTCTGAGCCGGAAAGAGTAAAAGATATTTTTAAATCGCTAAATCGAAAAGTCACCTTTGTTGATGATGAACCAGGCTTTGTGAGCGCTAGGGTTATTAGTATGATCATTAATGAGGCTTTTTTTACTTTAGGGCAAAATATTAGTTCAATGGAAGAAATAGACGTAGCAATGAAATCAGGTACAAATTACCCACAAGGGCCTTTCGAATGGGCGAAAGAAACTGGGATAGAAAATATTTATCATTTGCTTGAAAAATTATCACGGAAGGACGATAGGTATTTGCCTGCGCCTGCATTACACAAACATTACCTCGAACGATACGAAATGTTAATTTATAATAAATGAACTGAATCTGATGAACTATATCTTAAATATCCATACTACTACGGAAAATGCCGTTGTCAATTTATGTAACGCGTCAAAAGTGATAACAACCTTGGAAAATCCGGATCCTAAAAAGCACGCTTCGTTTCTTCACATGGCCGTTGAACAAATTTTGAATGATACTGGCGTAAAAGCCAATGACTTATCTGCTGTTGGAGTAACGTGTGGTCCGGGTTCGTATACCGGAATACGTGTAGGACTTGCAAGCGCGAAAGGATTGTGCTTTGCATTAAATATTCCTCTGATTTCTTTAAATACGCTTGAAATAATGGGCCTTTCGCTTATAGAAATTGTAAAAGATAAAAACGCCCTCTATTGCCCAATGGTAGATGCACGTAGAATGGAGGTATTTAGCGCTGTATACGGCCATGATTTAAAGGAAGTTATCCCGGCATCAGCGGTTGTTTTATCTGAAAATACTTTTCAGGATTTAATAGCTGCGCAGCCTGTTTATTTTTCAGGATCAGGTGTTCCCAAATTAAAAAAATTGAATTCGCAATTACCTGATTCTCGCTTCTTTTCCGAGGTGTCAATTTCCTCAGAAAGTCTGTGTGCCTGTTCATGGGAAAAGTTTCAAGCAAAAATCTTCGAAAATATCGAGAATGCTTCACCCTTGTACCTCAAAGAGTTCTACACTGTTGAAAGAAATAAATAGGAGAAAAAACACATTTTAATATTTCATTACAAACTATATCTATTTACAATACGTATTTTTGTATAAGAAGAATTTATTTCTTGTTTAAAATCAATTATCATATCATTTAAACCAAATTTATTATGACTACAACAGTCCAAAATCATCCCCCAGCCCATCTGGACCATGACCGAGAAAGTGAAGCGCTTAAAAGTATGGATTACTTAAAAATAAAAAAAGCAGCGTTGGTTTTAAGAGCCTTGAATCATAAACTTAGGCAATTAATACTCAAAACAATAGATGAGCATAAAAGGATCACTGTTACCGAGCTTTATGTGAAATTGCGTCTTGAGCAATCTGTGGCATCTCAGCATCTTGCGATTTTACGCAAGGCAGAAATTGTAAACACGGTGCGTGAAGGAAAATTTATCTTTTATACGATTAACGAAAAACGTATTGGTGAAATCAACAAGTTTGTACAAAACCTTGTGGGATAATTTTCGGTTTCGGTTTCTCAAAAACACTTTTTTTTAATTAAATAAATGCCTTATTTAGGAACCTCTTAAATAAGGCATTTATTTTTCATATATTTTACATGTTTATACAACAAATTTACACTGGTTGCCTCAGCGAAGCTGCTTATTTTGTAGAAAGTAACGGCGAGGCGGTTATAATAGATCCAATGAGAGATACGAATAAGTATTTTCAACTGGCACACGAACATAAAGCCACTATTAAATCTATAGGTATATACGTTTAGGCCACCCAATAATTAAAAAAGAGCTATTTTAGCTCGATGGATAAAAAGTTTAAATTT